>Ga0182015_10005076_pt1 | contig 13873 bp, 10 predicted proteins | sample 712P3MmetaG_FD_120478 | JGI IMG/M metagenome (GOLD analysis project Ga0182015, IMG submission 120478) | Permafrost microbial communities from Stordalen Mire, Sweden - 712P3M metaG | ecosystem: Environmental > Terrestrial > Soil > Wetlands > Permafrost | place: Sweden: Stordalen | collected...
ACGGAACGCATCAGCGCCGCCGCGTCGTTCTCCAGTTTCTGTTTCATCACGTCATCCATCTTCTCGCCAAGGATGACGGGATGTGCCGCGCCAGTATTGGTTCCGGGAGCCATCGCCGCAATGTCAGCCGATTCAAGAATAAAGAAGCCGGCAGAAGCAGCGCGGCTGCCGCTCGGCGTCACATAAATGATGACCGGCACCGGCGAAGCCACGATCGATTCGATGATCTTGCGCGTTGAATCAACCAGTCCTCCCGGAGTATTGATCTCGATCAATACAGCCTGATCGTGATTTGCTGCCGCCGTCTCGAGTGCACGCGCGATGTATTCCGCAGTAATGGGTTGGATGGCATCGTCAACCGAGATTCTCAGGACATCGGCCGAACAAGAAGCCGCCAGCGCTAACGTAGTCGCGAGCGCGAAAAGTAGGCGCCACAGTTTTTTGCCAGCGAACTCTGACACCTGACACCCGACACCTGAGACCTGATACCTGGAGCCTGATTTCATGGCTGCGACTTCTCCGCGAGCTTGGCCGTGAGGGCGCGTTTCAGCTCTTGACCGGCGGGATTCGCGGGTTCAAGTTGCAATGCGCGCTCGATGTCCTGCGTGGCCGCTGCAATTTTATTTTCCTGCAGATCGAGGCGCACGAGAACCAGATAAGCTTCAGCGGACTCGTGAATGCGCAGCGCTGCTTCGGCCTCGGCGCGGGCCGCGTGCGTGTCGCCACGCGCGTCATAGTCTTCGGCAAGGGCGGTAAGAGCCGCAGTGCTCGAGGGATCGACGGCAGCTGCGTGTCGGAATTCGGCCTCGGCTTCGGTAGTGAATCCGTGGGCCATGAGCTCCTGGCCCAGTTCAATGTGAAAGTGTGCGTGGGCGCGGGGATCGGAGCGCGCGAATTGCTGCTCCGCCCAGCCTTCCATCTGCGTGGTCATCTGGCGGAAGGCGCTCTCCTCGTAGTTGCGTTTGATGCGCTCGGCCGGAATCTTTAATGTTGCACTGCTCGGGACGATATCGCCGGAAGCAGAACTGCCAGCGCCCGGAGCGAGCGAATCCAGCAGCATTTTCGCCTCCGCGTCGTTGGGGCGGCGATCGAGCGCAGCCCGCATTTCACGAGCGGCCCCGGCGCGGTCGCCGGAGGACGCCAGCGTAACTCCCAGATTGAAGTGATAGTCGGCGTCGCTGGGGTCGTCTTGAATCGCCCTCTCAAAATCGTCAGCTGCTTTTTTCTGGCCGCGGCGTGCAGCAACCACTCCCAGGTTGTTATAGATTTCGGCCAGCGGTACGCGCGCGACGACGAATTCGAAGGCACTTTCGGATCTGGCGAAATCTCCGTGGGCGTAGGCGGCGAGTCCGAGATAGAAGCTGGCCTCGCGGATCAAAGCGCCTGAGACTACCGAGCCTGAGACTACCGCTCCTGAGACTGCAGAAGACTGCTGGCCGTTCTGCTGGATTTGGCTAAGCGCGGCGATCGCCGGTTCGTAAGCGCGTTGTGCATAGTACGTCTCGCCTAGCTCAAGCCAAGCTTCGGAATAATCAGGATTCAGGCGAGCCGCTTCACGAAAGTGCTGTTCTTTTTCTGCGGCCGTCGTGGCAAGAACACCTTGAATGTAGTTTTCCAGAGCGTCGAGACGTATCGGAGCAACGCCGGCGATGTATTTTTCCTTTGACTCAGAGAAATCACTTCGGACGAGGTGAAGCAAGTCCCACGCCAGCGCCGATTGCAGGCTGCCAAGTTCGGCCAGGGACGCGGACTCGGTAGTCGGCAATGATAGCTTCTGCGCGCGCATGTCGAGCAACTGCACGGTCGCCGAAAGACGCGTGCCGTTGTAGCTGTAGGACCCGAGGACAGCGTAGTCTACATCCATTTCTTCGGCGATGCGGTAGAGAGTCGCCCGCGACGGGTGCACGCCGGCGGGAATTCCGCGGCGATCGTAGGAGCGCAGACGTTCGTCGCGGCTGGCTACGTACAACAGCGGTGAATTGAGCTGCTGGTAAAGAGTCTCAGGAAAGGATTCGCCGAGCCAATCCAGTCCCGGTGTCGGAGAAGCGTTTTCGAAGGGAAGAACGACCATCGTTCGGCCAGCGACAGCTTGGGTCGGGGCGGGGCTCTCCTGGCCGCGGGATGACAGGCAGAAACACAGCGAAGCCACGAAGACGAAAACAGCAGCACGTTTCACGACAAGGTGATTATATCGGGGCAACCGGCAGCTGATCCTTATATTCGTTAGTTGCCGGCCGGTTGTTGTTTGCGGGAAACGCCGGCCGAATCGCGGAGCAATCCGAGCCGCACCAGACTTTCCGCGGTAGCAACGATGGCCTCTTCATTCGAACGCGGCGTCCAGCCCAGTACGCTCTTAGCCTTGGCGTTGCTGGCGTTTTTCGTTTTGCCAAGCTCAGGCACAACGAGCTTCAACGATGGATCGAAAACTACGGCGACGCGCATCAACCAATCGGGTAGTTGGCGGATCGGCACGCGTTTGGCGGCAGCACCGAGGCGCTCTTTTAGTATCTTCGCCATGCTGAGGAGCGAGACAAACTCGCCAGCGACAGCCAGAAAGCGCTCGCCCTTGGCGGCCGGCTCGACCATGGCCCGCAGGTGAAGGTCGGCAACATCGCGCACATCGACGATGCCAAAAGCAATCCGCGGCAACCCGGGCACAGCCCCATTCATCATGCGTTCCACGATGGCAATCGAGGTCGAATAATCCGCCCCGAGGGAGGGCCAAACACCCCGACCGGATTTACGACAGAGAGCTCCAGCCCGTCGCCCTCCTTGGCGATGAAGTCCCAAGCCGCGCGTTCGGCCAAAGTCTTTGATTTGGCGTAGGCGCTCACATCTTTGCCATTGACGTCAGTCCAGTCTGTTTCGTTGAACGGTGTTTCCTGCGGCGCGTGTCCATAGCCAATCGCCGCGAATGAGGAGGTCAGCACAACCCGCTTTACGCCAGCCTCGCGCGCGGCGCGCAGCACCCGGAGCGCACCTTCGCGCGCGGGCACGATCAGGTCGTCTTCGTGTTTAGGGATATTCATGGGAAACGGCGACGCCACATGCAGCACATATCTGCACCCCGCGGCGGCCTCTGGCCAGCCCCCGTCAGACATGAGATCGGCAGCCACAAATGAGAGCGATTCCCCGGGCGCTGCGCCGCCAACCCTGAGCATGGCGCGCACGTCGGCTTCGCGCTTTAGGGAGCGCACAGTCGTCCGCACGCGATACCCGGCGTTCAACAGCTGCAAAATGCAGTGCGCTCCGATAAAACCTGACCCGCCTGTGACTAGAACCAACTCCTCACTCATGTGTTGCCTTTTGTACCATTGCCGCTTGTAGCAGTTTTTGCGCCGGCGTCATTCGCTTCAAAGTTCGCTTCAACGCCCGGTTCGGGTTCGATCCAACCCGGCAGATCGTCTCTGCCCGTGATCAGCCGGGCGCCGCGATCATAGGTAATGTACGACCACGCCCACTGAATCATCACCAGCAGGCGATTGCGAAACCCGATGAGAAAAAGAATGTGGACCAACAGCCACGCCAGCCATGCGAAGAATCCCGAGATCTCGAACTTACCGAACTGGGCGACGGCTGCGGCACGGCCGATGGTGGCGAGGCTGCCTTTGTCGTGATAATGAAAATTGCCCCGCGGTTCATCTCCAAGATCGCGTGCGATGGTTCGCGCCACCCACTCGCCCTGCTGGATAGCAACCGGCGCGACGCCGGGAAGCATTTTGCCTTCGTCGTCGTTGAGCGCAGCGAGATCGCCGATCACAAAGACTTCCGCATGTCCCGGAATGCTGAGATCTCGGTTAACGAGCACACGCCCGGCGCGGTCCACTGGAACTCCTAATTGTTTGCCGAGTGGCGAGGCGGCGACTCCCGCTGCCCACAGAACTACTTGGGCGGGAATCTTTCTATCCCCAGCCAAGACTGCTCCAGGCTCGATGCGCGTGACGATGTGGTTGGTGAGGACTTCGACGCCCAGGTGTTGGAGTTGTTGCTCGGCCTTGCGCGAAAGACTTTCAGAGTAGGCAGGCAGAACGCGCGGACCACCTTCGATGAGCTGAATGCGGCTCTGCCGCGGATCGAAGTTGCGAAACTCATTCGTCAAGGAGTGCCGCGCAATTTCGGCCAGCGTTCCGGCAAGTTCGACGCCGGTGGGACCACCTCCAACGACCACGAAACGCAGGGGAGATTCGGCTAGCGGTTCGCCTTGAGTGTCGCCGCCTTGGTCGTCGGTCTGTAGCCGAGCGGCCTGTCGCGCGGCGGCATGGCGCTCGGCGAGTTCGAACGCGAGCAGAACCCGCCGGCGAATCTCGAGCGCATCTTCAATCGTTTTCAAGCCAGGAGCCAGCGGCTCCCATTCGTCATGACCAAAATACGCGTGTGTGGCCCCGGAGGCGACGATCAGGTAGTCGTAATCGATGACCTGCTCTCTGGTCACGACTTGCTTTTGTTGCAGATTGAAATCCACTACTTCTTCAAGTAACACTTCAACATTAGAGCGGGTTCGCAAGATCCAACGAATTGGCGCCGCGATTTCGCCCGGAGACAGTCCCGCAGTCGCAACCTGATAAAGTAGCGGCTGAAAAGTGTGATGGTTCCTGCGATCCACCAGCGTGATCTGCACGGGAAATTTGGCCAGCCGGCGCGCGGCGGTCAAGCCTCCGAAGCCGGCGCCGACAATGACGACTCGCGGTCGAGGCTTGCCGTGACTTGGCGGTGGTTTCATGGAGTATCCAGTATCGGGCATCTAGTATAAAGATTCACTGGATTCCGATGAGGGTTCACGCATTGGGAGTGTTTAGTAGCCGAGATTGCAACCTTGAAACCCTGAAGTTTCGAAACCTTATACACTGCTTCTTCACACTTTGTTCGATCGCGCCTTGATGATTCCGAAGCAGCCCACTTCGTTCGCCCTGCGTTTCCTGCTGCCTTCGGTTCGCAATATTATTTTCATTTTTCTTTTCTGGTCTCTGCTGGCCGGCCCTTTGTCGCAGCGGCCGCTCGCCGACGCCGATATCGGATGGCACATTCGTACGGGCGAGCTGATTCTGGACACTCACGCGCTTCCTCGCACCGATCCGTTTTCCTCCACCATGCAAGGCCAGCCGTGGTTTGCCTGGGAGTGGTTGTATGACATTGTGCTGGGGGTCCTCGACCACGCTTGCGGATTGAATGGAGTGGTGTGGCTGTGCGCTTTGCTGGCAGCCACGATTTTCACGTTTCTGCTCTCGGAACTGCTGCGGCGCGGCACCGGTCTGCTGCTGGCAATCGTTCTGATGCTCCTTGCGGAAGCGGCTGCGATGATCCATCTCTACGCGCGTCCGCATATTGTGAGCTGGCTTTTTTCGTTGCTCTGGTTTGTCGTGCTCGAACGATGGGAACGTTGCGAAAGCGGCCCTCCGCCGCGATGGGTTCCGTGGTTTTTCCCCGTCTCGATGTTGCTGTGGGTCAACCTGCATGGCGGCTGGCTGTTTGGATTGGCTCTACTTGCGATCTACTGCATCGCGGAGTTTGTCGACAGCCTGCGCGAGCAGGATGCGTTGGCCGCGATTCGTCTCGCCCGGCGAGCCCGCGCGATGGCTACGGTGTGGGTAGTTTCGGCCGCGGCTACGCTGGTGAATCCCTATGGCTGGCGGCTGCACGTGCATATCTATCGTTATCTCAGCGATCGCTACCTGATGAACCACATCAACGAATTCCAGTCGCCAGACTTTCACGGCTGGGCGCAGCGCAGCTTTGCCATGATTCTGTTGCTGCTGCTGATTGCGTTTGCTGCAGATCGAATCACGAGCAAACCAAAACTGCAGCTCAGCCAGATATTGGTCGTGCTGCTGGCGGCGTATGCCGGGTTCTACTCGGCGCGCAATCTTCCGGTTTCCTCAATGCTGCTGGTGCTGATCGCCGGGCCGATCCTGTGGACGAACTTCGTTGCGCTGGCAGACAAGCCTGGCGCCTGGCGGTGGCTGCGCAACGGCGTGGGACGAATTTCGAATTTCTCGGAGCGCATGAGCGAGCAGGAAATGGAGCTTAGCGGGCATCTGTGGCCCGTAGCATCGGTTGCGCTGGCAATTGCGATTTGTCTGCAAGGCGGAAGGCTCGGCTCGCATCAGCTCATCGATGCGCGGTTCGATGACACGAAAGTTCCGGTCGCGGCGGTCACTTTTCTGCAGCAGGAATTTCACGGCAATCCTGGCGCGGACCCGGTGTTTTCGACCGATTTCTGGGGAGGGTATCTCATTTTCCGTATGTATCCCGAGCGGAAAGTTGTGCTTGATGATCGCCACGACCTCTACGGAGAGGACCGAATTCGCCAGTACATGATCCTGACGGAGGCGGCTCCAGGATGGCAGACCGTGCTCGAACAATGGCAGATCCAAACGGCGCTGCTTCCCGCGGATTCGACTCTAGCCAACCTGCTGCGAGAACTGCCACGGAATTGGCAGGTGGTGCACGAGGACAAAGTGGCGGTGGTGTTTGAGAGAATATGAGAGATATTAGAGCTGGTACGGTTTCTCTTTGTTGTTTTGAATGCCGGGTATGCAATGCCGGGATTGCGCACACTCTCTGCAACCCCGGCACTTCCACGACATCTGATGTAGCTGGGCTTAGCGCTGATCGCCGGTGAAGTGCTACCTTGGATCGCATGCCGGAATTTGCGCAGAGCCTACGAGACAAATAATGCGGACCGCGACGTTGCGCCGATTGGGCATGAGATTGACCGAAAGCTGCGCGGAGTGCTGCCGATGAAGGCGCAGTGTTTACCCTTTCAGCAGATTCCGCATTCCACCCCTCTATTTCTCGACTATCTCTCCTACACACCTTCCGTTCGCGGTATGTATCCGCGCTCGCCGATTTTTTCCGAGTGGGTAAAAGACGAATCGCAACGCGTGGTTTATGACGCGGCGCGGCGCAGCAAGGTCGGCGAAATTCTTGAGCGGCAGAATCGAGCATGGGACGCGTCTCCGAAGACGCTGGCCAATCTTGAGCGCTTCAAGCGCGGAGCCCTGACCGCAGTCACCGGGCAGCAAGTCGGCTTTTTCGGTGGCCCGCTATTTTCGATCTTCAAGGCGCTTACCGCCGTCAAACTGGCGGAGCAGGCGACGGCCGCCGGAGTGGAGTGCGTCCCGATTTTCTGGCTGGCGACGGAGGACCACGATCTGGCCGAGGTCAACCACGTTGCGCTTGCTACTGAGCACGGACCTCCCGAATCATTCGTTGCGGATAGCGTTGCGCTCGAAAGCGCCGTGGCCGATGCTCCGGTCGGCACGATCAGATTCGGCAATGGGATCGAAGCGGTCGTTGACCGCGCCGCGACTTTGCTGGGGAAATCCGAGGTTACGACGTGGCTTCGCGAAGCGTATCGTCCAGGCGAGAGTCTGGGAAGCGCGTTTGCCCGGCTGTTTGCCCGTCTGTTCGCGGATTGGGGAGTCATCCTGCTCGATCCCATGGACAAGGATTTTCACCAGTTGGCAAAACCCTTGTTCCGCGCGGCAATTGAACGCGCGTCGGAACTCGATGAGGCATTGCTGGCGCGGGGCAAGGCCATCGAAGCGGCGGGGTATCACCAGCAAGTGAAAGTGACCTCCGCGACCACGCTGCTATTCGAAGTGAAGAACGGCGCGCGCACCGTCGTGCGACGCAAAAATAATGGCACCGCATTCAACGGCAAAGCCTGTGAGTTTGTTATCGGAGAAGAGCGCAGCTCAGCCGATGAGTTGCTGAAGCGGATCGCAGCGGCTCCGGAGAAGTTCAATCCGAATGTGCTGTTGCGTCCCGTTGTGCAGGATTACTTGCTTCCGACACTCGTCTACGCCGGCGGAGCGGCTGAAGTCGCCTATTTTGCGCAGGTCGCGGTCGTCTATGAAAAACTGCTAGGACGAGTGACACCGATCCTGCCGCGCTTTTCAGCGACGCTCGTGGAAGCGCAGCCTGAGCGAATTCTGACGCGCTATGAACTGGGATTGGTTGACGTTTTGCAAGGTCCGGAGAAAAGTCGCGAAGCCATTGCCGCGCGCTCGCTGCCAGCGGACTTGCAGACGCGCTTCTCAGAAGCCTACTCAACCGCTGAAAAATCGATGGCATCGCTCCGCGAATCGATTGGCAAACTGGACTCGACCCTGGTCGACGCGGCGGACCGTGCCCGGACTCGCATGTGGTATCAAATCAACCGTCTGCATCGGCGGGCATCGCGAGCGGATTTGTTACGAAATGAAGTCATCACCCGCCACGCAGATGCCTTGAGCAACGCGCTGTTTCCGCATAAAGTGCTCCAGGAGCGCGAAGTCGCCGGAATAAGTTTTGTGGCGCGCTACGGACCGGATTTGCTGGCGAATCTCTATCGAAAGATTCACGTCGATTGCCACGATCATCAAGTGATCGAGACCTAGAAGTGATCGAGGTCTAGGAGGTTTTGTAGTTCTTCCAGCGACTCCACTCTTCGCACGCCTTTATTCTTGTAGGCCGCGGGGACGTCCATCAAAATCGCTTCCATGCCTGCGCCAGTGGCACCGAGGTAATCGACAGAATAAACGTCGCCGACGTAGAGACTCTCTTCGGGCGTGGCGTTCATGCTTTTGAGGGCCTGGCGGAAGATCTCTGGATGCGGTTTTTCGAAACCTGCTAACCCCGAATCGGTGATCGTGCGAAAGCAACTCGCGATGTCGCATCTCCGCAGCACATCCTCGATCTTGCCATCTGCATTGGAGATGACTCCAATCTGATATTTTTCTCCGATAGCTCCCAGTTGTTCGGCAGTTCCGGGACGAATTATGTCCCAGTTGGCCGAGTTGCGAATGCTGGCGACCAGTTGATCGCGCAGGTCATTATCTTCAACGCCGATCTCGGAGAGCAGTTGCGAGTAGAACATCCACCAGAAGCTGTGGTCGGTGCTTCCGTTTTTCGTCATCATTCCATCGAATTGATTCTTGGTGCGACATTCCAGTTCCCGCAGGTGCTCGGCCACGGGCACGGAGCCGCGCGCTGCTAAAGGCGCGTGAATGCGCTCGCGATTGGGGAACAACAGCGTGTTGCCTACATCAAAGAAGATAAATTTAATTCTTGCGTCCATGATTTCGATGCATGATCTTCAACCTCTGACCTTCGGGCCCACGACTGCCACGTATCTCTATTATCACGCTTGGCCCCGTGGTTTCCGCGCAGTGACGACACCCGAATGCATTAAACTGACAAATCGCCGATCTATAAGAAGAAGTAGCGCCCATGGCTCAATTGCGAGTTGTCGTCCTTTGGCACCAGCACCAGCCGTTCTACAAAGACCTGGTGACGGGACGCTATCGCCTGCCCTGGACGCGCCTCCACGCCCTGAAAGACTACTACGGAATGGTCAAGTTGCTCGACGAGTTCCCGCTGGTGCATCAGACGTTCAATCTGGTGCCATCCCTGATCACGCAAATTCAGGATTATGTTTCGGGCGAGGCGCAGGATCCTTTTTTGCAGGTTGCTGCAAAACCGGCAAAGGATCTGACGGAGCAGGAGCGGCGGTTTGCGCTGCAATATTTGTTTCAGGCGCATCCGGTGAATGTAATCGGGCGCTATCCGCGTTATCGCGAGCTGTGGGAGAAATTTCGCAGCGCGGGCGAATCTCCCGAGCGGGCCGAGAAGTATTTCAACGCGCAGGATTTCACCGACTTGCAGGTGCTGTCGCAAATTGGCTGGTTCGATGAGTATTTTCTTGAAGAAAAAGACATCGCAGAACTGATTCGGAAGGGTGCCAACTACTCGCTCGAAGACCAGCGAATGCTGATCGCCCGCGAGCGGGAATTACTCGGCCGAGTTCTGCCGGCCCACGCCGAAGCGGCCAGGAAAGGCCTGATCGAGATTTCAACTTCGCCTTTTTATCATCCCATTCTGCCGCTGGTGTGCGATACGCAAATGGGAGCGGTTTCAACGCCGGGGTTGCCGTTGCCGCAGAACCGCTATCGCCATCCTGACGATGCTCGCGAACAACTGCGGCGCGGGCTCGATCTCCACGAGCGCGTATTTGGCGTGCGGCCCCAAGGCGTTTGGCCATCGGAAGGCAGCGTTTCCGAAGAGGTGCTGGCAATCGCCTGCAAGCTCGGCGTGCGCTGGATGGCCACCGACGAAGGTGTATTGGGCCGGACGCTCGGCACGAATTTCTCTCGCGACGGCTATGGCCGGCTGAATTCCGACCTGGCGCATAAGCTGTACACGATTTATCAGTACGAGAAAGACGACACGCGGATGAACATGCTGTTCCGCGACCACACTCTCTCCGACCTGATTGGATTCGTCTATTCCGGTATGCCTCCGCAAGACGCGGCCAATAGTCTCATCCAAAAAATTAAAGATTCGGCGCAGCCTGTGCTGGCGAATGGCGTAGATGCCGTCGTGCCCATTATTTTGGATGGCGAGAATGCCTGGGAATACTATCCGCAGTCGGGAAGGGAGTTCCTGCGGCGATTCTATGATGGATTGCAGAAAGACCCAGGAATTGAAGCCGTGACCGTGTCGGAGGCGATTGAGCGCCACAAGACCCCAGCTCCGCTGCAGTCGCTGGTGCCGGGGTCGTGGATCAACGCGAACTTCAACGTCTGGATTGGAGCGCCGGAAGATAATCGTGCGTGGGACTACCTGCATCACGCGCGAGATTTTTGCGCGCAGTCCTCGGCCGGCGCGCCCGAAAAACAGCGCGCACTGGCGTTTGAAGAAATCCTGATTGCCGAGGGCAGCGACTGGAACTGGTGGTACGGGCCGGAACATCATTCTGCGAATGATCGCGACTTTGACGAACTTTACCGCAAGCATCTCTCCAATGTTTACCAGGCATTGGGGGGCATTCCGCCGGATTACCTGTCGCAGCCGATTGCCGGCGGCGGCGGCCGGCCTGCATTCACGGCGCAGCGGGCTTACATCCATCCCCGGATTGCCGGCGACATGGTGCGTTACTTCGAGTGGATGGGCGCGGCATGTTACACCGCGGACCAGCGCTCAGGCTCAATGCACGGCAAGCAGTTTCTCATCGATGAAGTCTTTGCCGGTATCGACGAGGAGTATGTTTACGGCCGACTGGATTTCGCGAGCAAGGTTCCGGATTACGGATTCGAAGTCGTGGTGAATCTGGAGTCGTGGTCCGCTCATGCCGCAACTCCTCAGCGTGAACTCCGCTTGGGCGCAGATGTGGATGGAGGCCGCATCCAGTCGTGGAGCGTAAAGCAGGGGAAGGACAAACCGTTGGCGGATTCAAAGCACACGAACGAACTGGCCCGGATGGCACTCGTGCGGAATTTTGAGTTTCGCCTGCCACTGAAATGGCTGAGCGGTTCCCCGACAGACGCCCCGGCCGTGAGACTGCGCCTCCGCTTCAGTTTGTGGCAGAATCGTCTTCCCGTCGACGCGTTGCCGGTGGAAGGATGGATCGAACTGGAGTTGCTGCCAGAAGAAGATCTAATCGCCGCGGGCGGATAGGCGCGAAGCTTCCGCGCCTGGGTTTCAGAAAATAGTTTTCCAGAGTTAAGCCTGAAAGATGTGGGAGCGCTGTCAGGCCACGCTCCCACGTCCATGTCGCCATAGCCGCTACTGTCCGCTGCTGGCCGCAGTCATGGTCATCGGACGGCTCAATTCCATCACCAGCTCCGTGCCCGCGGGAAGCGCCGCTGAACGGTGCTTACCTAGCCAGTGTGAGACGGTAATGGTCGCGCCGATGGCTCCGCCGATGAGCAGACCTTTGCCGCCGTCCGCCAGACCGCCAATCAACATGCCGCCTCCCGTGCCCATGCCGATCTCGGTGAGGTCTTTGCCGTCGTAACCCTTGCCTTTGAATTGACCTTCCTGGTTGACGTCGGTTCCGTGGCGCTCGCTCGTGTCAACCAGCGTCGCGTTCAGCATGAACCGGTCTCCATTCGGAAGGATGAGGTTTTCGGGAAAAATAGCGATTGTCGGTTTGCCCGCTATGCGGCGAGGCTCATTCGCTTTCGTGACCCGGCCTTCGACCGTCGCTCCGATCGGAATCACGGTTTTGCCGTCGAGTACGACTGCCTCAGTAACTCGTGCCGAGAATGGATCTCCGGCTTTCGAACTGTAGGTTGCGAGCGTGGTCTCAAGTTTCATCTTGACGGCGGTGCCGGTGGGTAGAGCGGCTTGCGCCCACGCGAAACTGGCGATCAGGATGAACGACGTTAGTGCAACTATTCTTTTCATGTTTCGTCTGGCCTCCTGAATTCTTGCGTCCCGAATTCTTCCCCGGGAAATCACTTGCTGATTCTTTGCAACGCCCCAATGACCTCATCGAGCGGCGCGCGGTCGTTTTGGTTGTCGCCGCGATAGATGTAACCGATCCATCGGTCGTGATCGATAATGAATGTCGCGGGATGCGCGATGTTGATCGCATCGACGCCGAATGCGTGATGCAGTCCATAGTCCCGGGTCGCGGTTCTTTCTTCGTCCAGTAAGAACGGACTTGCAATGGGATGCTTCGCCAGGAATGTTCCCGGCTTCCACAGTCCGTCGCGTTTTTCCGCGGCGATAAACGTGAGTTGCGCACCCGCCGCAGCAATCTCCGGTAATCGAGACTCGAACTGAGTCATGCGCTTCACGCAGTTGGGTCACCATGTACCGCGCAGAAACTCAAGAACCAGCGCGCCCTCGGCCAGCAGGCCGTCGAGCGTGAATGTGCCCTCCCGGTTGGCCGCTCCAAGCGAAAAATACGGAGCGAGCGACCGCAGTTCGAGTGTCTCCGTGCGATCCTTCATGCTGAGCTGACTGTAAGCGAGGTTGAAACTGTGAACAATAACGGATGGGGTTCCGGGATATCGGGTTCGGGGATATGGGGTCCGGAAAACGATAAGGGCAACGTCGCGACACCTGCTAAAGCATGGTCCAAAGCATGACTAGGAACGTCCCCGTCCGCCCTGTCCGCTATAATTCGGCTTCGCAGACCGGAGACGCCGCAACCCGCGTCCCTACGATTGGGTTTTGGATTAATAGACGAAAGGACGCAATTATGCCTCTTGCAGACATTACGGAAATTCACGCACGCCAGGTGTTGGACTCGCGTGGCAATCCAACGGTTGAGGCTGAAGTTTTTCTCGAGGGCGGCGCCAGCGCCTCGGCCATTGTGCCGAGCGGTGCCTCCACCGGTGAGCACGAAGCCGTCGAATTGCGCGATGGCGACAAGGCCGTCTATCTCGGCAAGGGCGTTCTGCAGGCCGTGGCCAACGTCAATGGCGAAATTGCGGAAGCCCTCAACGGATCAGATGCCGCCGACCAGCGGGCGCTCGACGCTCGACTCATCGAGCTCGATGGCACGCCAAACAAGGGCCGCCTGGGAGCCAATGCGATTCTGGCCGTTTCAATGGCGGCAGCGCGCGCGGCCGCGAATGCCTGCGATCTCCCGCTCTACCGTTATCTGGGCGGCGCTGCGGCAAACACGTTGCCGTTGCCGATGATGAATATTCTCAACGGCGGAGCCCACGCCGATAACAACGTCGATTTCCAGGAATTCATGGTAATGCCGGTAGGCGCCCCGTCGTTCTCAGAGGCCCTGCGCTGGGGAGTCGAAGTCTTCCACACCCTCAAAGGAGTCCTGAAAAAACGCGGATACAACACGGCGGTCGGCGATGAGGGAGGATTCGCTCCGTCGGTGAAGTCGAATGTCGAGGCGATTGAAGTTGTCCTCGAAGCGATTCAGCAGGCGGGCTATAAGCCCGGCCAGGAAATCGCCATCGCGCTCGATCCCGCTGCCAGCGAGTTTTATCAGGACGGAAAATATGTCTTCAAAAAATCCGACAAGTCGGCCAAAAGTTCGGAAGACATGGTTCGCTATTGGGCGAAGTGGGTGAATGACTATCCCATCGTGTCGCTCGAAGACGGTCTCTCAGAAAACGACTGGGACGGCTGGGCG
>Ga0182015_10005078_pt1 | contig 13870 bp, 12 predicted proteins | sample 712P3MmetaG_FD_120478 | JGI IMG/M metagenome (GOLD analysis project Ga0182015, IMG submission 120478) | Permafrost microbial communities from Stordalen Mire, Sweden - 712P3M metaG | ecosystem: Environmental > Terrestrial > Soil > Wetlands > Permafrost | place: Sweden: Stordalen | collected...
CCGGCGCTGGCCGCCGCGGTCGCCGCGCTGCTCGAATTGCAGCAGGCGGAGTTCCTGGAGAAGGCCTGAGGCGGGCAGCCGGATGACGCGCATCATCGCCGGCACCGCCGGCGGCAGGCGGCTGGCCGTCCCGGCCGGGCAGGGCACCAGGCCCACCAGCGACCGGGCCCGCGAGGGCCTGTTCGCCACCATCACGGCCATCCGCGGCACCCTCCGCGGCGCGAACGTCCTCGACCTGTACGCCGGGTCGGGCGCGGTCGGCCTGGAGGCGCTGTCCCGCGGCGCCGCGGACGTGCTGCTGATCGAGGCGGACGGCCGGGCGGCCCGGGTGATCCGCGACAACGTCGCCGCGCTGGGCCTGGCCGGCGCCCGCGTGCTGGCCAGCCGGGTGGACCGCGCGCTGGCCCGCGGCCCGGGGGGCGATCCGCCGCGCGACGTCGTGTTCGCCGACCCGCCCTATGCGACCACCGAGGCGGAGGTGTCCGCCGTGCTCAGCGCGCTGCTGGCCGGCGGCTGGCTGGCGCCCGCTGCCGTCGTCGCGGTGGAGCGCGCGACCAGGTCGGGCCCGCAGCAATGGCCCGCCGGGTACGCGGCAGACCGGGCCAGAAGATACGGCGAGGCGACTCTCTGGTACGGTCGCGCCGCAGGCGCGGCGCCGGCCGGGGAGCAGGCTGACGGCCGGCCGAGTGGCCGTGACGAAGGGCGGTAAACGTGGTGATGCGTCGCGTCGTCTGCCCTGGCTCCTTCGACCCGGTGACCAACGGGCATCTCGATATCATCAGCCGGGCCGCCCCGCTGCACGATGAGGTCGTCGTCGCCGTCGGGGCCAACCTCGCCAAGCACGGGCTGTTCTCGGTCGGCGAGCGGATCGAGATGCTGGGCGAGGTGCTGGCCGGATACGCGAACGTCCGGGTGGACACGTTCGACGGCCTGCTGGTGGACTTCTGCCGGGCACACGACATCTCGGCGATCGTGAAGGGCCTCCGCGCGGTCAGCGACTTCGAGTACGAGATGACCATGGCGCAGATGAACTACAGCCTGGCAGGCATCGAGACGCTCTTCATGACGACCAACCCGCTGTACTCGTTCCTGCGCTCCAGCCTGGTCAGGGAAATCGCCAAGTACGGCGGGGACGTGAGCGGGCTCGTTCCTGCTCCGGTGCTCAGCCGCCTTCTTGCCCGCGCCCCGCGGGGCTGACGCCGCGCTGGGCCGGCGCCCGATCCGGCCACAGTGCTGCCGCGGCCCGGGCGACTGACGCACCTGCAGGTCAGGCAGCCGGTATCGTGGCTGCCTGGACAAGTTGGGTTTCCGCAGGCAGCCCGGTAGGCTGGGCGCCCGACACCAGATTGATCATGCCTCTCTTTGCCATGCCAAATGCCAGCAGGAAACACGTGAAGCGCCTCGATCCCCGGGGACCGCTTGTCTTCGACACGCGCGCGCTCAGCACGGGCTCGGCGCGCGTCGAGGACCGCACCGTCCCGGCTCCGGCCTACCTGGGCGTTGAGCTCGTCAGCATCCCGGAGGGCGCTGACCTGCAGTTGCACGTCCAGCTTGAGGGGGTCTCGGAGGGCACGCTCGTCACCGCGACAGTCCGGGCTCCGCTCACCGGTGAGTGCGCTCGCTGCCTCGATCCGTTCACGTCAGCGACGGAGGTCAGGCTGCAGGAGCTCTACTCCTACGAGGCGGCCGACGGGGATTTGGCGGGCAGCGGTGACGCCGATGGCGGTGGCCCGGACGGCTACCTGCTGGCCGGCGACTTGCTCGATCTTGAGCCTGCCTTGCGGGACGCGCTGGTGCTTGAGCTGCCGATCGCGCCGCTGTGCTCGGGCGACTGCCCGGGGCTGTGCGCGGAGTGCGGCGTCAGGCTGGCGGATGCAGGTGCCGGGCACGGCCACGCCGTCGACGGCGCGGAACAGGACATACCAACGCCGGGCGGGATACCCGTACCGGGGCTAAGGAAGGAGTGCTGAGGTGGCTGTCCCCAAGCGGAGGATGTCCCGCAGCAATACCAGGTCGCGCCGCTCCCAGTGGAAGACCACGGCGCCAGCGCTCGTGAGCTGCCCGCAGTGCCGCGATCCCAAGCTGCCGCACACGGCGTGCCCGACCTGCGGCACGTACAACCGGCGCCAGGTGATCAACCCTTCCTGAGGGGGCAGGGGCCGCTGGGCTCTTGGAGCCGCCCGCTGCGGGGAAGGAGGACAGCGTGAGTAGCGCGTCACGTGATGGCCAGGCTGCGGAATCGAACGGCGCGGAGTTGCTGACCGCCCTGAACGTGCAGCTGGGCGAAAAGATGCTTGAGCGTGCCCTGACGCACCGGTCCTTCGCCTACGAGAACGGCGGCCTGCCGACCAACGAGCGGCTGGAGTTCCTCGGCGACTCGGTGCTCGGCCTCATCGTCACCGGCACCCTGTTCTGTGATTTCCCCGATCTCGCCGAGGGCCAGCTCGCGAAGCTGCGCGCGGCGGTGGTCAACATGCGCGCCCTGGCGGGGGTGGCCCGCGGCCTGCGGCTCGGCGACTACGTGTACCTCGGCAAGGGCGAGGAGAGCACCGGCGGACGGGACAAGTCCTCGATCCTCGCGGACACCCTTGAGGCCGTGATCGGCGCCGTCTACCTGGACTGCGGGCTGCCCGAGGCGGACGCCCTGGTGCACCGGCTCTTCGACCCGGTGATCGCCCGCTCCGCGCGGCTTGGCGCGGGCCTCGACTGGAAGACGTCGCTGCAGGAACTCACCGCCGCGGAGGTACTCGGCGTTCCGGAGTACCACGTGGAGGAGAGCGGCCCGGACCACCAGAAATCCTTCCGGGCATCGGTCTGGGTCGGCGGCCACAGCTACGGAACGGGCGAAGGGCGCTCCAAGAAGGAAGCCGAGCAGCAGGCTGCCGAGGCGGCCTGGAACCTGATCAGCGAGGAGACCTTCACCCCGGGCCCGCAGGGTGACGGCGACGGCGCCCACCCGCAGGACTAGCTGGTGCCTGAGCTCCCCGAGGTTGAGACCGTCCGGCGCGGCCTGCAGCGTCATGTGGCCGGCCGCACCATCGACTCCGTGCAGCTGCTGCACCCGCGCGCCGTGCGACGTCACCTGGCCGGACCCGACGACTTCGCGGCCGCCCTCCGCGGCCGCGCCGTCGACGGCGCGCGCAGGCGCGGGAAATACCTCTGGCTGCCGGTCGGCGACGATGCGGTGCTCGCCCATCTCGGGATGAGCGGCCAGCTGCTCATCGGGGACCCGGCCAGGCCGCTGTCGGCGCACGTCCGCGCCCGGTTCACCTTCCGCGACGGCGGTCCTGACCTGCGATTCACCGACCAGCGGACCTTCGGACACCTGGCCATGGCGGCCGGCGGGGCGGTCCTCCCGGCGGCCATCGCGCACATCGCGCCGGACCCGCTCGAGCCCGGATTCGACCTGACCGCGCTCACTGTCAGGATCCGCGCCCGGCGGACCGGCATCAAGCGGGCGCTGCTTGACCAGTCGCTGGTCAGCGGCATCGGCAACATCTACGCCGACGAAGCGCTCTGGCGCGCGCGGCTGCACTGGGCGCGCCCGACCGACACGCTGACGCGCGCCGAGATCACCCGCCTGTTCGCTGCCGTCGATGAGGTCTTCACCGAGGCACTCAACGCCGGCGGCACCTCCTTCGACAGCCTGTACGTGAACGTGAACGGCCAGAGCGGCTACTTCGAGCGGTCGCTCGCCGTGTACGGCCGGGAAGACGAGCCCTGCCCCCGGTGCGGCACCCCGGTGCGGCGTGATCCGTTCATGAACAGGTCGTCGTACAGCTGCCCGAAATGCCAGCCCCGGCCGCGACGGGCCCGGTGGTGACATGACGGGCGATGCTGACATGGCCAGCGATGCCGACATGACCGGCGGCCGCGAGATGACCGGCGGGGAGATGGCCCGGCTCGGCAGCGAGCCGGCCGGCGACGTGGCTGCCCGGCTCACCGCCTGGATCGCCGGGCGCGTTCAGGGCGTCGGCTTCCGGTGGTGGATACGCGCGCGGGCGCTGGAGCTTGGCCTGGCCGGCTCGGCGGAGAACCTGGAGGACGGCAGGGTGAAAGTCGTCGCCGAGGGCCCGGTGGCGCGCTGCCGGGAACTGCTGGCCCTGCTGGCGGGCCCGGGCACGCCAGGCCACGTGACCAGGGTGACCCAGCGGTGGGACGATCCGCACGGCGGCCTGGCCGGTTTCGCGGAGCGGTAACCTGGCAGTGTGACCTGCGCGTTCGGTCAACTTGACCGGATACTAAAGCGGTGGGACCATAGAAAGCGTTACTTGCGCGCACTGCCGCGCGTCTATATGCGATATAGCGTGCGCGCCCACTCTGGTCACTCAGTGTGGAGGACCCTTTACAATGGCGAAGGCAATACTCGGCCACGTCGGCGGGCCGGATCCCCGCATGGTCGCTGAAATGCGCCGCCTTCAGCAGCGCGTGCGTGACCTGGAGACTGCGCTTGTCAGGCTCCAGGAAGAGAACGACGCACTCGCTGCCGAGGTGGGGCAGGACCTGCTGATCCCGGTCCGCGAGCCCGTGCTCGCCTAGCGAGCGCCCGCTGGCCACAAACTGCAGCGGGGATGCCTAAGACAGGTATCCCCGTTGCGGTATTCAGGCCACGGCCTATCCCGGCAACCCACCGGGCTATTCGTGTTTCCCCGGGCAATTTCGCCTTTCCCGGGCAGTTGCCTTTTCCCGGCGCCGGCCAGGTTCTCCCGGGGGCAGCCGCATTCTTCCCCCGTGGTCGCCTTGGCCCTTCCCCGATGGTCGGCCGGGCGGCTCCGTCGTGGCTGCCAAACTACGCGGACAGCCACACATCATGACATAACCGTTCCTGTGATAGCCGCCAGCGGCCGCGAATCCCCGGGCCGGAGCGCCGCTCGCGGTAGGGTGCGGGGAGGCTGGCCGGTCCCGGACAGCCCTGACGGGGACGTGCGGCACGGCGCGGAGGCACCGCGCGGCGCGGCGGCGCGGCCCTGGCGGGGGACAAGACGCTGCCCGTGGTCACGGCACCGGCAGGGCGGCGGCCGAGGAGGGAAAACCCGCGGGTGTACCTGAAAACCCTCACCTTGCGTGGGTTCAAGTCGTTCGCCTCGGCTACGTCGCTGCGCTTCGAGCCCGGCATCACCTGCGTTGTCGGCCCGAACGGGTCGGGCAAGTCCAATATCGTTGACGCCTTCTCCTGGGTGATGGGGGAGCAGGGGGTCAAGACGCTGCGCGGCGGCAAGATGGAGGACGTCGTCTTCGCCGGCACCGCCGGGCGGCCGGCCCCCGGCCGCGCCGAGGTCACCCTCACCATCGATAACAGTGACGGCGCGCTGCCGATCGATTACGCCGAGGTCACGATCAGCCGGCTGCTGTTCCGGTCGGGCCAGAGCGAGTACGCGATCAACGGTGACCACTGCAGGCTGCTCGACGTGCAGGAACTGCTCTCCGACACCGGCCTGGGCCGGGAGATGCATGTCATCGTCGGCCAGGGCCAGCTGGATGAGGTGCTGAACGCGGGCCCCGAGGCCCGCCGCGCGCTGATCGAAGAGGCCGCGGGCGTGCTGAAGCACCGCAAGCGCAAGGAGAAGGCGCTCCGCAAGCTGGAGGCCATGCAGGTCAACCTCACCAGGCTGGTCGACCTCACCGGCGAGCTCGGCCGGCGCCTCAAGCCGCTCGGCCGCCAGGCCGAGATCGCCCGCCGGGCGGCGGTCATCCAGGCTGACTTCAGGGACGCGCGGCTGCGGCTGCTCGCCGACGACTACGTGACGGTGGCAGCCGAGCTTGACCGCGACCAGTCCGACGAGAGCGCCGCGATGGCCCGCCGGGCGGCCCTTGAGCGGAGCCTGGTCGCCGCCCGCGAGCAGGAGGCTGAGCTGGACCTGGCCGAGCAGCAGCATGCGCCGCGGCTGGCCGCGGCGCAGCAGGCATGGTTCGCGCTGTCCGGGCTGTCCGAGCGGCTGCGCGGGGTCCTCGCCCTGGCGAACGAGCGGTACCGGCACCTGAGCGCCCCGCCGGAGCCGCAGCGGCCGGGCCGGGATCCGGAGGAACTGGACCGCGAGGCGGCGGGCCTGCGCGAGCAGGAGGCAGCCCTCGGCGAGCGGCTGGCGGCGGCCCGCGAGCGGCTGGCCGCCGCGGTCAAGGAGCGGACCGGCGCCGAGGCAGGCCTGATCGAGACCGACCGGCGGCTGGCCGAGGACGCCAGGTCCGCCGTTGCCCGCGCCGAGCGGCTGGCCCGGCTGCGCGGCCAGGTCGAGGCCGCGCGCGCCACCGCCGCGGCCGCCGAAGAGGAGGCAGGCCGCCTGGCGGAGGCCCTGGCGCAGGCCCGGTCCCGCGCCGAGCACGCCCAGCAGCAGTACGGGCAGGTCCAGGATCTCGTGGCCGGCCGAGACGAGGACAGGTCGGACCTGATGGCGGCGCACGAGCAGGCCAAGTCCGCGCTCGCCGCGGCCTCCGCGGAGGTCACGGCCAGCCGCGCGGCCGAGCACGCCGCCAGTGACCGGCGGGCCGCCCTGGGCGCGCGCACCGAGGCGCTGGCGGAGGCGGTCAACCGCGGCGCGGACGCATCCGGGGTGCTGCTGGCCGGAAGCGGCAGGTTCGGCGGGGTTGTCGGCGCCTTCGCCGCGCTGCTGACCGTGGAGGACGGCGCCGCCGACGCGATCGCCGCAGCCCTCGGCGCCTCGGCGGCGGCCGTCGCGGTGTCCGGCCTGGACGAGGCAGCCGCGATCCTGGCCGCGCTGAAGACCGAGGACGCCGGCCGGGCCGACCTGGTGATCGCCGCCGGGCTGCCGCACGGCGGGAACGCGGTCGGGGCCGGCCGGGCTGCCGCGGAACTGCCGCCCGGTGTCAGGCGGGCGGCTGACCTCGTGAAGGCCCCCGGCGAGTTCGCCCTGGCGGTCGAGGAACTGCTGGCCGGCGTTGCCGTGGCGGCCGACCTGGCCGAGGGTCTCGACCTGCTGCGGTCGCACCCGCAGCTGCAGGTGGTGACCCTGGACGGCGACCTGATCGGCGCGCACTGGGCGCGCGGGGGCTCGGCCGGGGCACCGAGCCTGATCGGCATGCGCGCGGCCGCGCAGGAAGCGGCCGAGGCGCTGCGCGAGGCGGAAAGCAGCTGCCAGCGCGCCGAGCGCGACCTCGCTGACGCGGCCGACGAGGAGGACCGGGCCCGCCAGGTCGCCGCCGAGGCACAGGCCAGGCTGCAGGAGACGGATGCCGAGGCGGCGGAGATCTCCGGCCGGCTCGGCACGCTGGCCGGTGCCGCCCGGGCGGCCAGCGACGAGGCAGGCAGGCTGGCCGCCGGGATCGCCACCGCCGAGCGCGCCAGGGAGAACGACCGGGCCAGGCTGGCCGAGCTGGAGGTCCGCCTCGCCGCCGCCGAGGCGGACGCGGACGCCGCGAAGGCTGCCGAGTCCGCTCCCGTCCTGACCGCCGGCCAGGTACGCGCCGAGCGGGACCGGCTCGCCGAGCTCGCGGTAGCCGCGCGGAACGCCGAGATGGACGCCCGGCTGGACGTCCGGACCGTCGAGGAGCGGCTCCGGGCCATCACCGGGCGCGCGGATTCGCTCGCCGCGGCGGCCACCGCGGAACGCCAGGCCAGGCAGCGCGCCGAGGCCAGGCGCATCCGCCGCGAGAGCGAGGCCGAGCTGGCCAGCGCCGTGGCGCTGGGCGCGAGTTACGCAGTGGCCAGGATCGAGCAGTCGCTGTCGGTGGCGGACACCGACCGGCGTGCCGCCGAGCTGGCCAGCAGCGGGCGCGATGACCAGCTGAAGGCGGTCCGCGCGCAGATCCGCGAGCTGTCCGGCGAGTTCGACAAGGTGGTGGACAGCGCGCACGGGGCGGAGATCGCCCGGGCATCCCGCCGGATGCAGCTGGAGCAGATCGCCGCCCGTGCCGCCGACGAGTTCGCGGTGGACGCCGAGGCGCTCACCGCGGAGTACGGCCCCGGGGTCCTCATCCCGCAGGCTGACGAGAGCCAGCCGCCGCTGCCGTACGACCGCGCGGCCCAGGAGAAGCGGGCCCAGGCGGCGCAGCGCCTGCTCGATCAGCTCGGCAAGGTGAACCCGCTCGCTCTGGAGGAGTTCGCGGCGCAGCAGGAGCGGCACGCTTTCCTCGTCACCCAGCTGGAGGACCTCAAGAAGACCCGCCGTGACCTGCTGACCGTCATCAAGGAAGTCGATGACCGGGTGCTGCAGGTGTTCGCCGCCGCCTACCAGGACACCGCGCGGGAATTCGAGCATGTCTTCACCACGCTGTTCCCCGGCGGCGAGGGCAGGCTGGTGCTGACCGAGCCCGACGACATGCTCAGCACCGGGATCGACTTCGAGGCCAGGCCGCCGGGCAAGAAGGTCAAGCGCCTGTCGCTGCTGTCCGGCGGCGAGCGGGCGCTGACCGCGATCGCCTTCCTGATCGCGATCTTCAAGGCCAGGCCCTCGCCGTTCTACGTCCTCGACGAGGTCGAGGCCGCGCTCGATGACTCCAACCTGCAGCGGCTGCTGCAGATCTTCGAGGAGCTGCGGGAAAGCTCGCAGCTGATCATCATCACGCACCAGAAGCGGACCATGGAGGTCGCGGACTCGCTGTACGGGATCAGCATGCGCGGCGACGGCGTGTCCACGGTGATCAGCCAGCGGCTGCGGGAACGCGAGAGCGCCTGACCCGCGGCCGCCGGCTGGCCTGATCGCCCGGCTGACGGCGGCAGCCGGGCGGAGCGTCACGGCAGGCAGGCCGGAGTGTCTGCCAGACTGGGGCAGCCATGGAATTCCTGATTATCATCATCGCCCTCGTCGTCGTCCTCGCCGTCACGGGCGGGCTCCTGCTCGTCCGCACCCGCCGCCGGGTGCTGCCGCCTGCGCGCCAGCCGGAGCGCGACGGCCCGGTCAGCATCCAGGACCGTCCCGGTGCGGCCGGCCAGGACACAGCGGAAACGGATGCGCCGCGCCCGGTGCCCGGCACTACCGCAGTGCCCGAGGCGGCCAGGGCGCAGCCGGAGCTGCCGCCGCCGTCGGCCGGCCGGCTGGTCCGGCTCCGGGGCAGGCTGGCCAGATCGCAGTCCGGGTTCGGCTCGGTGCTGCTGACCCTGCTCTCCCGTGACGCCCTCGATGACCAGACCTGGGACGAGATCGAGGACACGCTGATCACCGCCGACATGGGCGTGAGCCCGGCCCGCCAGCTGGTCGAGGAACTCCGCACCGAGGTCAAGGTCGCGGGCAGCCGCGGCGCCGCTGACGTCCGGGCGCTGCTCCGGGCGCAGCTGATCGCCGCGATCGGCCCGGACCAGGACCGGTCGCTGCGCACCGCGCGGCACGGTAACCGTCCGGCCGTGCTGCTCGTGGTGGGCGTCAACGGCACGGGCAAGACGACCACCTGCGGCAAGCTCGCGCGGGTGCTCGTCGGCGACGGGCGCACCGTGCTGCTCGGCGCCGCGGACACGTTCCGAGCCGCGGCGGCCGACCAGCTGGAGACCTGGGGCAACCGGGTCGGCGCCCGGGTCGTCCGCTCCGACCGGGAGGGCGCCGACCCGGCCAGCGTCGCCTTCGAGGCGGTCAAGGAGGGCATCGACCTGGGCGTGGACACCGTCATCGTGGACACGGCAGGCCGGCTGCACACCAAGACCGGGCTGATGGACGAGCTCGGCAAGATCAAGCGAGTGATCTCCAAGCAGGCCGACGTGGATGAGGTCCTGCTCGTGCTCGACGCGACCACCGGGCAGAACGGACTGCGCCAGGCCCGGGTCTTCGGCGAGGCGGTGAACGTCACCGGGATCGTGCTGACCAAGCTGGACGGCACGGCCAAGGGCGGGATCGTGATCGCGGTGCAGCGCGAGCTCGGCGTGCCGGTGAAGCTCGTCGGCCTCGGCGAAGGCCCCGACGACCTGGCGCCGTTCGAGCCCGCGGCGTTCGTCGACGCCATCCTCGGCAGCTAAGCCCCCCGGGCCGCCCGCAGCCTGGCCGCCCAGCGCCGCCCGTACTGCTCGGACTGGACGAACCGGACACCGCCCTTGCCAGGGAGACAGCGCGCGGCCTCCCGCGGCGGGCATGCTGTTCGCCCGGCCCCGTCGCGTGCGGCGATATGCCAGCGGCGCGGTTGAGCCGTCGGGCCGGCTTGGTTTCCCGGGGCGTGGTGCGTTCCGCCTAATGGATGTACGCCTGGGCCGGGCAGAGGCGGACCTTTGGTACATCCACCAGGCGGAACGCCTTTCCGATAGCTGCTTGAAGCGGACATGAGGATAGCGAAGGGTGGAAAACGGTCACACATGCTGGCCATATACCACTGGAGAGGGCTGGGAAGGCCGGGCAACGTGCCCTCGGCGAAGCCGGGCACGATGGCAGGGACCCGTTGCCAGCCCGGATTGACACTGCCGGCCCAGATTGACACTGCCGCACAGATAGACACGGCCGCTGCCATCGGCGCTGAGGCACCGGCGCGGGCTTGCTGCTCGCGCCCGGCCCCGTCTGGTGAGGCGATAACCTGGGAGCTGGCGAGCGCGGCTCTCAGGTGTGCCGTGCCGGCCAGGCGCGAGGCCCGTGCGCAAGCCCTAGCAGTGCTGTGCGGTGCCGGACGCCCCTGATCCCTGGCACCTGCGCGAGGACGGCAGCAACACGTGTTCGAGACTCTTTCCGACCGGCTCACCAAGGTCTTCTCCACGCTGCGCGGGCACGGGCGGCTCTCTGCCGCCGATATTGACGCCACCTGCCGTGAAATCAGGATCGCGCTGCTGGAGGCGGACGTTGCCCTGCCGGTTGTCCGGTCCTTCATCGCGCAGGTCAAGGAGCGGGCCTCCGGCGAAGAGGTCGCCGCGGCGCTGAACCCGGCCCAGCAGGTCATCAAGATCGTTAACGAGGAGCTCATCGCGATCCTCGGCGGCGAGACACGACGGCTGCGCTTCGCCAAGGTGCCGCCGACCGTGATCATGCTGGCCGGCCTGCAGGGCTCCGGTAAGACCACCCTGGCGGCCAAGCTTGCGCTCTGGCTGCGCGAGCAGGGCAACACCCCGCTGCTCGTCGCCGCTGACCTGCAGCGGCCCAATGCCGTCCAGCAGCTCCAGGTGCTTGGCGGGCAGGCGTCGGTGCCGGTGTTCGCGCCCTCGCCGGGCAACGGCGTCGGGGACCCGGTCCAGGTGGCGCGCCAGTCGCTGGAGGAGGCCCGGCACCGCCTGCACAACATCGTGGTCATCGACACAGCCGGCCGGCTGGGCATCGACGAGGAGATGATGCGCCAGGCCGTCGGCATCAGGGACGCCGTCGACCCGGACGAGATCCTGTTCGTCGTCGACGCCATGATCGGCCAGGATGCCGTGGTCACCGCCAAGGCGTTCCTCGACGGCGTCGGCTACGACGGCGTCGTGCTGACCAAGCTGGACGGCGACGCGCGCGGCGGCGCGGCGCTGTCGATCGCCCAGCTCACCGGCCGCCCGGTCATGTTCGCGTCGTCCGGCGAGAAACTCGAGGACTTCGACCTCTTCCACCCCGACCGGATGGCGTCGCGGATTCTTGACCTCGGCGACGTCCTCACCCTGATCGAGCAGGCCGAGCGGACGTTCGACGAGGACCAGGCCACCGCCATGGCCGGGAAGCTGGCCTCCGGCGAGGGCTTCACTCTGGAGGACTTTGTCGAGCAGCTGGCCATGGTGCGCAAGCTCGGGCCGATCGGGAACCTGCTGGGCATGCTTCCCGGCGCGGCGCAGAACCGCGAGGCGCTGAGCCAGATCAGTGACAAGGACCTGGATCGCGCGGCAGCGATCGTGAACTCGATGACGCCAGCTGAGCGCCGCAATCCGAAGATCATCAACGGGTCCCGCCGGGTGCGCATCGCCGCCGGTTCCGGGGTCACCGTGGGCGAGGTCAACAACCTCATCGTGCGTTTCCTCGAGGGCCAGAAGATGATGCGCCAGATGATGGGCGGCGGCATGCCGGGAATGCCCGGCATGCGGCGCGGCGGGCAGAAGGGCGTCAAGCAGAAGGCGAAGAAGAAAAAGGGCGGCCGGCCCGGCGGTGCCCCCGGCGGCAAGCCCGGCACCCGGCCTGGCGGCGCGCAGCCCGCCGGAACCGACGGCGGATCCCCGGGCGCGCTGCCTGGCGGGCCTGGCGGCTTTCCCGGTGCGCTGCCCGGCGGTCTCCCGGGCGGGCTGCCCGGCAGCCTGCCGGGCGGGAACCGGACATTCCGGCTGCCGGCCACGCCGTCGCAGGGCGGCCCGGCCGGCCCGCCGCAGAACCTGCCGCCCGGCCTTCGCGGGCCGGTGGCGAACCGCCGCGGGCGGCAGGGCAGAAAGGGCAGGTAGCCCTCCAGGGGGCGCCGCTGCGGACGGTAATGACGCTTCAGCGGAAAGCGTCTGGCAGAATGTGACCGCAACTGTCGCTCCGCGAGACCCTCTCTGACTCGCTGAGCCGCGCCCATCCGGGCGGCACGGCCGGACCCCACCCGGCACAGAGCCGCCCGCACCCGAATCCGCTGGGAGAAGACCACAGCCGTGGCTGTCAAGATCAAGTTGAAGCGCCTGGGCAAGATCAGGGCGCCCTATTACAGGATCATCATCGCCGACGCCCGCACCAAGCGGGACGGGCGGGCGATCGAGGAAATCGGCAAATACCACCCGAAGGTCGAGCCGTCCTTCATCGAGGTCAACTCGGAGCGGGCACAGTACTGGCTCTCCGTCGGAGCGCAGCCCACCGACCCGGTCAGGAAAATCCTGGAGATTACCGGCGACTGGCAGAAGTTCAAGGGCCTGCCGGGCTCCGAGGGGACGCTGAGGATGGCGGCCCCGAAGGAGGACAGGAAGGAAATCTTCGCCGCCGCCGTACTGGAGGGTCTCGGCGACGGTGCCGCCAGTCCCAAGGGACGGGCCAAGGCGAAGCCGGCCGATGCCAAGGCCGACACCGGCAAGGCAGAGCCCGCGGCGAAGCAGGCCGGGCCGGCCAAGGCCGAGAAGCCGGCCAGGCAGCCGAAGGCCGCCGACCAGCCGGACACCGCGAAGCCAGCGGCCAAGGCCGACGCTCCCGCGGCAAAGGCAGCCGATACCGCGAAGCCCGCCGCCAAGGCGGCGGCCGACGCCCCTGCGGCGAAGGCAGCTGACACGGCGAAGGCAGCCGACGCGGCGAAGCCAGCCGACACGGCGAAGCCAGCCGACACCGCGAAGCCAGCCGACACCGCGAAGCCAGCCGACGGTGCGAAGGCAGCCGACGGTGCGAAGGCAGCCGACACGGCGAAGGCAGCCGACACCGCGAAGCCAGCTGACACGGCGAAGGCAGCCGACGGTGCGAAGGCAGCTGACACGGCGAAGGCAGCCGACGGTGCGAAGGCAGCCGACACCGCGAAGGCAGCTGACACGGCGAAGCCCGCGGCCAAGGCCGACGCGCCTGCGGCGGCAGAGGCAGCCAGCGAGCCGGCGAGCGGAGACTGACGTGCTCGAGGAGGCCCTGGAGCACCTGGTAAAGGGCATCGTCGAATATCCCGACGATGTCCGCGTCGATAGCCGCGGCCTGCGCCGGGGCCGGGCTCTGGAGGTCCGGGTCCATCCTGAGGACCTGGGCAAGGTCATCGGCCGGGGCGGACGGACCGCGAGGGCGCTGCGGACGGTCATCGGCTCGCTGGCAGGCAACCTGTACGTCCGGGTCGACCTGCTGGATGTCGACGAGATCCGCTAGCGGGCATGCAGCTAGTCGTCGGCCGGGTGGGCAGGGCGCACGGGGTCCGTGGTGAGGTGTCCGTCCAGGTCCGCACCGATGATCCGGACCGCAGGTTCGCTGCGGGCTCGGTCCTCGCGACCGAGCCCGCAGCCCGCGGCCCGCTGACCGTCGTGTCCGCCCGGTGGCACTCGGGGCGGCTGCTCGTCACCTTCGCCGGCTCGGCTGACCGGACCCACGCGGAGAGCCTCACCGGCACCTACCTCGTGGTGGAC
>Ga0182015_10005079_pt1 | contig 13868 bp, 14 predicted proteins | sample 712P3MmetaG_FD_120478 | JGI IMG/M metagenome (GOLD analysis project Ga0182015, IMG submission 120478) | Permafrost microbial communities from Stordalen Mire, Sweden - 712P3M metaG | ecosystem: Environmental > Terrestrial > Soil > Wetlands > Permafrost | place: Sweden: Stordalen | collected...
ATCTGCATGACCTGCACCGCCTTCAGTACTTCGATCACCGCGACGAATCCCGGCTCCGTGGCTGGAAGAGCGTGCACATTACCGACGGCGACCATCCGTATATGAAGAACTGGTGGGTACCAGGATTACAGATCGGCTACGAGCACACCTTCATACACCATGTGGCCGACTTCTTGCAGGCGACCGGCAGCGGCACAAAGGCAGCACCGACCTTTGCCGATGGCATGGCCACCGAGTATGTAACCGACGCGGTGTTAAAATCAGCCAAAACCAGGCAGTGGGAAAAAGTTAGCGGGTAGAAAGCCCGGAGGGTGAGGAAGAACAATGGTACGCAGATCTGTAAGACCGTTCGTGATCGTTTTGATCTATTTGCTCCTCGTGTATCCATTTGCCGGCGTAGGTGCGCAGCAGGCGCCCGCCCCTCCGGCCCATCGTGCCGGCGGGGGCTTCACCCAACCCGACCCCATCGACTTCAACGACCACGAAGGATGGACGCAGATATTTGATGGCAAGACCTTGAACGGCTGGGACGGCTCCCCGGAAGTGTGGCACGTGGAAGACGGCAGCCTGGTTGGCGAATCGAGCCCTGAGCACCCTTCGGGCACGACCAACATTATCTGGCGCGGCGGAGAGCCGGCCAACTTCGAATTGAAAGTGGAGATGAAGCTCGACGGCGCCGGCGCCAACGGCGGCATTCAGTATCGCAGCCTTACTGTTCCGCTCTCGCCGATGCAAGAGAAACAGCCGCTGGCACAGAGGTATGCTAAGTGGAATATGCGCGGCTATCAGGCCGATTTCGATTACGGCAATAGATACACTGGCCAGCTTTACGAGCAAAGCAGCCCGCGCGGCATTGTCGCGTGGCGAGGCCAGATGGTCGAAACCGATTCCGGCAAACCGCACCGGCTCCTCGCGACTCTGGGAAGTTCCGACGAACTCAAGTCTTACATCAAAATTGGCGATTGGAATCAGTACGAAGTGATCGCGGACGGAAACACGCTCATCCACATCATCAACGGACACGTGATGGCCGTCCTGGTAGACAACGATCCAACCTTCAGCCAGTCGAAAGGTCTGATCGCCTTTGAAATCGAAGGCGGAGGCGTCCTAAAAATATCTCACCGCAACGTCTGGCTAAAAACACTGCCCTAGGGTGGCATCAAAAACGCTGCGCCTATCGAATGACTTGTCATGCCCCCCGAAGCGTAGCGAAGTGGAGGGACCCCCGGTTGACCCAACCGGCAACCAACATCAACCGAAGCAACCACCCCAAGACTTGTCATCCCGACCGAAGCGTAGCGAAGTGGAGGGACCTGCTGTTGAGCCAACCGGCAACCAACATCAACCGAAGCAACTACCCTAAGACTTGTCATCCCGACCGAAGCGTAGCGAAGTGGAGCGACCTGCGGTTGACCCAACCGGCAACCAACATCAACCGAAGCAAACCACCCCAAGACTTGTCATCCCGACCGAAGTGGAGGGATCTGCGGTTCACCCAACCGGCAACCAACATCAACCGAAGCAACTACCCTAAGACTTGTCATCCCGACCGCAGTGGAGGGATCCGCGGTTACCTCCTTCGGCCACAGCTTTGATCACTCATGGTGTCTATCATGCCTGCAACCCTCTTTAGAAACCGCCGCGCTTCGGTGATTGAAAATGAGCATCTACGCGTCACCGTTACGCAGGAGGGCGGCCACATTGCCGAAATTTTTGACAAGGCAACCGGCGTCAGCCCTCTCTGGATTCCTCCGTGGCCTTCGATAGAACCTTCCACTTACGACGCCAGCAAACATCCGGAGTATGGATCGGATGCGGAAGCGAAGTTGCTGGCCGGCATCATGGGCCACAACCTGTGCCTCGATATTTTCGGCGGCCCGTCAGCCGAGGAAGCTGCAGCCGGATTAACCGTTCATGGGGAGAGCTCGGTAGTCCCCTATGTGATGGCGCAAAGCAACGGAGTCCTCACAGCAACAGCGCACCTCCCGCTCGCCCAACTTAGTTTTGAACGATCCATCCAGCTCCACGATCGATCGTTGAAGATCCATGAACGCGTAGAGAATCTTTCCGCCTGGGATCGGCCAATAGCGTGGACGCAGCATGTCACTCTGGGTCCGCCATTTCTTGACCACGGCACACAGCTCCGCGCCTCGGTCACTCGGTCCAAGGTCTATGACGCGGACTTCGGCCCCGACATGTATCTCCAGCGCGCCGCGGAATTCGATTGGCCAATGGCCCCCCTTGGCAAAGGAGGAATCTTCGACCTCCGCACCATGAACGCCGCTCCCGCCTCGAGCGAATACACCGCACATCTTGGGGACACGCAACGCGAGCACCTCTACTTTGTCGCCTTTTCTCCTGCATCTCGCCTGGCGTTCGGGTACATCTGGAAACGTGCGGATTTTCCCTGGTTAGGCATGTGGCGCGAGGACCGCAGCCGTAAGAATCCACCCTGGGGAGGCGGCACCACGACACTCGGTCTGGAATTCGGCGTCTCTCCCATGCCGGAGTCACGCCGGGCCATGGTGGATCGCGGAGCACTGTTCGGTGTCCGGGGATACCGCTGGCTTCCAGCCAAAGGACAGCTCGATACGGAGTACTGGGTCGTGGCGCAAACTGCGGAGTCCATACCGGAATCCATCGTGTGGCCGGAATGAAGGCACTCTTAGAAAGCCAACCGGGCCTTTTTGGCGTCCAGTTTCTTCGCGTCCACATCCGGAACCTTCTTGAGGTCATCGATCGACTTGAAGTCTCCGTTGGTCTTTCGATACTGAATGACCGCCTCTGCCTCGGCAGCAGAAAGCCCCAGGCCGGTTTCGAGCTGCGTCGCTGTCGCCTTGTTCACGTTGGTCGTGCCAGAGCCCGCGGGAAAGTTCTTCGCCAGGTAATCCAGAATGTCGCTGAATTCGTCGTCGGTAGCGACCGCGCCGAAGCCGGCCATTTTGGTGATGGTATTTTCCCAGCCCGTGCGGTCCTGGCCGTTCGCCAGCACGTTGTCCGGGGAATGACATTTGCCGCAGACGCGAATCAGCGTGTCCTTTCCCGGGCCCGCCGGCAATTCGGAATACTGCGGGTGATCCGTCGTCGTCGCTGTGGGTGCCGTCTGTTGCGCATAGCCGGTTGCACCGAACAGCAGCAAAGCGCCGCACAGCAGGGAAGCGTAGCAGAGACACAGTCCCCAAGCAGCAGTCTCGTTGAGGTTCAACCAGCGCCGGTGACCACCTGCATTCCGATTCACGAATACTCCTCGCTACAAGTCTTACAATGGCCGGTTCAGTATATTCCTTGCAAGGCGGTAAAATCTCGTCGAACTGGACCGCACACGCACATGTCGATAGGCGATCAGGAATTCAAAGCGCTTTTGCTTACAAGGGTTTTCTTCTTTCCCGAGTAAACTTATAAGTGAGGGACCTCTTTATGGAACGGCGAGAGTTCATGAAGCAAGCAGCGGCGGCAGCCGCGTTGGCAGGATGGAAAACAGCAGCGGGCCAGGGTCCGAAAGCAGGCTTGACGGGGGCGGCCGCACTCACCCCGTTACCCGTCGTGGCCACATCTCAGGGTATCGGCCGCCGCAAATTAGGCCGCGCCGATGCCGAGGTCTCCATCCTGGGCATCGGCGGCTACCATCTCGCCCTGCCCGGGGTTACCGAACAGGAAGCCCTGCGCATCGTCCGCTCGGCACTGGACCGCGGAGTTAATTTTCTGGACAACTGCTGGGATTACAACGACGGCGCCAGTGAGGAGCGCATGGGGAAAGCCCTCGCCGGCGGCTATCGGCAGAAAGCCTTTCTCATGACCAAGCTCGACGGCCGCACAGGCGTCGCGGCCCGCCAGCAGTTGGAGCAATCCTTGACCCGTCTCAAGACCGAGCACATCGATCTGGTGCAGATTCACGAAGTGATCCGGATGACCGATCCGGAGCAAGCCTTTCAGCCGGGCAACGTCGTGGACGTGCTGCAGCAGGCCAGGAAAGAGGGCAAGATCAGCTTCATCGGTTTCACTGGTCACAAGAGCCCGCGCATGCACCTGCACATGATCGAGACAGCAGACAAGCATGGCTTCACCTTCGACACCGTGCAGATGCCCGTGAATGCGCTCGATGAACATTACGACAGCTTCGGCCAGAGCGTCATACCGGAAGCGCAGAAACGCGGCATGGCGGTGCTGGGTATGAAGCCGCTGAGCAATGGCGCCATTCTGAAAACCGGCGCCGTCACTGCCCCGCAGGCATTGCACTATGCGATGAGTGTGCCTGTAACCGTGACGATTACCGGCTGTGAGTCCATGGCCAACCTGGAACAGGCGCTCAGTGTTGCGCGGAATTTCGTGCCGCTGACCGTTCAGGAAAAACTTGCGCTGCTGGAGAAGACGGCGCCGGCCGCCGCGCAAGGAAAGTTCGAAGCCTACAAGTCGTCGCACATTTACGACGGCACCGTCAACAACCCACAATGGTTGGGTTGAAGGATCAGTCCAACAGATCGGGCTGCTCGCGGACAATCAGGTCCCACAACGGCTGATACTGGAACCAGCCCACGCGGGGATTACCCACTTGTTTTTGTGCTACCAGGGCGCTCTCATGCGATATGGGACGCGGCTTGCCAGCGGCTTCAGCCATTAACTGTGCCTGGCAGCTGCGCTCCATGGTGATGAAGTACCAGGCCGCCTCATCCACGGTGCTTCCCACCGTCAGTATCCCGTGGTTTTGCAGGATCACTGCCTTGCGGTGTCCCAAGGTCTTGGCAATTCGGTCACCCTCCGAGTTGTCATACACGACGCCGGTGTAGTCATCAAAGAGGCTGTGATCTTCGTAGAAGGCGCAGGCGTCCTGCGTCAACGGATCGAGCAATCGTCCCAGCGTGGACCAGGTCTTGCCGTAGAGCGAATGAGCGTGCGCAGCAGCCACTACGTCTGGCCTTGCCATATGTAACCGTGAATGTATCGCGAACGCCGCCTCGTTGATGGGGCGCTCGCCTTCCACCACGGCGCCCTGTTCATTTACCAGCACGAGGTCAGAAACGCGAATGTGCGCAAAGTGCATGCCAAAGGGATTGACCCAGAAATGGTCCTGCAGTTCGGGGTCCCGTGCTGTGATGTGCCCAGCCACTCCCTCGATGAAGCCGAACTTCGCGAACAGCCGAAAAGCGGAGGCGAGCCGCTGCTTGCGGTGCAGGCGTTCCTCCGCGACGGTTGCGAAGGATGGCGGTTCCGGCGTTTTTGCGATCTTGACTTCGGTCGGGGGAGCAGTCACAGGCATGGTCACCTCATTCAGAACAACCGTTTCGTTGATTCTAGCCTTCGGGGGGTGCCTTTCCACAAGGTCTCCAGGGCCGCGAGAAGGAGTCAGGGCAAAAGAAATTGAAGAAAAAGCTTGCTTGTGAAATGGTGATGTAGTTAACTACATCACCAGAGGGCAAATCGAACAGATTTGCCTCATCAAGACTAGCGCGGCTGGGCTGAGCGCCTGGCCGGAGCGCTTAACGCAGTAATGGACGGGAGGGCACCTCCCGTAAGGGCAATCTGGAAAAACAGGATGGATCTTGAGTGGAACGACAGTCAGCCGATCTACCGCCAGCTTCGCGACCGCGTCGCCGACATGATTCTTGACGGTGTCCTCAAAGAAGGCGACCCGCTCCCCTCGGTGCGCAATGTGGCGACGGAATATCGGGTAAATCCGCTCACGGTTCTCAAAGGCTATCAGGAACTGGTCGACGAGCAGCTGGTCGAGAGTAAGCGAGGTCGCGGCATGTTCATCAATCTGGGGGCGCGCAATCTTCTCATGCAAGGCGAACGGCAGAAGTTTCTCACGGAACAATGGCCGAGGATCTACGCAACCATTCAGCGGCTCGGCTTGCGGGCAGAAGACCTGCTGGCTGCTGCAGCCACCCAACAGCCACCGGTCGCCAAGGGCAAGTCGAAACCATGAATGTTATCGAGGCACGTAGTCTCCGTAAGGTCTTCGGCAAAACCGTCGCGCTGGACAGCGTGGAACTGCACATCGGGGAAGGCCGCATCCTCGGGCTCATCGGTCCCAACGGCGCTGGCAAGAGCACCGCGCTCAACGCGATTCTTGGCCTTACCTCATACGAGGGAGAACTCAAAGTGCTCGGACGCGACCCCTGGAGCGAGCGCGACCAGCTCATGCGCGATGTCTGTTTCATCGCCGATGTCGCCGTGTTGCCGCGCTGGCTGCGGGTTTCACAGGCGCTCGACTACGTCGCCGGCGTGCATCCGCGATTCGATCGTGCCAAGGCGGAAGGTCTGCTGGCCAAGACCTCGATCAAGCGCGCCAGCAAGGTCAGAGAATTATCGAAAGGCATGGTAACCCAGCTCCACCTGGCCCTGGTGATGGCCATCGATGCCAAATTGCTGGTGCTGGACGAGCCCACACTGGGATTGGACCTCCTCTATCGAAAGCAGTTTTACGATTCACTGCTGAATGAATACTTCGATCGCGGCCGCACAATCGTGGTCACCACCCACCAGGTGGAAGAAGTGCAGCATGTCCTCACCGATGTGATGTTTATCAACCACGGGCGCATCGCTCTCGACTGCAGCATGGATCAATTCGAAACCCGCTATCAGGAGGTGATGGTGCATCCGGAGCACATCGCCGCGGCACGATCGCTAAAGCCCATCCACGAGCGGCAATTGTTTGGCCGTAGCATCCTGATATTCGACCGCGTCGATCGTCAACAGCTCACCGCGCTGGGCGAAGTGCGCACACCCAGCATCGCCGACCTGTTCGTTGCGGTGATGGGTCAGGCCAGCGAGGCGCCGGCCGGCGGTGCGGGACAGAAGGGAGCCGCGCAATGAGTACTCCTTCTCTTCCTTCCTCGCAGGCCGCCCCCGTGATCTCTGCAACTCGTCCTTTCTACTGGTCGGTGCGACGCGAATTGTGGGAGAACCACTCTATCTATATCGCGCCGTTGGCGGTCGCCTTCCTGGGCCTGTGCGGCTTCGTGGTTAGCCTGATTTTCCCGCCGAAGCACGAGACCGGGCTTATGGGTATCGACCCGGCTTATCACACCGTTGCACTGGCGATGCCGTACAGCCATGCTGCGATGCTGCTCATGATTACCGGGCTCATCGTTGGTGTCTTCTACAGTCTTGATGCGTTGCACAGCGAACGACGCGATCGCAGCATCCTGTTCTGGAAGTCGCTGCCGGTTTCCGACTTTACGACTGTGATCACGAAGGCCGTCATTCCAATGCTGGTTCTGCCGCTGCTGGTCTTCGTGATCACCGTTGTCATGCAGCTCATCATGCTGCTGCTGAGCATCGCAGCTTTGCTGCTCGGCGGCGGCAGTGTCGCGACGCTCTTGACACAATTGCCGCTGTTTCAGTTGCAATTCGTGGTGCTTTATAGTCTGGCCGTGAGTACGCTCTGGTATGCGCCAATTTACGGATGGTTGCTGCTGGTTTCAAGCTGGGCGCGGCGCGCAACATTACTTTGGGCGGTGTTACCGCCGCTCGCGATCAGCGCCGTAGAGTGGATCGCGTTTCACACTTCGCATTTCGGTTCACTGCTGTTGAACCGCTTGTATGGCTTCGCTCCGGACGCTTACGTGTTAACCATGCCGGATGGAAGCCTGGTCGATCCGCATTTTATCCCTGTGACCCAACTTGCGCCGGGACGATTCCTGGCCAGCCCGGGTCTGTGGATCGGGCTGGTACTCGCGGCAGCATTCCTCGCCGCGGCGATCCGGCTGCGCCGGTATCGAGAACCCATCTGATTTGGCCGTAAGCAGCAAAGGTCTAATTCGAAATCCAGGAGGACGTATGCAAGCAGTGATTGCTCTCAACTCAGCGATGGAATCAACTCCCCTCTCACCCAGCGCCGCGATCTGGCAGGACGTGCTGTCGCAGGCCATGACCGGCGAACTCGTCGCCGCGATGAACTACAGCGCGCTCTCCGGGATATGCGATGACCCGGAAGAAATAGCCGATGCCTTGGAGCACGCAGAGGGCGAACGGGGGCATGCGGCCGCCTTTGCCCTCGAGGGCCGCAGGATCGGAGTGCCTGTTCCTAACAACGTCGACGGCAAGCATTGGAAACGGCTGCGCGAAGCATTCATGAGACGTATCGCCGAGCAAGACTTCATCGGCTGCCTGATCGTGCAGGAGATCATGCTCGAATCCTTCGCCGTCGCCAGTTATGCCCGCGTCGGCAAGGTGGGACCGGGGAGTCTGGGAAAAACGTTCACCGCCATTGCTGCCGAGGAAGAAGGGCACATCGAGCACGCCATGGAGATTCTGCGAACCGAGCGCGCCCGGGATGTTCGGCGCTTCGACGACAAAGTGCACGGGCTGCATCTGGAGGTAATGACCATCCTGGCGGAGATGCTGGCGAAAGAATGTACGACCGGACATTGCGAAGTTTGCCACGGTAACTGTGTCAAACCGGCGTTGCCGGACATCAGCCTGTCTACCGCAGAGCTTCGTGGGGCATCGCTGCGCCAGTATCTGAAAACGCTGGATTTGCTCGGGCTCCCCGGAGAGGAAACCCTCACATGGGTCGCCCAATTGCCAGTCTAGTTATCCCGGGTCCGCGCACCCAGGTCGAGTTCGCCCTGATTGGCCACCAGGAGAGTTGGCGAGCAGCGGCGGACGTACTCGCTGTGTTGCGCGGACCAAAGTATCCGCCTCTACCGGACGACGAGATCAGGGACATTCTTCCCTGGATTCCGCCCCGGGCGGTGTGTCATGTGGAGGCGGGCTCGGCCGGGGGCCGCGCCGGTCGAGAAACCGCGCGCGGTGTCTACATCGATTCCTTCATTCCTCCCGACCATCTGGACGCTGCCTATATGCACGAGAATCTCCTCCGCGTGCGCGGGGCAGCGGCCTGCGCGATCCAGGCAGGAGCGAAGATCGTAAGTCTCGGTGGATTCAGTTCCATTCTGCTCGAGGGCAATTTCGATCAGCTGCCTGAGAGACACGATACGGTCTTTACTACCGGCAATACGTTGACGGTGGCGTTTATCGTGCAGGGCGTGAAGCAAATGTGCGCACGGGAAGGCCGGGATCTTGGCAGATCGACGCTGCTCATCGTGGGAGCCACAGGCGATGTCGGTTCCGGCTGCGCGCGCTGCCTGGCGCCCATGGTGAAGCGTGTGCTTTTGTGTGCACGCAACGCGGAGCGGCTGCGCAAGTTTGCTGCCGAGTTGCATGCGGAGGGGGTTGAAGTGGAGATTGCGACCGATCGGCAACCGTTCTCCGCCGAGGCTGACCTCGTGATTTGCGCCGCAAGCCTGGCGTCTCCTTCGCTGTTGTTGGGCCGCATCGCGCCTGGCGCAATTGTCTGCGATGCTGGCTACCCTAAGAACCTCTGCCCAAACGCCCAGATGCCCGGCGCCCAGGTCTTCTACGGCGGTCTGGGACAGATCACAGGTGGGCTGAGATTCACTCCCGATTTCCACGGAATTCTTAACCGGCATCCATTTCCCGATGTGGTGCACGGATGTCTGCTCGAAGGCATGGCGTTGGCACTCGAGCGCCGCTTTGAGCCCTTCTCCCAGGGCAGGGGATTCATCACACCTGAGCGGGTGGCGGAGATCGAGTGCATTGCTGCTCGGCATGGAATCTATCTCGCGCCACTTTACAACGCCGATGGACCCGTGGAGCGCGGAGCGGATCGACGAGAACCCATGATCGAGATGGCAGAAATAGTTGCCTAAGATGAACGCATAGAGAAGAATGCATGCAGGATGAACGCATAGAGATGAATGCATGCAGGACGAACGCATGGAGATGAGTGCATAAAGCAGCGGGGCGTCTATTTGTGCCGGTTACTGTTTCCCTTCTTCGTTGTCCGGGTGTTCATGGAGTGCGCTGAGATCGAAGGTGCGCCCGCCTGGCCCGCCACTCGTCTGCCGTCAGCTCCCATATCTCTGTGAGCAATCGGCCGGAGACGTAATCGCGCTCTTCAGTGGCTACTACGCGCATCCCGGTCTTCTCCGAGACTCGCCTCGAAGTGGTATTTGCGACTGCCTTGGGAACGCGCAGCACATCGAAGCCGGCAACATCGAAGCAATAATCATTGACGGCGATTGCCGCCTCCGTCATCAGGCCGCGGCCGTGCCAGGGTAGCCCCAACCAGAATCCGCGGGTGGCATGGGTCTCTTTAGAAATCAGGCCGATGGCTCCGATCAACTCTTCGGGCGTTTCGCGCAATCGCAGTGTCCAGTGCCATTGGGTCCCACGCTTCACAGCCGGCAGCGCAACATCCCGAAAATAGGTGAGCGCTCCGTCGGCAGGATAGGGCCAGGGGATTTGAGTGCTCAGAAACTTGACAACTTCCCAATGAGGAAAGAGCGATTGTGCCTGCTCCGCGTCCTCAAGCCGAAGTGGTTGCAGGATGAGCCGGCCGGTCTGTAGAGTGGGGACCACAACTAAAAAGATAACAATCGAACCGGAGTTTAGTAAGCTGATAAAGCAGCGTAGCTTGCGCTATTCGCAACTGATGAAGTGCCCGGTGCGAGCCGCGAGGACTGCGCAAACGGCAGTGGGAAGAGAGGAGTGATGAGACGCCGGCCTACCGCTCTTCGCCCGCGCAACGCCGGCGTCCCGAACCGCAGGCATTTTCTATTCGGTGCGGCCGCGACCGCCTTTGCGGCGAGCGGCACAGGCTCGTTTGCCTCGGCTTTCGTGCCTGCGCCGGCGAATGTGGCTGGTCCGCTGAAGATTGAAGCCGTCGAACTGGTCGAGCTGCATGGCCGGTACACTGCGGAGGCAGGGGTCAATGCACAGCCACAGGTAAATCCTCTGGATGTTTACGACGATCTGCGGCCCGCCCCCTACCAGGACAAGCCCTCCGGTCCGAAAGAAGTACATACCAGCGCGATCTATATGCGCATAACCGCTGGCGGTATCCAGGGCGGCATTCAGGGTCTCTACGGGCCCATCGAGAAGAGCGCGGCCATGGTGGTGCAGCAGGAGCTTCGCCCTTTTCTTCTGGGCAAAGACGCGCTTGCCGGCGAAGCGTTGTGGGACCAGATGTACCGCTCCAACCGGCACTCACGAGATGGGTTTTTCATGATGGGGATCAGCGCCGTCGACAACACACTGTGGGATGTGCGTGGCCGCTACTACGGAGTCCCCGTGTATCGGCTGCTGGGCGGGCCGACGCGTTCTTCGGTGGAAATGTATGCCAGCTGCCTCGGGTTCTCGCTGGAGCCGGAAGCTGTGCGCACGCGCGCCCTGGCGCTCAAGGCTGAAGGGTTTCGCTATCAGAAGTGGTTCATGGGCTACGGTCCCGGCTCCGGACCCGAGGGCATGAGCAAGAATGTCGAACTGGTTCGCATTCTGCGCGAAACCGTGGGCGACGATACCGAACTTATGTTCGACGCCTACAGCGGTTGGGACCAGGACTACACGTTGGAGTGGGCCCATCGGGTAGAACAATACCGGCCCCACTGGATTGAAGAAGCGACCCATCCGGAAAAGATCGAGAGCTTTGCCGCCATGCGCCGCAGCACGACCATCCCGATCGCGTCGGGCGAACACTTTTATGGCAGATGGGAAGTGGAGCGCTACCTGCAGGCCGGCGCACTCTCTGTAGTCCAGGCTGACCCGGAGTGGTGCGGGGGCACCTCAGAACTATTGCGCATTGGTACGGTCGCATCGCTGCACGACGTTCCTGTGATTCCCCACGGGCACAGCTTGCGTGCAGCGGTACACATTATCTGCAGCCAGTCGCCGATGACCTTTCCGCTGGGGGAGTTCCTGGTGAACAAGATGCGGCACTACTACCACTTCGAAAGCAATCCGCTGGTACCGGAGAGAGCACACATCGCGCTCCCCACCGGCCCCGGTTTCAATGTGCAATTAGATCCAGCGAAGATCGAGTCGCAAACCGTACTCAAGTGGGAATAGATTGCCGCCGCGAGCTGCATCGAAACAGAGAGCCCGCACATCTCAACAAACAATGAAGCGTGCGAGCAACAAGCTTGTTCTTCCGGAAGACCAGTTTCACGCGGTTTGTCGCGCGCTTGCTGATCCGCGCCGTTTCGCCATCCTTGAACAGGTGGCGGCCACGGATGGCATGGCCTGTAGCGCACTGCGCGAGCACGAGGTTATCAGTCCGGCGACGATCTCCCATCATATGAAAGAACTGAACGAAGCCGGGTTGATCGAAATCAAGCGTGAGGGACGGAACTCCAACCTCTTTTTGTGCCGCCGGGTGTTCGAAGCCTACCTGAAGCGTCTTGCAGCGCTTCAGGATTTAACCAAAAAGCCATGAATCCAACCAGGGACGTCGACATCTATTCGATACATGTCGAACTATTCGACAGTGATCATAGTGAGGTAGAGAGATGGGAAAGCTGAGCGGTAAGGTAGCGGTGGTTACGGGCGCGTCGAAAGGAATCGGCGCGGGGGTTGCACTGGAACTGGCGGCGCAAGGCGCCTCGGTTGTGGTTAACTACGCTTCAAGCAAAGAAGGTGCGGAGAAGGTTGTTGCCCAGATTACGAAAGCCGGCGGCAAGGCGATCGCTGTCGGCGGCAGCGTTGCCAACGCCGAAGAAGTCGACAAGCTTTTCGCGGAAGCGAAAAAGGCCTTCGGCAAGATCGACATCCTGGTGAACAATGCCGGTGTGTATGCGTTCAAGCCGCTGGAACTAATTTCCGAAGAGGACATTGAGTGGATGTATGCCACCAATGTGAAGGGACTGCTGCTGGCTACCAAGGCCGGTGTGGCGCTTTTCCCTGCCGAGGGTGGCAGCGTGATTAACATTGGCTCGGTGGCAAGCGACCAGACCCCTCCGATGTCGGTCGTCTACAGCGGCACCAAGGGCGCGGTCGATGCCATCACGCGCGTGCTGGCGAAGGAACTGGGGCCGAAGAAGATCCGCGTCAACGCGGTGAACCCTGGGCCGGTGGCGACGGAGGGCTTCAAGTCAGCCGGCGTAGAAGGAAGCGACTTCGAGAAGCAGATGGTGCAGAGCACGCCACTGGGCCGGATCGGCACACCTGAAGACGTTGCCACGGTGGTCGCGTTCCTGGCTTCCGACGATGCGCGTTGGGTTACCGGATCGTTGTTGCAGGCTGCGGGTGGCATGCGCTAAGGAGATTCCTAAGATCTAGCTTTCACGTCGGGGGTTAGCACTTGGATGTGTCGACGGTAACGGCTGCTGGTTTTTTGCGTATGTTGGTGGACGGTTTGGGCTCAATGGAATAGGCTCTCTCAGAGCGAAAAGAGACAAATCGATCCACGGCGCGATGCCAGGAGCTGGGAAATGGCTAAATTCTGCGGCAACTGTGGTTCGGCCTTGAACCCCACAGCGATTTTCTGCGGAGGGTGTGGCACGCGGATTCCTGTGGCGCAGCCGACCCAAACGGCATTTACTCCGCCACCCGTAACCACTCCAAATCCTGCGGGCTATGCACCTGTCCCGGGAGCATTTACGCCAACGCCGGTAAGTACGCCAGATCCGGCTGGCTATGCACCTGTCCCGGGAGCATTTACGCCAGCGCCGGTAAGTACGCCAGATCCGACTGGGTACGCACCTGTCCCGGGAGCATTTACGCCCACGCCGGTTCCTACTCCAGACCCGGCGGGCTATGCGCCGGTTCCGGCGGCGTTTACGCCGACGCCGGTAAGTACGCCAGATCCGACTGGGTACGCACCTGTCCCGGGAGCATTTGCGCCAACGCCGGTAAGTACGCCAGACCCGGCGGGCTATGCACCTGTCCCGGCGGCATTTACGCCAACGCCGGTAAATACGCCAGATCCGGCGGGCTATGCGCCGGTTCCGGCGGCATTTACGCCAACGCCGGTAAATACGCCAGATCCGGCGGGCTATGCGCCGGTTCCGGCGGCATTTACGCCAACGCCGGTAAATACGCCAGATCCGGCGGGCTATGCGCCGATC
>Ga0182015_10005082_pt1 | contig 13857 bp, 10 predicted proteins | sample 712P3MmetaG_FD_120478 | JGI IMG/M metagenome (GOLD analysis project Ga0182015, IMG submission 120478) | Permafrost microbial communities from Stordalen Mire, Sweden - 712P3M metaG | ecosystem: Environmental > Terrestrial > Soil > Wetlands > Permafrost | place: Sweden: Stordalen | collected...
AACTGCCGTCTGGATGGAGGTTTGGCACCGCGCTCCCCATCGCCAAGCAAGCCGGAGAGGACATCGAATTCACTCCCGTCTCGCTCAACACGCTGATCGATTCGCCAGTAATTTCGGGGAATTTTTATCGCACCATCCATCTGACGCCCGGGCAGACTCCCGATCACGAAATCGATATCGCGGCCGATAGTGCAGCGGCGCTGGAAATGCCGCCGGACATGCAGGCCGAGTACAAGCAGCTCGTTGCGGAAACCGGGAAGCTCTTCGGGGTGCGCCATTACCGCGACTATCATTTCCTGGTCACCCTGAGTGACGACGTGGCCCACTTCGGACTGGAGCATCACGAATCGAGCGACGACCGCGCCGACGAACGCACCTTGATCGATGAGGATCTGCGTCTGCAGTTCGCGACTCTGCTGCCTCACGAATTCGTGCACTCCTGGAACGGGAAATACCGCCGCCCGGCAGGCCTCGCCACTCCGGACTACAACACGCCGATGAAGGGCGACCTGCTGTGGGTCTACGAAGGGCTCACCGAATATCTGGGCAGCATCCTCACCGCGCGCTGCGGACTTTATCTTCCCGGCGAATGGCGCGAGGAACTTGCCTACATCGCCGCCACTTACGATAATCGCGCCGGCCGCACCTGGCGTCCTTTGCAAGACACCGCCGACGCCGCGCAGCTACTGTATTTCGCTTACCCGTCGTGGGAAGACTACCGGCGGAGCACCGATTACTACGACGAAGGACTGCTGATCTGGCTGGACGTCGACACCACCATCCGCCAACTCACCAACGGCGAAAAATCCATGAACGATTTCTGCCGCGAATTTTACGGCGGCGCCGGAGGGCAGCCCGCGCTCAAAACCTACAATTTCGAGGACGTTGTCGCCGAGCTCAATTCCCTCGCCCCTTACGACTGGACGAAATTCCTTCGCGCTCGCCTGGATTCCACTTCGCCCCACGCGCCGATCGGCGGCATCGAGAACGGCGGCTGGAAATTGGTTTACAGCGATCTGCCCAATCGCTTCATCGACAACAAAGCGGACGCCAGACGCCTGCTCGATGAGACCTTCTCCATCGGCATGGTGGTTGACTCCGATGCCACGATCCGCGACGTCCTCTACGGTGGCCCCGCCTACAACGCCGGGGTCGGCCCGTTGATGAAAATTGCCGCCGTCAACGGCCAGCAATTTTCTCCGGACGTGCTCGACGACACCCTGGTGAAATCCAGCACCTCGCACGATCCGCTCGTTCTGCTGATGGCCAACGGCAATTATTTCCAGACCGTGACCATCGACTATCACGGCGGCGTGCGCAATCCGCATCTGGAACGCGTAAACTCAAAACCCGATGTACTCGACGAAATCATTCGGCCGCTCGCGCCGGTGCCGGGGTCGGTCCCCGACGACGACACCACCACCGCCACCGCCGCAAAATAGGATTGCGCCATGGGACAAAAACTCTGGTTGGCATTCGGAATTCTGATGGCGATCGCAGGCATCGCTGCGCTAATTCACCCGCGCGTTCGCATTCACACCAACCATCAAGTGGTGATGGTTGGCCGGTTCAAAGCCATCGAAGAAACCAGCCGGATCCTTCCGATCCCCAGAATTGCCGGAGCGTTGATACTCGCCTCCGGCTTGTTGCTGGCTGCATCGGCGATCCGAAAGTAATGTTTCGTGGCTTTCGGCGCGAGCGCCGGCGCGAGAATGGAACTGGCATGACCACGAAAAGAAGCGTCGACGAGCCATGGAAGACCCCCGATGAATACGGGCGCAGCCTGCCCAACTTTACCGTCAACCTGATGGTCCGCGACGTCGCGCGAACCATCCACTTCTATACCCGGGTTCTGGAAGCCCGCGTCGACTATCAAGACGTGGACTTCGCCGCTCTGCTGCTCGGCTCTCTACAGTTCATGATCCACGCCGACCATACTTACGATCGCCACCCGTGGTTCCCGCGCTTGCAAAAGGAAAGCGCGCGGGGCCTGGGAGCTGAGCTCCGGCTCTTTAATATCGATCCCGATCGCCTGGAAGGGCGCGCACGGGACTTCGGCGCTACGATCCTGCAACCGGCGCAAGAAAAACCGCACGGATGGCGCGACGTGATCGTCGCCGATCCGGACGAGTACGCCTGGGCGGTAGGGCGCCCAGGCAAAACCTAACGGAGGTTTCACAATTGAGGAACGCAACGATCGCGCTTCGAACGCGCCGCCAGTGGACCGCGTGGTGCGCCACGGTAATTTTGTTCGCCGTTGGGGCTGCCGCCACGATCTTCACCCCGGCGCTCGGGCGCGCGCAAGAGACCAGGCGCGCCGCCAGCGTCGATGATCTTATGGCCATGCATCGGCTGGGCGATCCGCAGATATCGCCGGACGGCAAATGGGTTGCGTACTCGGTGGTCACGCCCGACGTCGCCGGCAACCGCATGGCGAAAGCAATTTGGCTGGTTGGAATCGATGGAGGCACGCCGCGCGAATTGAGTGCCGCGGGTGAGCGTCCCCGCTGGTCGCCCGACGGCAGCAAGATCGCGTTTCTCAGTTCCGCCAACGGCGCCAGCCAGATTGCGTGGATCACGCCCGCGGCCCTGGATGCCGAGCCTCGCACCGTCACTTCCCTTCCCGCCGGCGCGGGCAACGAACTCTGGTCGCCCGATGGCAATTCCATCGCTTTCGTTTCCAATGTGTACCCTGACTGCGCGGACCAAGCCTGCAACGTCCAGCGCGACGCCGAAAAAGCAGATAGCAAAATCCATCCCCGCGTTTACGATCGACTCCTGTTCCGCCACTGGACAGCTTGGTGGGACGGTAAACGCAGCCATCTTTTTGTGATTCCGCTCGCCGGCGGTCCGCCGAAAGATCTCACCCCGGGCGCCGACTACGACGTACCCCCGTTCACTCTGGGCGCTCCCGAGGCCATCGCGTTTTCTCCCGACAGCAAGGAGATTTGCTTCACTGCGAATTCCGATCGCGACCAGGCCACCAGCACCAACGGCGATCTCTTCACCGTTCCCGCGAACGGCTCCAGCGCTCCAGTGGCGATCACCGCCAATCCCGGGGACGATTGGGGCCCCGTGTATTCACCCGACGGGAAATATATCGCCTACCTGGCGCAGATGCAGCCAGGCTACGAAAGCGATCGCTGGCGATTGATGCTTTACTCTCGAGCCGATCGCAAGCACATCAACCTCACCGAAGAACTCGATCGCAGCGTAGGCAGCTTTCTCTGGACTCCCGACAGCCGCAAAATCTATTTCCAATCCGAAGAGCACGCCGAGATTCCCATCTTTGAAATTAGCGCGGATCCGTCGACCGCCGGGAACCCCACGGTGAAAACAATTCTGAAGGACGCCGCCTATCCGGATTTCCAACTGAGCGCCGATGGGCGGACCCTGGTCTTCACGCGCAGCACGCTCGCCACGCCCGCCGGGCTCTTCGCCTCCGACGCGAACGGTGGCAACGTTCGCGAGCTCGCCCAGCCCAACGCGCCGCTTCTTTCGCAGCTGGATTTGGCGCCCGCCGAACCCTTCTGGTTTGCAGGCGCTGGCGATACCCAGGTGCAAGGCCTGCTGCTGCGTCCACCGCATTTCGATACGCACAAGAAATATCCCATGCTCCTGCTCATCCATGGTGGCCCGCAAGGCGCCTGGCAGGATGAATGGAGCTATCGCTGGAACCCCGAAGTGATGGCCACGCCCGGATACGTGGTGGTGATGATCAATCCCCGCGGGTCCACCGGCTACGGCTCGCGCTTCACCCAAGAAATCACCCACGATTGGGGCGGCAAGGTTTACACCGACCTGATGAATGGCGTGGACGCGGCTATCGCGAAATATCCGTTCATCGATGGATCGCGGCTCGCCGCGGCGGGCGGCTCATTCGGTGGCTTCATGATCGATTGGATCGCCACCCACTCCGGCCGCTTCAAATGCTTGATCAGCCACGCGGGTCCGTACGATGCCCGCAGCATGTACGCGACGGAAGAGTTGTGGTTTCAAGAGTGGGAGTACGGCGGCACGCCGTGGGAACATCCGGAGCTCTACGACAAGTGGTCGTCGGAAAAATTCGCCGGTGCGCTCGGGAAATTCAAAACGCCCACGCTGGTCATCGGCGGCGAACTGGACTTCCGCATTCCGTACACCCAGGAGCTGGAATTCTTCACCGCGCTCCAGCGCCAAGGCGTGCCATCCAAACTAGTGATCTTCCCCGACGAAGGCCACTGGATCCTGAAGCCGCAGAACAGCCAATTCTGGTACCACACATTCCAAGACTGGCTAGCGACGTATCTAAAATAGTTGTCGCGAGTAGTTGTGGCGCAGCCACTCTTGGCGGCGGGATCCAAAGATTAAGAATCTCTCGAGTCAAAGAAGCGAGCGATACTCACGTGGTCTAAACGTTATTGAATTGAATTTAGCGAGATCCAGTTATTTGTACAGCTAGGGTCGCGTTTTCGGTTGGAAGAGTTCTAGACGCTTAGGGTCCCCGCCGCCAAGAGTGGCTGCGCCATAACGAGGGCCCACATTTGGGCTAGAGCGTATTTACAACGCGCTCTGGTACACGCGCAGCGTAGACTCCACCATCACCGTATCGCTGAAGCTCCGCTCCACGCGCGCCCGCGCCGCCTTCCCGAGACGCGCCGCGTCCCGGAAATCCGCCCACTCCGCCCAAGTCCGCACCAGGCCCGCTTCGAATTCGCCAGCCGCTCCAACCGAAATTAGAATCCCGTCGCGCCCATTCTCAATGACTTCCGGCACCGCTCCGCTGGCAGCGGCGACGCACGGCACACCATGCGCCATCGCCTCCAGTAACGACGAGCCCAATCCTTCCTCAAGCGCCGGAAACAAGAACACATCCAGCGCCCGATAGACTTGCGCCACCTCTTCCACAAACCCCGCGAAAATTACGCGGCTCTCAATTTTCAGCGAGCGCGCCAACTCTTCCAGCTCTCTCCGCCGCGGTCCATCCCCGGCAAAAATCAGCCGGCACCCAGGACGCTGCGCCAGCATCACCGGCAGGGCGCGCAGCAGGGCCTCATGGTTTTTGCCAGGAACCAGATGCGCCACATACCCCAGCAATATTTCGTCGCTCGAAACTCCCCAAGTGCGCCGCGCCTGGCCGCGCGCCTCCGCGCCGACCAGATCCGGCACGCGCACCCCGTCGTAGACCACCGCGACGCGCTCCGCGTTCATTCCCGAACCAATCAGCTTGTCCGCCACCAGCTGCGAAACCGCAATCAGCCGCCGCGCCGCCCGGTAGCGCGCCAACGCCACCGGGCTACCGTGTAGCGGAGCAGCAATCCTCCGGTGCGCAATCAGCGCTGCCATACGAAACGCCCGCGCGAGCCACGCCGCCGTCAAACCGTGCGGATCGTGTGCGTGCACAACCTCGAAACCCGACGTTGCGATCAGCCGCCGAATCGTCCGCGGCCCCGCCAAGGGCCACAGCCGCGCCGGCTGCGCGTGTACCACGATTCCCGCGGCTCGGGCGCGCTCCGCCAATGGGGTCCCCTCCATCACCAGCAGCTCGGCGCGATGCCCGCGCGCGCAAAGCCCTTGCAACAGCAGCAGCACTTGACTCTGTCCGCCGCGCCAATCCGGCCGCGTATCGACATGCAGCACCTTCATCCGATCGCACTCCGCATAGCGAGCACCTTTGCCAGCTTATCGTCCCATCCACATCCGCGCGGCCAAGCGGGCAAACCGGGCTGCCCCAGCCCAGAGCCGTGGCGGCTCGTGCCCCATAACAGTTTTTGAGGCGGTTCTATTCGCACTCCTTTCAATGCGTTAGAACTCAAATTCAAGTCGCCCGAGCCAACCGTTACGACACCGGCGCCGCAGCCCACAAACAAAGTGCTGGACTCCATAACTTGCCTATGCTACTCTGCCATTGCGTTTGTTGCTCTTGTAAAACCTTTAGATTCGAAAGAAGGGGCTGCAAGCAAAAACTGCTTGCGGCCTTTTTTGTTGTACGGACAGAGGCACTTGCTTCGAGACCGGTTTCCGGCCTCGAAGTCAGGAACGTGAAGCACAAATAGCTTAAATCAAAAGAGGAACATCAGTGAAAGAACAAGGAACAGTAAAGTGGTTCAATGCTACAAAGGGATTCGGATTCATTCAGCGCCAGACCGGCGAAGATGTTTTCGTTCACTTCTCGGCGATTTTGGCCGATGGCTACAAGTCGTTGAACGAGGGTCAGGCCGTTGAATTCGAAGTCACCAAGGGACCCAAGGGTCTCCAGGCATCGAACGTCACTAGCCTCTAGTCCTACCACGCGGGTCTCGCCGATAACCGGCGGGACCCGCGTTTTTTATTTCCGCGGGCGAGTTTCCCGCCCTCATCCGCCGTGCAGATGCTGACCTACTCGCAATCAGACGCTAACCAACCAGATCTTGCCATCGTTTATAGGATTGTCTGAACGCAGAGGGGTACCGCAGGAGTTGAAGGCTACTTGCCTTTGTTCGACTTCTTCGGCCTATCCAATTTCGAAAGTTCTTTTGCGGTCTGTTTCAAACCCCTGTGTACATTTCTAATGTCGCCTTCTAACGGCAACAATTCAGGTCGTGTGCCGGTATTTTCCATCATCAGCGAACGAACTTTCTTTCCAACCTTCATGGCCACATTCTCCGCGGCCGTCTGCCCCAGAATATTTTGGCTCTTCAGCTTAGCTTCGGTTTCGGTCAGACGAAACAGATTGCCTGCCAGTTCCCGCTTGCCCATGAAGTCCAGCAGAGAACGGGAAGTATCGGCGAGGCCCTTCATCTTTTTCAGCGTACTCAAATCGACGTTGTACATTCCTCGATAACCGGCATTCTGGAAATATCCATATTGTGACACTCCGGCTTTTTTGGCGGTACTGCTCAAGCTGCGTTCTCTTCCGGAGATCTCATCGCGGACCTGTACTCGCTCCACATCTTGAACCGACCGAATGTACTGGCTCGCTGCCGCTGCCAAATCAGCGAAATATGCCTGGGCTTTGGCGACTTGAACCTTCCGAATGTCCCCATTCATCGCCACCAGATAACAAGCAAAACGCGAAAGCTTGTAGTCGGAAACCTGCTGGCCGTCGACCTGACGCCGTACTTGCTCGAAGTTCTCCAGAACCGGAATTCCCAGAGTCGTGCATGTGCCGATGGCGCGGTTTAACGCGTGTTCAAATGCTTGCATGTTCTCGTACCCGAGCATCCCCATAAAATCGCTCGCATACCAAAAGCGTCCGCCATCGGAGACACCATGGCTCTCAAACAGGTTACCTTCTTGATCGAAATACGGGGCAATTTCAGACAAGAGAACTCCGTCCCGGCGATGTTATCAGGTCCAAAACGCCTTCTCAATTCCAAATGGACCACAAGCTGAAGCCAGTGGGGCGCGCGGAAACCGTGGAATCGCGTAAATCGCTAGCCAGTGTTGTGCAGGCCGGCGGCGATGCCGTTGATGGTGGCGCCAAGCGCGTAATCTAGCTCGTCAGTGCGCTCGCCGGAGCGTTTGCGCTGCAGCAGATCTACTTGAATCAGGCTCATCGGATCCACGTAGGGATTGCGGAGCCGGATCGATCTCGAGAGCACCGGATTGTTTTCGAGGAGCTCCGATTGCCCGGTGATGGCAAGTATCATTTTTCGGGTGCGCTCGAATTCCTCTTCCAGCATGTGGAACACGCGGTCGCGCTTCCCGGCATCGGGAACCAGGGCGGTGGCGTACAATCGGGCGATCGAAAAATCCGCCTTGGCCATCGCCAATTCCACGTTGCGGATCAAATCGGAAAACAGCGGAAACGATCGCATCATCTCCCGCAAGAGCTCCGGCGCATCTTTGTTCTTCGACGCCAAGCGCTCCAGCGCGTAGCCCACTCCGAAGTATGCGGGCACCGCGTGCCGGCTCTGCATCCAACCGAAAACCCACGGAATCGCGCGCAGATTTTCCAGGCGGCGACTGGCGGTCCGGCGCGGCGGACGGGAACCCAAACGCGCATGCTCGAGCTCATTCACCGGCGTGGCCAGCTCGAAATAATCCAGAACGTCGGCGTTCTCAGCGATGTTTTCCCGGTAAAAGGTGTACGCATCCGCGGACATTCCTTCCATCGCCGCATCCCACCGGCTCGGCTGGACCTCCGAAGTGGTTGCGGGCCCGTCTTTTGGCTGGCGCGCCAGCGCTTCCAGAGATGCCGCAATCATCAACTCCAAATTCCATTCCGCCAGCACCGGGTCCGCATACTTCCAGTTCAGCACTTCGCCTTGTTCGGTAATCCGGATCTGACCGGAAAAATCGTGCGCGGGCTGGGCAAGAATCGCGCGATGCGTTGGGCCTCCGCCGCGCCCTACGGTGCCGCCGCGACCGTGAAACAGCCGCAGCTTCACATCGAATTCCCGCGCCACCCGATGCAGTTCGCGATGCGCCTTGTAGATTTCCCAGGTGCTGGTAAGCATCCCGCCGTCTTTATTCGAATCCGAATAGCCCAGCATCACTTCCTGCCAACGTCCCCAGGAATTCAGCAGCGGTTGATATGCCGCGGCCGACCACAAACGCCGCATCGTTTCCGCCGCCCCACGCAACGAATCGATCGACTCAAACAGCGGGACCGGCATCAGCCCCGGATCGGCTTCGGAGCCCTGCACCTGAATTCCGCACATGCTCGCCAAGCGAAGCAAGCCCCACACATCGTTCTCGGATCGGGTATCGCTGATGATATAAGCGCAAATCGCGTCGGGCGGATAGACCTGCTTCAGTTGCGCGACGCTTCGCAGCACTCCCAGCAATTCCGCCGATTCCAGGGAAATTCCAGTACCCGCATCGGCGGACTGCGGGGCAGCGGACGCCGCCGCGGCCAGCTCCGCCAGCGCCTGTGCATGTACCCGGGAATGCTGGCGAATGTCCAGCGTGTGCAGCCGGAATCCAAACGTTCTCACTTTCCGCAGCAACGGATCCACCAACAACGCCACCAACCGGTGGCCGCGGTGCGCGCACAAACTCTGCCGAACCAGCGACAAATCGCGTTCCAGGTCCGCGACGGCGCGGTAGCCGCGGGGATGTTGCGGCTCTTCGCTGGCGTATCGCAATCGCGCCGCCACGAAATTCAGGAAGCGGCGGTAGACTTCGGTCTCCGAAATCCAGTTCGCCGGATGCGGAAGATCCACCAGCGTGGATTCATATTCCTGGAGCGAATCACGCAGCAGTTTTGATGCCGGAACCTGGCGGACCGAGGAACTCAGCTCGTCGATCAGGCGGATCACCTCGGCAATGTAATGGTCGAAAATTGTTTTTCGCGCTAGCCGCAACGCATCCGCAGTGCAGGACGCGCTCACTAACGGATTGCCATCGCGGTCGCCGCCAATCCACGAACCGAAGTCCAGCAACTCCGGAAACGCGGTATCCTCCAGGGCGTCGCCGTAAACCTGCGAAAAGGATTCCGCGAGCTCGGCGTAGAGGCGCGGAACGGAATCGAATAGTGTCACCGGGTAGTAGTCGAGCCCAATGCGCACTTCATCCGTGACGCTCGGCTTATGCAGCCGCACTTCATCGGTCTGCCACAGCGAAGTGATCTCCGAGAGTATGGCCGCCTCGTGCCCGGCAGCTTCCGCGCCAGACAGGGGCAAGCGATCCAGTTGTTCCAGGTGTTGGGCGATGCGCCGGCGCTTCTGCAGGACGGTTCGCCGGGAGACCTCCGTGGGATGCGCGGTGAAAACGGGAACCACTCGAATGAGCCGAAGGGCGGCCAGCGCCTGAGCCGCGCCAATTCCCTGCGACCGCAGCCGCTGCAACGTGCCGCGAAACGTTCCCGCGAGCACGGCCTGCTCCGGATGGACGCTGGCCGCGCGACGGCGGCGTTTGCGGTGATTGGTTTCGGCGAGGTTGGCGAGCTCGAAATAGATCGCGAAGGCTTTGGCAACGCGGTGGGCATCTTCGACGCCGAGCTTCTTGACGATCTCGCGAGCCTGCTCCATCCGCCCGGTCTCGGATGTACCGCTCGCAGCGGTTTTGGCTTCGACGGTCGGGGACGCTTCGGCTCCGGTCATTTGTTCGCGATGTTGGATGAGCAGGCGGCGCAGTCGCTCGACGACATCGAAGAGCGGCTCACCGGACTGCTCCACGAGCACCGTTCCGAGCAAGGTGCCCAGGGAGCGGACGTCTCGCCGCAGTGGCGCCTCCTTCGATGGATCGGCGGTGCCGGCCGCAAGCTCGGCAAGGCGGGCCTGTTGGTCGTCTGAACTCCACAAGGGGGCGCTCGATTGGGGCGGGTCAGGCATTGGCGCCATGGACGGGGATCGGGCGAAAAGTTTGCAGCGGAGTGGTGAGGGAAAAACGGCGACGCGATTTCGGCCGCGCGCTATCACCAACACTTGCGCTAGCACGGCACGGCGGAATGATTCGCGGATTCAAATGGCTCTCGACTCCTCCAAGATACACTGATCGGCGGCGTGGTGACCAGCGGGGCGCGCCCACTAGGTACGTCTAACTCTACCGGCAGAGCCCGCTTCGCAGAATATTTAAGACTAGGCTAAGCTTTCTTGGCTGCGGACAAAGTGTGCAACAGGAGGTTGCGGAAATGAGTGACAGCGTGGGATTCATTGGTTTGGGAAATATGGGAGAGCCGATCGCGGGCAATTTGTTGAAGGCAGGCTACCGGTTGCGGGTGTTCAACCGTACCGCGTCGAAGGCCGCGCCGCTGGTCAAACAAGGCGCGCAACCGGTTGGGCGAGCGTCGGACGTGGCCGAACCCGGCGGGATCGTCCTAACTATGCTCTCCGACGATCGCACCGTCGAAGAGATGTGCGGCGAGCCGGGCGGATTCATCGAAAAGCTTGGCGCGAATGGAATTCACATTTCGCTCAGCACCATTTCACCGGGGGCGGCCCGGCGGCTGGCCGAGCAGCACCGGAAATTTAAGGTTACCTACATTGGGGCGCCGGTGTTCGGGCGTCCCGAGGCCGCTGCCGCTAAGCGCATGAACGTCCTGGTTTCGGGCGAGTCTGCGGCGAAAAAACGAGTTGCGCCGATCCTCGCCGCAATCGGACAGGCCACTTTTGATTTTGGCGACGCGCCCGACGCGGCGAACGTGGTGAAGATCTGCGGAAATTTCATGATCGCTTCGGCGATCCAGACCATGGCGGAAGCGATGACCCTGGCGCAGAAAAACGGCATTGATGCTGCCAAGATGATGGACATGATGGTGCAAACTATCTTCGCGTGTCCGATTTATCAGGGCTACGGGAGGGCGCTCTCGGAACAGCGATTTGAGCCCGCGGGTTTTCGAATGGCGTTGGGGCTGAAGGATGTGGACCTGGCGCTGGAAACGGCGGCCGCGTCCACCATGCCCATGCCGATCGCCAGCCTGTTGCATGACCGCTTGTTGGCCAATATCGCGCGGGGGCGCGGAGACATGGATTGGCTGGCGGTAAGTCTGGGAATCGCCGAGGATGCGGGGCTCGGGAAGAGCGGCGACACGAAATAATCGACGGCTGAACCACATGAAGTGTACCGGGTTCGCGCAGCCAGGAGTTGCTCCGCCACAAGCAATTACCGCTACGGGCGAGGACTGAAACTGGTGCGGGAGAAATCGGATTCTTGGATTTCGGAGAGGCCTAGGCGGGAGCGGATGGATTTGTCAGCGCGAGTGCGTTCGATCACCGCGTCTCTTTGATGCGGGTTGGCTTCGCGTTGGCGGTGGGTTAGGTGGTACTCGATCACCTTGTTGCGGAGATTGCGGATTTTTACACCCATGAAATGCAGGCGGAGATCTAGTTCGGTGTCGTCCCCACCCCAGCCTTGGATTTCTTCGTTCAGGCCGTTTAGAGATTGCAAATCGGATTTGCAGAGTGAGAAATTGCAGCCGATCAGCGCGGCGTGGGTGGACTCGTAAAATATCGGCGATACGAAGCCGTGCTCTACGCGTTTCGCTTTGCCCTGCAGCCACATCCGTAGCAAAACCGGCAAGCTAAAGCCCAAGCCCCGCTCGAGAATTTGCGGCGCGGTGGGCAGCGCATCGCGCGAGATGTCCACCCGGCGTCCAGTGATCGCGGTTCCGCGCCGCAGGTAAGCCAGGTGATTGCGAACGAAGTGGCGATGCGGGAGGCAATCCATGTCCATAATGATGATGCGGTCGAAACAGCTCACGTGAATCGCGCGGTTGATGATGCGCGGGCGGCGATAGGCTTTTTTCTCTTGGGTCACGTGCTGGATGCCGTGGGCAAATCGAGGCGCCCACGCTGCAAGCACTGGGGCGTAGTCCTGGCTCGAGCCGTCGTCGGCGATTATTAATTCAAAATCGCGGAAACTTTGAACAGATAGAGCGGCTAGCGAGGTTTCCAGAATTGCCAGGTCGTTGTAGCTGGAGACGATGACGGAAGCGGGGCTGCTCGATGACATAGTTTGCGTTCGCGCGCCCTAACCTTCCCCTGATTCGTGAGTCGATCGGCGCCACGTGATGATAGATCACTCCGGGCGGCTTGCCTATTGGTGCGAAAAAGCGTTTCACTCAAATCGCAGCAGGACGATTTCGGCGATGGTGCCTACGCGCATCGGTGGCCCCCAGGTGCCCGCACCACTGGAAACGTAAATTTGCATGTCGCCAACACGCTGCAAGCCGTAGGCGTAGGCCCGGTATATTCTTTTCACCGCCCAGGTGAACGGCAAAAATTGTCCGCGGTGAGTGTGGCCGGACACTTGGAGGGAGATGCCTTCGGCGGCGGCAGCCTCGCGCTGGTCTGGCGTGTGCGTAATCAAGATGCTGGGCCGGGTACGATCGGGAGCGCTTTTCCTCAGAATGGCGCGAAGGCGATCGACGTCATGAGACTCGCCGAAATGTACTCCTACCAACTGCACCCCATCGAGATCGATCCCTTCGTTATTCAGAACTCGCACCCCGGCGCGCGCGACGGCAGAAATGTACTGGGTGCGGTCGCGAAACTCCTCGTGGTTGCCGGTGACGTAGTAGCTTCCCAGGGGCGGCGACCACACGGTCCAGGCCTGGGCGAGTTGTTCGACATTTGTCTTGGTACCGTCGAAGAGATCGCCGGCAATGAAGACGGCGGCGGGCTGCTGCGCGGCGAGGGCGCGAATAATCCTGCGAATGAAGGGCAAATTGCGCACGTGGCCGAGGTGCGTGTCACTCACTAATGCGACGGTGCGTCCACGCCATGATGCGGGTAAATTCGGCAGATGCACCGCCACGCGAGTGATGCGCGGGGAGGCCGCGTTGATTAAGCCGTACAGGCTCAGGAGCAAAGCCAAACCGAAGAAGGCCATTCCGAACGGTCGCCGGGGCACGTGCCCAGCGATGGCTGCGGCGGCGCCATAGAAAATCCAGCACGCGCAGGCGCAGAAGAACAAATAATTGAAAACGCCGAGCCACACGGCCGAGACGGCATAGAAGATCCGCGTTGCAAAATCCGCATTCCAGAAGGCCAACAGCGAGGCACACACAAAGCTGACGGATGCGACAACGAAGAATACCCGCACACCGCCAATCGCGTGCGCCGGAACGAGCCGGAAGCTGACCAACGTGCGATAGACCGCCCAGTGCGCCAGTAGCAAAATCAATTGGATTACAACGACAACCGTGGCGATTCGCGCTCGCATTCAGCGGATTCCTGGCAGCGCGGACTTCGAGCGGACGGCGGCTGGACGAAACGCAGTGTCCTGAGGTTTTCGGCCCAAGGATTAGATTAACACGACTGGCGCGCGGGAGCGCGCCGGGAGCGCTACAGGGCGCGCTCCCAGGTTTCCCCGGTAACGTCCTGTCCCCACTCCTTGTGACGTTCCCGGCGAATCATTTGGAAGCCGGTAGTCTGGTAGATGTGATGGGCGGCGTCGAGCCCGGTCTGGGTCCACAACATCATTTTCGAATAGCCGGCGTGGCGCGCGAAG
>Ga0182015_10005083_pt1 | contig 13856 bp, 6 predicted proteins | sample 712P3MmetaG_FD_120478 | JGI IMG/M metagenome (GOLD analysis project Ga0182015, IMG submission 120478) | Permafrost microbial communities from Stordalen Mire, Sweden - 712P3M metaG | ecosystem: Environmental > Terrestrial > Soil > Wetlands > Permafrost | place: Sweden: Stordalen | collected...
ACAAACGAGCCTGCGATGATCGACTGGCTCTATTCCTTCTCTATTGCGAACTCGTCAGCCGCCAGCCGCCAGCAACTCCTGGATAACATCACAAAACAGACAGGCATCAAGTTTGAAATGAAAAAACGGACGTTCCCCATTTTGAGATTTACTCTCGGCTCCAACAAAACGATGCCCGCCACAAGCCCATCCGATTTGAAACTTTATCTCCTCCCTCTATGAAGCAATTGTTCCGTCAATCCCATCTCCCCGTCGGGATGCAGTCGGCCGAACGCTTGGAGACGATCTTCCTAGCGGGGTGATCTTCGCCGCCCGCGGAGAATTACCAGCCCGGCTATAGCCATCAATCCCATGCTCGCCGGCTCCGGCACATTTTCCAGGCTGATTCCGTTTGCCGCGGCGAATGAATTCAAGGCCGCCAGATCGGCTTCCGCTCCCCCCTGGCTTGCAAACTGATTGAAGTTATCCGCCAGCAGCACAAAATCATTGCCGTTGACCTTGCCATCGTAGTTGAAATCCCCTTCGTCCCAGCCGTTCGTGACCGACTGGTTGAAATTCGTCGCCATCAGGTTGAAATCGGTGCCGTTGACCTTTTCATCGAGGTTCGCGTCGCCCAGTAGGGTGTACATGATCTCGATCGTGCCGGAGGAGAGATGGGCAGGATTCCCGGGATCGGCCGAGTCGGCATAACCGATGCCATAACTGCCCGAATTGGCCGCCGCCAACGTGGACGTAATACCGCTGCCGTTCCATTTTCCCCCGGCATAGCCGCTTTCAATCCATGCGGCGATGGATGCAATGGGGTCTTGGCCGCTGCCGTAATCGATCGTCAATGAGCCGTTGACGTTGACGATAGCGCCACTGGCGATTGAGAGGCCGCCGATCGTGCTTGTACCGCCGTCGAAATTGGCGATGCCGGCTGCGTAGACATCCACAATACCAGTGACATTCAATTGCCCCGAATTGACGGTTAATTTTCCCGTGCCGCCGGGGGCAAAGCTCGATCCGCCGACAAAGACGCCGCCGCCGATCGTCGCGGTTCCGCCGCCGAGCGTATAGGTTCCGCTGGAGCCGCTGTTAAAACCCAAATAGAGATTGTTGGCGGTGATGGTATTCGTGCCGCCGGTTTGGTTAAAGATTCCGGTGGTGTTGTAACCGATGTACTGGCCACCCGTGGAGAGCGTGCCGGTGCCGCCAAGGTTGTAGGTTCCTGTGGAACCGGAGAAAGCGCCCAGCAGAAGGCCGTTGTTATTGGTGATCGAGTTGGTGCCGGCGGTCTGGGTGAAGGTCCCCGGGGCGTCGTAGCCGATGTATTCGCCGCCGTTGTCGGTCAGGGTGCCACCTTCGAGGGTGTACATGCCGGTGGAGCCGCCGTAGGTTCCGAGGAGGAGTGAGGAGCCTCCGGTGATGTTGTTTTGGCCGGCCATCTGGGTGAAGGTTCCAGGCGATTCATAGCCGACGTATTCACCGCCGCCGACGGAGAGCGTGCCGGTACCGCTGAGGTTGTAGGTTCCGGTTGAACTGCCGAACGACCCGATGAGAATTGCGGCAGAGCCGGGAAGGGAGTTTGTCCCACCGTTCTGGTTGACGGTTCCGCTTCCGTTGTAACCAATGTATTCGCCGGAGGTGGCGGAGACGGTTCCACCGGAGAGGGTTAATGTACCGGTAGCACCGAGGTTGTTGCCTGCGAAAAGATAAGCGCCGACTGAATTTGTCCCGCCGCTCTGGTTGAAGTTTCCAGCGCCGCTATTACCGATGTATTCGCTTCCGCTGACCGAGAGGGAGCCGGAGGCGGAAAGCGAATAAGTTCCGGTGGCTCCGGCGTTATCGCCCAGTGACAGGCTGTAGCCGGAATTGATGGTGTTGGTCCCGCCGGTCTGGGTGAAGATACCGGTTCCATAGACGCCGACATGCTCGCTTCCGCCGGTAAGCGAAAGTGAGCCCGTGCCGCTGAGCAGATAGGTTCCGGTGGCGCTTGTATTTTGCCCAAGGAGCAGGCCATTTTCGCCATCGATAGTGTTGACGCCACCCGATTGGTTGAAGGTCCCGACGCCGCGCTGGCCGATTTCCTCGACGCCGTTGACCGTGAGGTTATTGGCGGCCATGGAAAGCGTGGTGGTTGCCCCGCCGCTAGCGCCGGTAAGATCGACGGTGACGGAATAAAGCGTTTGCGCAGCGTCGGTGTAGTCGTAAGTGATGGTTCGATTCGTGCCGTCGTCGAAGGTGAGGTACACGGCATCACCCGCCACGGGAAGGCTTGCGGGATTCCAACTCGCGGCCGAACTCCAGTTACCGCTTCCGACACGATTGACAATTTCGGTAGTAACGGCATGGAAGCCGATGACATCCAGGGCGGCGATGTCCACCGGCGACAGCACATTTTCCACGCCGGTGGGAGAAAACGCGTTGAAAGAATCGTCGGTAACGCTCGCCCAGTCCTGCAGGTCGCCGAGCGGATTAGAGTTGAAATCCATGAGATCGGTTTTGCCGCCGTCAATTGAGAAATAGACGCCGGTGTCCGTCATGTTCAGGCTGCGCACGCCGGGATTGGTGTAGCGGAAGAGATCGTAGGCCTTGTAGGAACCAGGAGAGAGTCCCTCATATCGGCCCATGTCTTCGGTGATTTCGTGTTCGGCGATGCCGATGAAATCGCGCTCGCCGGGCACGGCGCGGTTACTGGGGTCGAAGGTGTAAGTGGCGGCGGTGGTGCTGAAAACAAACACGCCGTCGCTGGCCGCATCGTTTGCCGGGATAAGGCCCATGACCTTCTCTTGAGGGGAAGACAGAGCAAAGGTGCTGCCGCCGGTTGGATCGGAAGCAGGCAAATTTGCATATGCGGTCGCATCGATGGACGTTTGGGAGGTGGAGATCAGATCGCTGCGAATGGTGGAGTAAGAGAAGCCGCCCGCGCCCTCGGCGCCGCTGTGGCTGACGAAACTGGGATCGGGCGATGCGATGACGTCGATGTTGACGGTGATATTGTCGCTGAAAAGGGCATCAAGCTGGTCCGCGGCGTAGATGGTCGCGTTTTCCACAGAATTGGCGTAGGACAGGTCCGTCACCGAGGAATCGAAGCTTAAATTGATCGTGATTCCATGAGCCGGTGCATCCAGGCCCCAACCAATCCCCGTGGCGATTACGCAGTTGCGCAGAACCCGTAATTTTTGAGCAGTGCGGTTCTTATCGATCTTTTTGGACATCTTCTCACCCAGAGCAAGATTCTAATGAACATCTCGTCCTGACTTCAACATAATTTTTTTGAACCCTTCCCATCTGCGATCCGTTTCCCTTAGAAGGCCTATAATATCGTCATGCCCGCCTGGGCCGATAGACCGGGCGACGTGCATTCTTGGAATAGAATGCCCGGCTTTTGACCGATAAGCGGCATTTTATGCGATTTTAACCCCTGAATTCGCAAATAATTCCGCCTGCTGGACGAATGTAGGATATTAAAAAGCCTGTGGAACCTATGTTAGGGAGTTTCCTGAAAATAGAGGGAAGAGTCGCCGAAATGAGCAGCCAGCCGTCATTTGAAGGCCAATCCGACGTTCGAACCGCCAGCGTCGCGCCGCGCAGCCTCTACGGCTACGAGATCATCGACTTTCTCGGCGAAGGCGCCGGCAGCATGATCTACGCCGGCTCAGATCCCATCACCCAGCAACTGTATGCGATCAAGCATGTCACCGTGAAGGTCGAGAAGGATCACCGGTTCATCGAGCAGCTTACCAATGAATACGAAGTCGGCCAGAAGGTTCAGCACCCGGCCCTCCGGCGATGCATCGACCTGAAGGTAACCAAAACGCTGCTGCGAAAAGTGACCGATGCGGCCCTCGTCATGGAAATGGTCGAAGGCACGAGCTGCGAACTGCGCCCGCCCACCGATATGACCGTGCTGACCGACATCTTCCATCAGACCGCGACCGCACTGGCGGCACTGCACGCTCAAAATTTTGTCCATTGCGATCTGAAGCCGAACAATATTCTGGTCACCGCCGGCAACAAGGTGAAGATCATCGACCTTGGACAGGCTTGTCCCGTCGGATCCGTGAAAAAACGCATCCAGGGCACTCCCGATTTCATCGCCCCCGAGCAGGTAAAGTGCGAGCCGGTGACAATTCAGACCGATGTTTACAACTTGGGCGCGACCTTCTACTGGCTTCTCAGCGGCGCCAAGCTGCCCACGCTATTCACGCTGAAAAAGTCGCGCAACAGTTTCCTCGTCGCCGATTCAATCAAGCAGCCGCACGAATTAAACCCAAGGGTGCCGGAGAATTTTTCCAATCTGGTGATGGATTGCTGCCGCATCACGCCGGCAAAGCGTCCCACCGACATGCCCGAAATATGCCGCCGCCTGGAAATCATCCAGATGACCCTCCCCGGCGCAACGCCCGCGCCTAGCCTGTTGGCCTAACCATCAGTAATGAACTGCCCCCTCAAAGCGCCACCCGGATCGACGCCGAAGTTCAGTAACGAGCGTCCTTCCACGCCTGAACGAGCAACCATTGAGCGTTGGGAGGTTCGGGATGTTCGCAATTGACCAGTAGAACGGCCTCCATTCCATCCGGAAAATATGCGATGGCAGTATGGTTGCGACCTTCATTGGGCCCGATATGCAATCCTCCTTTTGTCCAGGGATCGCCGCTATCCCATCCCAGATTGTCTTTGAACATCATCGCTGTGGTTGCCGGGGTGAGCACACTGAATTGTCGGAGTCCTTCAAGAAATTTTCCCAAGTCCGCTGCCGAGGCATACCAACCGCCCGGGCCAACCCACGAGGAACTGTCAACGGCTCCCTCGTCGCCGGATTCCTGAGTCCCGGGCTTCCCATAGCAACAGGTCGGTTCCCGATCTTCGCTGTGCGTTTCCATGTCCATGATCCCCATCGGAGCCAGAACATGGGTTTTGACATAATCCGGGTAGTCCACTCGCCCAATTTGTTCGATCAGCAAACGAATAATGAAGTAATTGATGTTCTCATATTTGAAGAAAGTTCCCGGCTGGTGCGCGAGCTGTAATGTGAGTAGTTGTCTTAATTCGGTTGGATTGTTGCCGACATCGTGGCCAAACCCGCTACGATGCATCAGCACCTGTCGTATGGTTATTGTTTTGACATCAATGCTGGCGGTAGGGAAGATTCGTCTGATGTAGGGCCAAAAGGGATCGTCGAGGGAAAACGGGTGGCTGGTTGAAGCGCTTTCTTCCCAAAGTTTCAAGAGCGCGGCCGCGGTGATTGTCTTGGATACGCTCGCGATCTCAATCGGTTTGTCGATCGTCCACGCGACGGAGGGACTTACACTTTCCCACGGTGCTCTCGCCCACCCTTCGGCATGGGACACTACGACCTTGCCGCGATCGATCACCTCACAGGCATAACCGCCGGCGATTTTCCCCGCTATCGTCTGATGGATGATGGTTCCAAATTTTTCGGCGTCAAGCTTCCCAAGGTTGGGAACAAACGCGATCCACCTCGGGTGAAGGCCCAATCTGCGCTCTTTATCGATGAACTTGGCCGCCGGGAGGTCGGGGTCGCTGGTCCACCAGTCATCCTGGGCCAGACAAATCCAATCGCGCCCCGTGAAGGCGACACACCGGATCGGAATATTATTGCCAACTGCACTGTCGAGAACCTTGACCAGATCATCCGGGATACCGTCGTAGCTGATACCGGCCCTGTCGTATAAAACAACATAACCGTCGCCCGGGCCAAATGACACGGCCCGTACTTCATGCCCGTTGTTCACGAGATCCTTGACCTTTACCCATACGGGGCTGCCCGGGCCCCAGAACCCGTTCCGGCCGTGCAGAATGATCCAGGGACCCGCGGGCGCGAACGCCACGCACTTGGTGTCCTGCTTTTTTTGCTGCATCTCCTGCAGCTTCTGACACAACGGCAATTCGTCGCGGTCGCTCCAATAGCGATCCCGGCTCAAGGCAACCCAATCGCCGTCGGGTGTGAAGGCGAAAGACCCGATTTCGGTATTGTCCTTTTGTGCCTCCTGCAGCGCTGCGATCGCCGGTTGAGGAACCCCCGGACTCGCATAATATCCGTTGGTGTCGTCCAACTCGACGAACCAGTCATATTCACTGAAATGGGTGGGCGAGGAAGGCTTCTCCGCTTCGGTCTCCGCCTTGGCTTGCGCCTCCGGCTCCTGATCGGCCGCGCGTGCCTTCGCGCTATCGGCAGCCGTTTGGGCGCGCTCATGCGCGTCGGCAGCTTGCGCGGCATTCAAATCCTTCCGCGCCTTGATCACGTCTTTGTCGGATCCAAAGGCTGCCGATTCAATTTTGTGGACCGCGGTGCGTGCCGCTAATAACTGTGCTGCGGCGTCGGCTCTGTCATCATCCGATGCGGTCGATCGGCGCTGCTCCGCGTCTTTCTCCGCGGCAACGGCGGCACGATAATTCTCGTCTCCCCCAAGTCGCGCAATGCAACGCGCTTGTGCCTCATCAAGCGCCTTCACCGCGTCGCTCAGACTCAATGACGGTCGCGTCGTCGCCCACGGATTGGTTGGAAGCGTCGATGGAATCCCATTTTTCGACGGCCCACCCCGGTCAGCACCCTGCGCAAAAACCGAACAGATCAGAGCCCCAAGAACCACCGTCCCCGTCAAAATTATTCGGTTGCGCCGCATCGAAATCTCCGCGAATGCCGCCTCCCGGATTCAATGGATGTGCTGAAGCCCCTGCAGCAATCCATTGACCGCCGCCTTCTTCGCTCCCTGCTGAATGGTTTGCGCAATCGCCTTATCTAACTCCAATTTCGGGTTACTCATATCTCCCTTCATCGGCAGGATGATTTGGTCCGGAACGAACTGCCGATCCTGGGCGGGGATCAAACGTGCAAACAGCGCCGGCGGAATATAGGCCGTCATCGGCGCGAACTGCTCTGTCGCCAGCACCACCACCCCGGCAAAGCGCAGCGGCTTGTTCCCGTCGATCATCATCGTCGTGTCTTCAGTAACGTTTCCGCCGGCGACCTTCACATCGGCATTATTGATATCGGCCGACATGCTCGCGTTTCCAAACACCGCCAGAAGCGGACTTCCCAGCACCAGCCCGCGCACCGAATACTGCACCTCCGCCGTGCCTTGATTATCGGGCGAAGCCTGCGTCAGCAGACCGCTCAGCGGCATCTTGTCCAGGTGAAGGATACTGACGGTCACCAGGCCCTGGGCCTGATTGGCATTCACAAACGCCGGGTTGTTCAGCACCTTTCCAAGGATGCTTTTGGACATCGCCGGGTTGATCGAAACATTGTTCAAAATAGCCAGCGGCGCGCCGCCGTTCACGCGCGGCAGCGACACCAGCATCGGATCGCTTTTCAGATCCACCCTGAACACGCCGATATTCAGCGTTCCGCCGTTGCAAGTGGCCGGCCGAGGCGCATTGCTGCTCTCCGGCTGATCCGGATAAACCGTTCGCAGAACTCCGCCTCTCAGCGTGAAGGGAATATCGAAATTCGTCAGCGTAATTCCCTGCGTTGAAAGGCTGTCCACCGTCAAATAACCGCCCGCCCGCAACATCGCCACGGCCTGCCCAAAAGGCTTATCCGCCGGAAAACTCCCGCTCACGCTGATGTCGCGCGCTTCCTTCCCGCTGATCGCCAGATCGGCGAAAGTCTGCTGCTGGCTCGGCGAAAGGAGCGGCTTGGCAATCGTCCACAGCTTCGCCAGATCATATGAAAGCTGCACCAGCACGGGATTGCCATCCGCAATCTGCCGCTTCAGCACAACGTCATTGATCGTTCCCGAAATGCTCACGCCTGCCGCGCCGGTTGAATTCAGCACGATCGCAATCGGGTTCGTCTTGTCGATGATCACGGAGAAGGTATTGAAATCGAAATCCAGCGGATTTTTGACGCTGATATCGTCTTCCGAAAACACCGGCTGGGCCGCGGCGCCGTTCGGGCCCGGCTGGCCCATCACCACAAATTTCGTGATCGTTCCGCCGCCCCTGATTTGCAGCCGCGGCTGCCCCCCCGCCTTGACGACCGATTCATCGAAATGAAAATGCCCTTGATACGGATACGAATTCGGCTGCGCCCCGCCAAAGGTCTCCGCGATTCTCGCCGCCGGCGCGATATCACCGTCAATATTGATCCCGCCCTGCACCAGCATATTTGCCGGATCGCCGAAATTGCTGGCCACGATCGGCTTTTGATCCGTCAGCCCCACCGTCGTGCCAATCCCTGAATCCACCGACAGCGCCGTCACCGACGCCTTTGACAGTTGATCCATCACCGGCATATCCGCCGTCGCGCCCTCGCGCGTCTCCAGGACGGCCGACAACTTTGCCGTAATATCGCTTGGCCAGGTGGTTGTGTTTCCGCCTGATTTGAGCGCCAGCCCATGCACCAGCACCTGGCTGATGTTCGCCGTTGTCGTATTCCCGGATCGCGAAATATCAAGCTTGAGCGTAGCCGTCCCGCTAGTCACCTGCGGCGGAGGCACCACCACGACAACCGTTTCACCCGGCGCAGGCGCGGCCGCCTGGTTGAATAGCTGGTTAACAACGGCATCGACCTTCACGAGATCCACATTGTCCACTTCAACATTCGCGGATTGCAGCATGTCCAGAGGTCCAACCGGAACGACCGCATTGCCCACCCGCTTCGCCAGAACGATCTGCCCCTGGGAAATGTTGAGCTTTTCCGCAAACGATGTATCCACGCCGACGTTAACATCTTGAAGCGAAATTCCATCCGCCAGCGAAGCCGAGCCGCCGATGGTTGTTCGCACCGTCTGATCGTTGATCGGCGTTGAATTCGCCCCCGCGCCGCGCTGCTGCAAGGTCAGATTCGCAATCGTCAACGTCAGCGGCTGCTTGATCGCCAGCGTCGTCCCGTCAAACGAGGCCAGCATCGATCCGCTGAGTTTGCCGGACGTGCAAACCAGCACGTTCTGCGCCACCAATTGCAGCATCGACGGCGGTGCATTCTGCCCCGGCACTGCCGGCGGCGCCGGCGCCACCATCGGAAGCAGCGGCCCCAGTGCCGTTTGCAGATTCGGCAAATCGCCGTCACACCGCGTCAGCTCAAGCCGCGAAACCGATACGGTTGAACCGCCCGCCATCGGCACCGCCGCATCCGCTGAAATCTCAAGGTCGAACAGCGGCGCGCTTGCCGGTCCCATCACCGTGCTGAGCGTCAGGTTCTTCACCGTGGCGACATTCTGATCATTCACCGCGCCGTTGCCCGAAATCGCGATGGAAACCGCCGGCACATGTGCCGTCTGGGCTGTGCCCATGTCGTCCACGACCGTCAAATCTGTCGGTTGAATCTGAATCTGCAACGGCGCTGGAAAACCAAACCCGGTCTGATCGAGCTTCACTTCCCCGGAAATGTTCACGCTTCCCGAAGCGACACGGATCGAATTGTCCGCGAGGCGCTGCGCCAGCGTTGGTGTCTGATTCGCCCCGGGCTTCGGCACAAACAGCGACATCGCGCCGCCGAATTCTTCCTGCGCCAGCCTCAGATCGACGCTGCCCTGCGATATCTTGAATGATGGAATCTCCACCCCGAACTTTCCGCCCACCTTGACATCTCCGGCAGCGGCAAAGTTGATCGCCGGCGATTGTACGCCGATTTTCAAATCATGAACCGCCTCGACAAACTGGCTCGCCGCATGATGAAGATTCGCGGCAATCGTCGCGCTCAGCTTCGGCTCATTGATCGTCCGCCGGCCGGGAATGTTGATGTTCACTCCGGTCGCGCTGAAATCCGCGCCGACGCCGATCTCGCTTTCATCGGCGGTCAGATCGCCATCCGTATGCACATCGAACGCCAGCGTCCCGCTCAGGGATACGTGCGAACCGGCCGGCGCTTGCATCAGCGCATCCAGATCGACGACCTGGCCGACCTGCTTTTGAACATTGCTCAAATCGCTCGTTCCCTGGATGTTCAGCTTCCCGAGGGTCGCGCCGCCGCCTTTAACCTGCGCGAACGCGCTATTCAGGCCAACATTCAGATCGCGAAGATCGGGGTGATCGCCCCCCACCGCCGTCAAGCCAGCCGTGGCATCGATATCGTTCACGCGCACCGGCTGTCCATTGCTGGTCCCGGCGAAATCCTTCAAGTGCGTTTCGCTCGCGATCACTGCCTTGCCGCCCCCCAGCGTGATCGTCGTTTCGTGCGTCAAAACCCCGCTCGTCAGGCTCGTCCCTTTCTCCAGATGCAGGCTGCCGGGAAGCTGGCTGACTAGGTTGGCAACATTAAAATTCGCGGAAATGTTAATATCGCCCGCGCCGGGAATCGACGCCGTTTCACTCGTCTCGCCAGGATTCTTCGCCAGGCGCGCGGCGATCGCCTTGAAAACATTCGCCGTCCCCATCAGCGAATCCTGCGGCAGGTCCGCGTGAACCGTAATCTCGTCAGCCTTCGCGCCCCCTTTGGGCTGAATCACAATCGGCATATCGAAACTGATCTGCGCGTTATTGCCTCCTGTCGAAGTCACCGCCGCCTTTACCCCAACATGGCAACTCTGAAACGCAACCGTATCGCCCGACAATTGTTTTCCGCCCGCGGACAAATCGGCAACATCGATCCCCACATCCGCTGATATATTGTTCAGCGAATTGACGGTCGCCGTGATTTTTCCATTCATCCTGCCCGATACGTCCAAATTCAAATGCATCGCATGCAGCGCCTGGGACACCGCGGCCAAATCGCCTTCGGACAGCTCGATGGTCTGATTCGCCGTCAATTTGTTCGTATCCACCAGATTGTTCTGAATCGCCGCAACCGTGCCGTCAACCTTGATCTTGATTAGATTTCTTTCGTCCAATTGCAAACCCAGATCGACGCTGTCTGCGATCGGCTGGTTGATGTCCTTGATCGCCACGGTGACATTCAGCGGCGACTGCTGGGGCAGCCCAACCATCACATGATCCACATCATCCTGAAACGTTCCCGTCACATCTTCGATGTGAATCGTCCCCTTGATATTCGGCAATTTGGACGGTGTGTTGCTCGGTTGTTTAGGGCTGCCCGGCTTGATCGCCTTGTTGAAATTCAGCTCGCCGTTTGAATCGAGCCGCGCGTTGAAATCCACGCCCTTGATCGTGACATCGCCCAGATCAATGTTTCCCGTCGCCGCTTTCAGGAATGAGACGGGCGTTGAAATCTCAGCCACCGAGAGCAAATGGACGTTGTCGGGATCGTCCAGTTGCACGCCCTCGATATGCACGCCGCTGGTCCAGCCGAACGACCAATCCTTGATCTGCAATTTACCGTTCAGCGCGCTGCTGTTGATCTGGCTGACAACCATTTCCCGAACCATCCCCATGCTGATGAGTGTCGGCGCCAGCAAAACCAGCAGGACGATCAGTACCACCAGCGCAACCAACGTCTTCAGAATCCATCGCCGCTTTTTCTTTTTCGGCGGAACGGCGGACTGCGGCTCATTTGCCGGATCAATCTTGCCCGGCTGTGATTCGGAATTTTCCGGGAGGGAATTATTCTCTGTCATTTTTACCTTTCCAAAGGCGCAATCAAAACCATGCCGGGCTTATCCAGCGGCGACGCTGCGGACGCTATTTGTCCGGCCGATGCCGCGATGGACGGCGTCAAACCGCCCCGCTCCACAGCCTTTTCACCGCTCCCAACAAAACCAAGCCCGCTTTTCTGGTAGTTGAAGCCGCGTATCCCGGCATCGCCCATCAGGCTCGCATCCACGTTCAACGGCACATGCCTGCGATTCTCCGAGACCAAAGCCTGACCAATGCTGTCATTGACGCCAATGACCAGGGTCACGATCTGCCGGTCTAGCGGCGTTGCGCCGGCATAATAAAATGGCGTCGCCGGCGCATCCCCCGCCAGTGCGGCAAAAGGTGATATACAAAACAATCCCAGCCAGCCAAACAGCGCAAAGAAGCACGGAAAACCGTATTCGTCACCTCTTCTTCGCGCTCTTCGCGCCTTCGCGGTTAATATGATTTCATCACTCATCGCGAGCCCATCATTGCAACCCCGCCCTTATGCCGGTAATTTCCAAATGCCTTTCGGAGCATACTCATGCAATCAAGCGCGGGCAAGACGGCACTCATCACCGGCATCACCGGACAGGACGGCTCCTATCTCGCGGAGTTTCTGCTGGCCAAGGGATATCACGTTCACGGCATTGTACGCCGAAGCAGCTCGTTCAACACCGACCGCATCGGTCACCTCTATCGCGACCGCCACGATCCCAACGCCCGCCTTTTCCTCCACTACGGCGATCTGGTCGACGGCATCGGACTGCGCGAAATCCTCACGCGCGTTCAGCCTCACGAAATTTACAATCTTGGAGCGCAGTCACATGTCCGCGTCAGCTTCGATCAGCCGGTTTATACCGTGGCCGTCGATGCCCTGGGCACCATGAATCTTCTGGAAGCCATCCGCGATACCAAATTGCCCATCCGCTTTTACCAGGCTTCCAGCAGCGAAATGTACGGCAAAGTCGTCCAAACCCCTCAAACCGAGGAAACCCCCTTCTATCCCCGCAGCCCCTATGCCTGTGCCAAGGTCTATAGTTACTGGCAAACCGTCAACTATCGCGAAAGCTACGGCATGTTCGCGTGCAACGGCATCCTGTTCAACCACGAAAGCCCTCGCCGCGGTGAAACCTTCGTCACCCGAAAAATCACCCGCGCCGCAGCCCGCATCAAGGAAGGGCTCCAAACGAAACTCTATCTGGGCAACCTCGACGCCAAGCGCGATTGGGGGTTCGCCGGAGATTACATCGAAGCGATGTGGCTCATGCTCCAGCAAAGCAGCGCCGACGACTTCGTTGTCGCCACCGGCCAAACCCACAGCGTCCGGGAATTTCTCGAAGAAGTCTTCGGCTATCTCAAGCTCGATTGGCAGAAACACGTCGAAGTCGATGCCCGTTATTTCCGTCCCGCCGAGGTCGATCTGCTCCTTGGCGACGCCGCAAAGGCCAAGCGAATTCTCGGTTGGGTTCCCAAAATCACCTTCAAAGCCCTGGCGAAAATGATGACCGATGCCGATTGGAATCTCGCCAAACGGGAGCGCCTGCTTGCCGGGCAGGCGGAAATACTATGAGCCTTTCACGCACCGATCGCATTGTCATCACCGGCGGGGCCGGATTCCTCGGCGGATTCGTCGTCGAAATCCTCCGCTCGCGCGGATACCAGAACATTTTCATCCCACGCCGAAAAGATTTCGATCTCACCAGCGAAGCCGATGTCCGCAAGCTCTATCACGACCAGCGGCCGGACATCGTGCTGCATCTCGCCGCCGAGGTCGGCGGCATCGGCGCTAACCGCGACAACCCCGGTCGATTCTTTTTCGCCAATCTCGCGATGGGCCTCCACCTCATCGAGCACGCCAGAATCAACAAAATCAAAAAATTCGTGCAGGTTGGAACGATCTGCGCCTATCCGAAATTTACACCGGTGCCCTTCCGGGAAGCCGAACTGTGGAACGGATATCCCGAGGAAACCAACGCTCCTTATGGTGTCGCCAAAAAATCCCTGCTGGTCATGTGCCAGTCCTATCGTCAGCAATACGGCCTTAACGCGGTTTATCTTTTGCCCGTCAATCTGTTCGGCCCGCGGGATAACTTCCATCCGCATTCCAGCCATGTGATTCCCGCGCTGGTCCGCAAATGCGTGGAGGCCCGCCTCGCCGGCGCCAAACAAATTACCGCATGGGGCACCGGCTCAGTCAGCCGGGAGTTTCTCTACGTCGAAGACTGCGCCGAAGGCCTCGTGCTTTCGCTGGAGAAATATGATTCTCCCGAGCCGATGAACCTCGGAAGCGGGCGCGAGATTACTATCAAGGACTTGACCGAACTGGTCGCCAGTCTCAGCCGATTTGAAGGAAAGATCGTCTGGGACCCGACCAAACCCGATGGCCA
>Ga0182015_10005085_pt1 | contig 13852 bp, 10 predicted proteins | sample 712P3MmetaG_FD_120478 | JGI IMG/M metagenome (GOLD analysis project Ga0182015, IMG submission 120478) | Permafrost microbial communities from Stordalen Mire, Sweden - 712P3M metaG | ecosystem: Environmental > Terrestrial > Soil > Wetlands > Permafrost | place: Sweden: Stordalen | collected...
AAGGTTCTCGTGATCGATGACAGTAAAACGATCCGGCGGACCGCTGAAACGCTGTTGACCAAGGAAGGCTGCGAGGTCTTCACGGCGGTCGACGGTTTCGACGCACTCTCCAAGATCGCCGACCATCAACCCGACATCGTGTTCGTGGACATCATGATGCCGCGTCTGGATGGCTACCAGACCTGTTCCCTCATCAAGCACAACAAGGTTTTCAAGCAGATTCCGGTGATCATGCTGTCGAGCAAGGACGGCCTGTTCGACCGGGCCAGAGGCCGCATCGTCGGGTCCGAGCATTACCTGACGAAACCATTTACGAAAGATGAGCTGCTCGGCGCAATCGAAGCGCACGTCGGAAAATGAGGGAGAATCCGCGAATGGCACTGATTCTTATTGTCGACGACTCCCCCACCGAAGTCTTTGTAATGCAAAAGGCGCTGGAAAAGCACGGCTTCAAGACCGCTGCGGCGGAAAATGGCGAAGAGGGCGTCCGGAAGGCCAAGGCCATGAAGCCGGATTTGATCTTCATGGACATCGTCATGCCGGGCGTGAACGGCTATCAAGCGACGCGCATGCTCCTCAACGATCCTGAGACCAGTTTGATTCCCATCATCATGGTCACGACCAAAGGTCAGGAAACCGACCGCGTATGGGGTCTGCGGCAAGGCGCGGTGGACTATTTGGTCAAGCCGGTATCGGCGCAGGCGTTGGTCGAGAAGGCACAGGCCGCGCTTGCCACATGAGTGGCACGATGAGCGCGACGGACGATAACCTGCGCAGTCTGCGCGACCGTCCGTTCGAACTGCTGAAGGAACTCGAGAAGCGCAGCCGCGGCATGTCGCCCGGCGGCGGGCCGGAGACCGCCGCGGGTCAGGAATGGGTGGGCGTTGCCTTCAGAATGGGCGGGGAGACGTTTCTCGTGGCTCGCGAGGAAACCCGGGAGGTTTTGGGCTATCCCGCCGTCGTTACCCGGATTCCGGGTGCGAAGGCCTGGGTCAAGGGGCTGGCAAACATTCGTGGGCAGCTCATGCCCATGCTGGACCTGCGCCAGTTTCTGGGCAGCGGGTCGACCGCGGCGGGCAGGAACACCCGCATCGTGGTCGTGAACCACCGGGAGATTCCAGCGGGGCTCATGGTCGACGAGGTGCTGGGGTTCAGGCGTTTCGCGGAGCCGGAGTTCAACGCCGAGCCACCTCCGACGGTGATCCGTTGCGACAGTTATCTCGCCGGCGCATTCCGGCGGGGCGGGGAGGTGTGGCCGGTGTTGAGTTTGAAGAGTTTGGTGGAGAGCGAGAGCTTTTTACAGGCAGCCAGCTGAGCGTAGGCCGGAAGCATCCAATGATTACGCGCGATACTGCAACATCAAAGGCCGCCGTCTTGCCCGTCCTCCTGGGGCTCGTCGTGCTGTGCCTGGCCGGCGCCGTGGTGTTCACGCTGATGACGCGTACCGCACCGCAGCTCGCGGCGCCGACCGAACAGGCGGCGTTCGTGGCGCAGCGCCTTGCATACGAGGCGCAAAATGCATTACGCGGGGAGGCGGGCGCATTCGACGCGCTGTCCGCGAGCGCCGTCCGGCTGAAGAGCCTGCGGGACGCGCTGACCGACTCCAAAATCGGCTCGAATCCCGACTGGGACAAGATTGGAGAGGCAGCGACGACCGTCGGCGCGGCCCGCGCCGCGGTGGCGGCGATTCGCGCGTCGAATCAAGACGCCCGTGATCTTGCGCCCAAGCTGCTCTCGGAACTCGGCGACTTCGCGAGCGCGGTCGGCGTGCAGAAATTGGACGGCATGAGCCGCTATTTGGAGCGGTTCGAGCTCACGGTTCAACGCGTGCAGCAGGAGCTCGGCGGTTTGAGCTCGGGCGTCAGCGACGCCGGACCCGCTGCGCAGCGCCTCGCGGACAGCTTGGAGTTTCTGAACCAGGTGATGCGCGGCTTGTCCGGCGAGGAGTCCGGTCTGGCGCTCTCCCGCGTGACCGATGTGGATGCGGAGCAGCGGCTGAAGACCGTGATCCAGCGCAATCAGCAATTCTCCGCGATCGTGCGCAAGGCCATCGGCGCCGCGGAGCCCCTGTCGAAGGCGCAGGTTGCGGCCCGATCGCTGCCATCGCTGGCGGGCGATCTCGCCTCGGCACTCGGTGGAATGACTCCGGTGCGGGATGCCGGCGCGAACTACAAACCGGTGATCTTGATCCTGCTCGGATTGACTGCGGGAGCCCTCGGGGCGCTGGCGTGGGTATTCCTCAAATCCGTGAACGCGCGCAAGACCAGCGAGCTTCGGGTGCGCGAAAATGAACGCAATCAGGAAGCCATCATGCGCCTGCTGGATGAGCTTTCCAGCCTGGCGGACGGCGACCTGACGGTCCAAGCGACGGTGACCGAGGATATTACCGGCGCCATCGCCGATTCGATCAATTATGCGATCGAAGCGCTGCGCGAACTCGTCACCACGATCAACGACAGCGCGATTCAGCTGGACAGCGCGGCAAAACAAACCCAAGGTGTGGCGGCCCACATGGCGAAGGCGAGCGGCGCACAGTCGCGGCAAATCTCGGCGGCCAGCGAGTCCATGGAGGAAATGACGGCCTCGATCGAGGAGGTCTCCGGCAATTCCGAGCGATGCTGCGACGTTGCCCGGCATTCCGTCGACATCGCACACAAGGGCGGAGACGCTGTGCGGCGCACCATAGACGGCATGAACGCGATTCGCGAAACCATCCAGGAAACCAGCAAGCGGATCAAGCGGCTGGGCGAGAGTTCGCAGGAGATCGGCAACATCGTCGAACTCATCAACGATATCGCCGAACAGACGAATATCCTCGCGTTGAATGCCTCGATCCAGGCATCCATGGCGGGCGAGGCGGGACGCGGATTTGCGGTGGTCGCGGATGAGGTGCAGCGGCTGGCCGAACGTGCGGCCAATGCCACGAAGCAAATCGAGGTGTTGGTGCGGACCATCCAGACCGACACCAACGAAGCGGTGGTATCGATGGAGCGCAGCACGACTGATGTCGTGGGGGGCGCCCTGCTTGCGGAGAATGCGGGCGCCGCACTCGAAGAGATCGAGCAAGTGTCGAACCAGATCGCGAGTTTGGTGCAAAACATATCCGCCAGCGCTCGGCAGCAGGCCGCGGCGTCGGGCAACATCTCCAAGAACATGCAGGTCGTGCGCGAAATCTCCTCGCAGACCGCCGAAGGCTCGACGGCGACGTCCACTTCCATCGCGAAGCTTGCGGCCTTGTCGGCACAATTGCGCAAGTCGGTGGCTGGTTTTCGGCTGCCTGACTTCAGCGCGGGCACGGCCACGGGAGCGCCGCCGCCGCCCGCGGCGCAGGAGGATCCCGTCAAGCTGGGCGATACCGGACGAATGCGCAAGGCAAGCGGCTTGCGGGCCTGACGGCGCGATCTTGCAAATTCCGGCATGAACGACATCAGCTCCCAAACCTTGCACATCGTCGCCAAAGAATTGACGGCGACCCTCAACGAAGCGCGCGCCGCCCTCGAGGCGTATGCGGAGCGCTCCGATCAGACCGCCTTTCTCGAGAAGTGCGCCGATCAGTTGCACCTGGCCCGCGGCGTCCTGCGGCTGGTCGAGGTCTATGGTGCGGCGCTCCTCGCCGAAGAGATGGAACACGTCACACGCTACATCCACGCAGCCGGCAACGACCAGAAGCGGCAGGTGGAGGGGCTCGACGCGCTCATGCGGGCGATGGTGCAGCTGCCGACGTATCTGGAACGCGTCATGTCCGGCGGCCGCGATCTCGCGTTGGTGCTTTTGCCGCTACTCAACGATTTGCGTTCGGTTCGCGGCAGCCCCCTCCTGTCCGAGGGGACGCTGCTGCTCCTCAATCTCAAGTCGGATCAGCCGGCACAACCCCAGCTGCCGCAGGGCGAAGCGGCGATTTCGGTGGCGCAATGGGCGAGGCGGCTGCGGCCGCGCTTTCAGGTCGGGCTGCTGGGATACATCCGCGGCGAACGAACCGTACAGAATCTGGAAATACTGGCGAAGGTTGCCGAAAAGCTGGAACAGATCGCGACCACCCAGCCGGTTTTCCAGTTGTGGTGGGTCGTCGGTGCCCTTCTGGAGGGCCTGCGGACCAACGGGCTCGAAGGCAGCGCCACGCTGAAGCGGTTGCTTGGCCAGGCCGACCGCCAAATCAAGGCGCTCTACGAGGCCGGTGAAGCGCGTTACTGCGAGAACCCGCCCATCGACCTGCTGAACAACCTGCTGTACTACGTGGCCCGCGCATCGACCAGCGGTGGCCGTCTCGCCGCGGTGCGCGCGTCCTTCAAGCTCTCCGAACTTCTGCCGGTCGACGACTCGATCGAACAGGAGCGGGAAAGCCTGTCGGCTCCCAGCGTAAAGCTGATGCGCACGGTTGCCGCCGCAATCAAGGAAGATCTATCCAAGGTAAAGGACGTCTTCGATATTTTCGTGCGCCGGGGCGGCGGGCGCAGCGACGAACTCGTCCCGCAGCTCGACTTACTCAAGAAGATCAGCGACACGCTGGGCGTTCTGGGCCTCGGCGAGCTTCGGCAACGCGTTCAACAGGAGGTTTCGGAACTCACGTTGGCCGTGGCCGACGGCAAGACGCCATCCGAGGCCGCGCTCATCAAGGTGGCCGGCGTGCTGTTGTCCGTGGAGGACAGCCTCGACGAACAGCTCGTTCGTCTGATACTGCCCGCCGCGTCGCTCTCGGCCGATGTGCCGCTTGACCACGATCACGAATTCCGCCAGGTCAGCGAAGCGGTGCTGCGTGAATGCATCGTCAATCTGGCCCGCATCAAGGAGGCCGTGTCGGTCGCGGTGCAGAAGCCGTCCGATTTTCCGGCCCAGGGCTTGGATAACGTGCCGCAATTGCTGCGCGGCATCACCGCAGGCCTGTTGATGCTCGGCAAAGGGCGGGCGGTCGTATTGATGGACGCCATCGGGGTCGAGGTGCGCAAGCTGATCGAACCGGGCGCGCCTGCACCGGATGCGCTGGCGCTGGAGCGCATTGCCGATGCTATCGTGAGCATCGAGTACTACATGGAGACCCTGCAGAACGGGCGAAACGATCCTTGGTACATGTTGGACAACGCGGAAATGTGCATCAAGGCGCTGGTCGAGCAGGGGCCGTCGCGGGTGCCCACGTTGAACGCTCCGAGCGGCGTAGATGTTGCCGAGACCCTCAGGTTGGACCCCAATGCCACGCTGGCGATCGAGCCACCGCAGGGTGCCGAGATCGCAACCCACCCGCTGGTGTCGGGGGAGCCGCCGCCCGAAGTCGATCCGCAGTTCGTGGAATTGTTCATTGAAGAGGCCAAAGAGGAAATCGGGTCGATCCAGAAGAGCTTCCCGCAATGGGACCAAAATCCCATGGACTTGGACTCGCTGATGGTCTTGCGCCGCAGCTTCCACACGCTGAAGGGCAGCGGTCGAATGGTCGGCGCCAGATTGATAGCCGAATTCGGTTGGTCGATCGAGAATTTGCTGAACCGCATCATCGACAAGACGTTGTCGCGCACGCCGGCCATGATGCTGCTGTTGCGAAGTGCGGTCGCGGCTCTGCCGCAACTCGTGGAGCAATTGGAATCCGGCCGGCAGAACTCCGTGCCGGTCAACGACATCATCACGGGCGCTTTTGCGCTCGCGGATGGTCGTGACGGGAAGTCGGGCGCTGCGTCCTCGGTGCCGGACGACCTGAGCATGTCCCTGGAATTGAAGTCGCTCGAGACGTTCGCACCGCCGTCCAGCGCGCCCGTGCCGGCGCCGGTTGCCGCCCCGCCGCAGGGGGAGCCGCCGGTCGGGGCGATTCCGTCGGTTCCGGAATCCCTGGCGGCGAGTCATGCGGCATCGGGCACCGACGACGATATGGGCTCGATTGCCAGGATTGCCGTCTCAGCGGCGAACGAGGAGTCAGCCGCCGATACGGAGGCCTCCCAGGGACACCTGGTGCCGCTCATGGACCCCTTGCTGCACGACATCTACAGCAAGGAGACCTCCAGCCACCTCGCTGAAATCCGTGATTACCTTCGCAAGAGAGCCGAGCAGCCGCCTCCGCATCATCTGCCGGAGTCGGTGTATCGCGCCATCCACACGTTGAGCGGCAGCTCGAAGATGGCCGAGGCACGCCATGGAATCCGCATTACCGAGCCGCTCAACCAGGTCATGCGCAAGTTCTACGACAACGGTCTCGGCCTGACCGACGCGGGACTTGCCACGCTGGAAGATTCGATGCGTGCCATCGACGATGTGGTCTCGCACATCAACGAGTCGACGGCATTTTTCGTCGATCAACCGTCGCTTCTGCTGCGGCTGCATGCGCTGGAAGCCGAGGTCGACGCTGAGCTCGCCCAGGCGTCGGTTGAGCGCTCCTTGTCCTCGATCGCCCCGCAGTTGCCGCAGGATGACGGCGCCTCCGCGGATGCGGCGGCGCACGCGGCCGCCCTGCACCCTGCCGCCGGGCAAGCCCCGGAGATGCCCGCGCCGCCAGGGCCCGCGGCGGAGGAGTTCGATCGGGAAATAGCGAAGATCTACAGCGAAGAGGCGACCGAGCTGCTCGAGGCCGCCGAAGTCTCGCTGACTGCCTGGAACGGCAATCGTAGGGATAAGACCGGGGTCGCCGAATTGCAGCGCCAATTGCACACGCTGAAGGGCGGGGCGCGCATGGCGGGGATCGTCTCCATGGGCGATCTCTCCCATGAGCTCGAAACCCTGGTGACCAACATCGACACCGGTGCGGTTCCGGCCGACGATCACGCCCATGAGATCTTGCAGGCGAGCCTCGACGAACTTGCGCGCATGCGCGACATGGTGAGTGAAGGACTGCTGCCCCCAGCCGCCACTTCGCTGCTCGGCCGGGTCCGCAATCTGGCCACGGGTATCATCGAGAAGGAACCGGCGGCATCGGTCCGCGCCGCACCCGCGGCAGAGGCGCCGCCCGCGCCAGCGACCGCGGAGCCCTTCCACGCGCAAATGGCCTTGGCGCCCGAGGGCCCCGAATACGGGGCGCCTGCTGCGGACGAAGCGGGAGTTGCGGCCGGCGCCGCAGGCGCCCCCGACGTCGCTCCTTCCGAGGCTGAGTCGCCTGCAACGAGCGAAGAATCGATTTCGGGCTTCGAAGCCGCCGCCGCACAGATACTCCCCGGCCGGGAAAACGTAACGCCGGAGCGCGTCGAAATGGCGCGCGTTGATGCCGAATTGCTGGACACGATGCTCAACAACGCCGGCGAGGTGAGCATCTTCCGCGCCCGCCTCGACCAACAGGTGAACTCGATCGATTTCAATTTGGCGGAGTTGGCGCGTACCGTCACCCGGCTCAAGGAGCAGCTGCGCGGATTGGAGATGGAGACCGAAGCCCAGGTGCTCAATCGGCATCACGACGAAGACCCGCGGCACAGCGACTTCGATCCCCTGGAATTGGACCGCTATTCGGCGCTTCAGCAGTTCTCGCGCGCCCTGGCCGAAACCTCGGGGGACGTGGCGAGCATTCAAGGCTTGCTGGAAACGCTGACTCGCGAAGCGCAGAACCTGCTGACCCAGCAGGCGCGAGTCATCACTGAGCTTCAGAACAGCCTGATGCGCACCCGGATGGTGCCGTTTCAGCGCCACGTGCAGCGGCTGACGCGTCTGGTTCGTCAAGCCGCGAACGACACCGGCAGACGTGCCGAGTTGGTGGTTCAGGGCGCATCGGCGGAATTGGACCGCCAGATGCTCGAGCGCATGGTTGCGCCGCTGGAGCACATGCTGCGCAATGCCGTGGTGCACGGCATCGAGCCGGTGGAGCGCCGCGCCGCCCTGGGCAAGCCGGACGTGGGAAGAATCTCGGTCAGCCTGACGCGCGACGGCGCGGAAGTGGTGATCGTCGTCACGGACGACGGCGGCGGCATCAACGTGAAATTGATTCGCGAGAAGGCGACTTCGCTCGGACTCGTCGACCGGCAGGCAAAGCTCACCGACGAGGAGGCGATGCAGCTGATCCTGGAGCCGGGCTTCAGTACGGCGGGCCGAGTCACCCAGTCGGCGGGTCGCGGTGTGGGCATGGACGTGGTCGCCACGGAGGTGAAGAAACTCGGCGGCGGCCTGTTCATAGAATCGACGGCGGGCAAAGGGTCGCGGTTCACCATACGCCTGCCGTTCACCCTTGCGATCAGCCAGGCGTTGATCGTGCGCGTGGCCGAGGAGTTGTACGCACTGCCGCTGGCCACGGTGGAGGGCGTGGTGCGGTTGCCGCGAAACATCGTCGCCAGGCACCTGGGCAAGGACGCGCCGTTGTTCGAATACGGGGGCCAGAAGTATCGCTTCCAGCAGCTCGGTTCCTTCGTTGGGCTCGGCCCCACGCGCCTGCCCGAGACGGACGTGTCCATGTCCGTCGTACTGATACGTGCGGGTGAACATTCGACGGCATTGGTGACGGACGAACTGGTCGGCAGCCGGGAAATCGTGGTGAAATCCCTGGGGCCGCAGATCTCCGGAATTCGCGGCATCGCGGGCGCCACCATTTTGGGCGACGGCCGCATCGTCATCATTCTCGACATGGGCTCGCTGGTGCGCTCGGAATGGCGCGCCAAGTCGGCTGAAACGACTGTGCTCGACCAGCGCGATCGGCGCACCTTCGCGCTGGTCGTGGACGATTCGATAACGGTCCGGCGGGTGACCCAGCGGCTTCTGGAACGCAACGGAATGCGCGTGCTCACGGCCAAGGATGGAGTGGACGCCGTCTCGCTGTTGCAAGACAATCTGCCGGACATCATTCTTCTCGACATTGAAATGCCGCGCATGGACGGTTACGAGGTGGCCGCCCACGTTCGCAACGATCCGAGGCTAAAGGACATTCCCATCGTCATGATCACGTCGCGCGTCAGCGAGAAACACCGGGCTCGGGCGATAGAGCTCGGGGTCGACGATTATCTGGGCAAGCCCTACCAGGAAAGCGAGCTGCTCGACGCCATCGAACCGCTCGTGAATCGCCGCAGCGCCGTCGCGCGGTAAGCGCCGCCGTGTCGGATCTGCGCGACGAGCTGTACAGCCTTTTGGTGCCGTTGGCGGGTGAGCGACTGATCGTGCCGCGTGCCTGCGTGGCGGAGGTCATCAGTTATCAGGCTCCTGCGGGAATGACCAACGCGCCCCCTTGGTACGTGGGGGTCGTGAACTGGAGCGGCTGCAGCGTGCCCGTCGTGTCGTTCGAGGGGGCGTTCGGACAATCGCTTCCCACGATCTCGAGCCGAACGAGAATCGTGATATTTCATGCCACCGGCGGCAAGCTGCCGTCCGGCTTCTTCGGCATGCTGACGCAGGGATTTCCGCAGCTCGTGCGGGTCAATGCCGATGTGGTCCGGCCGGATCCCTCGCGAAGCTTTCCGGAGCGCTCCCCGGTCATTTGCCAGGTGCGCATGGTCAATGAGACCCCGCTCATCCCCGATCTACAGCGCCTCGAGCAAATGATCGCCGAAGAGACCTCGGTGATGCAGTGAGGGCTCACGCAGATTACTCAGACAGGCTCCTGGCAGCCTAGGCGGCGCGCATGTCGCCGAACCGGGTCTGCAGCCACGTAAGGGCCGCGATCGCCGCCGTTTCGGTGCGCAGGGTCCGCGGACCCAGCCTTACCCGGATGAATCCGGCGATGCGCAGCGCGTCCAGTTCGCCGTCGGCGAAGCCGCCCTCCGGGCCGATGGCGATCTGCGCGGATGCGCCGAGTTCCGCGGGCAATGCCGTGGACTCGATGTCGGGCTCCAGAACCAGTCTCGCGCCCGCCGCAGCCGAGCCTCCGAGGTAGTCGAGCAGGGGGACCGGAGCCGAGACGGGCGGCAGCCGGTTGCGGCCGCACTGTTCACAGGCGTTGACGACGACGGCGCGCCAATGGGAGGCCTTGGACTCCGACTGGGCCGCATCGAGCCGGACGATGCTGCGCTGACTCAATACCGGCACGATGCGCGTCACGCCGAGTTCGGTCGCCTTCTGAACGATGAAGTCCATTCGATCGCCGCGCGGCACACATTGCACGAGCGTGATCGGGAACGGCGATTCGCGGTCGGCGTCGGCGGCGATGCCGATGGATGCCGTCACGCGTGCGCCACGCACGCTTTCGACGACGCCGGCGAATTCGCGACCATCGCCGCTGAATAGGACGAGTTGGTCGCCGCTTCGGGCCCGCAGCACCTTGACGAGGTGGGACGCGGTGTCCTTGGGCAGCTCGACGAGCGTCCCGGACGCCAACGGCGCGTCGACATACACGCGGGTCAGTCGCATGTCGCCAAATCGAGCCCTTCGGCCGCGACCTGCACCATCAGATCCATTTCAGCCTCATTCACAACGTAGGGCGGCATGAAATAAACGACATTGCCGATCGGACGCAACAGCACGCCGCGGTCCAGCGCATGCCGATAGATCAACTGTCCGCGGCGCTCCGTCCAGGGGTATGGCTCGCGGGTTTGCTTGTCCTTCGCGAATTCGATGGCGACGATCATGCCGCACTGCCGGACCTCGGTGACGTGCCGGTGCGCCTCGAGTTCGCGAGCACGCCGGCCGAGATACTCCGCTTTCCCGCGATTGCGCTCGATGGTGTTCTCCGCGGCGAAGATATCAAGCGTCGCAAGAGCCGCCGCGCAGGCCAGGGGATTGCCCGTGTAGCTGTGAGAGTGCAGGAAGGCCGTGAGATTGGCGTAATCGTCGTAAAAGGCGTCGTAGACCTCGTCGGTGGTCAAAACCGCCGACAGAGGCAGGTAGCCGCCCGTCAGCCCCTTCGACAGGCACAGGAAATCCGGCGATATTCCCGCCTGTTCGCACGCGAACAACGTGCCGGTGCGGCCGAATCCGACCGCTATCTCATCCGCAATCAAATGCACATCGTGGCGTCGGCAGGCATCACGCAAACGCGCCAGGTACTGCGGGTGGTACATGCGCATGCCGCCCGCGCATTGCACCAGCGGTTCCACGATGACGGCGGCGACCTCGCCGGCATTTGCGGCAAGGATGCGTTCCATGTGTTCGAATTGCCGGACCGAATGCTGCTCCCAGGATTCGTCCGCGCCCCGGAAGTAGCAATCGGGCGACGGAGCTGTCAGCACATCCATCAGCAGCGGCTTGTACAGGGCTTTATACAGCTCGACATTTCCCACCGCCAGGGCGCCCAACGTCTCGCCGTGATAGCTGTTGGCGAGCGTAATGAAGCGCGTCTTACGGGGCCGGCCGCGATTGCGCCAATAGTGAAAGCTCATCTTGATGGCCACTTCCACCGCGGCGGAGCCGTTGTCCGCGAGGAAGCAGCGAGTCAGCCCGGCCGGGGTCAAGGCTATCAGCCGTTCCGCCAAACGCACCGCGGGTTCGTGGGTGAATCCGGCGAAGATCACGTGCTCGAGACGATCCAGCTGATCGCGCAGAGCCGCATTGATGCGCGGATTGGCGTGGCCGAAAATGTTCACCCACCAGGAGCTTACCGCGTCGAGGTAGCGTTTCCCCTCGAAGTCCTCCAGCCACGCGCCCGCGCCGCGCCTGATCGCGATCAACGGCAGGGTTTCGTGGTCCTTCATCTGCGTACAGGGGTGCCACAAAACGCGCAAGTCGCGCTCGGCAAGCGACGCGGACCCGGTAATCTGCCCGTCGAGGTGGTTCATGGGCCGGAATTGTCGCATATGCTATGGTCGTCGTAGATCACGGGGGAGCGGATTTGGAGGTTGACCTTGCGAGCGGACTGATGCGCGGTGTCGCGCAGATCGCCAGCCCAAATTTCGACGCGCGGCCGACGGGCGTGGAGGCGGACCTCATCGTGGTGCACGGGATCAGTCTGCCTCCCGGCGAGTTCGGCGGGCCTTGGATAGACCGCCTGTTCACGAACACGCTGCCCGCCGATGCGCATCCTTATTTTGCCGAGGCGGCAAGGCTTCGCGTGTCCTCTCACCTGGCCATCCTGCGCACCGGCGCCGTGACCCAATACGTTAGGTTCACGGAACGGGCATGGCATGCCGGGGTGTCGAATTTCGAAGGCCGCACGGCCTGCAACGATTTCTCGGTGGGAATCGAACTCGAGGGCACGGATACGCTCGCATACGAGGCTGCGCAATACGATGCGCTCGCCGCGGCGGTCGCCGCGCTCTGCGCCGCATATCCGCGGCTGTCGACGGAGCGATTGGTCGGCCATAGCGATGTGGCTGCGGGGCGCAAGACCGACCCGGGGCCGGCCTTCGACTGGCCGCGGGCCCGCCGTTTGATCGCGAGCGCCCGCAGCCGCCCGGACCGAACATAACTCAAGGAGCCCCTGACAGGCTCCCGGCGTCATCCTCGCGTGCGTCGCCAGACGGTTTCGGTTCCGCGTTCGTGCCGTGCGAGCACCCGGGCGAGCACGAACAACAGGTCGGAAAGCCGGTTCAGATACTGCAGGGCGTAGGGGGACACCTCTTCGACGCGCGCCAGGGACCAGCAGCGTCGCTCGGCCCGTCGGCACACGGTGCGCGCCACGTGGCAGGCCGCGGCCGCCGGGCCACCGCCGGGAAGAATGAAATCCTTCAGCGGCGGCAGATTCTCATTGAACTGGTCGAGTTTCGCTTCCAAGCGCTCGACGAAGGCGGCCGTGATCATTCGATGTCCCGGAATGCACAACTCGCCCCCGAGATCGAAGAGATCGTGCTGCACGTCGATGAGGCATTGGTCCACCCCGGGCGGCAGGGAGGCGGAGGCGAGCACGACCCCGATCGCGCTATTCGCCTCGTCCACGGTGCCGTAGGCCTCGACGCGCAAGCTTTCCTTCGCAACTCGTGCGCCGTCGCCGAGGCCCGTGCTGCCGTCGTCCCCCGTACGCGTGTATATCTTGGTGAGCCGGTTGCCCATGAGTCCCTAGTCCCCTCGGTTGGTGTGCGACGGTAGCACAAGCTTTGCTAAGGTGGCATTTCACACGGAGATGATTCATGGACCATTCACCGGAACTGCAGGCGGCTTTGGACGCGGCGAGCGAAGCCGCCGGGATTGCCCGCTCGATGTACCAGCGCAATCTCGAGGTGCGCCTCAAGGCCGACAAGTCGCCCGTCACCGAGGCCGATATACGCTGCGAGACGGCAATTCGCGGGATCCTGGAGGCGCGCTTCCCCGACTACGGTTTCTTCGGCGAAGAGACGGCGGCGCGCGGCATGGACGCCGAGTGTCTGTGGTTGGTCGATCCCATCGACGGCACCAAGGCCTTCGTGCGCGAGTACCCGATGTTCTCCACGCAGATCGCGCTCATGCGGCGCGGCGAGATCGTGCTGGGGGTATCCAGCGCGCCGATGTATGGCGATGTGGCGTTTGCCGAGCGGGGATGCGGCGCGTATCTCAACGGCCGGAGACTGGCGGTGAGCCAGATCGCCGAGGTGGAGTCGGCTGCGCTTTCGTCCGGAAATCTCAAGACCCTGGCCGGCGGCGACCGATGGGGCCGTTATGGCGCGCTGGTGGCGCGTGTCGATCGGATCCGCGGCTATGGCGATTTCCTGCATTACCACCTGCTCGCCGCGGGAAAAATCGATGCGGTGATCGAGAGCGACGTGAACATCCTGGACATCGCCGCCTGCGCGGCCATCGTGACCGAGGCGGGGGGACATTTTACCGACCTCGGCGGAGTGCCGATCACGCTGCAATCGACCTCGGTGCTGGCGACCAACGGCCGTCTACACGGGGTTCTGCTGGCCGCTCTTGCGTGAGGTCAATCGGTGGTGTGCGGCCAGCTTATCTCGAGCGCGGTGGCCGGACCGACGACGACTTCATCGAGGCTCCCTGGCTGCTGCCAGCGATGCGGGCCGAGCACGCGGCGTCCCGCCATCAATTCGGCGTACTTCTGCGGATACAGCGGGCTCTGCCCCGGGTCGCCATAACCGTCGGGGAAGCGCGGCGCATCATCCGCGGGATCGTA
>Ga0182015_10005086_pt1 | contig 13847 bp, 7 predicted proteins | sample 712P3MmetaG_FD_120478 | JGI IMG/M metagenome (GOLD analysis project Ga0182015, IMG submission 120478) | Permafrost microbial communities from Stordalen Mire, Sweden - 712P3M metaG | ecosystem: Environmental > Terrestrial > Soil > Wetlands > Permafrost | place: Sweden: Stordalen | collected...
ATTGTGACGGCGGTGGTGGGGCGTTGCGAAACGACCCTCGATATGCGTGATCTGGACGCCGCAGTGCTGGCTTCGATGTTGGCCGATGCGCAGGAGGCGAGCCAGCGCTTCGCAGCGGAAGAGGGCTGCACCGTGGATTGGTCGAGGATCTGGAGCATCGAACCGATACCCTTCAATCCGCGGCTGATCGAGTATTGCGACCAGGCGGTTCGAGAGACTACCGGGGCCTCCCATAAGCTGCCCTCGGGGCCGCTGCATGATGCCGCCGAGGTGGCGCGGGCGGGGATTCCAGTGGTGATGATGTTTACCCAGTCGCTGGCCGGCCTCAGCCACAACCCGGCCGAGGACACCAGGATCGAGGACCTGGAGCTTGCCGTGCAAGCCCTTGACCGTCTGGCTAGAAAGACGATGCAGTGGTTGGCGCAACCGCTCTGACTTCCAAGTTAGCAACGGCAAAAGCGATCGTCGGGGCGGAGCCCCAGGCTGCGTCCCCTCATTTTCGTCCCAGGTACGCTGGGAAAGGTGTGAAGAAACCTCACCGGAGGATTTCGTTGTGCCTCGGGTCAAGGGGTGCCCCATATCTCGCTTGTTTTTTGCGAGATGTGGGAGACGCGAACCTTAATTTGGGTCTTTGAAGAATTCGGTATGGCGAAGGCTGTCAGATGGAGCGCCGTGGATTCCCACATCTCGCCAAAAACAGGCGAGATACCCGGGTTTCCTGTGCGTGGCTTTATCCGTGACCCCGTGTGCGGCTTTCATTAAGGAAAGCCGCATCAAGCTCGTGCGCCCAGCGGACTCAACAGGAAATCCGGGGGTATGGGGCACCCAAGATGAATGGTCAGGACAGTGTTTCGGAGTAGGACCTCGAGGGTCTCTTCACAGCTTCTGGGGCGAACGTGGGCACCCTCCGTTCCTCGGCCTGCAGCGCATTGTTCCTCGTCGCTATTCTTAATTTTGCCCACGGGATGGTGCATAATGATGGTTTCCGGGTACTAAGAAGCAGCGAGGCAGGGAGAGATATCGCCCTATGAGCGGCCAAACATCCTTTGTGGAGCAGGCGCCAAACCATCCGGAGACGTCCGCGCGTTTCGGCGACCTGCATCCGCCTTTGGATAAGCAGGCGGCGATACCTGAGGCCAATCGTTGCCTCTTCTGCTTCGATGCGCCCTGCACCGGTGCTTGCCCCACGCATATCGATGTTCCGCGTTTTATTAAGAAGATCGCCAGCGGCAATCTTTCCGGCTCTGCCCGCACCATTCTCGACGCCAACATCCTTGGCGCAAGCTGCGCCCGCGCGTGCCCGGTGGAGGTCTTGTGCGAAGGCGCGTGCGTGCTGCACCGTTACAACAAGCAGCCGATCCAGATCGCACGCCTGCAGCGCTTCGCGATGGACTCGCTGCACGCTAGCGGGGCTCCCCTCCCCTTTGTGCCTGGGGCCGAGACGGGACTCTCCGTGGCACTGATCGGCGCCGGGCCGGCCTCGCTCGCCTGCGCTGCGGAACTGCGCCGGCGCGGCATTCGCGCCCACCTCTACGACGCGCGCCCTCTACCGGGAGGTTTGAATACCTACGGGGTCGCCGAATACAAGCTGCCCCTGATCGAGAGCCTGCGCGAAATCGAAATGCTCTCGCAGCTTGGAGTCGAGTTTCACTTTGCGACGATGATCGATGCAGAGATGCTCGCCGAGCTCGAGCATGAGCACCATGCCGTCTTTCTGGGAATCGGATTGGGCGCTATTCACCGGCTCGGTATCGCTGGGGAACAACTGCCCGGTGTGACCAACGCGCTCGATCTCATTGCCGGGTACAAGTCAGGCGAGTGCACTACGGTGCCGGCTCGCGTGGCCGTGGTAGGGGCGGGAAATACTGCCATCGACGCTGCCGTGGCTGCGGTCCGGCTAGGCGCCAGGGAGGTGCACATCGCTTACCGGCGCGGTCCAGAACAGATGTCGGCATTTGCCTTTGAATATGAGCACGCCAGGCTCGAGGGAGTGAAGTTCGTGTGGCATGCACAACCCACGCGCATCCTTGGCGGCGAAGCCGTGGAAGGGCTTGCGCTCACCCGGCTTGCGGCGTCTAAGGATGGACAGCCTGGCTCGGAGTTTTGCCTGGCGGTGGATTTGATTGTCCTGGCCATCGGGCAGGGTACCCACAGCGGCCTTCTTTCAGGCAAGGTTCAGGTCGAACGCGGCCGCATAGTCATCGACCGCACCACCGGCCAGACTTCTGATCCGAAGTACTTCGCCGGCGGCGATTGCACCAACGGCGGCCGCGAAGTGGTGGATGCGGTTGCGGACGGAAAACGCGCGGGCATCGGCATTGCCGCGTGGTTGGAGGCTACTCTTGCCCCAGCCTAAGCCTACGCTTGCAACCACCTTCTGCGGCATCCAGTGCCCCAATCCCTTTTGGCTGGCGTCGGCACCGCCGACCAACTGCGGGGAGCAGATCATGCGGGCCTTCGATGCCGGCTGGGGCGGCGCCGTGTGGAAGACCATCGGCGAGCCGATCACCAATGTCAGCTCACGCTACTCCTCTATCGACTGGGAGGGGCGCCGCATGATGGGCTTCAACAATATTGAGCTCATCTCCGACCGCTCCATTGAGATCAACCTGCAGGAGATGGCCGAGGCGAAGCGGCGCTATCCAAAGCACGCGGTCATCGCTTCGCTTATGGTCGAGAGCAAGCGTGAGACCTGGCATGACATCGTGCAACGCGCGGAGGACGCCGGAGCGGACGGCCTGGAGCTCAACTTCGGCTGTCCCCACGGCATGAGCGAACGCGGCATGGGATCGGCGGTGGGGCAGGTACCGGAATACTGCGAGCAGATCACAGCATGGGTCAAGGAAAAGGCGCGCACCCCGGTCATCGTCAAGCTGACGCCGAACATCTCCGACATCCGGATGCCCGCGCGCGCGGCCAAGCGCGGTGGAGCGGATGCGCTCTCCGCGATCAACACCATCAACTCGATCACCGGCATCGACCTCGATACATTCCAGGCCAACCCGAACGTGGACGGCAAAAGCTCCCATGGCGGCTACTGCGGCCCCGCGGTCAAGCCCATCGCGCTGAACATGGTGCAGCAGGTGTGTTCCGATCCTGCAAGCGCGCTGCCTCTCTCCGGCATCGGCGGCATTGCGAATTGGCAAGACGCTGCCGAATTCATCCTGCTGGGATGCGGCACGGTGCAGGTGTGCACCGCGGTGATGCATTACGGCTACCGCATTGTCGAGGATATGCAGGATGGCCTGCTGGCGTGGATGGCGGAGAAGGGATTTGCTTCGATCGACGAGTTCCGTGGCCGGTCAATTCCCAATGTTGTCAATTGGAACCAGCTCAACCTGAACTACCAGATCGTCGCTCGTATTCATGAGGATCTGTGTATCGGATGCCAGCTTTGCTATACCGCGTGCTGGGACGGCGCTCATCAATGCATTCATCTCGACCGCACTTCGCCGGCGCCGGATACCACGCGCACACCGGCCATGGTAGAGGCGGAAGCGGCGCGCCGCATCTCGACCACGCCGATTCCCAAGCTCGATGCCGGCGGCCCGGGTTCCAGCAATGCACGCACACCGCTGGAGCGGATTCCGCGGGTGGACGAGCACCACTGTGTCGGTTGCAATCTCTGCTCGCTTGTCTGCCCGGTCGAGGGTTGCATCACCATGGAGCGCATCGAGAACGGCCTCGCCCCGCAGACCTGGGCGGAGCGCGTCGCCGCGGGCATCACTCCCGGCGGCGCATGTGACGTCGTGACCACCAACTAACAGATTTCGCTCGGAGAAAAACAACCTTGGCCACCCTGATCCAGAATGGCACCGTCGTCAGCGCAGGCGGCCAGCGGCAATCCGACGTCCTGTTCGAAGGCGAGACGATCAGCCAGGTAGACCCCAACATCCCATCCACGGGACACACAGTCATCGACGCCACTGGGCTGCTGGTAATGCCCGGCGGCATCGACGTCCACACCCATCTGGATATGCCGTTCGGCGGCACTGTGTCGGCCGACGATTACCGCACGGGCACGATTGCAGCAGCCGTCGGCGGGACGACAACGGTCATCGACTTCGCCCTCCAGTCCAGGGGACACACCATGGCTGAGGCGCTGGAAACATGGCTCGGCAAGAGCGACGGCAAGGCGTGCATCGACTACGGACTGCATATGGCGGTCACCGACCTGGGACCAGGCGACGGAGCGCAGGGCCTGGCCGAGATGGAAGCGATGGTGCAACACGGGATCTCGTCGTTCAAGCTCTTCATGGCCTACCCCAACGTGCTGATGATCGACGATGGCCTGATGTTCAAGGTCATGCAGAAGGCCGGCGCGCTGAACGCTCTCTGCTGCGTCCACGCGGAAAATGGCAGCGCAATCGACATTGTCGTGGCGCAGATGGTGGCGGCGGGCAAGACTGCTCCTCACTATCACGCGCACAGCCGTTCAACCAAGGCAGAAGCCGAAGCTACGCATCGCGCCATCGCCATTGCCGACATGGCGGAGGCCGTGGTGTATATCGTGCACCTTTCCAATGAGGACTCGCTGCGCGAGCTGAAGCACGCCCAACAGCGCGGCCTGCGCGCCCTGGCGGAGACCTGTCCACAGTACCTGGTGCTTTCCCTGGAAGACCACATGCCGGGCCAGAGCTGGGATGAGGCCAAGTACGTCTTCACTCCCCCGCTGCGCAAGAAGCACAACCAGGCTTCGCTTTGGCATGCGCTGGAGGATGGCACGCTCTCCGTCGTTTCAACCGACCACTGCCCCTTCCGCTTCGCGGACCAGAAGTCGTTGGGCAAAAATGACTTCACAAAAATTCCCAATGGCGGCCCGGGAATCGAAAATCGTCTGCAGATCCTGTGGCACTTCGGCGTGAACTCCGGACGGCTCACGCCAGAGAGGTTTGTCGAACTCTGCTGCACGGCGCCGGCGCGCATCTTCGGCATGCCGCAGAAGGGCGTAATCGCTCCGGGCAAGGACGCGGATATCCTTCTTTGGGATCCTGACCGCTCATACACGATTTCCGCGGAGACGCATTGCATGGCGACCGACTACTCCATGTTCGAAGGCTGGACCGTGTCGGGTAATACCAGGCATGTCTTCTCCCGCGGAGAGCTGGTGGTAAAAGACGGCAAGTGGATCGGGCAGACCGGGCGCGGGCGCTTCCTCAAGCGTGAAGCCAACGCCGGGGGCCTGGCCTGATGCTGACACCCACAGCGGCGACGGAACACGGCAAGCAGCCAGCCATGGCAGGCGCCGATCCTCACCTCTACAACGATGACCTCGCCCCCACTACGGCGGCGAACCGCACCTGGGGTACTTACAACTACATCGCTCTGTGGTTCTCCATGTCGATGGAGGTCACCACCTACATGCTTGCCTCTTCGCTGATTGCCGGCGGCATGAACTGGAAGCAGGCGATCTTCACTATCCTACTGGGCAACCTGATCGTGCTCATCCCCATGCTCCTGAATGCGCACGCGGGCACGAAGTACGGCATTCCCTTCCCCGTGTTCGTGCGCGCCAGCTTCGGCACGCGGGGAGCCAATCTTCCCGCCATGCTGCGCGCCCTGGTGGCCTGCGGATGGTTCGGCATCCAGTCATGGTTGGGCGGGCAGGCCATCGCAGCAATGCTCGCCGTGCTTTGGCCGGCGACGGCACACATGCCCGCTGTGCTCTGGGCGAGTTTTCTCGGGTTCTGGCTGCTCAATATGTTCATTGTGTGGTGCGGCGTTGAGTCGATCCGTTTTTTGCAGAGCTTCTCGGCGCCATTTATGCTGGTCATGTCGCTTACCCTGCTCTTCTGGATGCTGCATAAGGCGGGAGGCGTCGGACCCATGCTTTCGGCGCCCAGCCGCTTTCACACTACAGGTAGCTTTCTTCACTTCTTTTTTCCGTCGCTGACGGCGATGGTCGGCTACTGGGCTACGCTCTCACTGAACATTCCCGACTTTACCCGTTACGCCAAATCGCAAGATTCGCAGATCGTCGGCCAGGCCTTTGGCTTGCCGGTCGCTATGACGCTCTATTCGTTTATCGGCATCGCGTGTACTTCAGCATCGGAGACCATCTTTGGTGAGCCGGTCTGGTCGCCTATCACGTTGCTGGGACGCTTCCATCAGCCGTTGGCGGCTTTGCTTGCGCTGGTCGCCCTGCTGGTGGCGACGCTCAACGTGAACATCGGCGCCAATGTGGTCTCGCCTTCGAACGACTTCTCGAATCTTGCGCCCCGCTTGATCAGCTTTCGCACTGGCGGACTCATCACCGGCTTTCTGGGTCTTGCCATGATGCCGTGGAAGCTGATGAGCACTTTCGGTACCTACATCTTTGGATGGCTCATCGGCTACTCCGGATTGCTCGGCCCAGTGGCAGGCATCATGGTCGTGGACTACTTCCTGATCCGTGGCACCCGATTGGACGCTGCTTCGCTGTATCGCCGCGGCGGTCTCTACGAGTATTCGCGTGGGATCAATCCGCGGGCGATCGTGGCGCTTGTGGCCGGTGTGTTTGTGGCGCTGATTGGGCTTGCAGTACCACCTGTGCGATTCCTTTATGACTACGCGTGGTTTGTCGGCTTCTTTGTCGCGGGCCTCATCTACTATGTCCTTATGCTGCGATACACGCCGGAAACAGCGCCCGCGTGAATGGTGGCTGCATGGCCGAATTCCTGCCCTACTCGCATCGGTTGATCCCACCCTTCGCAAAGTGCGCGAAGGACCCGGATTTCCTGCTGCGCGTCGCCAAAGATGTCAGCGTGTGCGGCTTTCTTCAAGGAAAGCCGCATGAAGTTCATTTATCCTACGAAGACCGACAGGAAATCCGGGGGATGGGGCACCCGGAGACGGGTGGTGGGTTCGGCACTTCACTTGACGATTGCTCGGATTGGATCGATACATGTTCAAAGCTCTTCTTATTTTTTCCGTCATTGTCACCGGCGTGAGCACCGCACAAGCGCCAGAGCGCTCCTACGGGCGTTCCATGGTCGTGACTCCTTATGGCATCGTAGCGACCACCTATGTCCAGGCTTCTCAAGCCGGCGCACGAATCCTTGAGCAAGGCGGCTCCGCCATTGATGCGGGAATCGCGGCGAACGCGGTGCTCGGCGTTGAGGAGCCGATGAAGAACGGAATCGGCGGTGACCTGTTTGCGATTTACTGGGAAGAAAAGACTGGCAAACTATATGGACTCAACGCCAGCGGCTGGGCACCCAAGGGCCTGACCATAGATCATTTGCAGGCAAAGCACATGATCAGGATGCCCCAACGAGGAATCAACTCAGTAACAGTGCCTGGCGCCGTGGACGGATGGAGCAAACTTCATCAACGTTTCGGCAAGCTTAGCTGGAGCGAGTTGTTTCAACCAGCGATCTTCTATGCACAGCATGGCTTCGCAGTGCCGGAAATGGATCATGAATACTGGACTGGCGCGGTGCATGGGCTGATGGAGTACCCGGAGAGCGTGCGCGTGTTCCTACCGGGAAACAAGGCGCCCGATACGGGAGAGATCTTTAGCAACCCTGATTTGGCGCGAGCATTGACCATGATCGCCAAAGAGGGCGAACGCGCCTTCTATAAGGGCGCGATTGCAGAGGCTATATTGAAGACCTCGGCTGAACTGGGCGGGACCATGACCGCAGATGACCTAAGCCAATACTCCGCGGAGTGGGTCGAACCTATCTCGACAAAATATCGCGATTGGACTGTTTATGAACTTCCACCCAACGGCGATGGCGTGGCGGCTCTCGAGATGCTCAACATCATGGAGACCTTCACGCCCTCTCCCGATGGGCCCACCAGCCCCGCCGAGTTGCACACCAGGATCGAGGCGATGAAGCTTGCCTACGCCGACGTGACCGCCTACGACGGAGATCCACGATTTGGCTCCATCCCCGTAGCTGAGCTGATTTCGAAGCCATACGCCGCAAAGCGCGCCGCCGCGATCGATCCGGACAAAGCCAACTGCGAGGTAGCTCCCGGAGCACTGGGTCGAAGTGATACGACGTATCTCTCGGTGGTTGACCGCGAAGGAAACATCCTCTCTCTGATCCAGAGCAACTACGAAGACTTCGGATCCGATGTGACCGTCAAGGGCATGGGATTCGCTCTTCAGGATCGGGGCGGACTCTTCACCCTCGACCCCAAATCGCCCAACGCGCTTGCGGGTCGCAAGCGTCCTTTCCACACCATCATTCCCGCGTTCATGGAGTATGGCTACGAACACATTGGTTTTGGAATTATGGGAGGCATGAACCAGCCGCTCGCCCACGCGCAATTTGTCTCCAACATCGTCGATTACCACATGAACATTCAGGCTGCACTGGAAGAGGCGCGCTTTACGGTGAGCCCCAAACTTGGGTGCAATATTGTGATTGAGTCCCGTGTGCCCCCGGATTCGCTGACAAAGCTCAGGAGTATGGGCCACGTACTTGATGTCCGGAAAGAGTATTCTGCCGCGATGGGACGCGGACAGGCCGTACTCCACGACAGCACGACAAAGATGAACTATGGAGCTTCAGAGCCGCGAGCTGATGGCGCTGCCGTGCCCGAAACGCCCAAAATGCCGGAGTCGACAGCAAAACAGTAGTTTTGTTGGGGCTTAGAGGCGAACTGCAGATCCCTCCACTGCGCTCCCCCGGATTTCCTGTTGAGTCTAGTGGGTTCCGCGAGCTTCATGCGGCTTTCTTTACGGAAAGCCGCACACGCGGTCATGTCTAAGACCGCGTAGCAGGAAATCCGAGTACGCTCCGGTCGGGATGACAAAGGTTAGCGACGAATGTCAAGACGCATGTGTGACCCATCGGCATGACAAGCCACAAGTCTCTAACAGAACTAACCTTTGTCATCCCGATAAGCAACGCAAGCGTATTGAGACTCGTCGCTAACCTTTGCCATCCCGACCGGAGCGGTCATGGACCTGCGGCCCACCAAAGGAGATGAGAAACGCCTTCTGTCCAGCAACCACTCTCTATGGAAGCGTCGACCTTCCCTTTGTCATCCCGAGCGCAGCCGAGGGATCTGCAGTTCCGCGAACCCTTCTTGGAAATGTTTTTCGACAGAGCGGAGCGCAGTGGAGGGATCTGCAGTTTCTTTTTCCATGCCCGTCGTTCCGGCTCTGCCGTCACCAGATCGTGCAGCGGTTGACTGGAGCCATTGGCTGACCGGTCTTGCAGGCAAATGCCTTCTGTAACTCCGGCAGGTTCAATACCACTCCGTTGGCGCGAAATTCTTCCGGCGAGTGGCCATCCGTCTGTATCCTTAGCCGCAGGTTCTCCGGACGATTGTTTTGACACCAGTTCTGTCCGTAGGCGACAAAGAACTGCTGTGAAGGGGTTAAGCCACCGTACTCCGCGCTGCCCTTCTGTTGAAGATCAACGCCAGCCTTCTGCGCGCGGTCAAGGTAGGCGAGGAAAGCGAGCTTCAGTCCGCCAAGATCGGCGATGTTCTCGCCCAGGGTAAGTTTGCCGTTGACGTGCAGATCGTCCACACCGATAAAACCGTCGTACTCCTTCACCACGCATTCGGCGCGCTCGGTAAACTGCTTGCCGTCTGCTGCTGTCCACCAATCTTCAAGATTGCCTTTACCGTCGAACTGCCGTCCCTCATCGTCGAAGCCATGCGTCAATTCGTGGCCGATGATGGCCCCTACGGCTCCGTAGTTCACCGCATCATCCTGGCTGGGATCAAAAAAGGGCGGTTGCAAAATGCCGGCAGGAAAGTTGATGTCGTTCATCTGCGGGTTGTAGTAAGCATTCACCGTGGGCGGGCTCATCCCCCATTCACCACGGTCGACCGGTTTGCCGATTTTTGCAATGGCCCGCTTCTCTTCAAATGCGGATGCCCGCAACGCGTTGCCAAGGGCATCGCCGCGGGTAACTGTCAGCGTGGAGTAGTCGCGCCATTTATCCGGATAGCCGATCTTATTGGCGACGGCCTGCAGCTTGTCTTCCGCACGCGCCTTGGTGGCCGCGCTCATCCAGCTCTGCTGTTCGATGTCACGGCCCATCGCTGCTTCCACATCGTGGGTCAACTCCAGCGTTCGCTGTTTGTCTTTAGGACTGAACCGCTGCGCAACATAGACCTGACCCAATGCCTCTCCCAAAGCGAGGTCTGTCGCTGCGACACAGCGCTTCCATCTCAGTTTCTGTTCCGGTTGGCCATCCAGAACTTTGCCGTAGAAATTGAACGACTCCTCATCGAGCGCCTGCGGCAAAGCAGTGTGCGACAGCTGGCGGACCAGCGCCCAGCGAAGATAGGTCTTCCATGCATCCAGGCTGGTGCTCGCAAGCAGCTGATTCAGGCCGGTGAAGTATGCGGGTACGGCCACATTGAGAGACTCTACGGCGGGCGCATGCGCAGCACGGAGAAATTGAGTGAAGCTGAAAGAGGGCGTGCTGCTATCGAATTTTGCCAGGGTCATTTTGTGATAAAGGCTCGCGGGGTCGCGCCGCTCCACATTGCTGAGTGAAAATCCGGCAAGCTGCGTCTCCAGCCGCAGCACGGTTTCCGCATCTTTCGCCGCCTGCTGGCGCGTTTCACCCAGCAACTCGAATGTACGCGCCACATGCGCCTGATACTGCCCGCGCAGCTTGACGGACTTGTCATCCGAGCGCTCGTAGTAGCCTTTTTCCGGCAAACCAAGATCTGCCTGGTCGAAGATCGCAATCTGCTGCGTGGCATCTTTAAAGTCCTGGTCGGAGCCGAAGTCGAAGAGCGTGTTCACTCCTATGCTATCCAGATAGGCCGTCAATTCCGGTAGCTCGTCCTTGGAGCGCAGCGCCGCGATACGATCCAGGAGCGGCTGCAGGGGTTTGAGCCCAGCCTGGTTCACCGCATCCACATTCATGCAGGTTCCATAGTAGTCGCCGATTTTCTGTTCATTCGCCGAGCGTTCCGAAGCGCCCGCAGCGGCCTTTTCCAGAATCGCCTTCAGCACCAGCTGGTTCTGGTCGATTATTTCGTTCGACCGCCCATAGGAGGATTCATCCGCCGGAATTGGGTTCTGCTTCACCCATCCGCCGCAGGAATACTGGTAGAAGTTCTCGCACGGGTCGACACCCTTATCCATCAACGCCGGATCCAGCGCCTTAAGTGTCTTCGCCGGCGGCGCTTGCTCTTGTGCCGAAGCGGGGGCGGCAAGCAGCAGCATTCCCGCAAAACATAAAAGTGAAAGGAAAAGCGTGGTACGCGCGCTCATAAGACCTCGACAGGCCGGCATTGGATCACACCCGTACGTAGACGGTTTCACAGGGACTACGGTTTCATCAAGATCCGTGAGCCCCCGGATGGTATTCCCGCTCCGTGTGCCCCTTCAGTTGCTCGCGGTAGAAGTAAACCTCCCGCAAGTTGCCGGTGCTGTACCTTTGCACCTCATCATTGAAGTGCGGCGACTCGGGGTGCCCGCTTTCCCCTCCGGCCGTCACTGCCCTGGCTCGCACTTTATCGCCGAACTCGACCACGGCAACAAAGCTATTTCCTTTCGTCCCGTACCACTTCTTCGTCCCTGTCTCCCGGCCTGTTTCCTCCGCTGTGTAGGGCCTCGCTCCAAACGAGGCCAGCGAGCCCCAGGTCGAAGACGTGAACCCAACCGGGGTGCTCGGCTGCGCGTCGTCGAAGCGCTGCACAATATCCCCGGTCAGGCGTTGATAGCGATTGATCTCTCCCCACGGCGTCTTCCAGCTCCCAAAGTCCGCGGTCAGCTTGGCGGAGGCTGTAGACAGCGCGTTCAGGGCCACATCGTCGGAAACCTTGGGCGCGGCAAACTCGTCCTCAGAATCGTTGCTCGCGTTGGCGGCCTTGGCTATCTCCTGCCCCCAGAAGACCGCCAGCGAAGTCGCCACCGAGTCGAGCCCCCAACGCAGATCCCACGCACCAAGCACGGCGATCTGCCCGGCTAGTGCAGCCTTCCTCTGCGAAGCTGCCGGCAGATTGGACCATGCCTTGATCAGCGCTGGCAACGGCTTCTCAAACCATGGCAGATAGCTGTCGTAGGCGGCCGCGATCAGCGAATCCACGGTAAAGTCTTTCTTGCCCTGCAGCACGCGGATCGCATGCAGTCCCCGGGCGGACTCCCCACCTGTCTCAACGTAAGCCGGGTAATCCTGCTTGCGCAAGCTGCTCTCTCCCGCGCCGTTCCAGGGCGAATCGTTCACGTTGAACAGATATCCGCTCTTAGGGTCCAGCAGATGCGGCGTCTCATCGACGGTCAGCAGCCCATGCCAATCAGTTGCGGGGTCACTTCCATCCACCGGCTTGGTGAAGTCGAACTTCGTATTCCTGCGGGGAATGAAGTTGCCGTGAAAGTAGGCAATGTGCCCATCCGCATCGGCATAGATAGTGTTGTTCGACGAGTTCGCCTTCAGCTCCATCGTTTGCCGGTATTCCTTGTAGCTTCTCGCTTTCGTCCGCAGGTAGGACTGCATCAGCGCTTTCACCGGCTCCTGCATCAGCCGGATCGTCACCCACTTACCATCCTGCTCGCGAATGACCGGCCCATGATGCGTGAAATAGGCCGTAAACTTCTTCTCCTCCATTCCGTGCTCTGTCCGGTAGGGCACAGTAATCTTCTTCTCCACCACCTGGCGCTCGCTATTTCCGTACTTGTAGTAATAGTGGCCGTTCCTGGCATGCACTGTCTCCAGATATTCATCGACCGCGTCCACGCCGCTCGAGGTATGCATCCAGCCTACGCGATCGTTGAAACCCTGATAGACGAAGAACTGGCCCCAGGTCACCGCCCCATACGCATCGAGCCCCTGCCCGCTCACCATCTGTAACTCCGAGCGAAAGAAAAACGACGTATGCGGATTGATCAGCAGCAGTGCGTGCCCTGTCGCCGTGTTCGAGGGCGCGATGGCAAAACCGTTCGATCCACCTGGCTCCTCTTCTTGCTGCTCCTCCAGCGCTGCCACCTTCCGCGCGCTGCCGTAAAATGCTTCCAGTTTTTTCAGATCCACGCCTTCGATGTCGCCCCCGATGCTCCCTTCCGTGAACGACAGCGCCATCCACGGCTCGAAGTGTTGGATCACTCGCGGCTTCACCTCCGGGTGCTTTGCGAGATAGAAGTTGACCCCGTCGGCGAAGGCATTCATCAGCTTCTTGAGCCACTGCGGACTGGCTTTATATTCTGTCTTCAATGCCGCGGGATCGATGAACATTTTCATACGCAGATCCTGGTAGACCTTACTCTCACCCTCCGTCTCGGCCAGCCTCCCCATCGCATTAAGGTAATTCGTCTCCACACGGTTGAAGTCGTCTTCGGCCTGGGCATAAATCATTCCAAAGACTGCATTCGCATCTGTCTTGCCGTAAACATGCGCGATTCCCCAATCATCCCGGACAATCGTGACGTTCCCGGCCTCTTGCGCCCAGCGCGCCTCATCCACTGTCGAACCGTCGGCGTGCCATGGCGCGATCAACACGACAACAGCGATCAGTAAGGCCGTCTTCACCAGGGCAAAGCTGTTCTTCATTGGGTTCGCGGCTCTCCGGTTCTTGATCTAAGCCGCATCATGAAAACGGTTGTTGCGCCAATCAGGCTTGGGATGACCAGCGTGAGCAAGCCGGGCTGGTAGGTTCCGGTAAAGTCTTTTGCCAGACCCATCCAGTAAGGTCCAACGAAGCCACCAAGAATTCCGATCGTATTCATCGCCGCGATTCCGGCGGCGGCGGATTTGCCATGGAGGAAACTGCTGGCAAGCGCCAAGAGCGGTCCTTGCATGGAGAAGTAACCGAGAGATGCAATGGCCAACGCAGGAACTGCCAGGAACGGCGCCGTCGAAAGTCCGCCGATCAGATATCCCGCGGCGATCACCAGAAAAGGGATGGCGATATGCAGGTAGCGCTCCTTGGTGTGGTCGGAG
>Ga0182015_10005087_pt1 | contig 13844 bp, 12 predicted proteins | sample 712P3MmetaG_FD_120478 | JGI IMG/M metagenome (GOLD analysis project Ga0182015, IMG submission 120478) | Permafrost microbial communities from Stordalen Mire, Sweden - 712P3M metaG | ecosystem: Environmental > Terrestrial > Soil > Wetlands > Permafrost | place: Sweden: Stordalen | collected...
CTGACCAAGGTCGCCGCGCTCGAAGGCGCCCCGTATGGGCTCACCGCCAACACGGTCGCTCCCGGCTACATGTATACGCCGATCGTGGAGCAACAACTGGCAGATCAAATGCGTCTGCGAAACCGCACTCGCGACGAGGTGATCGCTTCCATGATAGGGTCGCAACCCGGCGAACGCTTCGTTGAGCCGGCTGAGGTGGCTCGCGTCATCCTGTTCCTCGCTTCGGCGGAGTCGTCGGGCATTACGGGGGCCTGTATCCCCGTCGATCTCGGCGCGCTCGCGATCTGAACCGAGCGCACAAATCAGCGACGCCTCTGACCGTACTCCGCGACCAATTGACACGCCCCTCGTGCCAATTGACACTTGCCTTGTTGCAGTTGTATGGTCACGCATCTGGGAAATCGACGAACGACGTTCGTAAATACGAACAACGAGGAGGCGTCGGATGGCCACTGACATGGTTGCGCCCATCGGCGAAGGACCGCGAAAGGTCATCGAGGAACATAGCTACGAGTTCGTTCCGCTCAACGAACGCTTTGGGAACCCGCGTTCGCTGTTCTTCCTGTGGTTCGGCGCCAGCGCTCACATTCTCACGGCGGTCACCGGTGCCCTCGCAATCGTCGTCGGGCTAAATTTCTGGTGGGCCATCGTGGCGATCGTGGCCGGGAATCTCCTCGGCGCGATCTTCATGGCGTTCCACTCGGCGCAGGGCCCGCGCCTCGGTCTCCCGCAGATGATCCAGAGCCGTGCGCAATTCGGATATCACGGCTCCCTGCTGACCTTGGCCCTGGTGTGGGGAATGTACGTGTCCTTTGCTGCGTTCGACGTGGCGCTGTCAGGGCAAGGCTTCCAGACAATCATCGGCGGGAACATCAACCTCTGGCTCCCACTGATGGGTCTCGCCCTGCTGGCGCTTGCGATCTTCGGCTACTACTGGATCCACGTCTTCATGAAGTATCAGACGTGGGTGTACACCGCCATCTTCGTCATCCTTACCATCGTCGTGCTGGTCCACGGCATTCCACTGAAGCTGCTCAACGCCGGCGGATTCGCCGCCGGCCCCTTCCTTCTCACCGTTTCCGCGGTCGCCGTCTACCAGATCTCGTACGCCCCGTACGTGTCCGACTACTCTCGGTATCTCCCGCCAGATGCCGCCCCGAAGACCTTCTGGAACACCTATTGGGGAACCTGCTCGATCTGCATCTGGCTGATGATCCTCGGAGCTGCGATCGCGACGCTGGGCCCGACGATTCAGACGCTTGCTGAGGTCAAGATCCTGGGTGGAAGCGTCTTCGGCACGATTCTGGTTCTCGTGCTCGCCTTTGGGATCCTCCCTCCGTCTGCGCTCAATATCTACGGCGGCATCATGACGACCCTGACCATAGGGAACAACATCAAGGAGTTCCGCTCCACTCCGGCGCTGCGCATTATCTGCGGAGTCGGTGTGACCATCATCACCGTACTCATCGCGACTGTGGGTGCCGGCAACTTCTTCAACACGTTCGAGAATTACCTCACGCTGCTGCTCTACTTCCTGGTTCCGTGGACCGCGATCAACCTGACCGACTTCTACCTGGTCAGGCGAGGCGTCTACCATACGGAGGACTTCTTCGACAGGCACGGACCCTTCGGGAGCTTTGCATGGCGTGGGCTCTTCGTCTACGTTCTGACCTTCGCAATTGAGATCCCGTTTATGAATACTTCGATCTTTCAAGGCCCGCTGTCGAAGGCGATGGGGAACGCTGACATTTCCTGGATTGTCGGGCTGGTCGTGGCAGTGCCCCTCTACTACTTTTTGGCGAAGAGTTCCATGAAGGCAGCACCGCTCGCTCCTGTATCCTCGTCGCTCCAACCAGCCGCACCTCAGGCCGACTGAGGACGGCGTCGGCCAAGGCGACGAGAACCAGGAGGGAATCGATGGCGGCGAGAACGAGCCGCGGTCCGATTTCGCTGCCGGCGCAGCCTGCGACTCACAACTCGGTGACGCGTGCACTCGTTGCGCTCGAGACCATTGCGGCCAGCAACCGAGCACTCAGCCTCAGCGAGCTCGGGGAGCTCCTCGACGCGCCAAAAAGTTCGCTGCACAGCATCCTGCATGCCCTTGCGGCACGCGGGTATCTGGAGATTGACGCCGCGCGCAACTACAGGCTCGGGGTTCGGACCATGGAGATCGGCTCTTCATATCTCAGTCAGATCACACCGCTGAACGTTGCCCATCCAGAGCTTGTGAAGCTGAGCCACGAACTCCATATGACGGCGCATTTCGCGGTGCTCGACGGCGCAGAGGTTCTGTACCTGGCAAAGGAAGACGCCCCGGCGATCGGCATCCGTCTGGCGAGCTCGGTCGGGACCAGGCTTCCTGCCCATCTGACCGCTGTCGGCAAGGCCATCCTGGCGAACATCGCTGCCACGGCAGTCACGGTGAATCTGCAACAGGTGGGGAGCTCCGGAAAGCCCCTCAGCGCGCAGGCATTCAACCGCGAGTTGGGACGGATCCGGATGCAAAGATACGCGGTCGACGAAGGGGAGACGATCTCCGCTGTTCGCTGCGTTGCGGCGCCGATGTTTGAGTCGAATGGACGCTGCTGCGGGGCGATCGGCGTGAGCTATTTGCGCGAGGGCGGACCCGCGCGAAAGCTGGTTGCTGACGCCGTCGTGCGAGCCGCGGCCCGCGCCTCCCAGCAGCTGGGCGCGCCTGCGTCAGTAGCGTGAGGATCACCCCTCGACCAGCCGCGGCGGCCTTGGATCCGTACACACCTGGACGCGCCGCGGCGGATGAGGAAGGGAGCCTCGCATCGAATGAGCCGACGTTCACCGTCGCGCCTGGGGTCAGAGACGCAGTCATGAGGGCCCTGGGTCACCTCCATCGCTACCCCGATCCCCTCGCCCGTGAGCTCTCTCTTCGACTCGCGGAGGAGTTAGGTGTGGGCCCGGACCAAGTCCTCGTGGGAAACGGATCCGACGAGTTGATCTACCTCCTCTGCATGGCCTACCTCCCCATCGGGGGCGTCGTCCTTTGCGCCGATCCTCCGTACCGCCTGCACGAGCTCGTGCCACCGCTCATGGGCGGCGTCGTGACGCGGATTCCGTTGCATGAATGGGTCCACGACCTGCATACGATGGCCGGCATCCCCGCGGACTTTGCGTTCATCTGCAATCCCCACAACCCTACCGGGACTGTCGTTTCGTCAAGCGCGCTCGAGGAGTTCGTGGAGACGGCACCCGTTGGTCTGATCATCGTCGACGAAGCGTATATCGACTTCGCCGACGATCCGGAGCGACTCACGGTCCTGCATCTGGCTCGAGCTGGGAAGATCGTGCTCATCCGCACGATGTCGAAGATGTACGGCCTCGCCGGTGCTCGTCTCGGCTACCTGGTTGGTCCCGTTGAGGTCGTGGACATGCTTCGTCGAGTCAGAGCTCCGTTCTCTGTCAATTCGCTCGGTCAGGCTGCCGGCGTTGCCGCCATGAACGAGCGATCGCAGCACCGCAGATTCCGAGACCACGTCCTGTCGACCCGTCCACAACTTTGCCAGCTGTTTCTTGAAGCCGGGTACCAGACAGTGCCTTCACAGGCGAACTTCGTGCTTGTCATCGCGCCAGACGAAGCCCAACTGGTGGCGCGACTCTGGGACCACGGCATCAGTGTTCGGCCCGGGACGACACTCGGCCTTCCCGGAACAGTGCGCGTGACCGTCCCATCGGAAGCAGGGCTGGAGCTACTCGAGCACGCCCTGCTCCGCGCCTCAGCGCGATGACGCGTCGCCTCCTTGACACCTCGGTGGCTTAGTTCGCTTCAGCGGGTCCCGACAACCGCTCAGTTTTGGCGAGCACTTGGGGATTCACAATCGCAGCCGGGGCGGTTCCGTGGCACACGTCTACGAGATTGCGGACAGCCAATTCCGCCATGAGCCGTCGCGTTTCGAAGGTGGCAGTGCCGATGTGTGGGGTGACAACCACATTCTCAAGACCGAGGAGTGGGTTGGACACCGACGGTGGCTCGATCTCCATGACGTCCAGGCCCGCGCCGGCAATTCGCCCGGTCAGCAGCGCTGCGATGAGTGCCGCCTCGTCCACGATTGCGCCTCGCGACAGGTTGACGAAATAGGCCGACGGCTTCATGAGATCGAACTCCGCTTGACCGATGGAACGAATGGTCTCGGCATTCGGGTCGACATGCACGCTGACATAGTCCGAGCGGCGAAAGAGGTCCGCACGATCGACATACTCCATTGGGAATGGTGTTTGAGGACTTTTGCCACTTCTGTTGTGGTACAGGATCTGCATACCGAAACCCAGAGACGCCGCACGAGCTACCGCACTTCCGGTCCGTCCCATGCCAAGAATGCCCAGTGTCTTGTGCCGCAAATCACTGCCGAATGGCGGCATGGGGTCGCGTCGAGACCACGCCCCACTGCGGACGGCCGCCATGTTGGCGTAGCCGCGTCGTGCGAGGGTGAGGATGATGAGCATCGCGCACTCGGCGACGGCTGCGTCCAGGACCCCTGGCGTATTGCACACCAAGATGTTCCGGGCCGTCGCAGCGTCGATATCGATGTGGTCCAACCCAACTGAGACCGTCGATATGACTTTGAGACTTGGAGCCGCCGCCAGGAGCGGTGCCGGCACTTGCACATAGCCGCTGACCAGCAGCGCCGAGGCCGTTGCCATCGCACCCTTCAACTTGGGTGCGTCACCTTCCTCCACCGTTACCACCCTCCCGACAGCCCCAAGGATCTCCACTAAGTCGGGCGGCAACGGGACGACGACGACGATCTCCTCTCGGTCACTCAATGCACCGATCCTCAAGGTACAAATTCTGTATGGGAGCGGTTCGCGCTAGCGCTCCGGGACCAGGAGCAGAGGGATCGTGGTCCAGGCCGCGACGTCAGCCGTAACACTTCCGAGGAAGACCCGACCCACATGGCGCAACTTTGGGAGTCCGAGGATGAGGATGTCCGTAGTCGAGTCGAGCCCCTCGTGCAGGACAGCTTTGGCAAGATCCTTGGTACTGGTGGTCCGGGTCGTGACCACGCGCGCCGTGATCCCCCGCGTACTCAGCTCGGCGACTGCATTCCCGACCTCCTCTCTCGGCTCCGTGTCGTCGTCAAGCCAGATCGCCGTGTCGACGCGGGCGTTCAGCTCGTCGGCGTGAAAGACCTCGACGGTGGCGCCGCTTGCTGCGGCGAGGTCGCCTGCGACCCTCGTAGCTTCGCTCGATGTGTCGACGTCGACAGCGAGCAGCAGGTGCCTAATCATTGGTCGTCTCCTTCATGCGTTTTGGCCACAACGCCTCTCGCCGGGGCAGTTTCCAGTCCGATGCCGGAACTGCGACCGATTACCGCGACGGTTTCGCCGAGCAGTTCTGGATGGCGATTGGCAGAAGAGGGACGGATTGACGCGGTCATGGCAGATAGGAGCGCTTGGCCCGATCCATGCCGGACACCGACAGCACCGCCACCTCAAGCTTCATACCCCAAACTCCTTACTCGATAAGGAAAAGCTGCGGAGCGAGAGGGATTCGAACCCTCGATACCGCTTTACACGGTATACCGCATTTCCAGTGCGGCGCCCTCGGCCAACTAGGCGATCGCTCCTCCCCGATTGTATCCGCGACCCGCGCGTAGCCCCGCCCAACAGCGGACGGGCGGTTTCGGCCCGACCCCCCGTCGGGTATTTACCATCTGACCTTCAGATCGTCCCAGGGAGAATCTCCGTCATGTGCGTCCTCTTGGCCTTCCTCCTCTTCACAGCCCTGCTGTTCGGGCTTGGGTTCGCGCTCCACGTCCTGTGGTGGATCGCCTTGATCTTCCTGATCTTCTGGCTGATCGGGCTGGCCTTCAGACCCCGTGGCGGCCGCTGGTACTACTGGTAACGCCCAAGCCGCAACTCGGTCGTCGCTGGGGTCTGGTCCGAGGCCGCCCCTATACTCGACGCTCCCGGAGAGGTGTCCGAGTGGTTGAAGGTGCCGCTCTCGAAAAGCGGTGTGGTTTATAGCCACCGTGGGTTCGAATCCCACCCTCTCCGCCAGGGCAAACTCACTGCTTCGAAGCCATGAGTAAGCTTGCGCGCGTATGACCGACGTTGATCTCGCGACCGCAGACGGCCAGGACAGGTACGTCCCCAGCGAGACGCGCGACATCACCTCGGCGGGCCATGAAGGCACGTATGAGTGGGTGGCCGAGCACCTGGTCAAGGAAGGGATGCGGGTGCTGGACTTCGGCTGCGGCACCGGGTACGGTGCCGCGCTCCTGGCGAGGGCCGGGGCGAGCGTCGACGCCGTCGACGGCTCCCCAGCCGCCATCACCTACGCGACGGCGAACTACGGGGGACCGAACGTTCGATTCGTGGTCGCCGACCTGATGAACCCGCTGCCGGAGCCGTTCACCCCGCGGTCATATGACCTCGTTGCGAGTTCCGAAGTCCTTGAACACGTCGTCGATCCATTCGCCTTCGTCCGAGCGATGGCGGACTCGGTCAAGGATGACGGGGTCTGCTTTGTCGGCACGCCGAACCGCGTCTGGTCATTCGAGCACGCTCCCGGTGGACACCTGCTGTCTCCGTCCCACCTCATGGAGTTCACTCTCCCTGCGCTGGGCGAGCTGCTTCGCCTCACCTTCGTCGAGGTCAGCCTGATGGTGCGCGTCTTTCCGGAGGGGTCGATGCCGTTCGACGTCCCTCCCCCAACTGACGGAACTCCATCGCCGGATCAGCCCCAACGGCCGCAGTGGGTTCGTTCGAGCGCGGCACTCGTCCGGAAAGTGGCCCCCGAAGTCGTGGAGCGAATCAAGCGAGCCGTCGACTCGCCACAGCGCCTGCCCGACGTGGCACCGGTGTCTGCGCCAGCACCACGAGAATGGTTCGCATCGGACATCGTCTGGGCGCCTGCCGATGACTCCTCAGTCAACATGAGCCGCGCCGTCGGCCTCGCTGCCGTTTGTCGTAAACCTCGCCGCGACGGTCGTGGCAACGACCACGGGACAGGCCCGATCCCCGCTATTTGACCACGGCAAACGCGGCTGAGACGGTCCCGTTCGCCGGCACTGACACGATGAGTCGCAGGTCAGGCAACCGCGAGATGCAGTTGAAGTTCCACGGGTACTGCGGCGGCACGATCTCCAGGGACCCCATGAAGATCGCATCTGGATGAGCCTGCTGAATCGCAACCTCGGCGGCGGCGGGATCGGCACACGCATTCTCAAGGTCGACGTCGAGGGGCGTGTCCAGCGTCCTCCACGCAAAGCCGTTGGGAGTGAGTGGCGTGAAATCGGTCAGCGCAGCGAGCCACTCGCCCGCGTCGTCACCACCATCGTTCATCACGATGGCGCCCTTGGGGAGCACCTCACCCATGCGATTGAGGACGGTCACGTCTGCCGGCGAAACCAGTGATCGCGTCGCGACCTCGTGCTGATACACGCTGAGCTCGACGGATGCACCTATGACGACGCAGACCACGGCGATGACCCCAAGCACCATTCCTGCGGCGTCAAGTCCCTGAGCCGCAGACCCCAATCGTTCGCGGACAACACGTGGCGCACTCAGCCCTCGACCCATCGCGAACCACGCGACAACCACTGCCAGTGCGGCAATCCCGACGGTGAGGAGCCACGCGCGCAAATCGGATAAGGGATCCTCGATGCCGAGTGGGTATACCGCGAGCGAGTACTTGCCGATGAGGTCCGTCCACAGATGACCCAGCGGGTGCCGCAAGGCAACCGCAATGGCGAGAACGATCACCGCCGCGACACCCACTCGGAGCTGCAGCTGGCGCGTGCGGGACAGCGATCGCACCACGCTCACCATGGCGAGAAACCCGGTGCCGAGCACCAGCGGGATCAACCAGTACTGCACCCCGACGATTCGATCCGGGTCGCCCCAGGGGTAGATGATCCGCCAGAGCTTGTCGAGCTTGTGGAGATAGAAGTCGTCAACCATCAGCACGACGAGCAGGATCTGGGCGACGAGCACCCAGAGCATGCGCCGGCGGACCAGCATCGTGACCACGCCGATGACGTAGAGCGCGAGGGTGATCGGGCTGACCAGATCACCCTGGGCGATGTCGGCTGCGAGCTGACGCAGTTGCACCGGCGAGCTCGTCGTGGGCAGCACCACTGCGGAGGGCTCGGCGGGATTCGCCGGAGGCACGTGCGGCACGCGCGTCAGGACTGTGACCAGGACCGCGCCCACCAGCACCGCAACCACCGCCGCACCGATGCGCTGCAGCGCGAGCTGGGGGGATGCCCGGATCGCTCGAACAGCGCCCACCGCGAGCAGCCCACACGCAACGACGAGCGCGGTGAAGATCTCGAGCCCGTGGATCACCCAGATCGACGCGGTGATCGCGAGGAGCAGGAGCAGGTTGTCGAGCGTGAACACGCCTCGCATGACGCGGAGCGTGGCGACGACAAAGGGCACGATCAGCGTTGCATCGACCATTTCTGGAAAACGTCCGAGGATCGCCTGATACGAAGGAAACGCCATGCCGAGTGCGAAGAACGGGACGACTGCCGCAAGCGCGATCGACCCGGTCGCCTCGAGAGCCAGCAGCGTGAGCGAAAGCGGGAGCAGCACGATCGTCGCCACCACGATCGGGGCCATCGACTCGGCCGGCGAAGGTCCTCCCAGCCACGACACAACCGCGGACATCGCCTCGAACCCCGGGCGCACGCGCACGAACTCCGTCGCCTCGAGCGGTATCGAGATCAGGGGAAGCACGTCGTGCGTGCTGGCGATCGTCGCGGCGAGGCCGCCATGCGTTGGCGCGTCCCAGTCCGGTGGCAGCACCTGTCCGCGCAGCGCCCAGACGAAGACCACTGCACCCACCAAGCCGACGAGCAGCCCAGGAATCACGATCCACCACGGAAGGTCGTCGCTCGGACCCGGTGTGGCGCGCCGCCACCGGAATACCGCCGCCACGCCGAGCACGACGAGCAGTGGAAACACCGTGGCCGGCTCGAACGGGATGTGCACGTCGTGCATCGCCATCCCGAAGACGCCGATGAACCCTGCCGACAGTCCCGGGGACATCGCCAGCCGTGCCCACCAATGCCATCGAGGACTGAGCAGGGTCGCAAGGGCGAAACCCGGCAACAGCGCGGCAATCACCACTCCGGGAATCGATTGCGCGAGGTCTTGCAGGGGCACGCCGAAGCGAGCTTAGCGGCCGTCAGCCGCCGGGCGTGGCGTCAGGAAGCTCGCAGGCGCGAGCGCCAGCGTGAGGCTAGATCGACCCGGCGACCGACTGGGCGGCCGACCCGACCTGTGAATCCATGTCGGAGCCGCTCTTGGTTCCCGAGGTGACGTTGAGGACGACCAGGTAGTTGTCCTTCACGAACGCGTAGGTCACCGAATTCGCATCGACCTCCTTGATCGCGCCACTGCCGAGCCCGGACACAGACGCGGCAGTCCCGCCACTGGAGTTCGCCTGGCCGCTCAGCGCGGTGTCGATCGCCGCCTGCAGCGCCGACTGACCGAGGCCCCCCGGGAAGGGCTCGACGAAGATCACGCCGCCGCCTCCCCCGCTACCGCTCGTGTCCGAGTAGATGCAGGTCGTGGCAGAGCACGCACCGGTCAGCGCCGAGACACTCGAGTCGCCACTGATGCTCTGGACGTCCGAAGCCGTCAGCAGCTTGCTCGCTGCCGGCGCCGACCCGCCGGAGCTGTTGCCCAGGCCCGGAATGTTCGGCAAGGTCAGCCCGCCGCTCGACGGGGTCGGGGTGGTCGAAGCGTTGGATCCGCCGCAGGCGGCCAGACCGCTGATCGCGCCGAGTGCCACGGCTCCCACAAGGAGTGACTTGATGGTCATCGAATTCCTCGCTGTCGTCTGCCAGCGCTCCCTCCGCGCTGAATTCGCCGCCGATCATAGCGGTCGCAATAGCCAGGCACACCTGTTACCAGATCGGGAAATCGACTTCACCTTGGTACAGTCGAAGTCATGACGCCCGTCACCCACGCGAGTCCAGGAGGGCCACGGCCGTGATGCACGGAGGCGGCCTCATGGGCGGCCGCAAGCGCGAGAAACCCTCGGGACGCGTCCCCAACCGGCAGCTGGTCCGCCAGACGGCGGCGCTCTTCAAAGGGCATCGCGCCGGGGTCGCGACCATCGCGTTCCTGGTGATCATCACCGCCGGCGCGGGTGTCGTGAACCCGGTGCTCATCGCGGTCGTCTTCGACGCCGCGCTCTTCCCGACGCGTGCAGGCGTTCTCCTTCCCGTGAACCTCCCTCTGCTCGAGATCCTGGTCGCGATCATGATCGGGATCACCATCGTCACCGGTGCGATCGGCGTGCTCCAGACGTATGTCACCAACCGCGTGGGGCAGCGCGTCATGGAGGAGCTTCGCAACCGCCTCTACGAGCATCTGCAGGGCATGTCGCTGCGTTTCTTCACCGGCACGCGCACGGGCGAGATCCAGTCCCGGCTCACCAATGACGTCGGCGGCATCCAGTCCGTCGTCACCGACACTGCGACGTCCCTCCTGTCCAACATCGTGACGCTGCTGAGCACGTTGATCGCGATGCTGTTCCTCTCGTGGCAGTTGACGGCGCTCTCACTCGGAATCACGCCGCTCTTCATCTTCTACACGTACCGCGCCGGCAAGGTCCGGCGTCAGATCACGATGCAGGCGCAGGAATCCAAGGCCGAGATCAGCGCGATCACCGAGGAGACCCTCTCGGTGTCGGGCATGCTCCTCGCCAAGGTCTTCGGCCGCGGCTCTGACGAGGTCGTGCGCTTCCGCAAGGAGAATCACCGGCTCGCCAACCTTGCCATCCGTCAAGAGATGATCGGGCGAGCGCTGTTCGCGGTTATCGGCGCGTTCTTCAGCAGTGCGCCCGCGCTCGTGTATCTCATCGCCGGATTCGTCATCGCGGGCAGCCACGGCCCCCATGCACCAATCCAGTACGGAACGATCGTGGCCTTCACCACCCTGCAGAGCCGGCTCTTCTTCCCCATCGGCAGCATGCTCTCCGTCTCGATCGAGATCCAGGCAAGCCTGGCGCTCTTCGAGCGCATCTTCGACTACCTCAAGATGCCCCACGACATTGTCGACCGGCCGGACGGACGCCCTGTTGCGGCCAATGACATCAAGGGCGACGTCCAGCTCAAGAACGTCTACTTCCGATACGACCGGGGCAGCTTCGGTCCGATGACCGAACCGATCCAGCGACCGGCGCCGACGGTCGTCATCCCGAACGGAGACGCGCCGGACGAGAACGACCCGGTTCCCAACGAGATACGCCGCGACTGGGCCATCGAGGACGTCAACTTCGAGGTCAAACCTGGACAGCTTGCCGCCATCGTCGGGCCGAGCGGCGCCGGCAAAACCACGATCTCGTACCTGATCCCGCGCCTCTACGACGTCACCAAGGGAGCGGTGCTCCTCGACGGCATGGACGTCCGCGACTACACGATCGCCTCGCTCGCAGACGCGATCAGCATGGTCACCCAGGAGACGTACCTCTTCCATGCCTCGGTGCGGCGCAACCTCATGTACGCCAAGCCCGACGCGACCCAGGAGGAGCTCGAGGCCGCCGCCCGCGCGGCCTTCATCCACGACCGCATCGTCGCGCTCGACGAGGGGTACGACACGCTCGTCGGCGAGCGCGGCTACCGGATGTCCGGCGGTGAGAAGCAGCGCCTCGCGATTGCTCGCGTCGTCCTCAAGGCGCCGCGCGTGCTGATCCTCGATGAGGCGACCTCCGCCCTCGACACCACCAGCGAGCGCCTCGTGCAGGCGGCCCTCGAGCCCCTGCTCACCGGCCGGACGACCATCGCGATCGCGCACCGGCTCTCCACCATCCTGGCCGCCGATGTCATCTTCGTCATCGACCGCGGCCGCCTCCTCGAGCAGGGCACGCATGCCGAGCTCCTCCGGCGTGGCGGCGCATACGCCCAGGTGTACGAGCAGCAGTTCCAGGGCGGGCGCATTGAGGCCGTCTGCGAGGACGGCATGGTGCTGGCCAGCGGCGAAGTCGTCGCCGGCACCCCGGCAGCTCCGGCAGCGTAGAAGGCCCGCGTGCCGCCCCGCCTGGACGCCGTCGTCATCGGCAGCGGTCCCAACGGCCTCGCCGCGGCCGTCGAACTGGCGCGCAACGGCGCTGAGGTCCTGGTGCTCGAGGCTGCGGCAACGGTCGGCGGCGGCACCCGGACAGCGGAGTTGACGCTCCCCGGTTTTCACCACGATGTCTGCTCGGCGGCGCACCCGCTCGGCATCCTCTCGCCATACCTGCGCACGCTTCCGCTCGCCGAGCACGGACTTCGGTGGATTCAACCCACGGCCTCAGTTGCGCACCCGCTCGACGGCGAGCCCGCGGTGATGCTCCGCACGTCCCCTGATGCCACCGCGGCCGGTCTCGGCCGGGACTCCAGCGCCTACCGGCGGCTCGTCGGTCCGATGCTGCGCCACCCCGACGAGCTCCTCGCCGAGATCCTCGGTCCAGCGCATCTCCCCCGTCACCCGCTGGTGCTCGCGGGCTTCGGGGCCCCGGCGCTGCTCCCGGCAAGCGTCCTGGGGCACACGCTGTTTCGCGGCGAGCGCGCCCGAGCCCTCCTGGCGGGATGCGCCGCCCACGCGATCCTTCCTCTGACCCGGCCGGTCAGTGCGGCCATCGGGATGCTCTTCCTTCTCACCGGGCACGTCGAGACCTGGCCGATCGCGAAAGGGGGATCCGCCGCGATCACCGGGGCGCTCGCCGGGTACCTGCTGTCCCTCGGAGGTCGCATTGAGACAGCGACGCCGGTGCACGAGCTCGCCGACCTGCCTCCATCCAGAGTCGTGCTCTTCGACACGAGCCCTGACCAGGTCGCGACCATCGCTTCGCCGGTGCTGCCCACCCGATACGTGAACCGTCTGCGCCGCTATCGATACGGACCAGGCATCTTCAAGATCGACTGGGCGCTCGACGGCCCCATCCCCTGGACGGATCCGGCCTGCCTCGAATCGGCCACCGTTCACCTCGGGGGAACGCTCGACGAGATCGTGGCATCGGAGGCGGCTGTCTGGCGCGGTGCGGTCTCCGACCGGCCGTACATGATCCTGGTGCAGCCGAGCCTCTTCGACAGCTCGCGAGCCCCTGCGGGCAAGCACACCGGCTGGGCGTACTGCCACGTTCCCGCCGGGTCCAGACTCGACCTGACCGACGTGCTCGAGCGCCAGGTCGAGCGGTCCGCGCCGGGGTTCCGCGACCGCATCATCGGCCGTCACGTGATGAACACCGTCGACCTCGAGCTGTACAACGCGAACTATGTCGGCGGAGCGATCACCGGCGGCGTGACCGATCTCGGCCAGCTCTTCACGCGGCCGGTGGCACGCGTCGACCCGTATTCCACACCCAACTCAGACGTGTTCATCTGCTCCGCCTCCACCCCACCCGGCGGCGGTGTGCACGGCATGTGCGGATACCACGCAGCCCGCAGCGCGCTGCGACGCCTGGCGTCGGCGGCTGTGTGAAGATGACGGCATGATCCTGGTGGTCTTTCGGTCACGCAACCGTCCCGACGGCGACCTCGAGGAGTATTCGCGGCGGAGCAAGCGCCTCCACGAATTGGTCGCGGAGCATCCGGGGTTCATCTCGATCGAAAGCTTCGAAACGCCCGACGGCGAGGAGGTTTCGCTCGAAACCTTCGAGACCGACGAGTCGGTGAAGGCATGGCGCGACAACCCCGAGCATCGCGAGACCCAGCGCTGGGCGAGGGAGCACTTCTACTCCTGGTACTCGGTGCAGGTGAGCGAGGTGATCCGCGCGCACGAGGCCGACCTCATGGCACCCAAGGAGGCGGCGGCCGCCTCGTAGCTCAGCGTCGGGCGCGGAAGAAGTCCTGCAGCAATGCGGCGGCTTCATCGGC
>Ga0182015_10005088_pt1 | contig 13843 bp, 9 predicted proteins | sample 712P3MmetaG_FD_120478 | JGI IMG/M metagenome (GOLD analysis project Ga0182015, IMG submission 120478) | Permafrost microbial communities from Stordalen Mire, Sweden - 712P3M metaG | ecosystem: Environmental > Terrestrial > Soil > Wetlands > Permafrost | place: Sweden: Stordalen | collected...
CGATAACGTCAGTTGCGAAGTTACCCTCATCACCCCAGTAGCTCTCGAAAAGGGTTTGCGCTTCGCGATTCGCGAAGGCGGCCACACCGTGGGCGCAGGCGCGGTCACGGAGATCATCGAATAGTTGTTTTGCGTTATCGCTGCGCAGCGGCGGGGAAGAGATAATTTATGCGTGACATTATTACGTTGCAGTGCGGGGATTGCAAAAATCGCAATTACACCACCACCAAGAACAAAAAGAAGCACACGGAACGGATGGAAACAAAGAAGTTCTGCAATACCTGCCGCAAGCAAACGGCACACAAAGAAGTGAAGTAACGGGCAGTCGGGGGGCTGGTTTTGGTTTTAGGGGAGTCGTCCAACGGCTAGGACTCCGGTCTCCAAAACCGGGTATGGGGGTTCGAGTCCCTCCTCCCCTGCCACAATTTTTCCAGATGGAGCTTCTGGCTCTGTCTTCGAATAACAAGAGGTCGAATGGCAAGTCATGCGGTCAAAGTGAAGAACGAAGAGTCACAGGGCGGCAAGGGCGCGGAGTTGACGCAGAAGATCACCGGCACCATCGACGACACGCGCGAGTTTTTGCACGACGTGCGCATCGAAATGCGTCAAGTAACCTGGCCGAGCCGCGAGGATGTCATCTCCACCACGGGCGTGGTCATCGCTACGGTGTTTTTCTTTGGCGTGTTTTTGTGGATTGTCGATCTGGCCGTACAGCGTGGTGTCGCGTACGTATTCAAAGCGTTCGGCATATAAGGGGATTTCGAATTCATGGGCATGCAGTGGTACATCATCCACACCTATTCGGGTTTTGAGAAGAAGGTGAAGGAAAGTCTGGAGAGCCGCGTGGAGGCTTTCACACTCCAGGACAAGATTGGGCGCGTGCTGATTCCCATGGAAGACGTGGTGGAAATGCGCAGCGGCAAAAAAGTTGTCTCTTCGCGCATGTCTTATCCTGGCTATGTGCTGGTGGAAATGGATCTGGACGAAAATACCTGGCACATCGTGCGATCCACGCCGCGTGTCACTGGATTTGTGGGTTCTGCGACTTCTCCTTCTCCGTTAACCGAGGCGGAAGTCGACGGCATCATCAATCGCGTGCATACCCCGCAAGATCGTCCGAAACCGAAAGTGGTGTTCGAACGCAACGAGCAGGTGCGCATCGTGGATGGGCCGTTCGCGAATTTCAATGGCTCGGTGGAAGAAATCGATAACGACCATAGCCGTTTGAAAGTTTCGGTAACGATTTTTGGCCGCTCCACGCCGGTGGAACTTGATTTTGCGAGCGTGGAAAAATTGAATTAACAGCGACAGCTTGAATCCGGGAACGGCTGAAAGAGACAGGTTGAAATAGCGAAATGGCAAAGAAGATTCAGACCACTATCAAATTGCAGTTACCGGCCGGCAAGGCTACACCCGCGCCTCCGGTAGGAACGGCCCTGGGTCCTCACGGCTTGAACATCATGGATTTCTGCAAACAGTTCAACGCCAAGACCTCCAAGGAACCGGACGGAATGATTTTCCCGGTGCTGGTTACGGTGTACACCGACCGCACCTTCACGTTCATCCTGAAAACTCCGCCAGCCTCCATTTTGTTGCTGCGCGCCGCGGGAATCGTGAAAGGTTCTGCCGAGCCAAACCGCACCAAAGTCGGCAAAGTAACCAAGAAACAGGTCGAGGAGATTGCCAAAATTAAATTGGTCGACCTGAACACCACAAATATGGATTCGGCGGTTCGTACTGTGATGGGTACTGCGCGCAACATGGGCCTGGATGTAGTCGAAGCATAAGGCGCTGGTGCCGAGCGAGAGTTTGCAAGATTTGAAGGGGAATGGCTGGCAATGGCAAAAAAAGCGGGTAAGCACATCGAAAACGCGCGCAAGAAAATTGAAGCGCGGCCGTACAAGCTCCAGGAAGCAGCGGAGCTTTTGAAGAGCACGCATCACACGAAATTCGACGAGACCGTCGAGCTAGCCATCAATCTGGGCGTCGACCCCAAGCATTCGGATCAGGTCGTTCGCGGCACGGTGGTACTCCCCAATGGTCTGGGCAAAGCTGTTCGCGTGCTGGTCATCGCCGGCGGCGATAAAGTTCGCGAAGCCCAGGATGCCGGTGCCGACTTTGTAGGTGGCGACGATATGGTGCAGAAAATCATGGAAGGGTGGACCGACTATGACGCCGTAATTGCAACCCCGGACATGATGCGCTCCGCCGGAAAGCTCGGTAAGGTACTGGGACCACGTGGTTTAATGCCCAATCCGAAGACCGGAACAGTAACCTTTGACGTGGCCAAGGCCATCAAGGACGTCAAAGCCGGTAAAGTGGAATTTCGCGTCGATAAGGCTGGAATCGTTCATTGCGCCATCGGCAAAATCAAGTTCGATGCCGCGAAGCTCGCGGAAAACGCTCACGCCGTTATCGGCGCCGTAGTGAAAGCCAAACCTTCTGCATCTAAAGGTAAATACGTCAAAAAAATTACGCTGACTTCGACCATGGGGCCGGGGATTTCCATTGACCTGGCGGAATCCGAAGCCTTGGCAGCGGCTGCTTAATCACTCATAAAACTGAAAGCAGCGGAGAAATTATGAAAAAGCGCAGTGAAAAGCAGCAAGACCTCGACAATCTGAAGACCGAGCTAGCCAAGGTCTCCACCGTAATCCTCACCACGTTCCAGGGGATTACCGTGGAAAACGACACCAAGCTCCGGCGTGCCGTGCAGGCCGCTGGCGGTAAGTACAAAGTCGTGAAGAACACGCTGGCCGAACGTGCGGGCGCAGGCACGCCCATCGAGAATTTACTGAAGGATTTGAGTGGCACAAATTCCATCGCGTATAGCCAGAACGATCCCGTCGCGCTGGCGAAAGCTCTGACCAAGGTAGCGAAAGACGTTCCGGCGTTCCAGTTCAAAGCCGGACTTGTGGAAGGCCGCGTTATTTCCATCGCGGAAATTCAACAGCTTGCCAATCTGCCTTCTAAAGAAGAGCTGATCAGCAAGGTGATGTTCCTGTTGAATGCTCCGGCGCAGCGCATCGCGATGGCGTTGAACGCACTGCCCCGCAATCTGGCGATTACGGTGAGCGAGGCCATCAAGGCCAACAAGTTTGCGTCTGCCGGTGCGGGTGCTGGCAGTGCGGGATCTGGCGAGAAGGCTTCTGAAACAGCATCTGAGGCGTCGCCGGAAGCAGCTCCCGCGGCAAGTCCTGAAACAACCGCCTGAGCGGCCGATAAAAATTTTATTTTAGATTTGAGAGGAGAAGAAAGAATCATGGCGAAAGTTGACTCAATCCTGGAAGAAATCAAGGGTCTCACGCTTCTTGAAGCGTCGGATCTAGTCAAGAAAATGGAAGAAGCCTTCGGCGTTTCTGCAGCGGCTGCGGCTCCTGTAGCGGCAGCTGGTGGAGCGGCGGCGGGTGCAGCACCTGCGGAAGAAAAGACCGAATTCACCGTAGTACTGACAGACGTCGGCGGCAACAAGATCAACGTCATCAAGGCGGTTCGTGAAGTCACGAGCCTGGGTCTCAAGGAAGCCAAGGACCTCGTTGATGGCGCTCCCAAGACCGTCAAAGAAGGTGTCAACAAAGACGAAGCCGCCACCATCAAGAAGAAGTTTGAAGATGTCGGCGCCAAGGTCGAAATCAAATAATTGCCGGTTCTGCGTCACGCGCGTGTGACCAGCACATTGGCTTAGTAACTCTTGCCCGACGTCGCTCGACGCTCCGGCGAGATTCAGTAACGATATTGATATGCGGCGCGTCTCACCGGGCGATGGGACGTTCCAAAGGAATTCAACTACGCAAGTCGAGGCCGGTAACTCTAGCAGTGTCTACGGTCCTTTTGAGACCGTCGGCGGTGGTGTGCGCGTCCGCTTTGGGCAGGCGGCGCAGCAACCTTCTGCTATCCCGGGTCGTTCCCTCGAGCTTTTCTCGAAAGACCGGCAATTCTCCAGCCGTCTTTCTTTGTATTTCCAGGCTGCCCAAAAAGGGATGAGGTAATTACGCATGCCGAATAGAAATCAACATATCCGGGAACGTCAGCGTCTGGATTTCGCGAAAATTGAGGGCTCCATCCAGATCCCCAATTTGATCGAAGTGCAGATGAAGTCCTATCAGCGCTTTCTGCAGATGGACTTGCTGCCGAGCGAGCGCGACGACGGCGGTTTGCAGTCCGTCTTCACCTCGGTTTTTCCGATCAGGGATTTCCGCGAAATGTCCCAGTTGGAATTCGTGGACTACGCCATCGGAAACTGGGAGTGCAAGTGCGGCAACCTGAAAGGCTTGCATCATTTGCGCGCCACCTGCCGGCATTGCGGAGCTTCGGTGGTGACCAATCCGTATCAGACCGGTGATGTTATCTGCCACAAATGCGGCACCTTCAATAAGAACACCCCGACGTTCTGCAATAAGTGCGGCGATCCCGTCGCCATGCAGTTGAAGTATGACGTCAACGAATGCCAGGAGCGCGGCATGACCTATTCCGCGCCTCTGAAAGTCACCATCCGTCTGACCATTTACGACAAGGACCCCGACACTGGCGCGAAAACCATTCGCGACATCAAGGAACAGGAAGTTTTCTACGGCGACATTCCGTTGATGACCGAGAACGGCACGTTCATCATCAATGGTACCGAGCGCGTCATTGTCAGCCAGTTGCACCGCTCTCCGGGCGTGTTTTTCGAAAGCGCCAACAACCGCAGCTATTTTCTCGGGAAAATTATTCCCTACCGCGGCTCGTGGGTCGAATTCGAATACGACACCAAGAACATTCTGTACGTGCGTATCGATCGCAAGCGCAAATTCCTGGGTTCTATTTTTCTGCGCGCGTTGGGCATGAAGTCCAACGAAGATATTCTTCGCACCTTTTACCAGGTGGAGCGTATCTCGCTGCGCGACAAGGAGCTGTACTGGAACGTTTCGCCAGGCATCGTGGATCGCAAGCTGACCCACGAAATCCGCAACCCCAAGTCCGAAGAAGTGATCGTCGGAGCGCACAAGCGCATCACCGACAATCTCTTCAAGGAATTGATCAAGGCCAAGGTTTCGCAGATTCGCGCCGCTCTGGCCGATCTCGAAGGCGCCTACAGCGTCGCCGACATCGTCAACCGCCAAACCGGTGAAGTGCTGCTCGAAGCCAACAAACCGCTGACCGCTGATTTATGGCAAGCCTTTGCGGAATCCGGTATCACCGAAGCGGACGTTTTCTTTCCGGAACGCGATGATATCGGTTTGGTTCTCTCGCGCACTTTGGATAAGGACTCCATCCGTTCGTCCAAGGAAGCCTTGATCGAGATCTATCGCAAGCTGCGTCCCGGCGATCCCCCGACGCTGGAAACGGCCACCAATCTTTTCCGCGGAATGTTCTTCGATCCGCGTAAATACGATTTCAGCCGCGTAGGCCGCTTGAAATTCAACATCAAGATGGGCCTGGATACGCCGCTCGACAACCGCACGCTGGACACCCCGGACTTTGTGTCCGCCATCAAGTATTTGTTCAAGCTGCGCAAAAACATCGGCGTAGTGGATGACATCGATCACCTCGGCAATCGCCGTGTACGCGCGGTGGGCGAGTTGCTCGAAAATCAATTCCGCATCGGCCTTGTCCGTATGGAACGCGCCATCAAAGAAAAAATGAGCGTGTACCAGGAAATGTCTACGGCCATGCCGCACGATCTCGTGAACGCCAAGCCCGTCATGGCCGCGATTCGCGAGTTCTTCGGCTCTTCGCAGCTTAGCCAGTTCATGGACCAGACCAACCCGCTCAGCGAAATCACTCACAAGCGCCGCTTGTCGGCTCTTGGACCCGGTGGTCTCTCGCGTGAACGCGCTGGTTTCGAAGTACGCGACGTGCACCCCACGCACTACGGCCGTATCTGCCCGATTGAAACTCCTGAAGGCCCGAACATCGGCCTGATCAGCTCGCTTTCGTGTTTTGCGCGCATTAACGACTATGGCTTTATCGAATCGCCGTATCGTCGCGTGAAGGGCGGACGAATCATCGATTACGTTCACATCGTCAACGCCGGTGACAGCGAATTCAAAGCCGGAGAAATCGTCGAAAAGGATCGCGTCGAAGATCTCAACGAAGAACTGAAGCGCCGCAAGGTCACTTACGAGCCGTACTGCTTCTATCTTTCCGCATGGGAAGAGGACAAGTACGTCGTCGCGCAGGCCAACGTTTCTCTCGACGAACGTCTGAAGATTACTACCGAACTGGTCAATTGCCGGCAGGCCGGGAACTTTGTGTTGAAAAGCCGCGATGAAGTCGATTACGTCGACGTCTCGCCCAAGCAGCTTGTTTCCGTGGCCGCCAGCTTGATTCCGTTCCTCGAAAACGACGACGCCAACCGCGCGCTCATGGGCTCCAACATGCAGCGCCAGGCGGTGCCGCTGATCCGTGGCGATGCGCCGCTGGTCGGCACCGGCATGGAACGCGTTACCGCGCGTGACTCCGGAGCCGTGGTGCTGTGCCGCCGCGAGGGCATCGTGGATCAAGTGGACTCCGAGCGAATCATTGTGCGTGTCGAGTCCGACCATTCCGGTGTGCTCAGCCGCGAAGTGGGCGCCGACATTTACCAGCTCATTAAATTCAAGCGTTCCAACCAGAACACTTGCATTAACCAGAAGCCGCTCGTGCGCGTCGGTGACCGTGTGAAGAAAGGCCAGGTTCTGGCCGACGGTCCTTGTACCGAGCGCGGCGAACTGGCTCTCGGCCGCAACGTGCTGGTCGCGTTCCTTCCCTGGCGCGGCTACAACTTCGAAGACGCCATCCTTGTCAGCGAAAAGCTGGTGAAGGACGATTACTACACCTCTATCCACATCGAAGAGTATGAAATCGAAGCGCGCGACACCAAGCTTGGCCCCGAAGAAGTTACCCGCGACATCCCCAACATCAGCGAATCGTTCCTGCGCAACCTGGACGAAAGCGGCGTCATTCGTATCGGCGCGGTCGTAAAACCAGGCGACATCCTGGTGGGCAAAGTCACGCCGAAGGGTGAGACCACGCTAACGCCGGAAGAGAAGTTACTTCGCGCTATCTTCGGTGAAAAAGCCGGAGACGTTCGCGACGCTTCTCTCTACTGTCCGCCGGGCATCGAAGGCACTATCGTCGACGTCAAAATATTCACTCGCAAGGGTGGCGAAAAAGACGAACGGCACAAGTCCATCGAAGCCACCCAAATCTTCAAACTGGAAAAGAACCTCGCCGACGAAATCCGCATCTTGACCGACGAGCGTCTCAAGCGCTTGTCCGATCTGCTCGGCAGCAAGGTTCTGCAGGCTGACTTGCACGACGAAAAGACCAACAAGCGCCTGTTAACCAAGGGCGTGGAACTGACGCGGGAAATCATCGAGAAGATTTCCACCCGCAACCTGAAGCGCCTGAAGCTCAACGAAAAGGATCCCTTGCTCATCGAGAAAATCGAAGAGATCGAGGAGATGACTTCCCGGCAAATCGACGTGTTGCGCAAGATCACCGAAGAGCGCAAGGAAAAGCTCAAGAAGGGCGACGAGCTGCCTCCCGGCGTCATCAAGCTGGTGAAAGTCTATATCGCCATGAAGCGCAAGCTGTCCATCGGCGACAAAATGGCCGGCCGTCACGGTAACAAGGGCGTCATCGCGCGCATCGTTCCGCAAGAAGACATGCCCTACATGCCCGATGGCACACCAGTGGAGATCGTTCTCAACCCGCTCGGCGTTCCTTCGCGTATGAACGTCGGACAGATTCTCGAGACGCATCTGGGCTGGGCTTCCAAGGAACTGGGCAATAGCCTCAAGCGTTTGCTCAGCAAGGAAGTAAAAGCCGAGGCGCTGCGCCGCTGGTTCCGCGAAGTGTTCACCGAAACGGCAGTTTGGAAGACGCTCTCCAAGCTCAGTGACGAAGAGTTGCTGGAGTACGCCGAGGGCTTCCGCGAAGGCATTCCCTTCGCCACGCCGGTATTCGACGGCGCGCGTGAAGCGGAAATTCGCCACCTGCTGGAAGTCGCGGGCTTGCCGCATGCCGGAAAGATCAACTTGTTCGACGGCATGTCCGGCGACCAGTTCGATCAGCCCATCACCGTTGGCTACATCTACATGCTCAAGCTGTCCCATCTCGTTGACGACAAGATCCACGCGCGTTCGATCGGGCCGTACTCGCTCATCACGCAACAGCCGCTCGGCGGCAAGGCGCAGTTCGGCGGCCAGCGCTTCGGCGAAATGGAAGTCTGGGCGCTGGAGGCGTACGGAGCAGCACACATCCTGCAAGAGCTGCTCACCGCAAAGTCGGACGATGTCTACGGCCGCGCGAAAATTTACGAGGCCATTGTGAAGGGAGAACCGGGCATTGAACCAGGAGTGCCGGAATCCTTCAACGTGCTCGTTCGCGAGTTGCAGTCGCTATGTCTCGACGTTGAATTGATGAAGCGGCAAAAACCGCCCACGGACAAAGCGGCGGATTAAAGAGAGCTGTAGTTCATTGCTGTTCTCTTCTCGTCGCCAGTAGCAATTTGGTAGTTGGGTTCTCAGCCGGTTCGGTGCAAACACCGAACCGCAGCCCGCTCCGGCCAAACCGGATCGGGAGGGAGGAAACAACCTTGTATCGCAGCAGCCCATATGATCGCGCCAGTTTAATCGCGGATTTCGATTCCATTCGCATCAGTTTGGCGAGTCCTGAAAAAATCCGCTCGTGGTCCCACGGCGAAGTCACCAAGCCGGAGACCATCAACTACCGCACCTTCAAGCCCGAACGGGACGGCCTGTTTTGCGCCAAGATTTTTGGCCCGGTCACCGACTGGGAGTGTCTGTGCGGCAAATACAAACGCATGAAGCATCGCGGAGTCATCTGCGACAAGTGCGGGGTGGAAGTTACCTTGAGCAAGGTGCGCCGTGAGCGTCTTGGTCACATCGAGCTCGCTTCGCCCTGTTCTCACGTATGGTTCTTCAAGGGCTTGCCCAGCCGCATCGGCTACTTGCTGGACATTTCCATGCGTGACCTCGAGCGCATTCTGTACTTCGAAGCGTTCGTGGTTGTCGATCCGGGCGAAGTCGCCGTTCTTCGCGAACGCGAAGTTTTGCTGGAAGATAAGTATCGCGAGCTCCAGAAAGAATATCCCGGACAGTTCAACGCCAAGATGGGCGCAGAAGCCATCAAGGAACTTCTCCGCCGCGTCGAAGTTGAAAAACTTTCCGACGAGCTGCGCGAAAAAATGAAGACGGATGCGTCGCTGCAGAAGCGCATCAAATTTGCCAAGCGCCTCAAAGTGCTCGAAGCTTTCCGCAAGAGCGGTAACAAGCCGGAGTGGATGATTCTCGACGTGATCCCGGTTCTACCGCCGGAGTTGCGCCCGCTGGTGCCTTTGGACGGCGGTCGTTTCGCCACCTCGGATCTTAACGATCTGTATCGCCGCGTAATCAATCGCAACAACCGCCTCAAGAAGCTCATGGAGCTGCGTGCGCCCGACGTTATCGTGCGCAACGAAAAACGCATGCTGCAGGAAGCCGTGGACGCGTTGTTCGACAACGGCCGCCGTGGCCGCGTATTGCGCGGCACCAATAACCGCCCGTTGAAGTCCTTGTCCGACACACTCAAGGGCAAGCAGGGCCGTTTCCGCCAGAACCTGCTCGGCAAGCGCGTCGACTATTCCGGACGATCCGTAATCGTCGTCGGCCCCGAATTGAAACTTCACCAGTGCGGTCTGCCCAAGAAGATGGCGCTCGAGCTGTTCAAGCCTTTCATCTATCACAAGCTCGAAGCCCAGGGTCACTGCACCACAATCAAACAAGCCAAGGAAATGGTGGAGCAGCAGGATCCCGTCGTCTGGGACATTCTCGAAGATGTCATTCGCGAACATCCCGTGATGCTCAATCGCGCTCCGACGCTTCACCGCCTCGGCATTCAGGCTTTCGAGCCGGTACTCGTCGAAGGTAAAGCGATCCGCATTCATCCGCTGGTCTGTACCGCCTTCAACGCGGACTTTGACGGCGACCAGATGGCCGTGCACATTCCGCTTTCTCCGGAATCGCAGGTGGAAGCTTCGGTGCTCATGCTCAGCTCGCGCAATATTCTGTCGCCGGCGCACGGTTTGCCGCTCGCCGTGCCGTCGCAAGACATGGTGCTGGGTATCTATTACCTCACCAAGTCGAAACCCGGAGCCAAAGGTGAAGGTCGCGTGTTCGGCGCCACCGATGAAGTCATCCTCGCGCTCGAAGCCGGTGAAGTCGAACTGCTTACCCCGGTCCGCTTACGCTATACCGGTGAAGTGATCGACCTGACTACCGCTTACGATGACCAGGACGTGCCGCACACTGTGCCCGTGCGTATGGAGCGGCAATTTATCCAGACCACCGTCGGCCGCGTTATTTTCAACTCGCACTTGCCGGAGAAATTTCCGTACGTCAACGGCCTGCTCAAGAAAAAGGGCGTGCAGCAACTGGTGTACTACGCCTACCTGCGTTTCGGGTTGGAAGACACCGTAGTGCTGCTCGACCACTTGAAGGAACTGGGCTTCCATTACTCCACCAAGTCCGGCATCTCCATCGGTATCGACGACATGCTCATTCCGAGCAATAAATACAATCTCGTTGAAAACGCCGAGAAAGAAGTCGTCAAGGTTCAGCAGCAATATCTCGATGGCGCCATCACCAACGGCGAGCGCTACAACAAGGTCATCGCTATCTGGGGAGACGTCACCGAAAAAGTTGCCGACGAATTGTTCAAAGCTCTGGAGAATCAGGACAAAGAAGGAAACATCAACCCGGTGTACGTTATGGCGGACTCCGGCGCCCGCGGTTCGAAGCAGCAGATTCGTCAGCTTTCCGGTATGCGTGGCTTGATGGCCAAGCCTTCCGGCGAAGTTATCGAGTCGCCGATTACCTCAAACTTCCGCGAAGGCCTCAACGTGCTGCAGTACTTCATCTCCACTCACGGAGCACGCAAGGGTCTCGCTGACACGGCGCTCAAGACTGCCGACTCCGGTTATCTCACTCGCCGCCTCGTCGACGTGGCGCAAGACGTCATCATCAACGAGCGCGATTGCGGCACTTCCGACGGCATCTTCGTGGAGCCTATCATCGAAGCCGGCGTCGAAGTCGAGCCATTGCGCGACCGCATTGTGGGCCGCGTGTCTCTCGACAAGATCAAGGATTTCGAGGGCAGCGTCATCGTCGAGGTCAACCAGGAAATCACCGAAGAGCTCGCCAACTCCGTGCAAGGCGCGGGTATCGAGCGCGTCCGCATTCGTTCCGTACTCACTTGCGAGTCGCGTCGCGGAGTCTGCGCTCTGTGCTACGGGCGCAACCTGGCCACCGGCCGCATGGTGGAACTCGGAGAAGCCGTCGGCGTCATTGCCGCGCAGTCCATCGGCGAACCTGGCACGCAGCTCACCATGCGTACCTTCCACATCGGCGGAACCGCTACTCGCGTGTCCGAGCGTTCCACGCTTGAAGCGCGCAACAATGGCAGCGTCAAGTTTGTGGACCTCAAATATGTTGAGGGCCGCGGCGGAACTTCCATTGCGATGAATCGTTCCGGCTTAATCGCCATCGTGGACGAAAAGGGCCGCGAAAAGGAACGCTATCACGTGGTCTACGGCGCGCGTCTCCGCGTTGTCGACGGCGAACAGGTTGTCCACGGACAAATCCTCGCGGAGTGGGATCCTTTCACCTTCTCGATTCTTACCGAGACGGCGGGTTCCATTAAGTTCGACGATCTGCGCCCCGGTCTAACCATCGAAGAACAGGTCGATGAAGTCACCGGTCTTTCACAGGACGTGGTCACGCTTCCTCCGGGCGATGAAAAGCATCAGCCGGCGATTCTGGTCCGCGATTCTTCGGGCAAGGTTCGCAAAAAATACCTCATGCCTTCCCGCGCTCACTTGATGGTCAAGGATGGCGATGAAGTTCAGGCCGGTGACGTTCTCGCGAAGATCCCGCGTGAAACCACCAAGACCAAGGACATCACGGGCGGTCTGCCGCGCGTCGTGGAACTGTTCGAAACCCGCAAGCCGAAAGACCCTGCGGTCATCAGCGAAATCGACGGAATCGTCAAATACGGCGACATCGCCAAGGGCATGCGCAAGGTTCACGTCGAGTCCGAAGACGGAAAAACCACTAAGGAATATTCGATTCCTCGTGGTATCCACATCAACGTGCAGGAAGGCGACCACGTCAAAGCCGGCGAGGCTCTGATCGATGGCCCGCTCAATTTGCACGACTTGCTCGCGGTACTCGGCGAAAAGTTCACGCAATCCTACCTGGTCAACGCCATTCAAGAGGTTTATCGCCTGCAGGGCGTGAACATCAACGACAAGCACATCGAGACCATTTCCCGCCAGATGATGCGCTGGGTAAAGGTGGAAGATGTGGGCGACACCACGTTCCTGCTCGAAGAACAGGTCGACAAGTTCCGCTTCCGCGAAGAAAACGATCGCATCATTGCCGAAGGTGGACGTCCCGCAACCGGCCGTCCGCTGCTCCTGGGCATTACCAAGGCGTCGCTGTCCACCGATTCGTTCATCTCGGCGGCCAGCTTCCAGGAGACCACTCGCGTCCTCACCGAGGCTGCGGTGGCCGGAAAGGTCGATTACCTCCGCGGCCTCAAGGAAAACGTCATCATGGGTCGGCTCATTCCCGCCGGCACCGGTTTGGAGCACTACCGCAGCATTCAGTTGCTGACGGAGATGCCGCCACCGGCTCCCGTGGACGAAATTCCGGAGGCTGCAGAACTCACACCCGAAGAAGCTGCCGCGCTCGATTTCCTGCAAAAGGACACCGAAGCGGACGCCGCCACCGAAGGCTAATCTAACCAGACACTTGGCAAGAACTGAAGAAAAGGGCGTCTCGCATCCAGGAGGCGCCCTTTTTACTGTCTTTTTAGGTACCTTCAGGAACCCTACGCCACCACCTCCATTGAAGAAGCGCGCACAGGTTCTTACAATCGATTGAGGGCTGTTTAAGCGCGCAGGCTGACTGGTTCTAGAGCTATGTCTGACAGCGAAACCAAAAACCCCAAAATGGCGGATGCCTCGAACGCGGCTGGCGAGAGGGCCACTGTATCGTCGCGTCTCAAGCTCTTCGAAAAACGGCAAAATGAGCTGTGGCGCACCACCTTTTTAATACTTCTGGTTCTGGCCACCGTATTCGCACTGGTCTCTTGGGATACCGTGCGCTCCCTCACCCATCGCTTCGAAGCGCTTCCCATCGGGCTGGTCATTTTGGTCGCGCTCTTTGGCGCCCACGTCTGGAAACGCACCCAGGAAATTTCTGAACTCCGCGGCTTGGTGCAGGGAATTGAGCAGCGCGACGCCGTTCCTCCCAATGAAAAACAGATCGATCAACTTTTTGACATGATCAGCCGTTCACAACAGGGGTATCGCGACCTTATCGATTCTTTCGATGACATCCTGATTGCTCTTACGCTGGATGGAGAGATTCGCGCGGTGAATCGGAGTTTTGCTGACCTTGTGGCTACTCCCTACCAGGGGATCGTCGGGAAACACCTGTCGGAATTCGTTCAGGAGGCGGCCGGAGAAGGTGCGGAGCTGGCTAGGCGCGCTATGCCCAGGTTTCTGGAGCGCCGCACCTGGTCGGGCGTAGTGAACGTACATCTCAAAAATCAGCAAGGGGTGTTTTACTTTGATTGCGTCGCCCACGCCATGATGCGCGACGACAAAGTTCACGGGCTCACAATTCTTGCTCGCGACGTCAGCGCCTCGCGCAAAAATGAAGCGCGCTTCACCGAATTGTTTGAAACGCTCCAAGAAGGCATCTACATCATCAATCCCGCTGGTGACATTCTGGATGTAAACCCCGCCCTGGTACGTATGCTGGGTTACGACTCGAAAGATGAACTTCTTGCGCGCCAGGTCCCGGAAATA
>Ga0182015_10005089_pt1 | contig 13841 bp, 16 predicted proteins | sample 712P3MmetaG_FD_120478 | JGI IMG/M metagenome (GOLD analysis project Ga0182015, IMG submission 120478) | Permafrost microbial communities from Stordalen Mire, Sweden - 712P3M metaG | ecosystem: Environmental > Terrestrial > Soil > Wetlands > Permafrost | place: Sweden: Stordalen | collected...
CAACTTCTCTGCTCCAAGCACGCTGATCATCCATCCTCAGCTTGCCCGCTCAGACTCCTTCAGGCTCATCTTGCGTTGGAATCAACTTCCACGCTCAGGCTCATCTTGTGTTGGACAAGAGTCTGCGTTGCGGGTGTGGGCGAATGGGAGGATACTGATGCTATGGCGACGCAGCCCATCAGCGAGCATCCGGCGGGCGGCCGGTTGATTTCCGTGGAGGAGTATCTCTCCACGGGCTACGAGCCCGACTGCGAGTACGATGACGGCGTGGTCGTGGAGCGAAACGTGGGCGAGTTCGAGCACTCCTTCCTTCAGACGATTCTGGCGACCATATTCACAAACAAAATGGATGCGTGGGGCGTGTTCGGACTAACGGAACAGAGAGTCCAAATTGGCGCTCGCAGGTTCCGGGTTCCGGATGTGTGCGTATTGCTGCTGGGCGCTCAAACCGAGGACATCCTGACAGAGCCGCCGCTGATTGCCATCGAGATTCTGTCTCCGGAAGACTCGAGGCGCAACGCCGCAAAGAAGGCGGGCGAGTATCTTGATTTTGGAGTCGAACACGCGTGGGTGATCGACCCCTATGCCCGCGTTGCCTATCGCGGCACGACCGCCGGGTTAGAGCGTGTACCAAGCGGCGAGCTGACCGTGGCTGGAACACCCATCGCGGTGAACACCGCCGACCTGTTTGCAAAGCTCGATTGGATTCGCTCAAGCGGAAAACGGTAGGGAAAAAGCCCGCCATTATGCTTCGACTCGCGGTTCGGCGGAAAGGGAGTTTATGGTCTGGCGACGCCTCAACTCCATTGCGACTCGCGAGCGATCAGGAAGATATGACCATTGACGAGAAGCTGAGCCACGCAGTCCGTGGAGTTGTGGAGCTGCTTGTCAACGCCGATATCGGCGGTTTGGCCAATCAATGCGTGCTATCGCGCCTGACAAAAGAAGACGTCCGTTCCGTCGTCAATGAATACGGGCGGAAGCTTGTATTGCCTCCGTCCGATGCCTATCGAGAATTGGATGCGGTGAGGGTGTCATCCACCGACATTCCGAGATGGTCGGTCAGAATGCCGTTATGGACGAAAGAAGAGGGGCGAAGCGACTTGACGCTTGAATTAACTGTGACGATGGGAGCCAACGACACCCAAATCGAGTTGGATGACATCCACGTGCTTTGAATTGCGAGCGGGTTAGCAGAACCGAGACCTGCAGCGTGAATTACCCCTCTACTGGCAACTCCGCTGACAAAATATTCATCGGCGTCAATCCCCTCTGGCGCATCGCGCGCAGACTGAGCGCGTCATGCCGCTTTGCAAGTCGGCGCCCATTGTGATCGACCACGAGCCTGCAGTGGAACCAAGCGGGATCGCGATACCCGATAGCGCGATTCAGCAGGATCTGCCGCGCGGTGGACTTGAGCAGATCGGCTCCACGCACAACCTCAGTGATACCCATGGCCGAGTCGTCGGCCACGCAAGCGAGCTGGTAGCTGGGCACGCCGTCGCGACGCCACACAACAAAGTCTCCAAAGTCACGGCCAGCAACGAAGCGCTGTGGTCCAAGGTTCAGATCGTCGAACTCGACGACCTCGCCGTCTGGCACGCGAAACCGCCAGTTGTAGCCATCGGGCTGCTCAATCTCACTCACCGTGGGGCCGGGAAGCTGTGGAACGTGGCCAAGATTCCGGCGGCAAGTTCCCGGATAGAGTGGCTCGTCGTCCTGCAGGTCGAGTTTGCCCATCGAGCCGGCGCCGGCGGCAATCGAACTCTCATGCGGTGCCCCGACAGCCGCTTCAAGATCTTTCCGCGAGCAGCGGCAGGGGAACAGATACCCCCGATGCAGCAGCTTGCGCCATGCCGCTAGATACACGGCGCGGCGTCGGCTTTGCTGGTAGGGGCCGAATGGTCCGCCCTTGTCGGGCCCCTCATGCCAGCGGATGCCGAGCCAGCGCAGATCCTCAAGTGCGGCATCGGCGTATGCAGAGCGGCTGCGGTCGGCGTCGAGATCTTCCATGCGCATAACAAGTGCGCCGCATGCAGCTCGCGCGCGCTGATACGCCGCCCAAAACGTGCGCGCATGGCCCACATGTAGATAGCCCGTGGGCGAGGGAGCAAGTCGCCCTCGGTAGCTCGACACTGGCGCTGGAGATAAGCTGGCCATCCTGACTTGAGTGTAGGCAGGAGGCGCATCGACGCATAGGTACAGCTTGATTCCGGTGACGAGTTTGGTTCGCGAGGAGGGCCGGCTAAGTGTTCGAGTCCGCTAGTTCGACTCGCCCTTCCCGCCGTCGTCTTCGTCATCGCCGCGGTGGTGGCTGTAGTGGCCAATGTTCTCGTTCAGATGGTCGGGATCGACGGAGACCTGGACCACATCCATCTCGTGCCCATCGAGATCGACAATCAACATACCCATGCGCGAGCCCTCGGGATGAACAAAGATGAGGGTCTGCTCGTTGCCCTTGCGGCTTGTCTCGCGGATCATTCGCTCCCAGCCAGCCCCGAGATGCCGCTCCACAAGGTTGTTCAGCTCCTGGCCGTCCACGTCCTCGGTGAAGGATTCAAACTCCGCCACGTGAATTCCGTTCACCCCGCGGTGCGTGGCCTTGCCGGCCACCAGGCTGATGAGCCCCAAGAAAGGAATACGCGTCGCGTGAGCATGATAGCGGCTCTCGATCGTGTTCACTACCGCGTCGAAGCCAGTCTCGGAACCACCGGCCATCACAGCTGCCGGAATGGCAAGAGCCATGAAGCCAAAGGGAATCAACCAGAGGTGTCTCATTCGTCATCTCCTGATTTGGACTTGTCGGTCACTTTGTCCGTGTCTTTCGTCTTTTCCTTGTCCTTCATCTTTGGCATCTTCTCCACGCTGCCTAGCGCGCCAAGACCCGCAAGCCCATGCAATTTGCCCAGATCGTCCATGCGGATAGGGCCAAGAATAAGCACGATCGTCAGTTCCTTGGGCTCGGCCGTAAGTATGAACATACCGTGCGACTCGCCGTTGACCAGCTTCACGAAAATGTCAGTCGTTTCCCCTGACTTCCGCTCGCGTTCGCGCACAATCGGCGTCCACTCGCCGGTCTCGAAGGTCTTGCGCAGCAGGTCAATATCCTCCATCGAGTATTGGCCTTCCTTGTCGAACTCGTACGACCGCACGTAGATGCCGTCCAGGCCGTCGATCAGTTGCTTGGCCGCGGCGTCGTCCTTGTCTTTCCCGTCCATGAATTTTGAAGCGAAGCCCAGCATGTTCTTGCCGAGTGTCACCTCGGTTACGTCTGAGGCGCGCGCAGCCAACTGCTTTTCGAGTGCCGGGGGCAACGGGAGCTGCGAGTCCTGAGCGTGCAGTGGCCCGACGACAATGCAGATGGCAAAGGCAGACGTTACAGCGGTTGCTAATAGTCGATTTCGTAATTGCATGGGTTCTTCTCCTTATGTCTGACAGCCGCGATTGCGGCTATTTCTGTGAGCTGCGGGAGTTCTCTGATTCGCGATCGTGGTCCGCGAGTTGGGCCTGAGCATGGTCGAGCGCGTGACTGGTAATGCGGAGCGCGGTAAACACCTGCTGGCGCGCTTCTTCTCCTTTGCGCTGCTCCTCCTCGTGATGACGCCAGGTAAGTCCGCCGCCTAACGCCGCCACCAGTACCACCGAAGCGGCCAGCCGTTGCCAGAGAACGAAAGATCCGTGCACGGCATCTGGGCGCTTGCGTGCGGCGCGCTGGGCAAGAAGCTTGCGCTTCAGTCCCGGCGGCGCGGGCCGGCGCTCGAGTGCCTGGCGAAGCTCGAGTTCGAATTCGTCAAACGGTTCATGCTCCACGTACATACTCCTTCAAGTTCGTTGCCGCCTTGGCGCGCAGCAGCTTCAGGCCACGCTGCAAATGGCTCTTGACTGTCGCTACGGGCGCGTCGAGAGTTGCGGCGATCTCTTCGGGCGTCAAATCCTCCTGGTAGCGAAGGATCAGCGCTGCGCGCTGCGGCTCGGGCAGCGTTGCAAGCAGGCCTTCCAGGCGAGAGCCGAGCGGTGACGAACGCTCTTCCACGCGCATGCCGTGCTGCTCTTCGATCTCAACCCACAGGTCCATGCCTCGCACCTTTCGCCGCCTTAGCGCATCGGCCGATCGGCTCATCGTCACGCGGCGTAGCCAGAAGCAGGCGTGCTCCGCTGATTCGAGCCTCGCAAGATGCCTGTCCATTTCGAGGAACACATCCTGCGCAATCTCTTCCGCCAGACCGCGGTCGCCGGTCATGCGCAGGGCAAGCGAGAAGACCATTGATTGGTGCTGGTCCACGAGTTGTTCAAAATCAGGCTGCCAGTCGTGGGCCATATCTCTCGCTGCTACTCTCTTATCCGCACAGATGCGGACGTGGGGATGCAGAGAATACGCGAATTGCCCAAAAAAGTTCTGGCGGCGAAAGCGCAGAGGGTTTACATGGGGCGGGAATCCCGCATTTACTGTGGAAAAGAGCGCCTTCAGTTTCACAGTTGACAACGCCGACGAATTGTTTTACTTTGCAATGTAAAGTGAATCCGGCATGAACGACCTGAACAAAGCGTTGGACGACATCAGCAGCATTCGCAGGCAGGTTGCCCACAGTACGGAGTTTCGCGGTTACGGCCCCGCAACCCTTGCCTGTACGGGTGCGTTGGCGCTCGCTGCCTCGGGCGTTCAGGCTCTCTGCCTGCCTGATCCGGCCAATCATATTGCCGCGTACTTGAGCATTTGGATCTGGACCGCCGCTCTTTCCGCCGCCTTGATTGGAACCGAGATGTACGCCCGCACCCGTCGCATTCATTCCGGCATGGCCGACGAGATGATCCGCATGGCCGTCGAGCAGTTTCTCCCATCGGCCGCAGTCGGCGGCCTTGTTACGTTTGTGCTCATCCGCTTTGTTCCGGGATCGCAATGGATGCTCCCTGGCATCTGGCAAGTCATCTTCAGCCTGGGCATATTTTCGTCGTGCCGTTTTCTGCCGCGCGCAATGGCCGTCGTAGCAGGCTGGTATTTGCTCACCGGCCTCACGTGTCTCGCACTCGCGGACAACCGTGCGCTTTCTCCCTGGGCCATGGGCATTCCTTATGCGGCGGGGCAGTTGATCGTGGCAGGGATTTTGCTCTTCTACTCGCAGGAGGCAAAAGATGAAATCTAAGCCTCCCGCCGGCGAAGGGCGATTCGCTTATGAAGGCCTTGATCGCGTCATTCACGAGCGTGCGCGCCTCAGCGTGCTCACATCCCTCATTACAAATCCAAAGGGGCTTGCATTCGGCGATCTCAAGCAACTTTGCGCTCTCACCGATGGCAACCTGAGCCGCCATCTAAGCGTGCTTGAAAAAGGAAAGATGGTCGAGATCGTGAAGAAGCAGGATCGCAATCGCCCCCTCACCATCTGTCGGATCACATCTTCGGGCCGCAAGCGCTACCTCGAATACCTTTCCACGTTGGAACAGGTGGTCAAGGATGCGGCAAAAGGAAACGCGGATGAAACCGCAACGAACCTGGCACACGGCCTCACTGCATCCCGGGCCTGACCCCTTTTTTTGCAAAGTAACTTTGCAATGCAAAGTGAACTTCAATCGACGCAACCCAACCAAGAGAAACATGAAGGAGAAGTAGATATGAGCGACGCATCAGTTTTCCAAACGAGCATGCACACCAACCTGAGATCCCGATCAATGGGGTTAAAACTCCTGGTGGTCAGCGTGCTGGCGCTTTTCATGACCGTCCCGTCGCTTTTTGTCTGGGGTCTGGTGGAAGAAAGGAGCCAGGGAGCGGAGAATGCCGTCCAGCAAATGAGTAGCCATCCGAGCGGCCAGCAAACTTTGCTCGGTTCGTCCATCAAGACGGTGGATTCGTACCGATCGATCAACCGATCTCTCAAATATGTGCTCCTCTTCCTGGGTCTTGTCTTCCTCACCTACTTCATCTTCGAAGTAACGACCGGCAAGCGCGTTCACCCCGCGCAATATCTGCTTGTAGGCACAGCGCAAATCATCTTCTATCTGCTCCTGCTATCCATCGCCGAGAAGATTGGATTCGATCTTGCCTATCTGATCGCCGCCGGCGCAACGGTAGCGCTGCTTTCGGTGAATGCCGGATGGATCTTCACCAGCAGCTCGCAGGGAATGAAGGCGCTCGCCGTTTTCAGCCTGCTGTACGCGCTCATCTATATGCTGCTGCGCCTCGAAGACGACGCATTACTGATCGGCGCGATTGCCAGCTTCGCGGCAGTGGCAGCAGCTATGTACTTCACCCGGAAGATTGACTGGTACAGCTCGCAGCCGGTGTCGAGTCCTCCCGCATAACAAACAGCTGGGTTGTTCGAATGGACGAGCGGAAGGAATCCTCATCGTGCAAAGTAAATCCAGTAACGGTCTCCACGTCGCCATCATCATGGATGGCAACGGCCGCTGGGCTACACGGCGGGGGTTGCCTCGCATCGCCGGTCATCGCGCCGGGGTGGCCGCAGTCAAGCGCGTTGTGGAACGGGCGCTCGAACTGGGCGTCCGGTGCCTCACCCTCTACGCGTTCTCCTCCGACAACTGGCGGCGGCCGGCTCTCGAAGTCCAGAGCATCTTCTGGCTCCTGCGCGCATTTCTGCGCCTCGAGACTGAGCGCCTCAGGCAGCGTGGCGCGCGGCTCCAAATCATCGGCAGGCGCGATCGATTGGCGGCGTCGGTCTTGCGCGAAATCGACAAGGCCGAATGCGCAACCGTCGCAGGGGAGCGCATTCACGTGCGCGTAGCCATCGACTACTCGTCGCGCGATGCAATCACTCGAGCCGCCGCATGCGCCACCGCCGCACTGCCGGCCGAGCGAATTCCATCGCCCGATTTGCTCGCAACCATGCTGATGCAGACGATGAACTCGCAAAGCGCTGACGTCGATCTATTGATCCGCACCGGCGGTGAAAAGCGGCTCTCTGATTTTCTACTCTGGGAATCCGCCTACGCCGAGCTCCTCTTCACTGACTGCATGTGGCCTGATTTTGACGAGGCCGAACTTGAAGCCGCTTTGGCCGAATTCCACCGGAGGGAGCGTCGTTTCGGCGGCGTTGTGCACATCGAGCCGCATTCCGCCGCGTCACTGATTGGCGGTGTGCAATGATGGCTCCGGGCGCGCGGCCGCTGCAGGTCAAGTTCATCTTGCCTGCGCTGACTGAAGCGACCGATCCGTACTGGCGTCCGATCAAATACTCGCTATTTCCGCCGCTGGGGTTGGCCACACTCGCTGCATATTTGGCGCCCGGTGACCACGCAGTTATTGTGGACGAACATGTGGAATCTCTGACCCTCGAAGATGAGCCTGACCTCGTTGTGATTCAGGTGTACATCACCAACGCCTCCCGCGCCTATAGGATCGCCGACCACTATCGCAGTCACGGGACATCTGTCTGCCTCGGAGGACTGCATGTCACATCGCTTCCCGATGAAGCGGCAGTTCACGCGGACGCCATCTTCCTCGGACCCGGAGAACAGACCTTCCCGCAATTTCTCGACGATTTTCGTGCAGGGAAACCGGCGCGCGTTTACGCCTCTGGGCTGGGCCGAACGCTGGAACGTGTTCCGCCAATTCGTCGTGAACTTATCCAACGTAACTTTTATCTGGTGCCGAACTCAATCGTTGTGACCCGAGGATGTCCGCAGCATTGCGATTTTTGCTACAAGGATGCATTCTTTCAGGGCGGACGAGGCTTTTACACGCAGCGAGTCGACGACGCGCTGGCTGAGATCGAGCGGCTACCCGGACGCCATCTCTATTTCCTCGACGATCACCTGCTCGGGGACAGACACTTTGCCGAAACGCTTTTTGAAGGCATGAAGGGCATGAGACGTGTGTTCCAGGGCGCAGCCACAGTGGACTCCATTTTGCGAGGTGACCTCATAGAGCGTGCCGCGGAAGCTGGTCTGCGCAGCATCTTTGTAGGCTTCGAAACGCTTACGCCAGAAAACCTGAGGCGTAGTAACAAGAGGCAGAACCTCGGCCGCGACTACAAGGCAGTTGCTAGCCGCTTGCACTCCCTTGGCATCATGATCAACGGCAGCTTTGTTTTTGGCATGGATGACGACGGTGAGGATGTATTTCGGCGTACTGTTGATTGGGCAATTGACCAGGGCATTACCACCGCGACGTTTCACATTCAAACACCCTACCCTGGAACGCAACTATTCGCACGCATGGTTCGAGAACAGCGCATTCTCACACGCGACTGGAACCTCTACGACACAAGACATGTGGTCTTTCGTCCGTCCAAACTAAAGCCGGAAGCACTGAAGGAGGGATATGACTGGGCCTATCGCGAATTCTATCGTTGGAGTTCTATCGCGCAAGCTTCGCTGCATCATGGTACGCTCAAGCACCAAGCCAAACACTTCTTCTATTCCGCGGGATGGAAGAAATTCGAGCCACTTTGGGATCTGATTATTCGGGCTCGCCAATTGACCAGAATGACTCCACTGCTTGAGAGCGTGCTCTCACGCGTTACTCGAGGAAGAAACGAGCACCAGCCGGAAAACAGTGTGTCCATGTTTCCGATCATTTCTTCCGATCAGGTCGTCGCCAGGTGCGTCGCAAACAAAGAATCGGCATAGCACAGCGACTGAGTCGACTTTCCCGTCACTAGCTAGCTACTCTACTGATCTCCATGACTTACTCCCACCATCTTCGCCGCATCCGCTTCTGGCTTGCCCTGTTCATCGCCGGCCTCATCCTCAACGGCATCACGGCATTCCCCCTGCAAACTGAACTGGGCTGGCTTGTATGCCTCGTTCATGCAGAACCATTGCGCGCCATCGCAGAATTTACTCACCTCCGCCCTTGGATCGAATCGGTCAACGACGCGCTCCGCGCTACCAACGCCCGCTATCCCTTCCTGGCCTACGGCACCGACTGGCTTGCATTCGCCCACCTCGTCATCGCCGTCGCCTTCATCGGTCCGTTCATCGATCCCGTCCGCAACAAGTGGGTCATCACATTCGGCCTCATCGCATGCGCCGGTGTCCTCCCTCTCGCACTCATCGCCGGTCCCATCCGCGGTATCCCGCTCGGTTGGCGTCTCATCGATTGCAGCTTCGGCGTCATCGGCAGCATACCGCTCCTGATTTGCAGACGATCAATCATCGAGTTTGAACAAGACACTCGAGCGAGGTAGCGCCGGCATCGCGACGGGTTGAACCGGATTTCCAGGTTTCTCGAATATCTGAACAGCAAACATTAGAGGCGAAGATTGACCTTTGCCAGATCGATAATCTCGTTGCCGCGCCCATCGAGAACCGCTTTGATCATGAACAGGCCGAACCCCTTCATTTGATCGACGGTAATCGTCGGCGGCATGGAGAGTTCCTGCCGACTGACGATCGCTTCGAGCAGAACAGGCCCGTCATGGCGCAGCGCCTGCTCGATCATCGGTCTCACCTGGTCCGCGGTCTCGGCCCTCAAACCAAGGATTCCCGCGGCTTCTGCCATCATTGCGAAGTTCGGGTTGTGTAGATCGGTTCCGAATTCGAGAATGCCGGCGGCCTTCATCTCCAATTCGACAAAGGCCAGAGAACTGTTGTTGAAGACAATCACCTTGACCGGCAGTTTCAACTGGATGAGCGAAAGCAGATCGCCCATCAGCATGGCCAGACCACCGTCGCCGGAGAGAGAGATCACCTGGCGGCCGGGGTGACTCACCTGCGCTCCAATGGCCTGCGGCATCGCATTGGCCATGGATCCGTGCGTGAACGAGCCGAGCAGTCTTCTTTTGCCGTTCATGTGCAAGTAGCGCGCCGCCCAGATCGTCGGCGTGCCCACGTCGCAGCTGAACACAGCGTCCTCAGCCGCAAGCTCATCAAGAACTTTGGCCACATACTGGGGATGGATCAGCTTTTCTCCAGATTCGCCCGTGGCCAAATCGTCAAGGTCCTTACGAGCTTCGCCATAATGCTTGAGCGAAGCACTCAGGTGAGCCTCGTCGGTTTTGGTGCGCAGCTTGGGATTGAGCGCAGCAAGGGTGCTTCTCACATCACCCACGAGGCCCAGGTCGACCTTCGTGCGCCGGCCAATCTGTTCGCCGCGAATGTCTATTTGAATGACGGTCGCGTCTTCCGGATAAAACTGCTGATAGGGGAAATCCGTCCCGAGCATCAGCAGCGTGTCGCAGTTCATCATGGCGTGATACCCAGACGAAAAGCCCAAAAGCCCGGTCATGCCCACGCTGAACGGGTTGTCGTACTCCACAAATTCTTTGCCCCTCAATGCGTGCACGATGGGAGCTTTCAGCTTGCCCGCGATTTCGATCAACTCGCCATGAGCCCCTGCACAGCCGGCGCCCGCCAGAATCGTGGTCCTCTTCGAGTCGTTCAGCATTCCCGCCAGCACTGCGATTTCGTCCTCAGAAGGACGCACTATCGGATTGGCCTGGTGAAATTTGATGCGCGGTCCCTGCCCGACAGCGTCCTGCAACGCGACGTCGCCAGGGATAGCAATCACCGCAACGCCGCGCATGGAGATGGCTGTCTGCATGGCAATCTCAAGCACACGCGGCATCTGTTCGGGGTTCGAAACCAGTTCGCAATAGTGACTGCACTGCGCAAAGAGATGTTCCGGATGTGTCTCCTGAAAATATCCGCTGCCAATCTCGTTGCTTGGCACCTGCGCCGCGATGGCAAGCACCGGGACACGGCTGCGGTGACAGTCGTAGAGCCCGTTGATCAGATGCAGATTGCCTGGGCCGCAGCTTCCGGCACAGACCGCCAGCCCTCCGGTCAGATGAGCTTCAGCGCCGGCGGCAAAGGCGGCCGTTTCTTCATGCCGCAGATGAATCCAGTCCAGTTTCCCGGTGGCGCGAATCGAATCGGTGATGCCATTGAGCGAGTCGCCGGAGACGCCATAAATGCGCCGCACTCCCGCCTCCGCCAAAACCTCCACTAACAGGTCCGCAACCTTCTTCTTCGCCATAGAGGCCTCCATTTTGGGGAATGTGAAATGAAGATGCAAATCCCAGAGACAACAAGTTTAGATGACAGCAAGCTTGGAACAGTTCCAACTGCAAACGCTCAAAAACGGCACGGGTATGAGCACCGCGCGGAGATGACGGATATGGCGCCGGAAGAAAACTGGGCGACGACGACGGTGGTTATGGGCGCTGCGGTGGTCGGCCCGGAAAAAATTCGCACCCGTTCCTACTCCTGATTTGAAGGGAAGCGCAAACGCTCTCTGGCTCTTGCTCGGCAGTAGTGCCAGTACCCGGATGTCGACCGGCGAAGCTAACTTACTGGTCCTTCCACCCTGTCTCGACGACCTTGTTGCCGCAGAAGCCGCAGCTCCCCGGGCCGCCGTGGATGCGCGTTTGTTGCGCCGTTTGTGCCGCAGCCTCGGAGGTGCTTACGTCGCAGCCCTGATTGCTGCCGGGCTTAAATTTGTAACCCTTCTGTGTCAGGTAGGCATTAAAGTCATCGAGAACCGATTGGTCGACTATTCTCGCGCCGTTCGGCAGATGTCTCACTGGCTTCGTCGTCTGGAAAATGCCCGTGACATAGATGTCGAACCCCCCACCGCCCGACGTTGAGCAGGAGATGAATGGCGCTGCTGGATGGGCAGCCGTGGCCTGTGCCGCAGCCGCGGCCGAAGCAGTTGCTGCGTTCGCGGCTGCGGCCTGCGCGGGTGTATCTGTCCAATCCACCGGAACAACGTGGCGTCCGACCGTATCAACCCGAAGCGCCGTTGTATGCAACATTGCCTGCATCGCCGGGCTTTGTCCGCTGCATCGAGTACTGTGGTCCGTCAGATCGAGATCGTGTACGTAGTGGTCCCGGATATAAACGTCAAAGGCCTTGTCAACAGCGGCCGAGTCCCAGTCTGCCTGGAATATCGGGCTCACATATCTTGTCTGGTTCGCGTTCCAGTTCTGCTTGGTCTGGTCCACTGCCATCGTTGCACCTCCAGGAGCAATCAACGCGCAGAAATACGTCGTCAAGCGATGTTGGGTAAGATCGAGGCCGCCCGCCCCCAGCACGAGCGGATCGAAGCCGCTTTGCCCAGACGCGAGTGCCGGTTGTCCATATCTCCACCCGGTGTCGATCATCTTCAACTTGGCGCTATCGCGGGCGCTGGCGATTTTCTTTTGCGCTGTCTGAGCGTCGGCAATCGTCCAGATCGGCTGGCACGTGATCCCCGCACTCGGATAGCCATATGTGGCCCTCAGGTACGCCGAAAATGCAGGCTCAAGGACCGGGGTTGCGCGCAAGGTGTTTACATCCACCTCGAAGACTGCCGTCAGATACTCTGTCTTGTGGTTTGGATCGGACGGAAAAGGAGGTGGATTTGAAAAGCAGATGTTCATCGCGGTCAAGTTGCCAACGGCGCCGGGAGCTTGTGTCTGCGCGAAGAGCGCCGGCGTCGAAGCCAGCACTAGAACCAGAAAGGTGGTCAGAAAGAATAGGGGCCCGGGGTAGGACTGCACTCTCAAACAGCGCATGACGTTGGCCTCCAGCAGCGATGGAGTTAGCGGCAATCTCGGGGAGATGCAAATCATACGCCCCTCCCGGTTCGGAAGCCAGCGACTAATTTGCCACAATCAGCCTTGAAATGCGCCCACCTCACTCGACTCCGGAGCGTCGAAAATCCAGACTGCGCTTGCCACGGCTCATCCCGCACTGCATTTCGGAACTCGGTGTCGAAGCCGTACACTGTCACCCATATGCCGCCTGTAGTCATTTATATGGAAGAGAAGTTCTCGCTTGAGACTCTCAGCACTGAAGACTCGCTCGACCTTCGATCGATCAACGAGAAGGCGTGGAAGGCGATCACCGAGTCGTGCACCGTGTCCGAGCTCAAGCTCTACTACTTGAAGATTCGATCTCTGGCCGGCATCGAGCGTCTCAGCCGAACGGTCAAGCTTCACGTTGAATACGCCAACAGGGTGGAAGATATCTCTCCGCTCTTCGCGATGCCCTGGCTCGAGAGCCTGACCGTGTACGATCTTCCCCGGATCAGCCGGCTCGACGGCATTGAAGCGCTTGAAGGGTTGAAGGAACTGCAGCTTTCAGGAAACCGCGGGAGCGGGGATCCGCCGCTGAAGCTCGAATCGGTGCGGCCAATCGCCAGCCTCCGGAATCTGGAAAAGCTGGAGATCGTGAACCTCCGCCTTGAAGACCGGGATATCTCATTTATCGCTTCAGCGTTTCCCAAGCTCCGGTCATTGCGGCTGTCAGGAAAAGAATTTGAGCGCGCGCAGTTCGCATACCTGGCCAAGAGACTCAATGCACAGCTCGACGAGCCAATTGAAGGCAGTTGGGTGATGGACTACGCCTTCTGCAAATGCGGCAGCAAGTATCAGTTGTTCATGGGTCGCCGCATGGGCATGCTTTGCCCGGTCTGCGATGAAAAGAAATTCAAAAAGCTCACCGAAGAATGGGAACGCATGATTCAGGCATCCTGAATCTCCGGCCATGCGACCTTGGAGCTGCGGCGACGCTGGGCTGCGGCCTCGGTGTGCCGCACGGGCCGCAATGTTCCAGAGAAGCCTGCTCAGAACAAATCCGGAATGCTGTGAAAAGCAATCCGCGTCGGCGCCGCCTTAAACGCCGTCAGCATGGTGGCCGGCGCCAGTGTGCTCATGCCGTACTTGTTGTTGAGCTGATCCATTATGGCCAGCAGGCGTGTGCGGCTCTGTGTGTCTTCGAGGCCGTCGAAGAGGTTGAGCGAGTGGAGCCGGTCGGGCACAAGCTCGCCGAGAAAGACGCCGATGAAGTAGGGATGATCAAATTCAGAGCCCTTAGGCTTGCTGGCCCATAGGCGAGTGAGCGCGGCGATCAGGGTCTGGTTGTCCTGGCACTCGCTCAGCTTGATCTCGCCCTTCCAGCCGCGC
>Ga0182015_10005091_pt1 | contig 13840 bp, 10 predicted proteins | sample 712P3MmetaG_FD_120478 | JGI IMG/M metagenome (GOLD analysis project Ga0182015, IMG submission 120478) | Permafrost microbial communities from Stordalen Mire, Sweden - 712P3M metaG | ecosystem: Environmental > Terrestrial > Soil > Wetlands > Permafrost | place: Sweden: Stordalen | collected...
ACCAGCGGATCGAACGATTCGAGCAGCGGCCGGTAGCGGTGGAAGAAGAACGCCCGGTAGATGAGTGCCTGAGGATAGACCGAAAAGAGCGGATAGCCAACCATGACCAACGCCCATACGCCGGGATGCGTTCGGAGCAGGATGAGGAACAGATCGGGAGCGTACTGGCGGACGAGCACAGTCATGATGGCGGCCCCAGCGGCAAAGAGCCCGAAGATTTGCGGGAGCTGCTGCCGGAGCGGGCCGGTGTTCCAAAGCTGCCTGCGATCGAAGGTGGGATCGCGGAGCAGGATGGCAAGGCACCAGGTCGCCACGACCCATAGGATTGGGAGCGGAGGCAGGCCGGTGGAGAGGTGGAAATAAAGTGCGATGGGGAGTCCGAGGAATAGCAGAAGAAATTCGGACGCCAGGAAAAAGCGGCGGGCGGTGCTGGTTGCTCGTATTGAGGGCGCGACGACGTGCAGGCCAATTGGGTCGACTGCCGGTTCGGTCGCCGGGATTGAGGCCAGCGCGCGTTCTGGGGTCACCTCCGTTGAGACGGCAGACGAGTGGAAAAAGTAGCGGAAAATTCACAAACCCCGCCCAATACGAGCGAAGGTTCCGCGCTCACCTCGATCTGAGATGCGAAAGAGTGGGCTCTCGCATAGGGGCATTTATCCGGCTGCGAGCTCCTTGGCGCGTTGCGTGGCGCGCATCACGGCTTTAATCAGAGTCACGCGCAGACCTCCCTCTTCCAGCTCGAGAATGCCGTCGATGGTGCAGCCGGCGGGCGTCGTCACTGCATCCTTCAAAAGCGCCGGATGGTAGCCGGTTTCGAGAACCATCTTCGCCGCACCGAAAGTGGTTTGCGCGGCGAGCAGCGTGGCGATGTCGCGAGGCAGGCCCACTTTGACGCCGGCTTCAGCGAGCGATTCCAGAATGATGTAGATGAAGGCGGGGCCGCTGGCCGAGAGTCCGGTGACCGCGTCCATGTGCTTCTCGTCGACGATGACAGTGCGGCCGACGGCCGCGAAGAGGCTCTCGGCCAACTGCATGTGTTGTGGCTGGACGAAGCGGCCGCGGCAGAGCCCGGAGATGCCGGCGCCCAGCATCGACGGCGTATTCGGCATCGCGCGGACAACAGGGACTTCTTCCACAGCGCTCTTCTCGATGGCCTCAGTGCGAACCGAAGCGGCAAACGAGATCAGGAGCTTGTCAGAGGTAAGTGCCGGCCGGATTTCTTCGATCAGTGCGGGGACCTGAAATGGCTTGACCCCGATCAGAATGACATCGGCTTTCGCTGCGATGGCGGCATTGTCCGTGGAAACCTCGATGCCCCACTGCGACGAGAGCGCGATCGCGCGGTCCTTATGAGCGACCGTCGCGAAGAGGCGGTCGGGCGTGAGGATTTGCTGCTTAAGGAAAGCCTGGAGCAGGATGCCGCCCATTTTGCCTGCGCCGAGAACGGCCACGCGGGAGGTGGAAAGATTAATCGTGTCAGACATAGTCCTATTGTGCAGCTTTCTGCGTGGCGATCCAGGCAGTAATGCGGGCATCGAGGACATCCAGCGGCAGCGCACCCGAGTCCACGACCTGGTCGTGGAACGCCTTCAAGGCAAACTTCGGTCCTAGCTCCTTTTCTGCCCGGGCGCGGAGCTCGAGGATTTTCAGCTGGCCCATCTTGTAACCCAATGCCTGCGCGGGCCAGGCGATGTAGCGGTCGCACTCCGCATTCACGGTGGCATCATCAAGGCCGGAGTGGGCGTGGAAGTAATCGACCATTTGCTGGCGCGACCAGTGCTGGGAGTGCACTCCGGTGTCGACGACCAGGCGAATGCCGCGGAAAATGTCAGCCTCCAGGCGCCCGAAGTCGGAGTACGGATCCTGATAAAAGCCGATGTCCTTGCCCAACCTTTCCGCGTAGAGTCCCCAGCCTTCAGTGAACGCCGTGTAGTGCATGTATTTGCGGAATTCGGGGAGGCCGGTCATTTCCTGGGCGATGGAAATTTGCAAGTGGTGGCCGGGAAGCCCTTCGTGGTACGCGATGGATTCGACGTTCGCGAGAGACCGGTGCTCGAAGTCGTAGGTGTTCACGAACACCGTGCCGGGGCGTGAGCCATCGGGAGTGCCCTCATCGTAGTAGGCGGGCGCCTGATCCTTTTCGATGTAGGCAGGGACCGCCTCGACCGTGAGCGGCGCTTTCGGCAGGCGGTCGAAAAGTTCGGGAAGCTTCGGGCGCATGTGGTCGATGTCAGCGCGGTAGACGTCAAGGAGCGCTTCACGGCTGGTGGGATGGAGCTTCGGATTGGCAACAATGGCGGCGCGTAAAGCGGCGATATCGGCGTAGCCGAGCTTCTTCGCGATGACGAGCATGTCGACTTCGTCGCGCGCAACTTCGTCTTCGCCGATCTTGTGAATCTGCGCGGGCGTCAGTTCGGTCGTTGTGCTTTGCTTTACGCGGAACGCGTAGTACGCATCGCCATCGGAGAGCGACCACACCCCAGGCTCAGCGCGGCCAGCGGGAATGTAGGTGGCATCGAGAAATTTCGCGAAACGCTGGTAAGCAGGGTAGACCTGTTTCGTGATGGCGGCGATGACTTCATCGTGGATGCGGGTTTGCTCAGCGGCTGAGATAGAAGCAGGAAATTTCTTCAGCGGCCGCGCGAAAGGACTGTCCTCGGGCTTCAGCGCTAGCAGGGCATTGACCTGTACGAGAACTTTCTCCAGCAGGTATTTCGGCGGAACGCGCTGGTCGTCGACGCCGGTCATCATGTTGTCGGTGACCTGGCGAAATGCAGTCGGAACTTTGCTCAGTCGTGCGATGTAGTCGTCGTAGTCCTTGACCGTGGCGAAGCTCAGACGCTGGACGAGTTGAGGCAGTTCGGAGTGGAGCCCATTGAACTGGTTGACCGGCATCTCCCAGGGCTTAAAACTGGAAGCCTCCTCATCCTCAACCAGTTCGCGAATCATGAGGTCTTTCGACAGAACTTCCTGGTCGGTGAGCCCCGCAGTGTCGATTTCCCCAAGCCTCGTTAGGTATTGGCGATTGCGAGCGAGCTGCTGGTTATAAGCATCGACGGAGTAGTCCGTGAGCTGGTCATTAAAACGCTTGTCGCCGATCGTGGAAGCAAATTCAGGCGAGTGGCCGAGCCGATCTTCCCAGATTTGCACGAAGAGCTCGTTGAGGAGCTTGCGGCGCGTGGCGAGGTCAGGTGCCTGGGAGAAAGCAGGCGCGACAGAGATGAACAGGCTGAGGAGAAGTGCGAAAAGGGTGCGGAGTTTCATCTCAGAACAGGGTACAGGGTGCGGCGCGCCGCTAACCAGGAGTCTTGATTCCTTTGCGAAGCATCTCGACAGATTTCGCGAGCCGGGCGGTGCGAGTTTCTTCCTTCTTCGCTTCGGTGATCCAGCGAACGTATTCCTTGCGATGGGTGTAACTCAGCTTCTCGAAAACGGACAGGAGCTTTTCTTTCTTGAGGAGCGCAGAAAACGCGGGAGGAATCTCAACGGTACGGACCGCCTCGTCCCTCCAGACTTCGACTTCAACCTTGTCGCCAGGCTGTTTGCCAAGCTGCTCGCGAAGCGCTTTGAGAATCCCGAGCATATGCTGCGGGTGACTATATTTCACCAGTGAGCCGGTGTAAGGAATGCCGTCAAAGGTGGCTCGAACCGGGACGCGGCCTTTGGTGCCGAATTCTTCTGCGACGTCATAGGGAAAATACACGAACGAACCGCCTCCGGGCTCGGATTCGATCTTCGCCGTGAAGGCGTATTTCTTCATGGCAGCAAATTAGCAGGTTAGCGAGTCCGCGTTGAAGTCAGGCGGCGGGCACAGGTGGCAAATGCGGCGCGGTTCGCGCGACTTCCCCATTCCAAAACCAGGGATGTGGGCACCGGCAGCGGTAGCGCTATTGATCGCCGTCCAGTGCGGAGCTCGCGGAGTGGCTGGTATCCAGCAGGCGATAGAGAGTGGAGCGGCTGATGCCGAGCATTTTGGCGGCGCGCACTTTGTTGCCGTTGGCGCGTGCGAGCATGCGGACGATGTGACGGAGGATGGCTCGATCGAGGTTGGGATCGTCGATGAAGGGCTCCACCGGTGCAGGCGTCCCAGTCATCGGAACGGGCCAGTGTAGGCGAGGGATGTCAATGGGGCGAATCCACTGACCGGTACATTCCAGGGCAGCCGCGGCGATCACCGATTCAAGTTCGCGGACGTTGCCTGGCCAGGCGTGTACGGTCAGACGCGAGATGGAGCCGGGGGCAAAACCCCGCAGAGGCTTCTGGTGCTGCTGGCTCCAGTTACGCAGGAAGAGTGCGGCAAGCAATGGGATATCTTCTTTGCGGTCGCGAAGTGGAGGAATCGAGAAACGAATCGCAGTGAGATGACTGGCGAGGTCGGAGCGGAACGAACCAGCAGCGGCCAGGCGTCGCAGAGACTGTAAAGATCCGGCAACGATTTGCATTGGCGCGTTGGCTTTGGTCGTGCGGATACGTTCGTGAGCGGCGCGCTCAATGAAATCGCGGAGACCGCGTTGGCGTTCGGGGGATAACTCGTCGACGCGTGAGAGATAGACGAGTCCGGCACGAGCTTCTTTCCAAAGCGTCTGCGGATCGTCGAGGAATTCGGACGCAACAACTGGAACAAAAGGGCCGGAGGCCGACGGTCCAAGCCCATGAAGAGTCTGAGCGGCGAGCAGCTTGCCCGAACCTTGTTCGGCCTCAACATTCACCAGACGGAAATAGGGCGCCGTGCAGCGCATCCGCGCGAAGAGCTGCTGCATAACAAGACTGCGGCCGGCCATCGGACCCAGCATCCATCGCTCCGGCTGGATCGTGTCGGGCTGAAGCCCTTCAGCATCGAATGCGTCCGAAGCCTGGAGCTCGCGGTTCTGTTGGTCTGCGGCGATTTGTGCGAGATACACGGTACTGTCCGTCCTGCTGCTGGGCATATCGGCAGAAGCGGAGGGAGGATGAACGCGCCAACGGTGGATAAGGCGGATCGCACCGGCCAACGCGCCACTTCCACATCTGCCACCTGCAGGCCGATGTGGTGCAAGCAGAATTACAAAAAAAACAGGATTTAGCTCAGTGCGCTGGCGCGTGCCGAGGGCTGATCCGAGAAGATCTTGCCGTCACGAATGTGAACGACGCGATGCGCATACTCGGCGATGTCGGGCTCGTGCGTGACCAGAACGATGGTATTGCCCTTTTTGTGGAGATCGTCGAACAGCGCCATGATCTCCTCGCCGGTTTTGGAGTCAAGGTTGCCCGTCGGCTCGTCCGCGAGAATGATGGACGGATTGTTGACCAGAGCCCGCGCCACGGCGACGCGCTGGCGCTGACCGCCAGAGAGCTCGTTCGGCTTGTGGTTCATGCGCCCTTCGAGGCCGACCGCCGCAAGACAAGCCTTGGCGCGACTGTCTCGCTCATCGGCTGGCGTGCCGTTATAGATGAGAGGCAGTTCAACGTTGTGCAGAGCAGTGGCGCGCGCCAGCAGGTTGAAGGTCTGGAAAACAAATCCGATTTCCTTATTACGGATGCGGGCAAGCTCGTCGTCGTTGAGCTCGCTGACGAGGTGGTCGTTCAGCCAGTACTTACCGCTCGACGGCGTGTCGAGGCACCCGATGAGATTCATCAGCGTGGATTTGCCGGAGCCCGAAGGTCCCATGATGGCGACGTATTCGTTGCGGCAGATGCGGAGGCTGATGCCCTGAAGGGCCTTGACCTGCTGCTCGGAGCCCATGTCGTAGGTCTTCCACAGGTCTTCGACCACGATCATGTCGGCCTGGCATGGTTTGGGCGCGGGCCGGAGTTCCGCTTCGGTTGAGGTTTCTGCCGCCATTAGGACTCCTGTTGCCATGGTAAACGTGTACGCGCTCGGGTCGCGCCTGGTTCCCGATGTATTCTTTCCCGGCCCCGTCTCAGGATGAGGAACTGGTGCTGGGTGGCGCCGCCAGTGTGGTGTCCTGCTTGACCAGGGAGTTCTCCTTCAGATCGCGCAGCACATGATAGGTGCCCGTAACGATGCGGTCGCCCGTTTTGAGGCCGTTGGTCACTTCGATGTCGGTGGCCCCGGTGATGCCGGTCGTGACCTGCACAAAGTGGACCCGGTCCTTTCCCGCCACCTTGCTGACGATGAACACGCCCTGCACCTGCTGCGCTGCCTGCTGCGAACTGCTGGTGGCGGCCGACACGGTCGAGGTCGGGGTGCTGTCGCCGGCCTTCAGCAGCTGCTTTGGATCCCGCATGGTCAGCGCCTGAATCGGAATGGCAACCGTGTCGTCCTTCTTCGCCGTGGTGATTTTCGCGGTGCAGGAAAGACCGGGGCGCAATTCGTCCGACGGAGAGTCGAGCGTGACCACAACCTTAAAGTCCTTCGCCTCTTCGACGCCGGTCGTGGACTGGCTGGTGGATTGGCCGCTCGAGCGCAGCAGAGCCTGATCGCCGACTTCAGTAACGTGGCCTTTGAAGATCTTGCCGGGCGCGGCATCGACCGTGACGTCGGCCTCCTGGCCGTTCTTCACGTTGACGATATCCGTCTCATCGACCTTGACTTCGGCGGTGATGACAGACATGTCGGCGAGGGTCATCAGGGTCGAGCCTTCGGTGTTCTGAATACCCTGAACGACCATTTCACCCTGGCGGACGGGTTCATTGGTCACGATGCCATCGAAAGGCGCAACTGCGATGGTGCGGTCCAGCAGATCCTGATTGACGCGCAGGTCAGCCACCTGAGTCTGAAGATGACCGCGCGCTGATGCGGTCTGGGCTTTGGCCTGAGCAAGCCCGGCAACCGCCTGAGCCAGACTCGCGACATCGAGGTCGTAGGCGGCCTTCTTCGCGTCGAAGTCCTGTTTGGACATGACCTGGGCGTCGAACAGAGCCTTAGCCCTCTCGAAGTCGAGTTTCTTCTGTTCCAGGTCGGCCTGAGCGTGATCCACATTGGCCTGTGCCGTTTTCTCAGCGGCGATATAGGAATTGATGTCGGTTTGAGCAGCCGAGATGGTGGCCTGCTGTGCGGCGACATTCGCTTCCTGTTGCACGTTCTCAATGGTCGCGAGGATCTGCCCTTTTTTGACGTGGTCGCCCTCGTTCACGTAGAAGCGCGTAACCCGGCCCATGGCGTTGGCGCCGACGTTGACCAGGGTCTTGGGCCTGATCTGGCCCGTTGAACTGACCACGGAAACGAGGTTCTCCTTCGCGACCGTTCCGATAAGGACCTTCGTGTACCCCGACTGAGCCCGGACGACCGTGAGCCCGACAACCGCGGCGAGAACCACAACGGCACCGATAATAAGCAGGATTTTTTTCAAAGCAGTGTTCCTTCGCGAACGATTACGCATTTCCGGTGGTGGCAGTTCCCCCGGGAGACTCCCGACAACAGAATCGGCCGCGAAACGATCGCTCTTACGGGCAAGTCCCTCGCTCCGGAATGTTCGGGATAGTTCCAGGGGGGTGGTTGCCTGCGGTGGCGGCCGGTAAGTTGCCGGAAGAAATTTCCACCACATGATAACAGGTTGCAGGCCAGTTTCGTCTCACCTAATCAGGGACTGCGGTGGGGTTCGAGGGCGAGAGTGAGGGCCAATGGATTTGCCTTGAAAGGGCTGACCCGGCCTCGTAGAATTGAATGCGCCCCCCCCAAGGAGTAGTAGTTAGCGTATGTCCAGGAATCGGTTCTCCCTCCAATCCGCGATTCTGATCGTGATGCTGGCTGGCGCTGGTGCCGTGGCCGCGCGCGCTCAGGCCCAGACCCCGACGCAAGCCCAGGACTCCGCACAAGGCTCCCAGGACAATCAGGACCCCCTGAAGAGGCAGCTCTCCGACAAGGAGCGCTTCAAGCAGCAGAAGCAACTGCGCCAGGAAATCGGGACGGCCTATAAGAAATGGCTGGACGAAGACGTTCGGTGGATCATCACCGATCAGGAAAAAAAGGCGTTTCTGAGCCTCAGCAACGACGAGGAGCGGGATGCCTTTATCGAGCAGTTCTGGAGGCGCAGAAATCCCAATCCCGATTCGCCGGAGAATGAGTTCCGCGAAGAACACTACCGGCGCATCGCCTACGCGAACGAGCATTTCGCGGCCGGCAAGCCAGGATGGATGACCGATCGCGGGCATATGTACATCGCGTTTGGCCCGGCGGACAGCACCGAATCCCACCCCAGCGGTGGCAACTACGAGCGGCCCATTGAAGAGGGTGGTGGAGAGACCTCGACGTTCCCATTTGAGACCTGGCATTATCGCTACCTCGAAGGGATCGGAGAAAACATCGATATCGAGTTTGTCGACTCGTGCATGTGTGGCGACTACCACATGACCATCGATCGTTCAGAGAAAGATGCCCTACTGCACGTGCCAAACGCCGGCCAGACGCTGTACGAGCAGATGGGCATGGCGAAGAAGGCCGATCGATTCAAGGGTGGAATGGAGGATCTTGGCCCCGGTCCTAATTCCTCGACCAACCAGAGCAAGCAATTCGATCGCATGGAGCAGTTCGCCAAGCTGGAGGCGCCACCGGAGATCAAGTTCAAGGATCTCGGCCTGGCGGAGTTCCTGTCCAGCCATAAGGTGCTGAACGGGCCCTTCTTCCCATTCGAGGTGCGCACGGACTTCGTGAAGGTAACCGACGATACGGTGCTGGTGCCGATCACGCTGCAGATCAAGAACCGCGACATCACCTTCAACACCAAGGATGGCGTGGCCAGGGGCGACGTGAGCATCATCGGCCGGATTTCGACGATCACCGACCGGGTGGTGCAGAGCTTTGAGGATCCGGTCGAGATTGAAGAACCGGCGGAGTTGCTGCCCAGAACGCTGAACAATGCGTCGCTCTACTGGAAGGCGTTTCCGCTGCGGCCCGGCCGTTACCGCATCGATATTGCGATCAAGGATGTGAACAATCCGGATCATGTCGGGGTTTGGGCGCAGGCGATCACCGTGCCGCGGTACGACGACGACCACCTCGCCGCCTCCTCCCTGATCCTGGCGGACAAGATGGAGCGCGTTCCGTCCAAGGAAATTGGAGCAGGATCGTTCATCATCGGAAACACGTACGTGCGACCCCGAGTAAACGCCAATCCGGCCTCGCCCGCCATGTTCCACCAGAATCAGAATCTGAATTTCTGGATGCAGGTTTATAATCTCGGCTTGGACGAGAAGAGCAAGCAGAACAACGCCCGAATCGTCTACGAAATTCTGAACACGGATACGAACAAGTCGGTTCTGAATGCGCAGGAAGATTCGAAGAAGCTGGGTGCCAGTTCGGACCAGCTAACGCTGGAAAAGACCCTCCCCCTGGCAGGTCTGGTGCCTGGAAAGTACATTGTGAAGATCAGTGTGGATGACGACGTGACTCGACAACAGATTGCACAGTCGGCACCCTTTACGGTGGAATAGGCACAGAAGGCGGTTTCCGGGCACCCACGTCCGGACGGGAAGCGGCGCCTCAGTGGTCACAAGAGCCACGAGGCAAGGACAGTTTTAGGGAGAAACGCCAGGAGCAAAAACAATTACTTATCAGTGAGCAGACGTACCTCCATTTCCGGCCAGATTCTGATCGCGGTTGCCGTGCTCTGCGCGGCGGGAGCGCAGGCGAGCGCCCAGGCGAACAGCCTCACAGGAATCGTCCGCGACAGCCGAGGCGCTCCCCAGGCGGGTGCAGTCGTGGAGCTTCTCAGGCCTGACTTTTCAGTGGTCGGCGAAGCCCTGACCGATGAGCACGGCCGCTATCGGATCGAAACGATTCTTCCAGGAATCTACGAAATCAAAGCTTCCGGCGCGATGTTCCTGCCCACGCTGCGCGAGAACCTGCGCGTGATGGGCAGCACGAAGCTGGTCGTCAATCTGACCCTGAACACCCTCTACGAAGCATTCCGCTGGCTGCCGGCGAAGCCACGGCCCGTGGACGAACCCAAAGATGACTGGACCTGGACCCTGCGGCTGTCGGCCAATCGGCCCCTGCTGCGCCTGCTTCAGGATGGTCCGCTGGTCGTGGTCTCGAACGGAGATGGCTCGGCCCCGGAACTGAAAGCGCGAGTCACGGTCCGCGGTGGCGAAAGCGGTTTCGGCGACGGCGGCGTTCACAACGATTTCGAACTGGAGCGCGCCCCCGATGACGGCCGAGCGATGATCTTCCGTGCCGATCTCAGTAAGGGAAGTCTTGGCCAGGCGGAGGATCCCGGTCTGAACGCGATGGCAGGCTACGAGCAGCAGCTTGCCCTGGGGCGCACCTTCCGGACCGTGGCCGCAGTCGAAAGCCGGCCCGATGTTGCCGGCGGACCCAACAGCCAGGGGCTGCAGGCCATTGAGATGCGCAGCGGAGAAACGCTGAACCTGGGACCCGGCGTGCAGGCGGAGTTCGGCGACGAGACAGCCGCGATTCACCTCGGCGACACTCTCCTGGCGAATCATCCCTTCGCGACGGTGACCATGCACCGCGGCGCGGCATTCTTCTCCTATCGTGTATCCACGGCGCCCGGTATCCAGCAGGTCGAGGATCTCGATCGCGAAGCCACCATAGAACCCCAATTGGGTGAGCGCAACGGCAGGCTGGAACTGGAGCAGGGCGTTCATCAGGAGGTTGTCGCCGGCAAAGGCGAAGGCGCGCTGCACGTGAAGGTGGCAGCGTGGCACGAGCGCGTGGAACATCCGGTCGTCACCGGCGGCGGAAACATTTCCGCGGCGGATTGGTCCGGTGGCAATCTTTTGTACGACGCGACCAGCGATCTGCTGCGCTCAAGCGGCGAGAGCTATACCGGCAACGGCATGCTCACCCAGGTCGAGCAGCGAGTGAATGGAAGCACCTGGATTTCGTTCGAAGTCGCGGTGGGCGATGCCCTCGAGATGAGCGGCGCGACTGCTGGAGAAGAGAGCCTCGATGAAGCGCTCGATCGCATGAAAGCCCATGAGACGCCAATGTTCGGTGCAGGGGTGCACGGGAAGGTGGCAGCCTCAGGAACCCAGTGGCGGGCTTCTTATCGCTGGCAGAATCCAAACACGCTCACGCCGGTGAATTCGTTCGCCAGCGGCGCCGAGGCTCCCTATCTGAGCTTTCTGTTGCGACAGCCGATTCGCTACCGCCGCGTGATCCCAAACGGAGTGGAGGCGCTGGTCGATGTGCGCAATCTGCTCGCGGAAGGGTATCGGCCCTTCGTCTCCAGTGACGGCAGCACGCTGTACTTTGCAGAGGCAGCGCGTTGCGTACAGGGCGGCCTCTCCTTCACATTCTGAGCCCTTCGCAGCGCGGCTAAACCAGAAAGAACTTGCGATTCCGGAAGTGCTTTCGGCCGCAAAATACCGCGATTTTGCGTGCTATATTGGGAGAGGTGCGGCGGATTTTTCTCGTCTCGCGGGGCCTCCCGCTCCCCCGGCCTTCCGTGGACGCGTAGCTCAATTGGCAGAGCATTCGACTCTTAATCGACAGGTTGAAGGTTCGATTCCTTCCGCGTCCACCACTCTGACTCCAGGTCTTATCATGGGGCGTGTGACCCGATCAGGCCAGCAAGCAATTCCCTCCAATAGAGTGCAGCTGACCTCAACGAGGCCGAGGTTGTGATCTCGATCCTCGCGAGGAGGTCGAGCCGCCTGAGGCATGTGCTTGGAATTGATCGCGCGGTCGGGTTCACTGTGCTCGCGCGAGGCTGGACCATTGTGTCCGGAGCAGTCACCATTCTGTTAATCGCGCGGTTTCTGAGTCCCGCGGAACAGGGCTACTACTACACATTTTCGAGCCTGGTGGCGCTGCAGACGGTTTTCGAGCTGGGTTTCTCATTCGTCGTGCTGCAGCTCGCCGCGCACGAGAGCGCACAGCTCGAAATCAACCCGAACGGTGAAATCACGGGGAACGAGGCGGCGCATTCGCGTCTGGCGTCGATCCTGCAGAAATCGGTCCGGTGGTACTCCGTGGCTGCGGTGCTGATGGCCGCGGTCCTGATCGTCGCGGGATTCCACTTTTTCGCCGCTCACCGGCAGGCGTCGGGCCCGGTGGCGTGGAAGTTGCCCTGGATTTGCGTGGTGTTAGCCGCGATCTTCACGTTTCAAATGGATCCGGTGTTCTCGTTTCTCGAAGGATGCGGCTTTGTTCCCAGTGTGGCGCGTCTGCGCCTTGCTCAGGCGATTGCGGGAACCGCGCTGGCCTGGTTGGCCTTCCTTCAACACCACGGACTTTTCGCGCCCGGAGCCATCATCGCGGGGCAGGCGATCGCCGGGTTCGGCCTTCTCTTTTCGAAGCGTCACCTTTTGGTTCCTCTGCTGCGGCGGCGTCCGGGCACCCACATCGTCGGTTGGCGCAGCGAGATTTGGCCATTCCAGTGGCGGATTGCCGTGAGCTCCATTTGTGTCTATTTGATCTTCCCGCTATTTAGTCCCGTACTGTTTGCCTATCGCGGCGCAGCCGAGGCGGGGCGGATGGGGATGTCCCTCAACATCGCAAACGCGCTGGGGGCCGTTGCCTATGCCTGGATCAATACCAAAGCATCGCCTTTCGGCAATATGATCGCGCGCCGTGATTTTTCCATGCTCGATCGCGTGTTTTTTCGGGCGCTGGTGCAATCGGGGACTCTTCTGTTGGGCGGAGAGGCGATCATCCTGTTCGTTCTATTTCTCATTGAGCAACATATTCCTCGTCTGGCTTCGCGCATGTTACCGATCCCTCTGTTCGCTCTGCTGATGTTTACGGTTTTTCTCAACCACGTCGCCTCCAGCGAGGCGGCATACCTGCGCGCACACAAGCGCGAACCGTTTCTTATCATGGCCACTCTGGGCGGAATCTTGACTGGTATCAGTACTCTGGTGACTGCCAGGTTATGGGGAGCGACCGGGGTGGTCATCGGATACTTCTTTTGCGGAGGGATCTTCTATCTGGCCGGGGGGACCTACATTTTCGTTCGGCTCCGACGCCGGTGGCATGACAGCTCTTCCGATTCCTCATCGGTCTTTAAGGAGTTGCTATAATCTCTGCAATCGGCGGTCCCAAACGCTCACAGATGAAGCCCCGGCGGACGACGCTGCCCCTAGGTCTGGAGGCCTTAGGCCGGTTCGGAGAGTCCTTACGAGGAAGGGCTAGACTCAGAGAATGATTGACCAGATCAGGTCCGCGCTTCTCGCAATGGGCGTGTACGCTGCGAGCCGAACCAACGTTGCTGACGTGCAGGGCCTGATTCAGAAGCTGAGGCCCATGGATTGCGGGAAAGAACTCATTCGCATCGGAGGCCAGCGAGACGGAGGGTACCTAATTCCCAACGATCTCGATGGAATTGAATATTGTTTCTCCCCGGGGGTTAATACCGTATCCGATTTTGAAAATGATCTGGCAGACCGCGGGATCAAATCCTTTCTGGCGGATTATTCTGTCGATGGACCGGCTGTTCTGAGACCAGAGTTCAGATTTGACAAGAAGTTTATTGGTTCATCCGACCAGGGATGCTACATAACCCTCAAATCCTGGAAGGACAAATATATTCCGGATTATTCAGGCGACCTGATTTTGCAAATGGATATCGAAGGTTCTGAATACGAGGTGCTTTTTAACGCGCCAGACGCTCTGCTCGACCAGTTCAGAATCATGGCAATCGAGTTTCACTATCTTGATCGTCTCTTCGATCCGTTCGTCTTCGCGTTACTATCTCCATGTTTTGAAAAGATCCTGCAGTATTTCCACGTTGTCCATATCCATCCGAACAACATCGGCGGCAGCTTTAAGGTTGGTACAGTGGAAATACCACGAGTCATGGAGTTCACCTTTCTCAACAAGCGACGGGTGACCTCAATCAAGCCGCAGCTGACCTTTCCCCATAAGCTGGATCTGGACAATACAGGGGAGGGTGGTATCCAGTTGCCGAAGTGTTGGTACTCCCAGCAATAATTG
>Ga0182015_10005092_pt1 | contig 13839 bp, 10 predicted proteins | sample 712P3MmetaG_FD_120478 | JGI IMG/M metagenome (GOLD analysis project Ga0182015, IMG submission 120478) | Permafrost microbial communities from Stordalen Mire, Sweden - 712P3M metaG | ecosystem: Environmental > Terrestrial > Soil > Wetlands > Permafrost | place: Sweden: Stordalen | collected...
GTATAATTTAGAGAGAAATCAACATTTCAACAGACCCTACGAATACGGTTCTAAAATGATGACTCTCTGGATAGAGTCATAGAGCTACTCAAAGCTCGCATTTGACACGAGGACTGAGCGAGGAAGACCAGCGAGGAAAGCATGGAGTTCACAGTCAGCAAGACGGATCTGGTACGGGAATTGAACTTTTCGCAGGGTGTGGTGGAGAAGAAGACAACCATACCGATCCTGTCGAATGTGCTGGTGGAAGCGGCGGGGGACCGGATCAATTTGACGGCGACGGATCTGGAGTTGGGGATCCGGTCATCCTGTCCTGCTCGAGTGAAAAAGCAAGGTGCGGGCACCATTCCAGCCAAGCGGCTGCTGGACTATGTGCGGTTGCTGCCGGACGCCGACCTTGAAGTGAAACTCCAGGACAATCAATGGGCGAGTCTGGTGTGCGGGCGTTCGCGGACGCGCATCGCTGGAATGTCGCGCGAGAGTTTTCCCGAACTGCCGCAGATGCCGGATGTACTAGCGCAAATTCCCGTGGGTGTGCTGGCGTCGATGATCGCGCGAACGATTTTCGCCATTTCGATGGAAGAGTCGAGATTCACGTTGAACGGATCCTTGCTGATGTTGAAGAGCAGTGGACTCTCGATGGTGGCTACCGATGGGCATCGTCTGGCGATGGTGGAGCATCCCGTGGAATTGCCGGGCGTCACCAGTCCGTTTCGAGCGCTGCTTCCGCGTAAGGCGATGGGCGAGATTCTAAAGCTGGGCCAGGATTCTAGCCCGGATGCAATGCTCTCGTTTTCGGGTGACGAGAATCATCTGTTCTTTCAATTTGGCCAGCGGCTGTTGCTGAGCCGGAAGCTGACCGGGAACTTTCCGGATTTTGAACGCGTGCTTCCCAAGGATCATCCGCATTTTGTGGCCCTGGATCGCGAGGAGTTGCGCAAGTCCATTGAGCGCGTGTCGCAGTTTTCCGATGAGCGCTCGCGGGCGGTCCGGATGCGGGTTCAGGAAGGCGAACTGCACATTCATTCGTCACTCTCGGAAACTGGCGAGAGCGAAGACAGCCTCCCAGCCGACTATGACGGAAGTCCGGTGGAGATTGGTTTCAACGCAAGCTACCTGCTGGATTTCCTGCGCGCATCGAGCGAGGAAAAAGTCACGTTTCACTTCAAGGATCCCAACAGCGCGGGCGAATTGCGTCCGGCGGCGAATGGCGAACCGGGCTACAAATATCGCTACGTGGTGATGCCCATGCGGATTTGAAGGTCAGCATAGGTGACGTAGCAAGAGGACTGAATTTTACACATGGCAACAAAAGAAATTACTCCGGCGGAAGTTTACGATTCCAGTAGCATCAAAGTTCTGGAGGGTCTGGAAGCCGTACGGTTGCGTCCGGCGATGTATATCGGGTCCACCGGCGAGAGCGGTTTGCATCACTTGGTTTATGAAGTGGTGGACAATTCGGTGGACGAGGCGCTGGCCGGCGTATGCGACCGAATTGAAGTAACCATCCACTTTGGAAACTCGGTGACCGTGGTAGACAACGGGCGCGGGATCCCAACCGGCATCATGGCTGAGGAGGGAGTGTCGGCGGCGGAGGTTGTCATGACCAGGCTGCACGCCGGCGGGAAGTTCGACTCCAAGAGCTACAAAGTATCGGGCGGTTTGCATGGCGTCGGTGTAAGCTGCGTGAACGCGTTGTCGGAATCCCTGCAGCTCGAAATCTGGAACAAAGGCACTTGGGAACAGGAGTACCAGAAGGGCGTTCCTAAGGCGCCGCTCGCGCAGACTGGAAAGGCCGGCAAGAAAACCGGCACCAAGATTACGTTTAAGCCGGACGCCACCATCATGGACGTGGTGGAGTTCAACTACGACACATTGGCGCAGCGGTTGCGCGAGTTGGCGTTTCTGAACAAAGGTCTCACCATCACCCTGACCGACGAACGGGGCGAGCCCGCCAAACAACATGAATTTCACTACAGCGGTGGAATCGCCGAGTTCATCAGGCACCTGAATAAGGGCAAAGCAGTACTGCACGAAAAACCGATCTACATCGAAGGCGAGCGCGAGCTGCCGAATGGCGGCATGCTGACCATGGAAGTGGCGCTGCAGTACAACGACGGGTACTCGGAGAGTATTTTCAGCTTCGCGAACAACATCAACACCGTGGATGGCGGCTCGCACTTGAGCGGTTTTCGCAGCGCTCTGACGCGAACCATCAACTTCTACGGGCAGCAGGCCGGGCTGTTCAAGGACGTGAAGGAGAACCTGAGCGGCGATGACGTGCGTGAAGGTCTGACCGCGGTGGTGAGTGTAAAGCTTCCGCAGCCGCAGTTTGAAGGGCAGACCAAGGGCAAGCTGAACAGCGACATTCAGGGTTTCGTGGTTCAGCTTATCAACGAAAAACTGGGTGAGCATTTCGACAAGAACCCGGCGGTGATGCGCAAGATCGTGTCCAAGGCGATTGACGCGGCGCGCGCGCGAGAGGCGGCCAGGAAAGCGCGGGATTTGACGCGGCGCAAGGGTGCGCTCGATTCCGGCGGCCTGCCCGGCAAGCTCTCGGATTGTCAGGAAAAGGATCCGGAGCGTTGCGAGCTGTTCCTGGTGGAGGGCGAATCGGCCGGCGGTACCGCGAAGTCGGGCCGCGACCGTCGTTATCAAGCGATCCTGCCGCTCAAGGGCAAAATTCTGAACGTGGAGAAGGCGCGCTACGACAAGATGCTGGGGCACGAGGAAATCCGCTCCATGATTACGGCCATCGGCACCGGGATCGGGCTGGCGGATTTTGATGCCGCGAAACTTCGCTACCACAAAGTCATCATCATGACCGACGCGGACGTGGACGGCTCGCACATTCGAACGCTGCTGCTGACGTTCTTCTTCCGGCATATGCAGGAGCTGATCAAACGCGGGCACGTGTTCATCGCGCAGCCGCCGCTGTACTTGATCAAGAAGGGCAAGACGCAGAAGTACATCAAGGACGACAAGGAATTCACGCGCGAGATCCTGCGCCGCGCCACGGAAAACCTGACGGTGGAGACCGCGGGCGACCCGTCCGCTCCAAACGTGGCCGGCACTAAGCTGGAAGGCGCGGAGCTGCGCGCGTTTCTGATTTCGCTCGACGAATTGCAGCAAATGTTCCGCCGCATTGAGCGGCGCATGCGCGATGCGCGCGTGGTGGAGGTGCTGGCAAACATCGATTACAAGCTGGACACCAAGGCGGATTTTCAAGACAAGGCCAATCTGGAGCCGGTCGCGACAGCGCTCAAGGCGGTGAAAATTGAAGCGCGGGTGGAGCGCGAAGAAGAGCACGAAGCGTGGAAGGTGGAGTATCGCGATCCGACCGGCGGCGAGCGGAGCATCAGCGTCGATCTGGTCCTGCAGCCGGAATATCGGCGCATGCGGGCGATCGCGCGCCAAGTGGCCAAGCACAATCGGCCTCCGTTCAAGGTGCTGAAGGAAGGCAGAGCCGACGCCGAGACGCGGCCGGGCTGGCGCGAGCTGCTCGAGTACGTGAAGAGCGAGGGCATGCGCGAGGTTTCGATTCAGCGCTACAAAGGTCTCGGCGAAATGAACGCCGAGCAATTGTGGGCGACCACGATGAACGCCGAAACACGCACGCTGCTGAAAGTGGACTTGCACGATCTGGCGGAGACCGAAACCATCTTTTCCACGCTGATGGGCGAGGACGTGGAGAGCCGGCGGAAGTTTATCGAAGAGAACGCGCTGGACGTGCGGAATTTGGACGTCTAGAGGTCTCGAGCAGCTTCCGATTAATCACCGGCGCCCCGCGTTGATGGCGTCCCTGATTTCCTTATCGGTGAGCGGCTTGAAGCCCTTGCGTTGTGCCATCCGCCTGCGGTTTTCACGCATGCTCTGAATCGCGCGTCGCACCTCCTCCAATGAGTCGCGGCCTTCTGGGACGATTCGAGCCACCGGTTTGTCGTGCCTGTTGATCATAATCTCTTCGCCGCGCGCAACTCTATCCAGAAGTTGTCCAAACCGTGCCCTTGCTTCGGAGGCAGAGAAAGTGCGCATAACTACAAACTAGTTTAGCTGTGATCCCAGGATGGCTGATCTGGTTGCTTACAATAGGGCCATGGCTCGTTTCTCCGGCGTCGACTACCTCCTGATCGATTCGCTGTTCTCCGAACAAGAACTGCTGGTGCGCCAGACCGCGCGGAAGTTTGTCGAGGATCGCGTGATTCCAATCATCCGCGATTGCTTCCGCGACGGCCGTTTTCCCAAAGAGCTGATCCCGGAATTCGCCCAGCTTGGATTCCTGGGCGCGAATCTGGAAGGCTACGGCTGCGCCGGTCTGAGCAATGTCGAATACGGGCTGATCATGCAAGAGATCGAGCGCGGCGATTCGGGACTTCGCAGCTTCGTGTCGGTGCAGGGCGCGCTGGTGATGTACCCGATTCTGACCTACGGGTCGGCCGAGCAGAAGGATCGCTGGCTGCCCAAGATGCAGTCGGGCCAAGCCATCGGATGCTTCGGACTCACTGAGCCGGGCTTCGGATCGAATCCCGCGGGCATGCAGACGCGCGCGAAGCAGGACGGCGATCATTGGATTCTGAACGGCGAGAAAACTTGGATTACGAACGGCTCAGTGGCCGATGTCGCGATTGTCTGGGCGCGCACCGACGACGGCATTCGCGGATTCCTGGTGGAGAAGGGCACGCCCGGGTTCACCACGTCGGATATTCACGGCAAGCTTTCGATGCGCGCATCGGTGACATCCAGCCTGGCGCTATCGGATTGCCGCGTGCCCGCGTCCGCGATGCTGCCGGGCGCGAAAGGCCTGAAGGGCCCGCTGAGCTGTCTTTCCCAAGCGCGCTACGGCATCGGTTGGGGTGTGCTGGGCGCGGCGATGGACTGCTACGAGACCGCACGGCACTATTCGATTGATCGCAAGCAGTTCGACAACCGCCCCATAGCCAGCCACCAACTGGTGCAGGAGAAGCTGGCATGGATGATCACGGAAATCACCAAGGCGCAGCTGCTCGCGATCCAGGCCGGGCGCGTGAAGGATCAAGGCAAGATTGACCCGGCGCACATTTCGATGCTGAAGCGGAACAATGTCGCGATGGCGCTGGAATGCGCGCGCTTGAGCCGCGATCTGCTGGGCGCCAACGGCATCATGGACGAGTATCCGATCATGCGGCACATGTGCAACCTGGAAACTGTGAAGACGTACGAAGGGACCGACCACATTCACGCCCTGGTGATTGGGGAGCGGGTTACCGGGGTAGCGGCGTATAAATAGAAAGACAAGGAATACGAGGAATACAAGGAATACTGGGAATAAGAGCGACTTGTGTTTCCGTCCGGCGAATCAGGCGCGGCCAAACCGAATCCGGATCGGAGTGAAAAACGGTGGCCGCATCGGCTGGCATGATGTGCCAAGCGCCGAGATCCACTTCGTGCTCCAGTTGCCCGGCGCCCCAGCCCGCGTAGCCAACGTAGGCGTGAAATACGCTGGATTCGGCGGCCGACGCCATCGTCGCTCTCAGCAGATCCTTGTTGCTGATCAGGTAGATATCATTGAACACGCGCGTGGAGTTCGCTGGCTTGCTCGCGGTTTTCAGCAACGCCATCACGCTATTCAATTCCACGGGACCGCCGACGTAGACCGGATCAATGCGGCTCTTGGCTTCCTTGAGATCCTGAAACACGCGCGATATGGGAACGTCGGTAGCGCGGTTGACCACTAAGCCGACCGCGCCTTGATCCTCCTTGAAATGCACCAGCAGGATCACCGTCTTGGCGAAGTTAGGATCGCCTAGGTCGCGGCTGGCGACAAGAAACTTGCCCACTGCGAGGTCGTTGGTCTGGGCGAACCCAGGCGCGCAGGCGAAAAACAGAAATGCGGCGAGAAGGCGTGCCACCATGTCTCAGTTTAGCGAAGCTACAATGTAGCTGGAGGTTTTCCGAATGATTCTGGAAGCGATTCCTTCGTCGGAAAAGGAAACCAATCCGTGGGTTTCCGCCGAGGCGCGGTTCGACGAAGCCGCTGAGTTGCTGGGCCTGGATGAAGGCCTGCGGAAAATTCTCCGGTCGGCGGCGCTGGAGTTGAAGGTCAGTATTCCCGTCCTGTTGGACGACGGCCGCTATGAAGTTTTCACCGGCTACCGCGTGCAGCACTCCATCGTGCGCGGTCCCTCCAAAGGCGGAATTCGCTTCGCGCCGGACGTCACGCTGGATGAAGTGCGCGCGCTGGCGGCTTGGATGACGTGGAAGTGCGCCGTGGTGAACATCCCGTTTGGCGGCGGCAAGGGCGGAGTGATTTGCGATCCCGATGTACTTTCGCCCGGCGAACTGGAGCGCATCACGCGCCGCTACACCTCCGAGATCATGGACATCATCGGTCCCGAGCGCGACGTGCCGGCGCCGGACATGAACACCAATCCGCAAACGATGGCGTGGGTGATGGACACCTACTCGATGCACAAACGCCAAACGGTTACCGCGGTGGTGACGGGCAAACCGTTAGCACTGGGCGGATCGAAAGGGCGCACCGAAGCCACCGGTCGCGGGTGCATGATCGTCACCCTGGAAGCGCTGCGCCATTTCGGTATCGATCCAATCAACACGCGCGTGGTAGTGCAGGGTTTTGGCAATGTCGGCGGCATGTCGGCGAAGCTGATGGCTCGCTCGGGATTCAAGATCATTTGCATCATCGAATATGACGGCGCCGTTTACAATTCGAAGGGGCTCGATATTGAAGCTCTGATGAAACACCGCAATGAAACTGGCTCGATTACCGGATTTGCGGAAGGCGAGGACATCGACAGAGAACAGGCGCTGTTGCTGGATTGCGAGGTGCTGCTGCCCGCCGCGAAAGAGAACGTCATCACCACCGCCAATGCCGACCGCATTAAAGCCAAGATCATTTGCGAAGGCGCCAACGGCCCCACCACTTCGGAAGCCGACGCGATTCTGGCCGACAAGAAGATTTTTGTGATCCCGGATATTTTGGCCAACGCCGGCGGCGTCACGGTCTCTTACTTTGAATGGGTGCAGGACCGGCAAGGGTTCTTCTGGAACGAACAGCTGGTGAACGGGCGCCTGGAAGAGATCATGGTGAACAGCTTTCGAGACGTGGTGAGCTACGCGGAGAAGCATCAGGTGCACAACCGGCTGGCTGCGTATATGCTGGCCATCGATCGCGTCGCCTCGGCTTTGCAGACCCGCGGCTTGTATGCCTGAAGCGGGTGACGCGGCGTCCACGCCGCTGATGCGCCAATATCATTCAATCAAACAACAAGTTCCCAACGCTCTGCTGATGTTCCGGCTGGGCGATTTCTACGAGCTGTTCTACGAGGACGCCGTCACCGCGGCCCGCGAGCTCGAAATCACGCTGACCGCCCGCAATAAGGAAAAAGGCCAACCCATACCGATGTGCGGCGTGCCGTACCATGCGGCCGACGGCTATTTGGCGCGGCTCATCCAGAAAGGCTATCGAGTCGCCGTCTGCGATCAGATGGAGGAGGCTGGGCCAGGCAAAAAACTGGTAAAGCGCGAAGTGACGCGGGTGGTAACGCCGGGAACGGCGATGGAACCGTCGCTGCTCCGCTCGCACGAGAACAACTATCTAGCCGCGGTGTGCCGCAATGGCCCGCGTGCGGGATTAGCCCACGTGGATATTTCCACGGGCGAGTTTCGGGCCACGGAATTGGACGCGATGGAAGTCAACGCCGCGCTCGAGAACTTGAATGTCCGTGAAGTGCTGGCGGCGGAAACGCTAACGGATTTGCGCGGATTCCGGACCACGCTGGAGGACTGGATCTTCAGCCTGGATTATTCCGACCGCGCGCTGCGCGAACATTTTCACTTGCTGACGTTGGACGGCTGCGGCTTGGGCGAAAAGCCGCTGGCGGTTTCAGCCGCGGGCGCGATCCTGCACTACTTGCGGGACACGCAGAAATCGGCGCTGGATCATCTGGATCGGCCGGCGTTCTATGACCGTTCGGAATCGATGATCCTGGACGCAGTCACCGTGCGGAACCTGGAGTTGCTGGAGCCGCTATTTGCCGGCGAAACCCGCGAGTCCACGCTGATTCATGTTCTGGATCAGACTTCGACGGGCATGGGCGGGCGAATGTTGCGTGCCCGGTTGCTGCGGCCTTGCTTGCAGCTTGAAGAGATCGAAGCGCGGCTGGATGCCGTGCAGGCGGCGCTGCAGGCGACTATCACGCGGGCGGAAACGCGCAAACTGCTCGCGAACGTATTGGACCTCGAAAGGCTGCTGGCGAAATTGACGCTGGGCACGGCCGGACCGCGCGAGCTGCTGGCGTTGGGGCGATCCCTCGCGCTGGTTCCGAAGCTGAAGGAATACGCCGCGGCATTTGATGCGGCGCGTTGGCGCGCCATCGCCAGAGACCTGGACGAAATTCCTGAAGTCCGCGATCGTATACTCCAAGCGATTGCCGAAGAACCGCCCGTCAATCTGGCCGATGGCGGAACCATCCGCGGAGGCTATCACTCAGGTCTCGACGAGCTGCGCGATCTCAGCCGCAATAGCCGTCAGTACATCGCTCAAATTGAGCTGCGCGAGCGCGCGAGGACCGGCATCCAGTCGTTGAAGGTGCGCTTCAACAACGTCTTTGGATATTACCTGGAGATCTCCAAGGCGAACATGCACCTGGCGCCCGCCGATTACGAACGCAAGCAGACGCTGGTGAATGCGGAGCGCTTCACAACGCCGGAGTTGAAGGAGCTTGAAAGCAAGATTCTGGACGCCGAAGAGAAGATGCTGGCGCTGGAGCGTGAAATCTTCCAGGAATTGCGGCTGTTCGCGGCCGAGCATGCGGCGCGCGTACGGCAGACGGCGGCGGCCATCGCGGAGCTGGACGTCACCTGCGCATTGGCGCAAGTGGCCGCGGAGAATCGCTACGTGCGGCCGGGCTTTTCCGATTCCGGCGAAATACGCATTGTCGCGGGACGCCATCCGGTGATCGAGAAACTGGCCGAACGGGAGGCGCTCCGCTTCATTCCCAACGATCTGTATTTCGATACTGAATCGCAATTCATCGCCGTCATCACGGGGCCGAACATGGGCGGCAAGTCGACTTACTTGAGGCAGGCCGCTGCGATCGTGATACTGGCGCAAATGGGATCGTTCGTGCCCGCGGATTCGGCGGCGCTCAGCATCGTGGATCGTGTGTTCACGCGGATCGGCGCGGCCGACAACCTGGCGCGCGGGCGTTCCACCTTCATGGTGGAGATGACCGAGACCGCGGTGATCTTGAACACCGCGACGCCACGCAGTCTGGTGGTGTTGGATGAAATCGGCCGCGGCACGTCGACCTATGACGGGCTCGCGCTGGCCTGGGCTGTGGTCGAACACATTCACCAGCGCATCCGCGCCCGCACGCTGTTCGCGACGCACTACCACGAGCTGACCGAGCTCGCCGATCAGTTGCCTGGCGTTGTAAACCTGCACGTGTCCGTGAAGGAAGCCGGTGATCAGGTGATCTTCCTGCGCAAAGTGGAGCCGGGGCGAGCCGACCGCAGTTATGGCATCGAGGTGGCGCGACTGGCGGGACTGCCCGTAGCGGTAGTGGAGCGCGCGCGGGAGATTCTGGCGCTGCACGAGCGGTCCGAGCTCGCGGTCACCGAAGAGCTGGCGCCGCGCGCGTTGGGTCCGACGCAGATCCAATTGTTCGAGCCGGTGAACTATCAGATCGCCGAACGCATCCGCAATCTGAAAGTGGACGAGCTGCGGCCCATCGACGCGCTCCAACTGCTGAACGAGCTGCAGCGGGAGCTGAAGCACTAGTGAGAGTGGCAGGGCTAATTAGTGGGACATCGGTGGACGGTATCGATGTCGCCGTAGTTGACATCGGCGAACGAATTGAAGTAGTGGCCACGATCACCGTCCCATATCCGCCCGAGGTTCGCGAGGCGATTCTGTCGGTCTCAAACTCGATGGCCCATACGGCCACCATTGCGCGTCTCAACTTCTTGTTGGGTGAGCTTTTCGCGGAAGCGCTCGGGAGCACGGGTGTGCCGCTCGATACCATCGAGCTGGTTGGATCGCACGGCCAAACCATTTTTCACGACGGCGATCCGGTCGAGTTTCTTGGCCGAAAGATCGCGAGCACGATGCAGATCGGCGAGGCTGCGGTGATCGCGGAGCGCACGGGCATCGAGACCATCGCCGATTTTCGTCCAAGCGACATAGCGGCCGGCGGCAAGGGCGCACCACTGGCGCCGATGCTCGATTACAAGCTCTTTCGTCATCCCGAATTGTCCCGAATCGCGCTGAACATCGGCGGCATTGCGAACATCACGGTAATACCGGCGAATGCAAAGCCGGATGCCGTGGTCGCGTTCGACACCGGTCCTGGGAACATGCTGATGGATGCCGTGGCGCCTCCCTTCGATCGCGACGGCGAGCGGGCGCGCGGGCTCCGAGTGAACGCCGCTCTGCTCGAACGATTGCTGGCCGATCCGTACTATCAGCGGGCGCCGCCGAAGACATCCGGAAGGGAACAGTATGGCGACGAGTTCGTTCGCCGCACCAACATCGATATTGCCACTGCTACTGAGCTGACCGCGCGGACCATTGCGCTCGCCATCGGACGTTATCCTGAAACGCGCGAGGTAATCGTTTCGGGCGGCGGCGCGCATAACGGTTACTTGATGCAGCGCATACGCGCTCTGGTAAATGCGAGGGTCACGACCTCGGCCGAATTCGGAGTCGGCGTCGATACAAAGGAAGCGATTCTGTTCGCTGTGCTGGCCTATGAAACGTTCCATCGGCGCGCGGGCAACCTTCCGTCCGCTACCGGGGCGCGCAAGCCAATGATCCTGGGGAAGGTTTCGCGCGGAACAAGCTCTCGTTCAGAAGCGTAGGATATATAGAGGTGGACGTTTATGTTTTGCACAAGGTGCGGTACCGAGCTCCGAGAACAAGACAAGTTTTGCTTTAATTGCGCCGCTGCGACGGCACGGGGCGCGTCCGCTCCGAGGCCGGTCCAGCCACTCAGCCGGCCGATGCACGAAGCCAAGATCGCCGGTGTTTGCGCCGGATTCGCGCGCTACCTCGGGATGGACGTGACCCTGGTGCGAGTGCTGTGGGTGGTGCTGACGGTGTTTCCAATGCCGTCGTTCGGCCTGATCGCCTACATCGTCGCGTGGATCGTGATGCCGAAAGATCCAGTAACGCTTCCCGTGATCCAGGCGTACCCAGCGAACTGAATCGCGTCCCAGCACGATTATCGCAGCTGTTTCTCGACCTCTTCCAACCAATCCGGGCGCTTCAATACTTCGCGTGGCTTGCTGCCGTCCGGGGGACCGATGATGCCCTCGTGCTGCATCATGTCGAGGATGCGCGCGGCGCGGCCGTAGCCCAGCCGCAGCCGGCGCTGCAGCGTGGACGTGGATGCTTTGCCCATCTCAAGCACTACGCGCACCGCGTTTTGATAGGCCGGATCGTCGCCCCCATCAAATTCGGCTGCTTCGGCATCGTCATCATCGGCGGGTGGCGCTTGCAAGAACGTCTGATCGTATTCGGGCCGGGCCTGGCTCTTCCAGAACTCGACCACGCGATTGATCTCGGCCTCGGTAACGAAAGCCCCGTGAACGCGCGTGAGACGCGATGACCCTGGCGGCAGAAAAAGCATGTCGCCTTTGCCGAGGAGATGCTCGGCGCCCATCACGTCCAGCACCGTGCGTGAGTCCACGCGCGTGGCGACGCGGAAGCTGATGCGCGACGGAAAATTCGCTTTGATCAACCCGGTGATGACGTCCACGCTGGGCCGCTGCGTCGCGAGCACCAGGTGCATGCCCACCGCGCGCGCCATCTGCGCCAGCCTGGCCACCGCTTCTTCCACGTTGCCGCGCTCCAGCATCATTAGATCGGCCAGCTCATCGATCACGATCAAGATGAATGGGAGCGGCGTCAAATCCTCAGACCGCACTTCGTCTTCGTCGAACAGGCTGCGCGGCTCGTTTGCCAGTTGCCGCACCTTCTTGTTGTACTGATCGATGTTGCGGACGCCCTGTCCGGCCAGTAATTTTAGCCGCCGTTCCATTTCCAGCACTGCATTGCGCAGCGCGTTGGTGGCCTTCTTGGGATCGGTGATCACCGGCGTCAGCAGGTGCGGAACGCCCTCATAGAGGCCCATTTCCAGGCGCTTGGGGTCCACCAAAATCATGCGTACTTCGTCGGGAGTCGATTTGTAGAGGATCGACATGATCATGGAATTGAGCATCACGCTCTTTCCCGCGCCAGTCGAGCCGGCGATGAGCAGGTGCGGCATCGATTCCAACGCGGCCACTTTGATGCGCCCGCTGATGTCCTTGCCCAGACATATCGTCAGGCGCGAGTTGGAGTCGACGAACTCTTCGGACTCCAGGATCTGGCGCAGGCTGATCACTTCGCGGCGCGTGTTCGGAACCTCGATGCCAACCGTGGGTTTGCCGGGGATGCGCTCGATCAGAATCGATTCTGCTTGCAGGCCGAGGCACAGATCTTCGGTCAAGGTGGTGATGCGGCTGTACTTGACGCCGGCCTCGGGTTTGAATTCGAACGTGGTCACCACCGGGCCTGGGTTGATCTGCACCACGCTGCCGTGCACGTTGAACTCTTCAAACTTGGATTTAATGCGAGCGGCGATCTCCTTGAGCTCCAGCGAATCGAACGGATTCCGTGCCGGGACTTCGTTGAGCAGTTCGGTGGATGGCGCCCGGTAAGCCGGATGTTCGGTCACTTCGGGCACCTGCGGCTTGGCTTCGCGCCTCCGCATCGGCTTAGGCTCGGGCTCCGGCGCCGGAGTCACTTCTTCCCACGGCGGCCTTGACAAAAACTGCGGAGGCTCGTATTCGAGCGCGCGGATGGGAATTTCCTGCTGCACTTCAGGTTCTTCAAAAGGAGCGGCCGCTTCCACCGGCTCTGGCTCGAACGCATGAAGCTCGGGAATTTCGGCTGCCGCCTCATGCGTGGCTGCTCGCTGGGCTGCTCTGCGTGCTGCTCTCTGTTCCGCTCGATGTTGGGCGCGTTCGCGCGCGAGGGCCATTCTTTCGGCGCGCCAGTTCGCCCAACGCTCATAGACTCTGCCCAGGAAGCTCAGCGGTCCAGCCAGCCATTTGGCGGCGATCGCCATGGAGAACCTCGAGATCAAGTACAGCGAAAGGATCAGGCAAATGCCGGTCAGCAATACGGTGCCCATCAGGTTGAGCGATGACAACAGTGAATCGGCGATCAAAATGCCAACTACGCCGCCCGCCGAAAACGCGCCGTTCCAGGGCCGCCACAAGGGCCGGATGGAAAGCGCGGTCGAGATGCTGAGGAAGAACACAACTGCGCCGATCACTTTCACGGTGGCGGCTGGAATGGCGTCGGAGCGGATCCATTTCCAGGCCAGCATCCACAACAGCACCGGTATACCGAAAGCGCTGAGGCCCAGCAATTGGAAGCAGAGATCGGCCGTGTACGATCCGGCCAGGCCGATGAGGTTATGAGCGTGCGCCGCGCCCGTCACCGAATTCCAGGAGGGATCCTGCGCGTGGTACGAGATCAAACACAGAATAATGAAGAACCCGGTGAATAAAAACACCAATCCGCCGGCTTCGTTCAATCTGTGGAAGCGTGTCGGTCCTAAAATCTTCATCCCGCTGTGAAGCGGAAAAATGCAGCCAGAGCGATTACTATTATGCCAAAAACGATGCGATAGTACACGAACGGCATCAGGCTGCTGCGGCGCAGGTACCGCAGGAAGAAGGCGATGACCAGCGCGCCCAGCAGGCCGGTGACAACGATGCCCACCACGATGGGAACCTGCATGTCCCGAGGAACGCCGCCTTCTTTGTGAACATCCCAGGCCTTCTTGA
>Ga0182015_10005093_pt1 | contig 13838 bp, 13 predicted proteins | sample 712P3MmetaG_FD_120478 | JGI IMG/M metagenome (GOLD analysis project Ga0182015, IMG submission 120478) | Permafrost microbial communities from Stordalen Mire, Sweden - 712P3M metaG | ecosystem: Environmental > Terrestrial > Soil > Wetlands > Permafrost | place: Sweden: Stordalen | collected...
CCGCGTACAATGGAGATTCCATGAAGATCATCGTCACCGGCGGAGCCGGGTTCATCGGATCGTGTTTCGTGCGCCTGGCTCTCCAGAATCCCGCGCTCGAGATCGTCAACATCGACAAGCTCACCTACGCGGGGAATCTGGAGAATCTGGAATCGGTGGCGAGCCAGGCCCACTATCGCTTCGTGCACGCCGACATCTGCGATCTGGATGGCCTGCGGCGCATCTTTGCTGAAGTGAAGCCAGACGCGGTGGTGCACTTCGCCGCCGAGACCCACGTGGACCGCAGCATCTTCGCGCCCCAACCGGTGTTTGAGACCAATCTGCGCGGCACCTTTAATCTGCTCGAGACCATGCGCGCCCAGCGCGTGGAGCGCTTCATTCACGTGTCCACCGACGAAGTGTACGGCAGCTTGGAAGCGCCGCTCGAAGCCGATGAACAATTCCCGCTGCAGCCCAGCAGTCCGTATTCGGCGGGCAAGGCCGGCTCCGATCTTCTCGCCCTCAGCTATCACGCCACCTACGCGCTGCCGGTGATCGTGACGCGCGCCTCCAACAACTACGGGCCCTGCCAGTTTCCCGAGAAGCTGATCCCGCTGATGATCACGCACGCCTTCGACAACCAGCCGCTGCCCGTGTATGGCGACGGAATGCAAATCCGCGACTGGCTGTATGTGGAAGACCACTGCCAGGCGATTCTCACGTTGCTGGAGCATGGCCGGGACGGCGAGATTTACAACATCGGCGGCAATCGCTCGCTTCCCAACCTGACCGTGGTGGAACAAATTCTGGCGATCACGGGCCGGCCGCGGAGCCTGATCGAGTACGTGACGGACCGGCCCGGGCATGACCGGCGTTATGCGCTGTCGAGTGAGAAGCTCGAGCGCGAGACCGGCTGGAAGCCGCGCATGGATTTCGAGCGCGGCCTAAAGTCGACGGTCGACTGGTACCGATCCAATCCCCAGTGGATCGCGCACGTTCGATCGGGCGAATACAGAGCCTACCACGACAAAAACTACGCGAATCGCAATCAAGAACTGCGCGCTGTGATCCATACCGAGGTGAGTGAATGAAGGGCGTCGTTCTAGCCGGCGGCACGGGCAGCCGAATGCTCCCGCTCACCAAGATCACGAATAAACATCTGCTGCCGATTTACGACAAGCCGATGATCTACTATCCCATCCAGACGCTGGTGGACGCTGGGATTCGCGAGATCCTGGTGGTGACGGGCGGGCGGAATTCAGGGGACTTCCTGCGGCTGCTGGCCAACGGCCGGGGATTCGGTTTGAAGCATCTCGACTACACCTATCAGGAAGGCGAGGGCGGCATTGCGGATGCCTTGGGGCTGGCCGAGCATTTTGCGGATGGGGGACGGATTTGCGTCATTCTGGGCGACAACATTATTGAGCGAAGCATCCGGCACATGGCCGAGGAATTTGAACGGCAAGCAGTCGGCGCAAAGATTTTGCTCAAAGAGGTGGTCGACGCGGAGCGCTTCGGCGTAGCCGAGATCCGGGACGGCCGCATTGTGGGGATCGAGGAGAAGCCCAAGCAGCCGAAGTCGAATCTGGCGGTGACCGGGATTTATATGTACGATGAGACGGTCTTCGATAAAGTTCGCAAGCTGGTGCCGTCGGGCCGCGGCGAGCTGGAGATCACCGACGTCAACAATGCATACATTAACGAGGGCACGATGACGTATGCGCATTTAGAAGGCTGGTGGACCGACGCCGGGACGTTCGAGTCGCTGCTGCGCGCGGGCAATCTGGTGGCGGGGAGCAAGAAGCAATGAGCGCACGGGTTCACGAGCAGGCCGCGCTGGAGCTGGCGACGCCAGAGTGCGAAAAGGGCATCGGCAAAGTGATCGTCGCGCCCGATTCGAAAGAGCTGATTGCGGGCGTGAAGATTTATCCCTACCCGGTGTGGCCCGACGATCGCGGCTATTTTCTGGAAGTGGCTCGCATGGGCCAGGGTCTGACGGAAGCATTTCCGAAGGAGAGTACGCAGGTTTCCGCCGCGCTGAGTTATCCGGGCACCATCAAGGCATTTCATTTTCACCGGCGGCAAACCGACTGCTGGGTTCCCGTGGAAGGCATGCTGCAAGTGGTGCTAGTGGACTTGCGGCCGCAATCGCCGTCGTTCGGCGCGCGCAATACGCTGTATGTGGGCGCGCTGCGCCGCTGGCAGTTGCTCATACCGCCGGGCGTCGCGCATGGCTATAAGGTGATCGGCACCGCTCCCGCCTTGCTGGTGTACCTCACGGATCGCTTCTACGATCCGGAGGATGAAGGCCGCATTCCGCACGACCATCCCAAGATCCAATACGACTGGGAAACGCAGCACAAATAGGCTGTAATTCATATGCGTTTCATCGCAGTATTCTTGTTAAGTTCTGCGGCATTCGCACAAAATGGTGGAACGATCACCTGCACTATTTACGACGTGGACGGCATGGTGGTTGCGAATGCTCCGGTTCAAGTCACGAACAGAAGCACTAACCAGGTTCTGAAAGCAACTAGTTCGCAAACCGGCGGTTACACGCTCGTGCGACTGCCGCCTGGCGCTTACGATTTGTCCGTCGCCGCGATTGGGTTCAACGCGTACGTTCAGCGGAATGTGAGCGTCGGGACGGCCCAAACCTTGCGCCTCGATGTTCGCCTGGTGGAGTACCAGTTCGGTACCCTGGGAGACGGCCGGGAATTCAGAATTGATCTCTTAAGCCCACATCCCACGCCGTCCGGGCCGACGCCGCGGACTCAGAATGACAAACCGGATTTCTCCGGCGTCTGGTACGCGCAAAGGCCTGTCGACCCCGGCAAACCGGAGCCTCTGCCTTGGGTCGAGGCGCTGCTCCGGGAGAGGGCCGCGAACAACGAGAAGGACGCTCCTGGAGCACACTGCCTGCCTCGCGGCATAACCAACGCCGGGGCTCTCTTCCCTTACAGGCTGGTTCAAACTCCGGCCCTTCTGGTCATGCTCTTCGAAGATGACATCCCCAGCCATCGCCAGGTTTTTCTGGATGGGCGCAGCCATCCCCAGGATATGGACCCCAAATGGATGGGACACTCGATTGGGCATTGGGAGGGAGAGACGCTCGTGGTGGACACCGTCGGTTTTGACGACCGGTCCTGGATCACTGCCCAAGGTCATCCGCACACCGAAAAGATGCATGTCGTCGAACGTTTTCGCCGCCCCGACCTGGGGCACCTGGAAATTGAGTTCACGATCGACGATCCGGGGGCTTACGCGAAGCCCTGGATTATCAAGAGAGTTTCCGATCTCGACACGAAAGACGAGGTTGGAGAGTACGTCTGTACCGAGAACAACAAAGACGTGGAACACATGGTGGGGAAATAAATCAGCCACGCCTTTGGGCGACTCCTACCAAACCGTTCGGATATATTTCCAATAAATCCGAATAACGTCTCGCAATGCGACAAAGAAATCGAACGGCTTGACCTTGGAACCGCCGATATCCTCCCAGACATCCAGTGGAAACTCATAGATCCGCTGTGCGGCTAGGTCCGCTGCGCCTTGCTGGCGGATGTAGCGGGCCAGAAGCTCCACGTCAAAAACCCAACGTGTCCGGAATGATTCCGCAGTCAGGCCGCGAGTCTCTGGCCGGACACGGAAGATCTTGGCGCCACATTGCGTGTCGTAGATAGGTAGATGCAGCATGACGGAAACCACGGTTGCGAATACTCTGCCAAGGTAGTGGCGGCCAGTCCGGCGCTGCACGTGGCGTCCGAGCAACTTGACCCGCGAACCGAACACCATATCCAGATCGGGTCTGGCGGCGTACACCGCCATAAACTGGGGAATCGCGTCCAGCGGGGTAGCCAGGTCCGCATCCCAATAGCCGATGTAATCGGCGTTCTGGTGCAGGGCAAAGTTGAAACCCATGCGGACTGCTTCGGCCTTGCCTTGATTGGCCGGCGAACGCAGCACGAACACGCGGTCCTGTTGCCCCGCGCGAAGGCTCTCCAGCAGGTCCAATGTTTTGTCGCGGCTACCGTCATCCACGAATATGAAACGGACTTGAGATTCGCGCAGGAATCGAAGAAATTGATCCGCGCGAAGACGAAGCTCCTCGTTGTAGCAAGGCACAACGATCATGACCCGCGGTTCTGGCACGTTCAGATCATAGCAAGCACTTCGTTATTTTCAGTACGGGAGGGCGAGAGGGGAAGTCTCAGTCCAATAGTTCCGCAACAGGTACGCGAATGTCGGGATACTTTGTTTCCAGGATGCCGGACGCGGCTTCTACAATGCCGGCCTTGGTGGCGACGTGGCCTTTGCGCAGGCGTGGATTGATGATCCAGATGTACTCGACGCCGAAGCGGAGGTAGTCGTCGATCTTTTCCTGCATGTATTCCATGGTGTCGTCTTTGGAAAGAATCTCGATGCAGAGGTGAGGCGGGTTTTCGAAAATCTCGCCCTGCGGCTGCGAGGTCTTCACCACAGTTACATCAGGAACTCGAAAACGGGTTGGACTGACCTGGACCCGTTGCTCGGGAAAAGCGCGGACTGGAAGCTCCCTGCGTCGGTCCCAAAACCAGCCAATCAAATTTCCTTGAATCGAGCTGTGCGTCTTCTCGCCCAAGTTTCGCTCGACGATCAGACCGTCCACGAATTCGCGGTCGGGGCGATAGCTCGTGTTTAGGTATTGTTCGATTGACGTCCTCATCGGCTCACCGCCGGTGGCCCAAATGTCGATCGCACCAGTTCCAAGCCCTCCTCTTTGCTCTGAATGCGCGCTTCCAACTGCGCGTCTTCGGCCACCTCCAGCATGCGCGAAAAATCCGGACCGGGCGCATATCCGGCGGCGATCAGATCGTCTCCGGTCACCAGCCGCGCCGGCTGCAACTCCTCGGGCGCCGACTGCTCGAACTTCGTTTTGGCGAATTCGTAGTTGTCGAGATGTCCATGACTGGACGCGCAGTCCAGCCGATGCAGCTCCAAATGCTCCTCAAATCGATTCAGGCGCAGCATCCGTTTCAGCGTGCTCTCGCGCATCTGATGCACGTGCGAAAATCGCATGTGATTCGCGATCAGCGCGATTACTTGATCGATCTCCGCATTCGAGAATCGCAGCCGATTCAGGACTTCGCGCGCGATTCGCTCGGCCAGTTCCACGTGTCCATCGAATCGGATGCGATCGGCCATCCGAAATGTGCCCGGCTTGCCTACATCGTGCAGCAAAACCCCGAAGGCCAGAGCGGGCGCCGGAGCCCTCAGCCCTTCCAGCATGATCAGCGTGTGCGTCCACACGTCGCCCTCGGGATGAAACTCGGGCGGCTGCGCCACGCCTTGCATGGCGGCGACCTCCGGCAAGATGTCGCGGAGGAGTCCGGAAGCGTCCAGCAATTCGAACCCGCGCCGCGCGCCGCCTTCGGTCAGAATCCGGACCAGTTCGTCGCGAATCCGCTCCGGCGAAACTCGCAGAATCTTGGCGTGCAGCTTCTGAATCGCAGCCCAGGTCACCGGCTCGATTTCGAACTTGAAGCGCGCCGCGAAACGCACCGCCCGCAGCATCCGCAGATGATCTTCCTCAAAGCGTTGTTCCGGATCGCCGATCGCCCGGATGAGGCCCGCTCGCAGATCGGCCAGGCCACCCACGTAATCCACGACCCCGTATTCCCCGTCTCCCTTGTATTCCTTGTCTCCCTTGTCTCCCCAAGAGTTCAAGACCGCCGGGTCCAACAACAACGCGTTCATAGTGAAGTCCCGCCGCAGTACATCCTGCTTCGGATCTGTTTCAAACGTGACGCCCTCCGGATGCCGGCCATCCGCGTAGGCATGATCGCTGCGGAACGTCGCTACTTCCACGCCATCCACCAGCACCACGCCGAAAAGCGCGCCCACCAGTTGGGCCCTGGGAAACAGCCGCAGCAGTTCCTCGGGCCGCGCGTCGGTTGCGATATCGTAATCCTTGGGTTCGCGCCCCAACACCAGATCGCGCACACAGCCGCCGACCAGCCAAGCCTGGAAGCTGCGTGACCGTAACTCGGACGCGATCTCGATTGCCCCGCTCCGGCTCATAGAATCATCGTAAGATAGAACATTCGGCTCAAGTAGAATAAGAACACGCTCCATAATGTCCACGGAAGTAACCAAGCCATCATCGACCACCGCCAAGGTCGTGGTCGCCACCACGGTAGCTCTTTCCTTCATCAGCTTCTGGCGGGGCGCTTCCATTGTTCTTGCTGATTTAGCCTCGTCGGCATTTTATGCCGGCGGCATCGCCGAGACAGCCGTTGGCCCGGCGGCTCCCTGGTTCGTGCTCGGGGTCATGCTTTTCAGCTTTGCGGTCCGCTCGGTTTACATGGAAAGCTGCAGCATGTTCGTGCGCGGCGGCGTGTACATCGTGGTGAAGGACAGCATGGGACCCTTCACGGCGCGGCTGTCGGTCTCCTCGCTGGTCTTCGATTACGTCCTGACGGGACCCATCAGCGTGGTCAGCGCCGGCCAGTACCTGGGACACTTGCTCGACGAAATAGCGAAGATGCTCGGCCAGTCGTTCCCGTTCAACGTGAACTACTTTTCCGCGTTCTTCGCCGTCATCGTCACCGGGTACTTCTGGTGGATGAACACCAAGGGCATTCACGAATCCAGCGGCAAGGCGCTGCGCATCATGCAGATCACCACCGTGATGGTGGTGGCGTTGATGATCTGGTGTCCGTTGACTATTCTGCTGCGGGGCCATATCACGTTCCCGCCGGCGCCGCTGCCTCGCAATCTGCGATTCACCAACGAATCCCTGGGCTGGTTCCGAGGGACCATCTTCCCGGCCATCCCGATCGTCGCCTTGATCATCGCCTTCGGGCACTCGCTGCTTTCCATGAGCGGCTTCGAAACACTGGCGCAGGTCTATCGCGAGATCGCGTACCCGAAGATGAAGAACCTGAAGATCACCGCGAACATCGTGTGCTGGTATGCGGTGATTTGCACCGGCGTGATCACGGTGTTCGCGGGAATGATCATCAGCCCCTCCGATATTCGCAACTTCTTTACCGACGATCTGCTGGGCGGCCTGGCGATGCGGCTCGCGGGTCCCGAATTGCTCAAACTCGCGTTCCACATTTTCGTCGTCATCGTGGGCGTGCTGATTCTCTCGGGCGCCGTGAACACATCCATCATCGGCGCGAATGGCGTGCTAAATCGCGTGGCCGAGGATGGTGTTCTGCTGGATTGGTTCCGCAAGCCCCACAAGCGCTTCGGCACCACCTACCGCATCGTCAACATGATCGTGCTGTTGCAAATCACCACTATCGTCCTCAGCCGCGGCGATGTTTACCTGCTCGGCGAAGCCTACGCGTTCGGTGTGGTGTGGAGTTTCTTCCTGAAATCCCTGGGTGTGCTGGTGCTGCGCTACCAGCGGCACGATCAGGAGTACAAATTCCCCTTCAATTTTCGGATCGCGGGAGTCGAGATCCCCGTGGGTCTTGGTGCTACGACTCTGCTGCTAGGTTGCGTCGCCATCGCCAATCTGTTCTCGAAAGAGTACGCGACCATGTACGGAGTCGGCTTCACGCTGGTTGTGTTCGCCGTGTTCACGCTCTCCGAGCACCTCAACGCCAAGAAACGCAAGTTGACGGCCGACCACAAACCGCTGGAAGAATTCAACCTGGATCATCAGGCCCAGGTCAGCTCCGCCACCTTGCATGCGCGCCCCGGGTCAGTTTTGGTCGCCGTCCGCGATTATCACAACATGGAGCACTTCAAAAAAGTTCTCCAGAAGGTCAACCTGCGGCGCAACGATATCGTCGTGATGACAGTTCGCACCATCTCCACCGGCGCCGGCGAATACGATCTCTCGGACGACCAGATCTTCAGCGACTACGAGCAGGAACTGTTCAGCCACGTGGTCGAGATGGCCGAGAAGGAGGGCAAGCCGGTGGAGTTGCTGGTGGTGCCGGCCGTCAATCCTTTCGATGCCGTGGTGCAGACCGCCTCCAGGCTCAAGGCCTCCCGCTTGGTTACGGGCGTGTCGGAGCGCATGACGTCGGAGGAACTGGCGCGCCGCATCGGCCTGGCGTGGGAAAGCCAGCCGGAACCGCGCCATGCGTTTTCGCTCGAGGTCATCAGCAAGGAACGGCCCTCCATGTACGTGAACCTGGGGCCGCATCCTCCGCGCCTGTGGCCCGAAGATGTCGATCGCCTGCATGAGCTGTGGCTGCGGCTCTGCGATTGCGAGGGCGTCGGATCGCGGTTGCATCATCGCGACATTGTTGGACTGGCGCTGCGCCGCCTGGAAAAAGATTTGGCCGATGGCAAACGGGAACAGGTAATCAGCGATCTAGATCACGAACTCCGGAAGGACTGAAGAAATATGCGCACACCCACACTAGCAACCTTGGCCTTACTCGCCGGCTCCTTGTTGACCGCTGTAATGCCGGCCGCTGAAATTCCCCGGGCCGCGCCGGATCTGCCGATCCCGCTCCCCAATGGCAAGCAGGTCAAGATCAGCGACTATCGCGGCAAGGTTCTATGTTTCGTCTTCATCCTCACCACCTGCCCGCATTGTCAAAAGACCACGCAATTGTTGGAGGGCATCTACCAGGATCTCGCGCCCAAAGGTTTTGAGGTGCTGGAAGCCGCGCTCAATGAGAACCCTGACGTTCCCTCGTTTGTCTCGAACTTCAAAGTGCCTTGGCCGGTCGGCACCGCGGGAGTGCTATCGGCGATCGACTTCATTCAATTGCCGAAGGACAAGCGCCCGCTGGTTCCGTTTGTAGTGTTCATCGATCGCAAAGGCATGATTCGCGCCCAATATACCGGCGTCGACGAGGCCTTCTTCGATGCCCAGCAGGAGCAGCACATTCGCGACGAAGTGGAGAAGCTGCTGAGCGAAGGCGGAGCAACGAAGGCCAAGCCCGCGCATAAACCGCCCTCAAGTTGACCCGTATAGTCGCCCATCGTGGCGCGTCGCGCGAGGCGCCTGAAAACACGCTGGCTGCCTTTGCCAAGGCCATCGAGATCGGCGCCGACATGATCGAATTCGATGTCCGCCGAGCCCCTGACGGCGAGCTTGTTATTTCACACGATCCGGTTCGCAAGACCGCGCTCCTGCCTACTCTTGAAGAAGCGCTGCGCCTCACTCAAGGCCGCATTCAACTCGATGTCGAACTCAAGGAGCCTGACTGCGAGCGGGACGCCATCGACCTGCTGCTCCAGTATTTTCCCCTGAGCGACTTTTGTATCACGTCGTTCCTCGCGCCCACGCTTCGCGAAACGCGCGCGATTCATCCCGGCATTCGAACCGGCTTGATCTTCGCGATTTGGGGCGAAGGAGTGGTCAGCTCCGATGCCGATTTTCTAGTGCCCCACCACCGCCTGCTCAAGAAGGCCGAACAAATCGGCAAGGCCCTGTTCGTGTGGACGGTGGACGATCCCGCGCGTACACGCCGCCTTTTCGAGCGTCCGCTGGTCGAAGCGATTGTCACCAACAACCCCAGGCAGGCTCTCGCGCTGCGCGCGGAATTGCAGAAGTAGGCTGAAAGTTGGCAGATCCACAGAAGGGTTATATTCTTGCGTGGGCTGGTCACTTGGCTCGGAGGCCAATGGCTTGACAGTAATGCACCACGTCTTTCGTAACCCAGACGGTGACGCCGCCGACGGGTTCCCAACCGGGACCCTGGATTAGGGCGTCATTGACTTTGTTGATCAAGTCACCCATGCTGTCAATGGACACGATGACGTTGTAGCGTTCCAAATAGCACCTCCTCTAATTGACTGCATCGCCAACGCTGTTTACTCCAACAATTGAATTGTAATTGCGTTGTAACATTTGTCAGCCGGGGCGATGAAATCGATCTGTAGGATTGACCCTAAAGCCGGCCGGCCGGCCGCCGCGCTCAGATATCGAGTCGATTACGGTACGCTATGATACAATTCTAACCCATGGAAACTTCGAAGAAAATCGGACGCTACGAAATCCTCGAAGAACAGGGACACGGTGGGATGGGAACCGTGTACCGGGCGATGGACCCGTCCATGAATCGCATTGTGGCGCTGAAGACGATCAATGCCGTGGGATTCCCGCTCGAGAACGAGTTTCGCGAGCGGTTTTACCGGGAGGCGCGCGCCGCGGCAGTTTTAAAGCATCCGGGGATCGTGCCGGTGTTCGACCTGGGCGAGCACGAAGGCGTGCCCTTTCTGGTGATGGAGTTCGTCAACGGGCGGACTCTGGCCGACTCAGCGAAAGAGGGCGAGTGTTGGAGTCCGGATCGCATTTGCGAGATCGGGCAACAGCTCGCCGAAGCGCTGGGGTACGCGCACCAGCGCGGGGTGGTGCACCGCGACGTCAAGCCCCCCAATATCCTGCTGACCTCGGCTGAGTTCTATGGCGTCGAGCGGCCGAAGATCACCGACTTCGGCCTGGCCAAGCTCGCCGGACAGATCACGGTGACGGGAGAGTCGCTGGGCACTCCGGCATTCATGTCGCCCGAGCAAGTCGTCGGCGCGGCGGTCGACGGGCGCGCGGATATTTTCTCGTTGGGCGTGGTGCTCTACTGGATGGCTACGGGCAAGCAGCCCTTCCCCGGCGAGAGCGTCACCGCGGTGTCCTACAAGGTTGTGCATACCGATGCGGTGCCGCCGCGACAGCTAAATCCGGCGCTACCAGCCAAACTCGAGAACCTTATTCTGAAGTGTCTGGCAAAGAACCCGGCGGAGCGATACCAGACCGGGGAGGAATTGGCACGCGACCTGGGTGAATTGGGGAAAGCCGAATTGGGGAAAGCTGAATTGCGGACGGATGGACCTGCCGCGGTCGAACCCGCCGCCACAACGCAGCATGCCGGACGCGCGTTTGCACTCCAGGGAAAGCGCGGCAATTGGCTCGCCGCAGCGGCGCTGATTGTGGTGCTGGCGGCGGCAGGCAGCTGGTACACTTTGCGGAGCCGAGAGAAACCCGTGGTTCGAGCGGCGGCGCCGCCTCCCGCAGCGATAAGCGTAGCACCTTCTCCGGCGATAAGCGCGGCGCCTGTTCCCGCATCGGCGGAGCCCAGCGTCTCTAATGAAACTGCGAGTGCCGGCGAGCCAGAGCCCGCGGCGCCAGTCGATGAAACAGCGGCTGCCGCGGCGCCTGCTGATGCGGACGTCGCCCCAAAGAAACCCAATGCCAAAGTCCCCGTCGAAACTGCCGCTGTTCCAGTGCCTGAGCCGGTCGCGCTGGACTTCGATCCGAAAACGCTAGATCCGAAACAAAACGCCCGGCTGAAAATCGACGCCACGCAAATGCCAAAGGGTCTGGATTTTACGGTGGAGATGAACGGGAAGCTCTATTTCCGGAAGGCTGACACTGGAAGCAAGGTTCGCGGCGAGCAATTATTCGTTCCGCCTGGGGTGCACGAACTTCGCGTCACGGCCAGAAGCGGCGCGGTGAAGAAGATCTCGAACACCGTGAGCACTGAGTTCAAGGCGAGGAAGCAGAAAACGCTCATGATCGAGTTGCGGCTCCAGGGAAAGCCGCGCGAAGCCGGGATGCCGCAAGGCCTTTATCCGAGTTCCCAGATCGTAGCAACGCTGAAATGACGGGCGTGGCCACTCTGTGACCTGCGCTGGGTAGGTCACCGGGCACAGCACGCTACTTGAGCTTCTTATGGCAGAAACTATGGCAGAGCTACAGGCGCGGATTGACCTGGCCCGGCCCCCCGAAGGCTGCCCGGTGAGGATGACCAATGACCAGCCTTGCCATCGGCCCAGTTACCAAGCAGCCGGTAATGACGTGAAAGCTCTCTGCCTGATGCATTCCCGCGATCCGAACAAGGACAACAAAGCCTTTCAGGTTGAGATCGAGGATGTCTTGAGGAAGGCCGAGACCAGTGGGGGCGTCGCGGACTTCCGGGGATTCGTCTTCGTTGAAGCCGGTTACTTAGGCCGCACACTCAAGCCGTCATGCATCTTTTCTGGGGCCATGTTCACGCAGGAGGCCGACTTCCGCGGAGCCACGTTCGTGCAGGACGCCCACTTCCGCGCGGCAAGATTCATGCAGATCGCCAACTTCCGCGGGGCCACGTTCACCGAGGTCGCTCACTTCAGCGAGGCCACCTTCACGCAGGGCGCCCAATTCAGGGTGTCCACATTCGCGCAGGACGCCAACTTCAGCGAGGCCAGGTTCACGCGGGACGCTCACTTCGGCAAAGCCACGTTTACCGGAGACGCTCACTTCGACCAGGCCGCGTTCGCACAGGATGCCAACTTCAGCGAGGCCACGTTCACGCGAGACGCTTACTTCGGCCAGGCTATGTTCGCGGAGGATGCCGGCTTCAGCGAGGCCAAGTTCATGCGAGATACTCACTTCGGCCAAGCCACGTTCGCGCAGAAGTCTGACTTCAGCGAGGCCATATTCGCGCAGGATGCCGACTTCCGGGAGGTCACGTTCACGGAGGAAGCCAACTTCAATGAGGCAAAATTGAATCAGCTCGCCGACTTCAGGGATGCAAATTTCCGGGATGTTTCCAGGTTCAGGAGAACGCGCTTTCGAGGCGACCCGGGATTGCTGGCCTTCCCGGTCCATTCCGGCGCCCCTATAAGAGATGAAGGGAGACTTCCCGGACCGGTCTTCACGCGAACAAAGTTCGAGAATCCGCAAAACGTAGACTTCTATCAGACCTATCTCGGGCAGGCGTTGCTCCACAACTGCGATGTTTCAAATCTCTCCTTTTCAGATGTGACCTGGCGTCGCCGGCGGCGGGGCGCCGGAAGGCTCATGGTTTTCGACGAAGAGATAGAATTTGGCGCGGACGACTCTGGCGCCACCACGAAGAAAAACTCCGATTATCGCTGGGACGTTACCGAGGCGCTCCGTCCCGGCCATGGCGATCCTAACGAGCGCAGTTATAGCCTGATCGCCGAGGTTTATCAGCAACTCAATAAGAATTACGACGAACGCCGGGACTATTTGGCGGCCGGTGATTTTTATTACGGGGAAATGGAGATGAATCGCCTGGCCGGCCCGCAGCGCATTCGCGTGTTCCGCTGGTGGCATCAAAACCTGGGGCTGGTGGCCTGGTACAAATACGCGAGCGCGTACGGTGAGAGTTACATTCGGCCGGCCGTCGCGCTGCTTATCGTTCTCGTCATTTTCACGGTGCTTTTTCCTTGGACCGGTCTTGTTTCAACTGAAAAACCACCAAATCCCAGCACCCAGGTAATCGTGCAACCAACCCCGCCCCCAGCCGCGGCGACCGAACTCAGCTACCAGCATTTCGCTGACTTCGTTCGGGCATACCACGGCAGAAAATGGGCCGCCCCCGCGGCATTCTTCGGCAACAGTTTAATGACCTCGCTGGGCATGTTTCCCTTCCAGAAGGAACTCAAGTACGAGCCCAGCTATCCCTGGGGCCAAACGCTGGCTCGACTGGAACTCGTGCTCACCTCCACACTGATCGCGTTATTCCTTCTCGCCGTTCGCCGTCAATTCAAGCGCTGACGATTGATCCTGTGCCTGTTGCCTGTTATGCTCGACAAAATGTCTCCGAATCAAACCGCCGCTCGAGTTCTGGATGGAAAATGGGTCCGCGACCAGATCCTCGCCGAGCTGAAGCCGCGTGTGCAAAAACTCACCGCCGCGCACCGCCCCCCCGGACTCGCCGTCATCTTGGTGGGCAACGATCCGGGCTCGGAGATCTATGTCCGTCTCAAAATCAAAACCTGTGGCGAGCTCGGAATCTACAGTGAAAAGATCACGCCGCCGGAAACCATTACCACCGGCGACCTGCTCGGAATCATCGAAGGCCTGAACCAGCGGCCCGAGATCGACGGCATCCTGGTGCAAACGCCGCTGCCCTCGCAGGTGGACAAGGACCGGGTTCTTCGCGCCATGAGCCCCGATA
>Ga0182015_10005094_pt1 | contig 13837 bp, 15 predicted proteins | sample 712P3MmetaG_FD_120478 | JGI IMG/M metagenome (GOLD analysis project Ga0182015, IMG submission 120478) | Permafrost microbial communities from Stordalen Mire, Sweden - 712P3M metaG | ecosystem: Environmental > Terrestrial > Soil > Wetlands > Permafrost | place: Sweden: Stordalen | collected...
CAGGCTGGCCAAGGATTGGGAGAACCTCAATCGCAAGGCGCTGGCGTTCTTGCGCCTCGCCTCAATCCGCCTCATGCTCCGAAAACTTTGTAATCCCGCGTGATGTTTCCGGACAGACTCTTAGCGAGAGAAAGATAATACTCCACGCTCCTTCAGACTGCCCTCTCCTGCGCAGGGTGTGTGACAACCAAGAAAAGCCAATCAGTGCCGCCCATGGCATGGGGAGTAAAACAAGCAAAATTAGGTGGTCATAGAATGGACCATAGTGACGTACTATTGCAATATTAGGCATGTACTGGAACACTGAAAGAATAAGAAGGCCTATAGTTACCAAAGCGAAAGATGTAATGACTATCGCGCCATAAAGGAAGTAAGTTAACTTGATTTTTAGCATGACATTTTGCTCTCCATCGCGTTCCAACGGATACACGATGATACAACAACTCCGAAATGTCAATTGCCAAAAAATCTGAACATAGCTAGTTATGTTTCTAAAAGGATATATATTAAGAAGTTGTAAGGATACAACAATGCTAAGTGTTGTGATTTTCCGCGCGCGCCGCGTGATGATCACGATGGGCCTCATGGTGGCTTCTTGGGCAAGGCGAGCGCCTCGCCCAATATCCTAACCGTTCAAAGCGTGAGGCCAGCGGCCAATGGCCATGACAGAGGAAGAGTTGGCGGCGCGGCTGCTCTATCGCGACGCGCTGATGCTCGTCATCGACAAGCCGGCCGGGATCGCGGTTCATCGCGGCCCAAAGGGCGGCGAAAATCTCGAAGATTATTTCCAATCCCTGCGATTTGGCTTGCCGCGCAACCCCGCCCTGGTGCACAGGCTCGACCGCGACACGTCCGGCTGCCTGGTGCTCGGGCGGCACCACAAGGCGCTGGAAAAGCTCGGCCATCTGTTCAAGCAAGGCAAGATCGCCAAGACCTATTGGGCGATCGTCGAAGGGAGGCCGGCGCAAGACGAAGGCTTGATTGATCTGCCGCTGAAGCGTCTCGATCCCGGCCGCGGCTGGTGGATGAAGGCCGATTCTTCGGGACTCCCTTCGCAAACAGCCTGGCGGGTGTTGGGGCGCTCGGGCACGCATACGTTTTTGGAGCTTGCGCCGCTAACCGGGCGCACGCACCAGCTTCGCGTTCATTGCGCGGCGCTCGGCTGGCCGATCCTGGGGGATGCCATCTATGGCCATCGCGGGGCGATGGGCTTGCAGCTGCATGCGAGGGCGATCGCGGTTCCGCTTTACAAGAACAAGGACGCGGTAAAGGTCGAGGCACCGCCGCCTCTACATATGCGCGAGACGCTGGCCGCGTTTGGCTAAACCGGAGAGCGAGGCAGAAAGAAGACATGTCGGCCCGGATTGCGGCACCCTCGCTCGGGCGTGGCCCGTATGATATCACTTGCGGCGAGACGCCCTGACGGGCAAGGATCAAAATATGGTTTGGATGTCGGGACGCAAGGCATGACCGGCAAGGGAAAAATAGGCGTGGCGGTCAGGCGATGGCCCCTGGGGCCAGGGCTTCTATTCGTCGCCGCGTTGTTAAGCTTTTGCGGCGCCGGTCACTCCGCCGATTCGGCTTCGGGCGCGGCGTCACCCGCCGCCGTTGGCGTTGTCTGTTCGGTTGGCGCGCCGTTCTGGGCGCCACCGGCGGCCACGGCGGAAGAATTGCCCTGGGTTTCCGTCTGGCTCGGGCATTTTTCCGGCGGCCGCCACTTTGAAAATCTCAATGGGCAAACCTTCGTCGATTGGAGGGATGACAAAGTCTGCTTTCCCTCGCGCCAAATGTGTCAAGCCTGGATCGCCTTCTTGCGCCGCGCCTATCACCGTCCCGAGGGCTTTTGGACCTGCTTACTGCTGCGCTGAACGGCGCCGATGCGTTTGGCCCCTGCGCACTCTATAGTCGAGCGCGCCGGGTTTGGAGAGCCGCGATGTTTGATGCCTTGAAAAGTTTTATCGCCGAGGTCGCTGGCGCGGAGCCGCCCGCACGGAATTTTGGCGAGGCGGATTATCGTCTCGCGGCGGTGGCCTTGCTGATTCATGTCGCCAATGTGGACGGCGAGACAGACCTCGCGGAGCGGCGCCGGCTAAAGACAATCATCGAGGAGCGGTTCGGCCTCGACGCGAAAGCAACCTCGGAATTGATCGCGATGGCGGAGCAAAGCGACCGCGAGGCCGTCGATCTCTATCATTTTACCAGCATCCTGAAACGCGCGCTCGACGACGATGGACGCCACACAATCGTGGAGATGCTGTGGGACATCGCGTTTGCCGACGGCGTCGCCGATGAATTCGAGGAAAACGCGATCTGGCGCATCGCCGAACTTCTTGGCGTTTCGACCCGTGACAGGGTCCTGCTGCGCCAGCGGGTCGCCGGACAAACGCCACGGGACGCCCCCTTCCAAGGCCCGTGGTCCGCGTCCGCCTCGAAAGGGAAAGAATGAGCGAGGCGGGTCCGAGGCAAGACGGCCGCATGGCGCGCCGCCTAGCCTTGACTACCGGCGCCTCCGGCGGGACCGGCGCCGATCTTGCCCGCGTCTTCGCCCGGGATCGGCACGATCTCGCGCTCCTTGCGCGCTGGTCCGGCGCTTTTCTGCGCCGCTGGATCGCCGGCGGGTAGCCTGGCGCACGCCCCGGCTGGCCGGGCGCGTCGCATCGGCAAGGGCGCGCGGAATCAATAGGTGAAAGATAATTGACTCGAAAACACTCGTCTATTCACGTCTATGCTCTAGAATCCGTAAGGGTCACATGAAGAATCCGTAAGGGTTACATGAGCTTTTTGACGAGAGTTGACACAAAATGCCGCCGGTCCATCGCTTGCCGAGTGACGGCGCCGGAAAACACGGTGGACCGGCGGCCAAAGTAAAAAATTGCTTGGTCATTAAACAGCTGAGACGAGACTTGGGAGGATCGCTGGCTCGTCCCATGATGGTTGCGATGATTGCAGCTTTGTTGCCGCTCCGCATCGGACGTTCGTCCTAAATCGACCGGTTGCCAATACGTAGAACTACCCCCACTCTCCTTTGTCGCTATCTCCTCTACGCTTATCTATCTCGTCTATCGCGCGCGCAACGACATGCCTTTTTCATGGGTCTTTGTGGCCTTTGGGGTATTCATCATCGCCTGCAGCATTACCCACTCCATGGAAGTGTGGACGATCTGGAATGCGACCTACTGGCTCTCGGGGTACATCAAACTTCTGACCGCGGCGGCTTCGGTGGCGACCGCCGTGGTGCTTCCTTTTCTTGTTCCTAAAGTTCTAACGCTGATTAAAGCCGTGAAACTCTCGCAGGAGCCAAGGGTGCATTTGGAGGGAACTCGTCATGAGCTGGCGGCAGCCCGTGACGATGGCTAGAGCGGGCGGATGTGCTGTCGGCAAGCCGCCGAGCACTTGGGATTCCGTCTGATTCGAGAGGATAGGGGCGTTGCAACAATCGCTTCCGTGTTGCGACGGCTGACATTCCCAAAGTTTTGATGCTGATTCAAGCCGTGAAAACTCTCGGAGCAGCGAAGGGTGCAATTGGAGAGAGCCCATCGGCGAGGCGGACAAACAACATTCGGCGCGCTTGAAGCGCACGCCGCGGTGCGAAAGGTCATCGCCCGGATCAAGGTTAAATGCATATCGCTATTTGACGTGGCCGTTTGAGGTAAATACAGTCGCGATGGGTCATTTGGGGAAGGAGACCGGGAACACTGCCTGCAAGACAATTCGGTTTAACGACAAATCGAGGGAAAAAACCAACGGTCACCCTTCATGGCCGTAGAAAATACTCCAGCCCGCACTGGTAGCTGGCGGCACGCCTGGGGGCGGGGCCATGAGCGACGACAGCAAGCTTATCGCTCTCATCGATTTAGTTTACGAGGCGGCGCTCGATGCCGATCTCTGGCCAACGGTGCTGGCGAAGCTTGCCGATGCCACCGGAGCGTTGCAGGCCATTATCGCGACCATGGACCGGCGCGCCGATACCTTCGCTTCGATCTCGCGGCGCGCCTACCCAGATTTGGAAGCCAGCTATAAGGAGTACTGGGCGTTCCGTAATCCGCTCTGGGACAACGCCACGGCGCTGCCGGCGGGTGAAGTGTTCTCGCTCGATACCCTCATGCCGCGGCACGACTTCGTCAAGACGCCAGTTTTCAACGAATGGTGGAAAACGGCTGATTATGGCCTTGAGATGCTTGGCGCCAATGTGCTTGTCGAGAACAAGGTGTCGTCATTGATCTGCGTCGTCAACGCGCGCGGGTACGATCCGCCGACGGGTGAGCAGGCGCGCTTCTTCGAAGCGGCACTGCGCCACATCGTGCGCGCCGCGCGCATCCACCGCCGGCTCTGGACGCTCGACCTAACGCATGACGCCGCGCGGGAGCGGCTCGAGAGCTTGCGCCAGGGAGCCATCCTAGTCGACGCCGCGGCAAATGTGCTGTTCGCCAACGCCCCGGCGCGGGCAGTGCTCGAAAAGGGCGATGGACTCATTCTCAAGGACGGTTGCCTCGCCAGCACCGACGGCGCGGACACTTTGCAACGGCTGATCGCCTCTTGCGCGCGCGGGGTTGGTCCGCTGCGCGGGCCGGTCGGCGGAGAACTCGGCGTGCGGCGGGGTCCAAATCGCCTCTGCCTCCGTGTCACGGTGACGCCGCTTCGATCCAAAGACCCGGCCATCGGGATCCCTTGGCTAGGATTGCGCCCGGCGGCGGCTATTGTCACGGTGGACGATCCCGAGACCGGCCGTCGGCAACTTGCGCAAAATCTGCACAACCGGTTTGGCCTGACCGGCGCCGAAACCGGGCTCGCCACTGAGATCCTCAAGGGCGACGGCCGTGCGGCGGCGGCGCGGCGGCGCGGTATTTCGGTCGCGACGGCCCGCGCCCAACTCTCCAGCATTTTTGAAAAGACCGGAACCCATCGTCAGGCCGAACTCGTCCATCTCCTGCTCGAACTCGCCGACAAACGAGAGCTTGGAAAATGAGAGGTCTGACCACGTCTCCGTCACAAGGCGCAGCGTCCTTTTATCGCGCGCATTCCGGCTCATTCTCCTATGAAATGCTGCGTACGCCGACCCGGCGCCTGTTTTTGGCTGCGGTTGCCGCATCCACGCTGGCGCGTGCGCGCGCCGCGGCACGGCCGGTTGTCGTCGGCTCCAAGCTCGATCTCGAAGGCGGACTCCTCGGGCACATGATGCTGCTCGCTCTTGGCGAGGGCAAGATCGAAGCGGAAAACCGGCTGCGGATTGGCCCGACCTCGATTTTGCGGGCGGCGCTTTTGTCCGGCGCCGTCGACCTTTGCCCGGAATATACCGGCAACGCCGCTTTTTTCTTTCATGAAGACGGCGATCCTGTCTGGAAGGACGCGGCCGCCGGTTTTGCCCGCGCGAAAAAACTCGATTATGAGAGAAACCGCCTTGTCTGGCTCGCCCCAGCTCCGGCCGACAATAGCTGGGTGATCGCGGTCCCCGAATCGCTGGCGCGGACACAAAATCTGCGGACCATGGAGGATTTCGCCCGCTTTGCGCGGGGCGGCAACAATGTCAAACTCGCCGCTTCGGCGGAATTCATTGAGAGTGCGGCTGGCCTTCCCGCCTTCGAGGCGGTCTATGGCTTCCGGCTTGCCGCCCGCCAGCTCCTCGTTCTCTCTGGCGGCGAAACCTCGGCCACCATGAAAGCGGCGGCGGACGGAATTTCGGGCGTCAATGCCGCGATGGCCTATGCCACCGACGGCGCGCTCAAAGCCCTCGACCTACGTGCTCTCGAAGATACCCGCCATGCCGAGCCGGTCTATGCGCCAGCGCCCGTGGTACGGGAAGCAACCCTCGTGAGCCATCCGGAAATTGACGATATCCTTGGCTCCGTTTTCGCGCAACTCGATCTTGCGAGCCTGCGCGACTTGAACGAAAAAGTCGCGGTCGAAGGCGATGATCCAGGCGCCGTGGCAACGGAATTTTTCCGCGCGCATGGGCTCTTCCGATAAGTATTTCGTCAAGGCTTCCGGTTCGAACGCGGAGTGGCTGAGATGCCGAAGGTGCACGACCGCGTCCTTCTCGCGCTTTGTAGCCTTGGCCTTGCCGGGGTTTTTTTCGGCGGCTTTTTGAGCTGCGCGCCCAACCGCCTCGCGACCGGCGTTGCCTACCCCTTGTCCAACGCCCCGGCTCCGGAGAGCGGCACGGTAATGATTGGGCTTTGCGGACTGGCGCTTGTGAGCTTTGCCCGCGGCCGCAAATTCCGCTCCTTCGCAACGATCCTTGCCGCCGCACTGATTCTTTGGGGGAGCTTCGCGGGCGCAGGCCATCTCGCGGCGCTTCTCATGCAGAAAGGCCCGCCCGCGGCACGCGCGTCGCCAGGTCCAGCGTTCTGGACCTTGGCAAGCGTCGCGATCCTAGCGATCGTCGATGCCATGCAAAGAGGAAATTTTGGTTTTTTCGCCCGCGCCTGCATTGGGGCGGCTTTTTGCGCGGGCTTCTTCCTGATGGCCGCGGCGGGCGATTTCGATAATCTTTCTCTCGCCAGGGAATTTTTGAACAACCGGGGCGTCTTCGTGACCGAGCTCTTGCGCCATCTCGGTCTCGTCTGCGCGGCAATCTTCTTCGCCCTGTTGATTGGTGTGCCGCTGACCATGCTCGTTTTGCGCAAGAAGGCGGCGGCGGGTTTTGTCTTTGCGAATCTCAGCATATTGCAGACGATTCCTTCCATTGCGCTGTTTGGCGTCTTGATCACGCCGATGTCGAAATTGAGCGAGGAGCTGCCTTTTCTGCGCGCGCTCGGAGTCGATGGAACCGGCCCGGCGCCGGCTGTTTTAGCCTTGACGCTCTACTCGCTGCTGCCTCTCGTCCGCGGCTTCCATACAGGGTTCAGCGAAGTCGCGATGGAGGTCAAGGACGCGGCCGCCGCCATCGGCTTTGGCAGGCGCCGCATGTTTATCGAAATCGAATTGCCGCTCGCCTTGCCCGCGCTCGTTTCCGGGTTGCGCGTGGTGACGATCCAGGCGATCGGCCTGGCCAGCGTCGCCGCTTTGATCGGCGCGGGAGGGCTTGGCACCTTCATCTTTCAAGGCATTGGACAATATGCCCTCGATCTTGTCCTGGTGGGAGCACTTCCGGTCATCCTGCTGGCGCTTTTGGCGAACCTTATCTTTGAAATGCTGCTTGGCCTCGCGCGGAGAAAGCTTTGATCGAGCTCAACAACGTGTCGAAGAACTTTGCCGCCACGCCGGCGGTCTCCGATTTTTCGCTGAAAATCGAGAGCGGCGCTTTTTTCGTCCTTGTCGGCCCGTCCGGCTGCGGCAAATCGACCGTTCTGCGCATGATCAATGCGATGATTGTCCCTGACAAGGGACAAATCGAGGTGCGTGGCGAAAACATTCGTGCGATGGAGCCCGAAAAGCTCCGGCGCGGCATCGGCTATGTGATCCAGTCGGCGGGCCTTTTTCCGCATTGGACGGCGGCCGACAATATTTTGGCGGTGCCGCGCCTCCTCAAATGGGCCCCGTCAAAATGCGCGGCGCGGCTCGACGCGCTGGTCGCACTGTTGCGCATCGATCCCGCCCTTCTGAAGCGCTACCCAAGGCAATTGTCCGGCGGTCAGCAGCAACGTATCGGCGTTGCCCGCGCGCTCGCCGCGGAACCCGACATCATCTTGATGGACGAGCCATTCGCGGCGCTCGATCCGGTGAGCCGCGTGGCCTTGCAAGAAGAGCTGCGCGGGATCCATGCGCGGAGCGGCAAGACTATCGTCTTCGTCACCCATGACATGGACGAAGGTTTGCGGCTCGCCACCGGCATGGCGGTGATGAACAACGGCCGCCTGATCCAGGCGGGCACCCCGGCTTCGATTCTCCTGGCGCCGGCGGACGATTTCGTGCGTGATTTTTTGGGCGGCGAAGGTTTGCAGTTACGGCTTCTCGACCTTGTGCCGGTCCGCAAGCTGATGAAAGTCGGCAAGGCGCGCTCGACCGGGACGATTGCCGCGGAGGCAAGTCTCAAAAGCGCCGTGAACCTGATGCTGGCGCGCCGCTGTTCGTCTCTCGGCGTCGAGGACGAGAGCGGGGCGAGGCTCGGCGAAATCCACTTAAACGACATTGTCGCGAGGCGCGATGCGAGTTGATATTGCGGGTCGCGAAAGTTGACTGCGGCTCACCTCGCGAATTTTCCAGAGGCCCGCAGCAGGTGCCATATTGGGGCTCATGCAGCTGTCATGCTCGCAAGCCTAGAGGCTTCGAGACCCGCCCCACGCATTCTAATCAAATACTGTTGTGAAATCCGGGCGCAACTTGAATTTAGATGGTGCAAAGCGGAGGTGACGAGCAAGTGGTTCGCGTGGATCGCGCGACACCGGAAGCAGTATTGCAAAATTGCGCGCTCCGACTGTGCAGGCCCTGTTCTCGAAGCTAAAAGAGAACGGGCTAGTCCACATGCGGGCATCGGGTAATGTCGGCGCTGGGCCACCAAGAACCATTTGGTGTCTGAGCGATAGAGAACGGTGAAACTTATTCGGACTGAAGAACTGCTCCCGCATTAACAACCCGCTTCGCATCAACGCGACAGCGTACCCAAACGCGGCCACCATCGCCAAATAACCAAGGGCCAGCGCGGCGATGATATGCCTGTCCGTAAGTCGGCCCCCCGCTTCCAATGCGCTCCCGGACACAAGTTCGCTGATGGGTTTGTCATAAAACCGACCCTTCCAGCCATTGCAACCGTTACCACACACCCGCGTTCCCTTGAGAATCAGAGGCTTTTTGCAAAGCAGTAAGTTACCCGCCCTGACGTTTGCAGGGGTAAAAGGGTTGACTCGCACAACGTCAGGGTCTTGCTTTAATGCCTGTTGCGGAATCAGGTGTTCAAGATCGAAGGCTTCCCGCGGAAGACGGCGCCCGCAGGCGCAACACATCAGGAGTCGATTTCCTGCAATCTCCGGGGCGTAGCGCGCCAGGTCACCTCTCATCTTGTGCCAGAGCTTGTCCTCGACGGAGGCCATCATCAGGTCAGACATTCCGTCATCTAAAGCGTGCGCCATATTCGGATCAAGAGTGCCTTCGGGTCTATTGAGTGGCAGGGCACCACGCCGGGCGCGCAGGGCGGTGCCGCTTACATCGCTGCCGTGTTCGATGCGTCTGGGGCATGGAGATGCAGTACCTCCCCTAAGAATAGATACACGTTGAGGAACAGCGAGAACGCTTCCTCGCTTGTGACGTCTGTGTGAACACCTGCGGATACGCGATCGAACAAATTGCCCAGGTTCTGGCGCAGTTTGTCGCGACGGGCTGAGCTCGCTGTCCTCACAGCGATGTAAGCGTTCAGCCGGTTCTTGTGTTTGGACGCATCGAGCGAAAGCGTATTGCCACCAAGCTCGACGGTGCCGGTAGTCGGCGGATAAACTGCATCAGCGAACGTCTCGATGATTCGACGGCAGGTGGTGAGAGCTTGGCTGATCCCCTCCTCCTCACCTTCCTGTAGGCGAGCGATGACGGAAGGAATTTTGCTTAATACCTCGCCCGCCTTTTCCGCGATCAACGCGTCCACGTCCTTTTTGTACTGCTCAAATATGTTCTCTGCCACCTTCGCAAATTGCCGTTCGTAGAAAACACCGACAACAAAGGTATGCAACATCCCGAGAACGCGCGAACGGATGCCGCTCATAGTGGTGATTCTGGTGATGATGCCCTGCTGCGCGTTGTTCATGGCATTAATTGTGCCGGTGTGCGCATCACCGCTGATGTTGCCAAGCTTGCTACCCATGAGTCGCGCCTTCTCCGTCTCGATAGACGCCTCGATCTCAGCTAGGGAACGCCAATAGCCCCTCTTCTCATTGGAGTCGATCCAACGCCCAGTTTTTCCCATGTAGAGAAGCGAGAAGCCGCCGGTGGCGTTGTAACCCTCCATCTCGTGCTTTATCCAGAATTTCACCTCCTCCGAACCGGCTAGGCGAGCGAGTCTCGAGCATTTCAGCAGCAGCTTGTCGGCCTCCAGCCGTCCTAACTCGATGTCATCGAGAAGTTCACGGCTGAGTTCGAGGATGTGTTCGGATTCGCTCTGCCGATTCATGCAGGGCATTTTATCTGCTCTTATGGCCTCGACACACGATTTTGAACAAATCGTGTGACCGGCTGCTTATGTGTGCACAATTCAAGCAGACTGTGGGTGAGTTTTCACACAGTCTGCAAGAATTCTGCACCAAAATTTGGCTGTTGATATTGCAAGGCTTTCCTGGTGCATAATTCCGCTGCAAAAATATTCCGTCGTTTACGGCCGGGGTATTGCTTGTGACAGCCGGGACCAAGCGGCGTCGGCTCGGGCATCCGTGTGGCAACCCCGATTCGGTCAGCGAACATTACATCGGAGTTAAGTTCCCGCAAACCGGCTAAGCCATCGCCGCGCCGCCGCCACTTTACAGCGTTTTGTGCTATGGGCGCTGCCGGTTTTGGCCAAAACAGATAATTGCGAAGTGTGGCCTTTTGGATACATTAGCCAGATGAATACATTTGTCCGGTCATCGGATTTTGATGCGTGGTTGTCGGGGCTTTCCGATCAAAAGGCAAAAGCGAGAGTTTTGGCGCGTCTCCGCAGCGCGATGCTCGGTAATTTTGGCGATTGCGAGCCTGTCGGCGAAGGTATCTCCGAAATGCGCATTCATGCCGGGCCGGGCTCACGCCCCGGAGGTTTTAGTCGGGCGAAATGGACTACGATGGGCATATCTCGCGGCGGGGAGACGAACGGTTGCGCGCGCTGCTTTACGAGGCCGCAACCGTGATCCTGACCCGGGTGCGCTCGGCCAGCGCGCGGCGCTCCTTTGCTCTGGCGCTCAACAAGCGTCTCGGCTTCAAGCGCGCGCGCGGCGTGGCGCTGGCGCGCAAGCTCGCAGTGGTGCTCCATGTCATGTGGAAGACCGGAAAGAACTTCGATCCCAACCACCGGCTCGCTGCCACGTGACCGCAGGAGCCATGACTTGATCACTTGCGGTCATTTCAGCACTTCGCCCACCATCGGGCGAGCCAGGCGTCCTGCCGGGACGTGGGCGAGGCCATTCCGAGTGTCAGTTTGCGGCCGCACGCGGACCGCGCTTCAAACCTTGGAAGGCCGATCCCCATCTGCCCATCATGCGGCGGCCATGCGCCGACCGCGGAGAGAACCATGACCCGGCAGATGCCCGACACACGAGAGGCTTACAGAATCGTTTGATACAAGGGCCGCGATTAGAGAACTGAGACACTAGCCCGTTTCAGTCCTTGGGGAAATTTAAGCCCATTTCCCGGTAGCGTTCGGGATCGTCGGCCCAGTTTTCGCGCACTTTGACGAACAGAAAAAGATGCACCTTTTGTCCGGCCGCCTCGATTATCTCCTTGCGCGCCGCGGTTCCGATCGCCTTGATGGCACGGCCGCCTTCGCCGATCACGATTTTTTTGTGGCCTTCGCGCAGCACATAGATCGTCTGCTCGATGCGTGCCGATCCGTCCGGCATGTCCTTCCAAGATTCGGTTTCGACCGTCGATGAATAGGGGAGCTCGTCGTGCAGCCGGTCAAAAATTTTCTCGCGCGTGATCTCGGCGGCGAGCAGGCGTAACGGCATGTCCGAAATCTGATCTTCCGGATAATGCCACGGGCCAGGCGGCATCAAGGCGCCGAGCTCTTGTTTAAGCTTGCTCACCCCGTGGCCGCGCAACGCCGAGATCATAAAAGTTTGCGCGAAGGGGAGCACGCCGTTGAGCCTGGCGGCATGCTCTAGAAGCTTAGGCGGTTCAATCGTATCGATCTTGTTGAGGATAAGAATCTTCTTGGCGGCGATCGACGGCAGCCGGCCAAGAATGGCATCGACCTCGGCATCGGTTCCTCTCAGGACATCGACAAGCAGCGCGGCTACATCGGCATCGCCGGTGCTGCTCCAGGCGGCCGCCACCATGGCCCGGTCGAGCCGGCGTTTCGGCGCGAACATGCCCGGCGTATCGACGAAGATGATTTGGGCCGCGCCTTCCAGCGCAATCCCGCGCACCGTGCTCCGCGTTGTCTGAGCTTTGCGGGAAACGATCGAGACTTTCGTTCCAACGAGCCGGTTGATGAGGGTCGATTTGCCGGAGTTCGGTGCACCGATGAGGGCAACAAAACCGCAAGCCGTTCCGCCGCGTCCGCTGTTCACGCGGCGCCCTTTTGGCTGCCTTGGCCAATGCCCTCGCGCGCGATGAATGCCGCCGCCGCGGCTTGCTCGGCGAGGCGCTTCGCAGAGCCCTTCGCCTCGGCACGGTGGTAGCCGGGCACTTCGACGGCAATCGTGAATTCCGGTGCGTGGTCGGGCCCGGATCGCGCGGTCTCGCGATAGAGCGGCGTGGCAAGGCCGCGCGCTTGCGCCCATTCCTGCAGCGCTGTCTTTGGATCGCGCAATGGGCGTCCCGGCGCGTGCATCCGTTCGCCGAAGGTGGCGAGCACGACGGCCTTCGCCGCCTCATAACCCGCGTCGAGAAAAACCGCGCCTATGATCGCTTCGCAAACGTCGCCCAAAATCGCCATATTGGGGGGTCTTGTTCGCTGTTCGATTTCGCCAAGCAGGACGCAGGAATCAACACCCCAGGCGAGGGCGGCCTCGGCGCAGCTCTCCTTGCGGACGAGGCCCGCGAGGCGGCGCGAGAGTTCTCCCTCGCCGGCCTCGGGAAACGCTTCGTACAACATCGCGGAAATGGCGAGACCCAATACGCGGTCGCCGAGAAACTCGAGCCTTTGATAGGTTTCGCGCTTCCGCCCCGCTGCCGCGCTCACATGGGTCAGCGCCGAAGCGATCAGATTGCGATCGGCGAAATCATGCCCGATCCGCGCTTCGAGCGCTCTGATGTCCTGGACTTGCCGCACCATTCTATTTCACGGATTTGAGCATCCTGTCGAAGCGCAGATCCCAAGGCCATTCCCAAAACGCCCAGGCCGGCTCGCCCTTGCCGACCGAAAAGAAGATCAATTCGGCGCGTCCGACGAGATTTTCAAACGGCACGAAGCCGACGCCTCCCTGATCGGGGGAAATCCGGCTGTCCGTCGAATTGTCCCGGTTGTCGCCCATCATGAAATAATTTTCGGCCGGAACGTCGAAAACCCGGGTATTGCCGTTGAATCCGGTGTCGCCCTGGATCTGGATGATCGTATGAGTGACTCCACCAGGCAGAGTCTCGCGATAGGTCGGGACGCCGGTCTCGCGCCCATAAAAGTCCTCGGTCTCGATCTTGGCAATCGGCTCGCGCGGCACGAGTTCGCCATTGATGTAAAGCCGGCCCTCCCTCATTTGAACCCTATCGCCGGGCAGGCCGATCACCCGCTTGATGTAGTCGGTCTGTCCGTCGCGGGGAAGCTTGAAGACGACGACATCGCCACGCTTTGGCGGCGAGGCAAAAATCCTCCCCGAAAATAGATGGGGACTAAAAGGAAATGAATGATCGGAATAGCCGTAGGCATATTTGGAGACAAAAAGATAATCGCCGATCTGCAAGGTCGGGATCATCGAGCCGGAAGGAATATTGAATGGCTGAAACAAAAAGGTACGCACGACGAGAGCGATGAGCAGCGCCTCAACGATGACCTTCAAGGTGTCGCCCTTGCCGCCTTCCTTTGCGCGCTGCTTCATGCCGGTCCCTTTTCGATCCAATCGCGCGGGCTCTCTCATGCTAGTTTTCTCTCCGAAGAAGCGTGTCCGGACTCTGCTCCCTAGCAACGCCCGCCGCGCCACGGAGCGCTCCTTACCATGCCGCGAAAGGCCGGTATAGGGCTCGGTACGCGGCTTCGGCGACGCCAGTCCCGGCCCGCATCCCGGGCCGGCCGGTGCCGAATCTGTGAAGAAATCTCTGTATTGCCCGCCCGCCCGGATTGTCCAGCTCTGAG
>Ga0182015_10005095_pt1 | contig 13836 bp, 9 predicted proteins | sample 712P3MmetaG_FD_120478 | JGI IMG/M metagenome (GOLD analysis project Ga0182015, IMG submission 120478) | Permafrost microbial communities from Stordalen Mire, Sweden - 712P3M metaG | ecosystem: Environmental > Terrestrial > Soil > Wetlands > Permafrost | place: Sweden: Stordalen | collected...
CGGTAACCGGCTACGCACGGCCGCTCTTTCCGCTGCGGATACTGCGTACTGGTCCGGCGTGGAGACTCCTGCCGCGGTTTGCCCGGGCCACCTGGAGGCGTTCGGCACCCGCGGCACGGGATCCCGACTGGCAGGTGCGGCGTCTCGGGGGCGATGAGGTCGGTCAGATCGCCGCCGTGCTGCCGCTGCCGACCCATGGCTCGACTGTCACCGAGCGAAATGCCGACCAGTGGCGCTATCTCCTGGCCTGCCCAATCGTGCCGATGCAGCTGTATGCAGTTTCAAAGGCAGGCCGCCTGCGCGGCTACTTCCTGCTCGCGCTCGCGCCCGGGCAGGTCCGCATCGCCGACTGTTGGCTGGATTCGGACGAGCCCGAGGACTGGCGCGCCATGATTCTGTGCGCGGTCGAGCTGGCGCAGGAGCAGCCTCAGGCCGCGGAGGTCGTGATCTGGGCGAGCGATCCGCTACTCGCCACGGCACTGCGGGCCTGTGGCTTCTACGCACGGTTCGAATCCCCCATCCAGGTGCGTCCCTCGGGTAACGACACCGGGCCCGCAGGCCCGCTGCGCGTGCAGATGCTGGACAATGACGTCGCTTTTCTTCGTTGCCAGGGTCGCAACGAGTACTGGGGGTGAGGCCCGCGCCGGTCTTTGGCGCTACGGTATCGTCTTCTGTCCGATGTTTGACAGGGCGCTTTCGGTTCCGTCGCTGGCATAGGCGGTGAGGCCGAAGTACCAGGTTCCCGGGGACAGATTGGTCACCAGATAGGTTGTCAGGCTGGGATTTGCCAGTGCCACAACCGTGGTCATGGCGTTTGCGGATGTTCCGTAGTGGACGCGGTATCCGACCAGATCCGTCAGCACCGAGCCATTGGTGTTGTTGGTGACCGGCGTCCAGGTGAGCCCGGCGGTGCCGTTGGAAACCTTGTTCACGCTGATTGTGAAGGGCGCCAGGGACGCGCTCGCGCTGCCGTCGCTCGCGCTGATCACGATGCTGGCGTAGGTTCCGGCATTCGCCGCCGTGGGCGTTCCCGTCAGCGCGCCGGTGGCCGTGTTGAAGCTCGCCCACGACGGCTTGTTCTGGATGCTGAAGGTCAGCGTCTTGCCAGCCGGATCGGACGCAGTCGGCGTGAAACTGTAGGGCGAGCCGGCGTTGACCGAGGTCGGGGGAGTTCCGGAGATGGTCGGCCCGGAATCCGTCGCCTTGGTCACCGTAATGGAGAATGCCGGCAGAGCACTGGATTGCGTGCCGTTACTGACACTGATCGCGATGTTCGAGTACGTGCCGGTCTGGCCGGTCGCCGGCGTGCCTGAGAGCAGGCCACTGGCGGTGCTGAATGTCGCCCATGCGGGCCGGTTCTGGATTGAGAACGTCAAAGTGGTGCCGCGCGGCGCATTAGTCGTCGGCTGGAACGAGTAGCCCTTGCCGGCGACCACCTGCGTGGCCGGGTTGCCAGAAATCGTCAGCTGCCCGACCACGCTGATTGAGAATGGAGCGAGTGCGACCGATTGAGTCCCGTCGCTCACACTGAGCACGATGTCCGGGTAGGTGGCACTCTGAGCGGCCGTCGGCGTACCTGACAGCATGCCGCTGACGGCACTGAACGTGGCCCATACGGGTCTGTTCTCGATCGAAAACGTCAGGGCGGTGCCGCCGGGCGCGTTGGTGGTCGGTTGGAATGTGTAGCTCTTTCCTGCGATGACCTGAGTGGCTGGGCTGCCGGAGATGCTGAGCGGCGCGGTGACTTTGATCGAGAACGCGGGAAGCGAGGCCGACTGCATGCCGTCGGTCACGCTGATGACAATGTCCGGGTAAGCGCCCGCGTGGCCGGAAGTCGGGGTCCCCGCGAGCGTGCCGCTGGAAGGGCTGAAGCTGGCCCAGGACGGTTGATTCTGGATGCTGAACGTCAGCGCCTTGCCTTCCGGATCGAACGCGGTCGGCGTGAAGCTGTAGAGGGATCCTGCCACCACCCCGCTCGCTGGGTTTCCGGAGATGGTCGGTGGGTTGTTCCCGGTGGTGGGCGTGGACACGGTGATCGAAAATGCAGCGAGCGCGCTCGACTGAACGCCGTCGCTCACACCGATCACGATATTGGAGAACGTTCCGGCCTGGGTGGCGGTACCCGCGAGTTCCCCCGTGGCGGGGTTGAGGGTTGCCCACGGCGGTGCGTTCTGTACCGTGAATGTCAGCGCGGTGCCGCTCGCGGCGTTGGTGCTCGGCAGAAACGAATAGGGCGATCCCGCGACAACCTGCAGGATCGGCGTTCCGGAGATCGTGAGCGGCGCCAGCACGTTGATTGCGAAGGCCGGCAATGCCGCGGTGTTCTGGCCGTCACTCACACTGATCTGGATGTTGGCGAAGGTGCCGACGCTCGAGAGCGGAGGAGTGCCCGTCAGTTTCCCAGTGCTGCTGCCGAAGGAAGCCCAGGCGGGCAGGTTGGCAATCGTGAAGGTAAGCGTGCTGCCGCTCGCCTCCGAGGCCGTTGGCGTGAAGGCGTAGTTCTGCCCGGCCACGACGTTGACAGCGGGCGTCCCGGAGATCACCGGCGCAGATTCGGCTGTCAACGCTGCACCGCCCGGCGTGGAAGCGCCGCTTGCGCTGGATGCCAGGTTGGAGCCCGAACTCGAGACACCCACCATGTCGCACGCGGCGACGCACAGCATCACGGCCAGCCCCATAACGGCGAGCCGCAGGCGGAAGAGAGCGCGTGAGTCCGGACACGCCATTACTTGCAATCCCCCCTGTGGGTTCCAAGATTGCAAGAGCAGGCAGAGAGACCTCAGAGTCCGTTTCACGGTAGCGCAACCTCGCCACCGGTAACTCCGCTATCTCAAGCCGGATGTATGCGGCCTGAGACCGGAAGCTTTGCGTCCCACACCTTGCGGGGTGGTTTGCCCTTGCGTCGCGGCGCAGTAAACCGTCTCGCACGCAAACGCGCAATATGTCTCTGCCCACCGACAACGCTCACGTGTTGGATAAGGTCGGTGCGGATTTCGCTCGCGCCGCCGGGTCCGTAGAGAGCGCCACGAATCGGTGCCGCTTCTCAGGCGGATAGTGAGATGCACGTGGCAACTCCGCAAACCGCGGGGGATTTCCAGCCGGTGGCGACGGCCGCATCCGGTTCTACAATGCGTGCGGGCAGAGAGCGGGGCCTTGACACAGAATTCCACATAACGCGGGAAGCGCGCGCCAGCATGCGCACGCGCACTTTGGTTTTGAAAAAGTGGCAGCGGTGTCGCTGCTGGGGATCTGCAGTTTCATGGCATCGAATGACACGCAGTCATCGTGCCCGACGGTACGCTCAAAGTGCTCGCGCAAGATCTCGGCGATCTGTGTGCCCTTGCAAGGCACGAACGCGGTGCCGACTTCTTGCGCCGGTTGCTTGAACTCCAGATTGAAGGTGGGCCGGTAGTGCGTGTGCAAATACGCGTTGGCAGCTGCCATGCCGGTGATGCCGTGCAGAGCCAGCTCGCGCACCAGGCGTTCCTGATGGCTGCGAAAGGCCCGTTCTGAGCGACCTCGTGCCTCGGGGGAATAGGCGGGGAGGATCTGGATCCCCAACTGCTGCATTACCCGGCCAAACTGCGTCGGCCGGGGGTGAACCAGTAGTGACTGCCCCGATTGGTATATAAAGCGCTGAATTACCTACAGCTTCGCATTTGCTGGCTTGCGCGCTGACCGCGTAAAGTAGAGATTGCTATGTTAGTGGGGGTGCTCGCTGCTGCGAGGACTGCGGCCCGCATGCAGTTGTCATAAGGTCTGTTGGAATCTGCTCCGCCTCGAATGAAAACTCCAATCGCAAAGAGGGTCAAGGGGGCAATCGGCCGAGCCGCTGGATTCGCCGGTGTGTTCGCGCGCAGTTTCCGTTCCAAGATGACCATCGTGACGTTCCATCGCGTCAGGGATGACATGCCAGAGGACGGGCTGACCTGCGGCTCGGCCAAGTTCGAAGAATTCTGCGAATTCTTCCGCGACTATTTCCGGGTCGTTCCGCTGTCGGAGCAGGTGGCCGGCTGCAGCGCGGGCAAGGACATGGGCGGCACCCTGTCGATCACCTTCGATGACGGCTACCGCGACAACTTCCAGGTTGCGGCGCCGATTCTGCGCAAACTGGAGCTGCCCGCGACATTCTTCGTCGTCACCGGTTTTATTGGCACGCCAACCATAACGCCCGGGGACCGCGACTTGGTGCGACAACCTGGTTGGATGACCTGGGATCAAGTCCGCTCTCTGGCTTCCCAGGGCTTCGAGATCGGTTGCCACACGGATACTCACATAGACATGGGAACGGCCGACGCGCAGTCAGTGCGGGCGGAGCTGCAGGCCTCCCAACGCAAGTTCCAGGAGCAACTGGGCAGCCCGGCGCGACTCTTTGCCTACCCCTTCGGCGGGCGGGACAACATCAATGCGCAATCGGTCGAACTGGTTCGCGAGGAGGGGTTCGTGTGCTGCGCCTCCTGCTTTGGTGGCGCCAACGCCGCCACGGCAGACCCTTTCAGCCTGAACCGTATAACGGTTGGTCAGGGGTTCGTGACCCCGGATCAATTCGGGCTTGACCTGCTCCTCGGCCGAGTTTGACCGACCCATTCCTGGCGCACGCGGGTTGATGAACGCGAACCGGTCCGATGAAGACCAGAGCGTCATGTTTCTGGTCAACTCGCTGAAGGTGGGCGGTTCTGAGCGCAAGACCGTCCGTCTCGCCAACGCACTTGCAGCCGGTAACCGGCAGGTCGCGATCGCGTATCTGAGTGCCCCGGAGTCGCTGCTGGCGCAGGTGCATCCCGCCGTTGCGACGGTGAACCTTCACCGGCGCGGCAAGTTCTCGATCAATGCGCTGCGCCGGCTCGCCAAAATTCTCAAGGAGCGCAACGTCAGCACACTGATGACGGTGAATCTGTATTCGGCGTTGTATGGCGTCATGGCGAGGCAGCTATGCAAGGATCGGCTCCTGCGGGTAGTCGTCTCCGTCAACACGACGGAGTTTGCATCGCTAAAAGAACGACTGCAGATGCTCCTTTATCAGCACATCCTGCGGCGAGCCGACCTGGTTGTTTTTGGCGCCGAGCGCCAACGCCGGCTGTGGTGCGCCCGCTATGGTCTCGACTCAGCGCCAGACAAAACCCTGGTGCTTTATAACGGGGTTGACACTGCGGAGTTCTCAAGAGCTGGCGTTGCACCGGCGACGCTTGATGAGCCTGCGGGCAGGGTAGTGTTGGGTACGGTTGGTGCGTTCCGGATCGAGAAGGCGCAAATCGACCTGGTTCGGGCTGTAGGCGAGCTGACGGCACGCGGCGCGGATGTAGGGGCGGTCATTGTCGGAGACGGACCCCAGCGGCTGCAGATTGAAGGGGAGATCCGGCGATTAGGCGTGGATCGCAGGGTACAACTGGTCGGAGAGGCGCGGGATGTCCGCCCGTTTCTTGCGGCAATGGACATATTCGTGTTGCCGTCGGTCGCAGTTGAGACGTTCTCGAACGCTGTTCTGGAAGCCATGGCAATGTCCTGCCCGGTGCTGGTTGCGCGCGTGGGCGGGATGGATGAGATGCTGCAGTTCGGTGGCGGGATGCTGTATCCGCCCGGCGATGTGGGGTCGCTTTGCGACCTTCTGATGCCCCTGGTAGTGAACGCCCCAGCGCGCAGGGAACTGGGCGAGCAGGCGCGGCAAGCGGTCGACAAGCACTTCAGCTTTGGCAGGATGTTGAGCGATTTCAGAGAACGCGTCTTGGACGCAGGCTAGGCACGGGTCCGCCGCTTCGTAGGCGCATAGTCCTTACCGAACTGCCATGGCGGAGTCGCATGTGCGGCTTCAAGTCAACCGTTCACCAGCGATCGAGCGAATCCAAGCGGCGTTGGACTGTCGCAGAAACTCGGCGCAGCGCCTTGGCGCGCGTGCTCCAGCCACGCCTGGAACATCAAGACGCTCCAGAGCAGCTCACCTCCGTATGCCCATTCAGACTGCCCGGTCAGCAGAGACTTCCACACGTTTCGAATCGGCATCGGATTGAGGAAGCCTTCGCGCTCGAGCCGCTGTTCATCGAGCAGGTTCTCCGCCCAGTCGCGCAAGGGGCCACGAAGCCAGCGATATATGGGTACGCCGAAGCCGGTCTTCGGGCGTTCGAAGAGCTCTTCCGGCACGTACCGGCTCAACAATCTCCGTAGCACCAGTTTGCCACGTCCGTCCTGCAACTTCAGCGCAAGTGGCAGCCGCCATGCGAACTCCAGGACCCGGTGGTCGAGTAGCGGCGCACGCACCTCGAGGGCAACAGCCATGCTCGCCCGATCGACTTTCACGAGAATGTCATCGGGAAGGTAGGCGAGAGTGTCGAGTAGCATCATCTGCTCGGTGAACTGGTTTAAGTCCCTGGTTGCGGGCGCGTCGGCCAACAGGGTCCTTGGCTCCTGGCCATCTACAACCAGGTTCATCGGTGCGAGCCAGTACGACATCAGATGCCGGTACAACTGCTGCGGCGTCGCACATCCCAGGCGATCGGCCAGCCGCAGCATTCTGTAACCGAAGCCGTCGGTCCGCAGCTTTCCCAGAGTAACGGGTCGTGACAGCTTGCCCAGAGTTTCCCACAGGGTCATGGGGACTCGGGGAATGCCGCGACTCATCGCGCTCAGCAGCCACGCAGGTGCCCGCGACATTCGACCACAGATGTCTCGCGCCTGCACATATCGCGTGTACCCGCCGAAGGCTTCGTCACCGCCGTCACCCGAGAGCGCCACGGTTACGTGCTGCCGGGCCATAGCGCACACCAGCGCGGTAGGTATTTGTGACGAGTCCGCGAAGGGCTCGTCATACAACAGCGGCAACCTCGGAATGACTGCCAGGGTCTCCTTGGGCGTCAGATACATTTCGGTATGGTCGGTACCGAGATGTCGTGCGACAGCCTTGGCATACTGAGCCTCGTTATACGCGTCTTCGTTGAACCCAATCGTGAAGGTTCGCACCGGACGACTACTGAGGGATTGCATCAGGGCGACGATGAGCGACGAGTCGATACCACCGGACAAGAAAGCCCCGAGAGGGACATCCGCGATCATGCGCAGCTGTACGGCATCCCGCAGCAACTCCTCCAGTTGGTTGGTTGCCTCATCCGGCGAGACCGAAAGCGCATGAGATGAAGATTCGGATTGAATCTCCGTTGCATTCCAATAGCACTGACGTGCGAGCTCCACGACTGAATGTCGCGGTGCTGCAAAGCGCACGAAGTGCGCCGCTTCAAGCTTACTCACTCCCTCGTAGATTGTTCGAGGCGCAGGTATGTAGGAATAGCGCAGGAACAAAGTGAGCGCCTGGCGATCGATATTCGCATCGAATCCCGGAAAAGCTCGCAGCGCCTTCAGCTCGGAGCCAAAGAGCAATGTTCCATTCGTCAATGAGTAATACAGCGGCTTCTTTCCGAGTCTGTCGCGCGCCAACGTCAGCTCGTGCTGGGTTAAATCCCACAGTGCGAACGCAAACATGCCTACGAAGCGGCGCAATGATGGCTCAAGGCCCCACTCCTCGAACGCCGCCAGCATGACCTCAGTGTCGCTGTGTCCGCGGAACTGGTGCCCGAGCCCTTCCAGATCGGCACGGATCCTCAGAAAGTTATAAATCTCGCCGTTGAAGACGATAACGTAACGTCCACTGGCGGAGCGCATCGGCTGCCGCCCTCCCTCGCTGAGATCCACGATGGCGAGGCGGCGGTGCGCTAGCCCGATGCCGTGAGCAGGATCGAACCATTCGCCCTGCGCGTCCGGTCCCCGATGAGCGATGGTGTCGTTCATCCGGCGCAGCGTTTCCTTCGCGTCGCGCGGCGGCTGCGGCGTGTAAAAGCCAGCGATGCCGCACATCAGGAGCGGTACCGAGGCATGCAGGACATATTCTGGTGATAGGGATGCATCCCGTACCTCTGGCCGTGATAATACGCGCTACGCGGCCGTTGGCAGCGCCAACCCACGCAGGTCACCGCCCCTAAATTACGGTAGTATCAAGCAGATGCTGCACGAGCCGCGGCAGCAACTGCCCGAACACGCGATAACGCTTAACACAGCTGGGGCTGCTAGTCTGCCCAAAGTAATGTTTCAACCCTGATTCCGTTCGCTGCGCAATACTATGACGTCGGCCCGCATCTGCTTCGTTGGCATCGAAAATCTTCCCCTATTGGCCCCCGAGTTCGAGCAGCACCGAATCGGCGGGGCACAGTTGCAGCAGACGCTGCTCGCCAAGGCGCTCGTACGGCGGGGCTTTGCGGTTTCGATGGTTGTCGGAGACTACGGGCAGCCGGATGGCGCGATCTGGGACGGAGTGCGGACCTACAAGGCCTACAGCGCCCATGAGGGCATCCCGGTCGTGCGCTTCGTGCATCCGCGCTGGACCAAGCTGTGTGCGGCACTGCGACGCGCGGACGCCGATGTTTACTACGTGAGCTGTGCAGGCGCGCAGGTCGGGCAGGTTGCGATGTGGGCTGCCAGGAACGGCCGCCGCATGATCTTCCGGGTCGCGAGCGATGCTGACTGCGACCCCCGTCGGCTCCTGATCTCTTTTTGGCGCGATCGGAAGCTGTACGAATACGGATTGCGTCACGCCGGGGCGATTCTTGCCCAAAGCGTCAGGCAGCAGGAGCTGCTGCGCAACAACTACGGCGTGGACAGCTCGCTTACTGCTTCACTCGTCGATGTACCCGAGCGGGTTCTGCCGTCTGCGGAGCGCAATATTTCGCTGCTGTGGGTCAGCAACATCCAACACTGGAAACGCCCGGAGATATTTCTCGACCTCGCGCAACGCCTGCCCGGCTGCAGCGCGACCATGATCGGTGGCGCGGTGCCGAAGACCGGCAATCTATACCGACATATCAGCGCTTGCGCCGCACGCGTCGGCAACCTGACATTCCAAGGCCAGCTGCCGTACCGAGCCACCAACCAGGTGTTCGATCGCGCGCGCGTGTTTGTCAATACATCGGAGTTCGAGGGATTTCCGAATACCTTTCTGCAGGCTTGGGTCCGCGGGATACCGGTCGTTTCATTCTTCGACCCCGACGGCGTCATCCGACGCGAGGGTCTGGGCCACGCAGTGGCGAGTCTCCATGAGATGGCACGCGCCGCCGAGGCTCTCACGACCGACTCGCAAGCTTGGCTCGAAGTCAGCGCGCGCTGCCGGGCGTACATGGCGCGGCGCTACGGTGAGGACCAGATTGTCGCCCCCTATCTCTCGACGCTCGGGCGGATCGCGATGAGCCTGCCCGCGGCACCGGCGCCTGTCTGATCCGCATGCGGGAGGGGCGCGAGTTGCGGCGGTCGCGAAGGCCACAGGTGCAGGAGGCGCCGCGCCCTGCCGAACAGGTTCGCGAACACTACGAGGTTGAGAAGGCGCTCGCGGCGCAGCTGCGCGGCGGCACGGCGGAGGAACGTCGGGAGCTGTATCGCAAGCTGTACGACGAAATGTACCGCCGCGTGCCACACCACCCGCAGCTCACCCGCAAGGTGTCGCCCGCCGAAACCGAGGAGGCGATCGGCAGACAACTGCAATTTCTCAGCCGCTTCATCGGCAAGGACACGACCTACCTCGAGGTCGGCCCCGGAGATTGCGCCCTGACTTTCGAAGTGGCCAAGCGCGTGCGCAAATCGATCGGCGTCGACGTATCCGCCGAAGTCACATCCTCGCACCGCCGCCGCGATAATCTGGAGTTGATCCTGTCGGATGGCACCTCGATTCCCGTGCCTCCGGGCTCGATCGACGTTGCCTACAGCAACCAGCTGATGGAGCACCTGCACCCGGATGACGCGCGTGCCCAGCTCCTCAACCTGAACCGTGCACTAAAGCCCGGCGGCATCTACGTATGTCAGACGCCCAACCGCCTGACGGGTCCGCATGACGTCTCACGCGGCTTCGACGCCGTCGCGACGGGTTTCCACCTGCGTGAGTACACCAACGGGGAGCTGATCGCCTTGTTTCGCGAGTGTGGGTTCGAGCAGGTCACGTTCTACAGCACCGTCCGCGGCTATTACTACCGCGTGCCTACCCTGGCGCTGCTGGCGTTCGAGCGGTGGCTGGTGCGTCAGCCGCTCGAGCGGGCGCGTGCATTCCTGAACCGGACGCAGCTGCGACGGCTGTTCGATAACTGCCGCCTGGTCGCGGTAAAGCCGGAAGCTTCTCGCGGCGCCGCCTCATAGTCGGGGTGCCGCGGCCTCACAGGTTGTATTCGCGCTGCCAGATCTCGAGATTAAGCAGGCACCACAACAGCTTTTCGTGGTTCTGACGACCGTCGATGTGCTCCCGCAGGACGCGCTGCAGCTCCTCGGGTCGATAGTAGTCGCGGGTGCGCGCGTCGGCGCCCGTGAGATGTTCGAGCAGATAGTCCCGCATCGACGTGCGGAACCATTCGTTGACCGGTACGCGAAAGCCCACCTTGGGCCGTTGCAGGATTCGCGTGGGGAGCAGGCGACGCATGGCGAGCCGCAACACACGCTTGGTCGTGAATCCGCGCACCCGCCAAGCGTCCGGCAGCGCGGAGACGAACGCTGCGAGCTCGTGGTCGAGGAACGGCATGCGGGCTTCGATTGAGGCGCCCATAGTCATGCGATCCCCGCGTTCGAGCAGGTTATCCGGCAGCCAACTTGTCTGGTCGAAAAACAGAATCGCGCGGAGTGCCGAGTCACCGGGTGCGACGGGCAACGGCTCGGCTTGCGTGCCATCCGGGGGAGGCGGGAGCCTCAGCAGGTCTGCGCAGCCGTCGTCGGTGAGCGCACCAAACCAGCGGGGCATGCGCTTGGCTCGCGACTCGATACCGAGATTGACGATCGCTGTCTTGGCGCGGCGAAAGCGGTACGGCAGCGCCTGGACCACCGGCTCGATCAGGCCGTGGCGTAACCCTGACGGCAGCCGCTGGTACTGCACCGCGTATCTGTCGTAGACGTGCTTTGGATAACCTCCCAGCACCTCATCCGAGCCTTCGCCGGTCAGCACCATTTTGACGGTGCGGCGCGCCTCCCTGGCGAGCAGGTAAATGGGAATGTCTGACGGCTCGGCAACTGGCGCGTCGCGGAATCGCGTTAGGGCAGGCAGATGATCCAGCAAATGCGCCTGCGAGACCACGAGCTCGTGGTGTTCAGTCCTGAAAAGCTCGGCAATGGTCTTCGCATGCCCCAGCTCGCTGTAGGCGGCTTCGGCAAAGCCGACGGAGAAGGTCTTTACCGGCAGGCTCGAATGCCGTGCCATCAGGCCGACCACCGCCGACGAGTCAATGCCTCCGGAAAGAAACGCGCCAAAGGGCACGTCGGACATCATCCTGATACGAACCGATTCCTCGAGCAGCTCGAGAAATCCGCCGACGGGGTCGGCGCAGCGGGCCGCCGCCTGCAGGCGCAGCCCATCGGGTGGCAGGTAGTATCTGGACTCCGTCGTGCCATTGGCGTCGCACAGCATCCAGCTTCCCGGCATGAGCTTGCGTACGCCGGCAAAGAGAGTTGCCGGGCCGGGCACGTAGCGATAGCGGAAGTAGTCCCAGAGCGCGGCGTGATTGACACGCGGGGTCACGCCCGGAAACTGCAGCAGTGACTTGATCTCTGAGGCGAACAGCAGCACCCCATCCCGCGAATACACGAACAGCGGCTTCTTGCCAAAGCGGTCCCGTGCCAGAAACAGCCGACCAAGGCGCGCGTCCCAGATCGCAAACGCGAACATGCCGCGCAACCGCGACACGCAGTCCGTACCCCACCGCTCATATGCGTGCACGATGACTTCGGTATCCGAACGGGTGCGGAACACGTAGCCGCGCGCGCTCAGCTCGGCGCGCAGTGCCTCGAAGTTGTAGATCTCGCCGTTGAATACGATCTGCACCGAGCCGTCTGCATTGCCGAGCGGCTGATGACCGGTGGACAGATCAATGATGGATAGCCGGCGATGACCCAGCCCAACGCGGACGCCGCCATCGGCGGTCGTGCTCTCGAAGTAGCCAACATCGTCCGGCCCACGGTGCGAAATCGCAGCCGTCATTCGCCGCAGCGCCTGGCTCAGATCATCGCGGGCGCGGGTCGTGAAGTATCCGGCGATGCCGCACATTTGTAGATCGGTCGGTTGTCTTTGTTACTCGAGTCCTGCTAATCGTAGCTGAATTGCACGGGGCGCATTGATAGACTCTGCCGCGTGACGCCGTGCGCACGCCCGATTGGCCCCTCTCCACCGTCACGCCGCTAACCGAGCGCAATCCAATATGCCCGGACTTACCCGTCAGGTAGCCATCCTGTCCGTTTCGCGGATAGCCAACTATGGGCTGATGATCATCAGTCCCATCATTCTGGTGCGTTTTCTGACCGTGAATGACTTTGGGCGGTACCGCGAGTTCCTGTTGTACGCCTCGCTGGTTCAAACGGCCGCTGCTTTCGCAATTGGCGACAGCCTCCTCTATTTCGTGCCACTGTATCCGGCAAGCATATGGCGAGTGGTACGCGAAACCACCCACCTCACGGCTTTCGTCAGCTTGTTGACCGTCAGCGTGGTGATCGTTGCTCACCTTCTGATACCCGCCGGTCTCGTGGGACCCTATCTGGTGCCGGTGGTGCTCTATGTCCTGCTGTTCGTGAACCTGGACTGGTGGGAGAGCTTTTGGATCGCCACGCATCGGACGTTTCCCGTATTTGTGTATTCCGGCCTCCGACTGCTGGCGCGCATGTGCGTGGTCGTATCCGTGGCGATCGTGACCAAGAGCGTTTGGGCAATTATCTGGTCTCTGATCGTGCTCGAAGGGTTGCGCTTCGCAGGTGCGCTGGTTGCGTGGAGGTCTGCAGATCGCTCAGGTCTCGAACCGCCGATTGAGAATATACGGCGCGAACAGTTGCAGTTCTGTGTGCCCTTCGGCATATCCGCTCTGCTGCAAATTATCAGCCGGAACCTCGGCAACCTGGTCATCGTGAGAGTCTTGGGCGCCGTGGCCCTGGCGCACTTCACCATCGGCACTTACGCCGACCCCATCATTCTGGTGTTGCGAAATTCCATCTCGACCGTGCTGTTGCCCGAATTGGTGCGTCTGCGTGAACCGGGGGCGGCGTTGCGGCTTTGGCATCGGGCAACGGTCATGAACTGCCTGTTGCTCTTCCCGTGCGCCGCCATCGTGACCTGGTACGCAGAGCCGTTTGTTTTGAAAGCGTTCGGCGCCGCATACCGCCCAGCCATTCCAGTGCTGCAGTGGTACGCGCTGGTCATCGTGCTTGCGTGCTTCGACTTTTCACTACTGTTGCGCGCGATCAATCGCACACGCTCGTTTGTTACGATCGGCGTGCTGGCCGGGCTGGTAAATGGCCTCGTTCTGGCGGTGCTGTTGCCGCTGATGGGCGTTGTGGGGGCGGCGATTGCGCTCGGGGTCGCCAGTATCGTCCAAACGATCTGCTTCGGGTTTCGCGTGAGCCAGCTGTACGGCTGCGGCTTGCGCGGACTGCTGCCGTGGACGGCGCTCGTGAAAGTCGCTTTGTGCGCTGCCGGCGCTGCTATCTTCGCCTTTGGCATCACCGCCGCATGGCGCGCAAGTATTCTTGGAGATGCCGTGGGAGCGATCCTCTACAGTGTCCTCTTTGCGGTGCTGGTCCTCGGGGCGCGCGTGGAAGAAGCCAGAGCGGCATTACAGCGCCTTAAACCCCTGCTGCCGACATTCCGTAGGCGTTGAACTGCGTCCCCGGCGGCCGATATCCGTGAGAGTCGGCGCCATCCGGCACGGCTTGCGGGGCTATGGGGTTATGCGCGCCAAGATCACGCCATCGCGGTCCTGCAAGGTCACGCTGGTCACGGTCTGCCCATTGTTGACCGTCGGGTCCTGCGTTCCTGAGAGGTGTTTGTAGCTCGTTTCCAAAGTTACGGTC
>Ga0182015_10005096_pt1 | contig 13835 bp, 19 predicted proteins | sample 712P3MmetaG_FD_120478 | JGI IMG/M metagenome (GOLD analysis project Ga0182015, IMG submission 120478) | Permafrost microbial communities from Stordalen Mire, Sweden - 712P3M metaG | ecosystem: Environmental > Terrestrial > Soil > Wetlands > Permafrost | place: Sweden: Stordalen | collected...
CGACGCCACAACCTACTCCGCGCGTTACTCCCGTGGTACCTCTGTCGATGGGACATAGTCCTAAAGTTACGGCGCCACGGACACCCGATGTAAGACATCATGGAGGTCATGATTGGGAGGTGAGTGAACAGGCTGATCTTGCTGGGGCGGCGGCTCCAATGGGAGGTCATGATGCGCCCAATTGGTCCAGGACAAAGAGTAGCATGATTCTTCTTGGCGCCACGATTCTTTACGCTATTATCGCGGGTCCTCCCCTCTCTCTTTATTGGGGTCTGATTTGACAGAGATTCTGGTGGATACGGTTGATGTTGTTCTTGGATCGGGGACGATTGATGAGAAGTTTCTTGGATTCACGTTGTTCGCTCTCGTTCCTAATACCACGGAATTTCTCAACGCCATCTCGTTTGCGTTGAACGGGAATATCGCATTGAGGTTTGCTCCCTGTTTAAGATGGGGTTGATTGTAGTATGGAGATTGGATCTGCATATGCACTGCAAGTGTGTCTTTTGCAAATCCCTGCTCTCGTGGCGGTGAGTGCTTTCCTGAATGCCGGGAAACAGGAACTCCAAGAATCGACATTCTCGCTCATCTTCCCTCGATGGGATCTCATTACCGTGATCCTGTGTGTGTTCCTTTTAGCTTACATGTACGGCGAAGGCAAGTCAAATTACTTCAAGGTCGTTGTTCCGTCTTTTCTGGCTGATTGTAGGGGAGTATTTTGATGTTGGCGTATGGCGTGGTATTGATGGGAGGACTTTTCATTCCACGGTTCCCAGAAGAGGCTATCACGGTGGCTGGCCTCCCGCGAACGGGATGATTCTTTGGTGGAATGTCCTGATGGACATTTGGGGATTACAAATGATTTCAATAATTTATTAGTGCTGTATCTTAGAGAAAGCTTCGGTTTTTTGGCTTTTCATGGCGGGTTATAATTCAATTATACCATGTTCCTAGGTAACTTCCTTGGGCCCAAGTGTGTGAAATCCCGAAAGTTGCAATGGCTTATTTTGAGGAATCGGGAACAGTATAATGAGACTCAGTTGATGGAAGAAAGTTGGTCCTGGACCTTGGGATCTTGTGAATAATTATGCGGCACAGCCAGTGGTGGATGCTTTGTTTCTGGAACCATGCAGAACTGTTTTAACATACTAACCTATGAAACTGGCAAAAACGTAATAAGGCCCCTTCAGGTTAACTAAATAAGAATCGCCGCCAAAGCAATTGCTCCTCCCAACAAAGTAATACCAGCAACAACTTTTCCACCTCCAGATTTCGCACTTGTGGTAGCGCCAGCACCGGTCGTCGCCGCCGCAGCAGTACCAGTACCAGTAGTGCTTTTAGCAGTGGTGGTGGCCGCGGCGGAAGAACTCGATCCAACTCCGGTGGCTCCAGCTGCTGAGCCATTGACACCTTTACATTCACCGTTGAGGATCGTGGAGATATCGGCTGCAAGTGACGGGCCGTTGCTTACGAGAGTGTTTGACACGAAACAACTTGCGCACTAGAGTTCAGGGTCAGCACAAAGAACAAAATCAGACCCATTCCAAGGACTAACTTGGAAGACGGGCCAGGAGGTTTGGCAGGAGAAAGGGAAGGGAGTGTACAGCTTCAGCGTAAAGATTGTACGCACCACAAAGACATCCTTGGTCTGTGGTGGAGCAATTTCCAACTGCATCAGTCCAGACTTCGCACGAATCATTTGAGTCGTCGTAACAAGGAAGGTCGATTTGTGCCTTGACCCCAAGGGCAACAACAACGAGGGCAACAAAAAGTGCTTTGATCTGTTGTCGTTAATTCAATTCAACGGCAGAGAATTGATACCATGATGAGTATAAAGATGTTCGGTTATACTAAGACAAGGTCGTGAAGAATTGATTGACAAGACGCACGTGCAAGAAATCGCTCCTGACCACAAGTTGAGGATGTGGGAGAGTAATGCCTTTATACCTGAGCGGTCAGATCACAAGCGCTCTAATTTCCCATTCTATTTTCTGCCCCTTTTTACGCACTGTCTGCAATGTTAGGCTTTGCCGGTGGTGCGCCGCAATTTCACAGATCATCAGGACTGTTTATTTCTGTCTCGTCAAGATTACGGGAACCAATCCAATTTCCCTTAGATTATCGAAATCATAAATGAAAGCTTATTTTGGAAATCCGTCACGTGATAGGACACGCAGCTGCGCGGCCCGGGCGCCTGGCGGCCTGAGGCTTGAGCAGCGCCTCAAATAAAATGAATGAAGGCGTCAATTAATTAATTATCCTATCAAGCGCTGTTGCAGTGTTGCTTCCAATTTTAGAAGCTTGCAGTGTGCACTGCCTTGGAGAACCCCACCGCGTGGCGGTGCCGCAATCATTGAAAAGGGAAAGTCGCTCGCGGCTCGCTTACACTCCACGAAATCTACACAAAGTTCTCTGGGAGACTCTTCAACTTCAACTCGTCACCCTGCTTTTAACTTTCAAATGTTAATTATTTAACTTCGCCCCAACGAGAATTAAAAATTCGCCCTTTAAATTTTATCTCCGAAAATTGACCAAGCCTTCCGGGTCTCCCTAATAAATCCGCCTACTGCTTCCATCAAGCGCGACATAATCGATAACCTCATTTGATCTCAGCTTCGGGCATTCATCCCGGACGCCGGCCCCAGGGACGACATGATAGGTAAATAAGCGGATTCAGCGGTTCGCGTCAGCCCACTCAGCTAGGGCGAGCCCCGTTATTTTGCAGACAAAGCAAGCAACGCGGGGAGGACCAAGTGCGACAAAACTTGTTGAGACTATTGAACGTATCTACATAGACAGCGACAGAAAATACTTTGACAGAAAATACTACTGACAGAAAATATCATTGTCTATTGACGGTACCTATCTACGGTAGGAAATTCATGGCAGACTTGTTCGATAGCTGGACCGGAGGAGGGTCCCGCACGAAGGGGTCTAACATAGCAAGAGATTTCCCATCCACCCAGTTACCATGAATCTGCGCCTTGACGTGAAAAGGCAATTGGACGATTGCAACAGGTTTGGTGAATTGTTTTGTGTCGAGAATAACGACTTCCGACCGATTTTCCTTCACCCTTTCCACAAGCGCCATGACCCACCCATCCCCTTCGAGAGCGTCCGCTGAGCGAGGAACAAAGATTGGTTCCTGAACGAGTGAATCGTCTCCGCAATAGTACCACTCCGTCTTCCCCGTCTTGTGATTATGTTGTGCGATACCGTTCAAGCCTTCGAAGATATTGTTGCCTCCATCCGATTTCATCGGCATAAAAACGTTCAACCACAAATATTTATACTCCCGGCCCATGAACCGTTCGTCGATACGAGGAAATTCGGAAGGAACATCGAGGACGACAAGCGGGTCAGGTATCGAGGTATTGGTTGGTTGAGAAGGATCAATCCTCCAGCGTACAAAATCGGCTTTCGTATCCTTGGCTGGCACACGACCGTCCTCCGAAGGGAAAAAACCGAAAGCGTTGTCGTGTACGCGAGTACTTTCCAAGAAAATGACGCCGTTTTCGTCCTCCCAGGCGCCGCCAGTGTGAATGGGCATACAGTTTTTCCAATAATAGTAGCGAGTTTCGCCGTCTTTCCAATCTGCTCTGACCGGATGCTTGCGGCGAGGGACGACGATGAACGTAACCGGCTTCTCATACCTCCAAGCCCAATGCTGGCCACCTTTCTTCATACGTTCGATATTAGCTTCGAACGGCATCAACATCAACACCAACCAATTCTTAGTGATCGCGCAGTCATGAGCAAATGCGCACCATGGTGCCTTCAGCCATAACTCTTCAACCTTTATTCCGTCCTTGTTGAGGGTGTACGTCGCAACATCGAGCGTCGCCAGACCTTTCGCTTCGTAGCCGAAGGTAACCAGTTCTGAAGTCGCTTGGTCAACCTTAGGGTGGGCGGTAAACGTCCTCGATTGGATCTGATCGCCGAAAGGATCGTAGCCGAGTGTCTCGAGGGTCCGAGGGTGGACTTCGTAAGGGTTGGCAACTTCTTTCAAAGCCAGTAGCTTATTCGCCCAGAACACGACGTTGGTGTTAGCTGTCGAATCGACCGCGGCGCGAACGCAAGGGTGATGTGAAAAAGGATTGCGATAGAGGCCGAAGAGGGCTTTATTGGCACGGCGCTCGAGCACATATCTCTCCGTTTCGACGTAACGCATCTTGAAGTCAACCCGACCGTCCTTGAACCGAAACGCTGAAATATTTCCATCTCCATCGATTGGGACATTCCCTGGATGAGGGGGGACGTAAGGGTCGCACATAACTCGGTAGAAAACGCCGTCTAACTCCGCTGGCACGCTCCCGAGTACAACGACGTCTCCAATTTCTCCTTCGAGACGGCAGGGTTTGCTCGATCCCGCCAAATCCTTTGCGACGGGCCATTTTGATCGGAGAGAGGCGGGTTCATCGACAACACGGGGGTTTGGGGCGTTGGACGTACCGTTTTCGTGACCGTTTTGCATGACTGAAGACGGAAAAATCGGGAGGAGACGGTTTGAGCAAGGGATGGCGTAAATGTAGACGCGGGGTGTGGAGCCGCCCGCTGCGCTTTGGCGTTCTTATAGACCATGTCTGAGGTCATTTTCAGGAATAGTGGGCACGACACGTGAAACGTGGGGATGCGGCGGATTGCGGGCCATCTCCGCATTAGATAAGTTGTCGGCCATTGGCCTTCGGCCTTCTCCACAATGATCGACGCGATCCGTAAATCCGAAATTCCGAGCAACCGCATAGTTGCCAGGCACACTCAGCCATGGGGTTTCCGTTCGCTCTCCCCCACAATTACATGTTCAATTGAGCTAGCATGAATATCTATTTACGGGATTATGGTCCGATGGAGAAGCCCGCCGTCTCATGTCGTTACAACCCAACGAATCGGAATATCCGTTCCAACGAGATAACACGTCTCTCTAGAATAGCGGGAGATTTAACCTGCGCTGCCTGCACTACACATCTCAAGGCTCAATGACTTCCTACATTGTCTGTGGTCTGCTGGTACTGCTCGTTTATGGAATCAGTCGCGTTTTCCAAGTTGGAAGACGACCTAAGAGTTGTCCTCCCGGTCCAACCACTTTACCAATCCTGGGCAATCTACATCAGGTTTGATACAGTGCAAGCTTTACTGACTTACAGATTCCAAATAATAATCTTCACCTCCAACTCCAGAAATGGGCAAAAGAATACGGACCGATCTATTCACTGATTCTCGGAACCCAGATACTTATTGTTCTTTCGTCTCCGGAAGCGATCAAGGAACTCCTGGACAAACGATCGAACATCTACTCGTCAAGACCGAATCTTTACATTTCTCAGAACTTAATTTCGGGAGGGAATAGAATGGTGCTCATGAAATATGATGAAAGATGGAGAATGATTCGGAAGATGTGTCACTCCCTGTTGAATGTGCAAGCGGCTCGTACATACGTACCCTATCAACTGTTGGAGAGCAAACAGATGTTGAACGATTTACTGGATACTCCAGATGATTTTGTCAATCACATGCGGCGGTACCATATTAATTTACAAATCAGGCTAATGAGCAGGTATTCCAATAGCCTTACGGTTTCTTTGTTGTTCGGAAAGCGAGTTCCTTCCTATCTGGATGCCGATATGCTCCAACTCTTCGAGGGGTTCGAGAAGTTCTCGCTTGCAACGCAGCGCAACTCATCCGCCTTGCTCGACGCGTATCCTATTCTACAAAACCTTCCAACGTGTCTTATCCCGATGATATCATTCGCGAAGCAGCTTCACAAAGACGAAATTACGCTGTATCTGAAGCACTATGTCCAAGTGAAAGAAGAAATAAAAAATGGAATCGCAAAAGATTGCTTTTCTGTGGAGATGGCGCGAATACAGAAGGATCAGGGCTTCGATGATGAGGAAGCTGCTTATATCTCGGGGTATTACAGTTGCGTTGTCTGTCGCTGATGTTGTAGGACACTTCTCGAAGCTGGTTCGGATACGACTTCATCGACGATGGTCGGCTTCATTCAAGCTATGGCATGCTTCCCCCGGGTCCAGAGCAAAGCACAAGCAGAGATAGACCATGTGGTCGGTTCCGAAAGATTGCCCACCATGGAAGATGCCAATAACCTGCCGTACATTCGAGCTATGATCAAGGAAACGCTTCGATGGATGCCAACAACTCCGACGGGAGGAATCCCTCATGCTGTAACCGTCGATGACGAGTACAATGGATATGCCATTCCCAAGGGAGCGCAACTTATGAATAATGTTTGGGCAATCAACATGAACGAAAGCCGGTTCCCAAATCCTCGCGAATTTTGTCCTGAGAGATACGAAGGTGACGAGTCAACCGCCGCGGAAAGCGCGGCCAACCCCGACCCTGCGAAACGCGATCACTTCACATTCGGAGCTGGGAGACGGATTTGCCAGGGTATGCATATCGCTGAACGGTCACTATTTCTGGGAATGTCGAGGATACTGTGGGGCTTCAAAATTTCTCCCAAAATTCGTGATGGAAAATGCGTCCCCATTGATACGGGAAAATTGACTCAAGGATTTGTCTGTTTACCAGACACATTTGAATGTCAAATCGTGCCGAGGGACTCTACCAGGGCGATGGTGATTAGAGAGGAGTGGCAGACTAGCAAAAAGGAGATTCTTGACCCTGAGACATTCCAACTTATATACGATATCGCTAAGTAGGTAGTTATATTCAACTTTGGATTAAATCAGAAATCGAACTATTGGAACACTGAAAAGTCAAATTTTGAAACATACTCGAAAGTTTAACTATGAACTTCGATTAGAAGCGTCTTGTTTCTTAAACGGGCCATAATTCTATAACTCTCACCAACTACCCCAAATCGTCCGTAAGTGATGACAACTGGAAATAGATTTAAGCAACAGCCTCACCACGTAGTCAAAATTCATCATGTTGGGTGACCCCAGCCATTCCTCCCACCATTCCTTTCGCGGAAAGGATATACGCATCGAGTTTCTCGGATATTCTCTCTTGAGCATTCTGTTTGTCATTCTCGGGCCATTTTATCCCATCCAATCCTTGCAGTTAGCTTTTGGCTGTGAAAAAGTGGTACCAAAATTTTCGGCAGTGCGATTTAAAAGGAAATCCATAGACCCCACTGCGTCCGGAAATTCGTCTCTAAGGAGATCGAAAATGTATTTCGGAGGGTATTTGCCTTGATGATGGATGATATGCTTTCGGAAGAATCGAAGATAGCGTATACAGTAATCAATGTCACGGTGTCCAGCCAAAGGGAACCCTCTAGCAAGGTGACCAGGATAAACCGTTTTTGGATTGAGGGATTTCATAACTGTGGATTAGATTCGCGACTTGATCGAGGAAGAACATAGAAGAGAGTTTTCCCATGCAGTAGCCAGTGCTACTGTCCCCATCTCCTCCAGGAAAACGGGATGCGTTACCCCATAAACAGCATCACCTACCGCGATCAGCGCGTATCTCGCTTAGATGACGTTACCTGTAATGAGCACTCGTTCTTTAGGGAGCCAGAATATTGTATGATCAATTGTGTCGCCTTGCAATGGTGCAAGAAGATGGATTGGATTGGTCTCGTCTCCCTTGAGAGTAAAAAAGGTATGCTGGAAAGGTTCGGGTATTTGTGGTTGCAGGGCAACACGTTCCGGGCCAAACACTTTCCTCCAGTGGGGGATCTTGTCTTCAATTTCATTGTTGATAGCTGCCAGAGTCTCAGGAGTAGCGTAAAACCTCGCGTTGGGAAAAGATTCCAGAATTGCATTTGCTCCGAAGTAATGATCCTTAAAGTCAGTCTCACATTGACGGGGAGTTACTGGATGATGATGGGTAACGAATATGGCACTTAATTCTTTTGCTCCGATTTTCGTTTTGATCCAAGTTGCACATTCTCGAGCATCTGTCAAGAAAAAACTTGGATCAATAAGAACCGCAGCTTTGGTTCCAATGATCAACGTGGATACCGAGTTAAAGCCGAGATCTGACGATACATAATAATCCGTTTGGAGACGTGAACGGAGACTCGTTAACCCTAGAAAAGTCTGCCAGTAATATGATAGAAGCATTGCCACACAAAAACTATAGAAAGTAGCTATGGGCTTTATTTATACAGGCTTTTCCTTGCACCCCCTTAATTTATTTGGCAGTTTTATATTTACAGGCGAGCTACCGTAAATTAAACGAACGGGGGATCGGTGGACGCCGGTTTTCGGGTTACGTAACATCCGGGGTAGGTATCTTGGCGCCCCACTCTTACCCCGCAAAACATGGTCCGGGTGGAGGGAGACGGTTTCAAACAGTATCAGGAACTTCAGCATTGCATCGAACACCATGACAGACAAGACGAGTCGGCCCCAGGGTAATTCGAAGACCTGCCGTATTTGCAACCGCACGTTTCGCCGTATGGAACATCTGAACCGTCATATTATTACTCACACAAGAGTACGACTATGGACTTGTCAGTTTTGTTCCACGAGCTTTGCTCGAGGGCAAGTACGTCAGTTAATGCTTACGCTGACTTCAAGTGATGTACTGGCTCGACATTACGAAACGTGCGAACGAGCTCTCCAGGCGGGATATCGACGGAGTCCTTGCCAGCGTCTCTGTCGGTCATGTCAACGATGCCGTAAAAGAAAGTCCAGGTGTGACGGACAATACCCCTGCAGCAGTTGCATCACCGCTCAGGTGGAATGCCAGCGTCCTGCGCCGGTAATTGTCTCCGGCACAGATGACGACGGATGGGTAGCCGAACTCTTTAAACAGAGTACGGCACAATCTCGTAACGCCAATGAACCAAGAGATTCGGAAACGTCAACGGACGCAACTCGAGACGCGACACTAAGCCCTATATGGCGCAACCGTGGCGGAAGAGATGATAGTGTATCTACAGACGATAATATTTCCTCGCGTGATGGAATTTGGTTCAGTAACACGCAACTCGACACCGATACCGGCGGTCTCGTTGATAGTCTGGAAGATTTGCCATCTCCTTCGGTAGTGTCATTGCAAGTTGCTGAAGGAGAAGCTCAGGAGTGCGAAGAGGCAACGGTAGTCCATGGACGCTACGAATGGGCTTCGCTTTCTCTACCAATTTCTATCAGCAAGATCGACCCGTTTGAAGCCCATCGGCTCACAATCCATCTGCACCTCTTACAATCGGAATTCGGTTCCCGTGCTATAGCATGGTTATCATCCCAAAATATTAGACAACTTCTGTTCACCTACTTCCAAAATTTCCATCGGCATTTACCTTTTCTACACATACCGACCTGGGATGTAGCGACGATTCCGACTTCATTATTCCTTTCCATGATTATTGTTGGTGCGGCATATACCGAGGATGGGGATAGACAGATGGTACATGCACAAAGTATCCTACCTGAGGCGATCACTCTGGTCTATAAACTCGATGAAGTATTCCTTTCGTCTGAAATTTTAACTTTAGGGGTTGTCCGAAGAATCAGAAGTGAAACCGTCTCTCGAGTCAATTCAATCCCTATATTTACTGACGCTTTTTCGGACATTCTATATTGGCATCAACGAAGCTCGTAAAGGTCGTAAAGACCATTTACGAAATACCGAATTAGCGCGCAAGGCTGGGCTGTTTTCTCCTACCGAGGATACCGTAAATAGTCAATCCTGGGAATCTTGGGTCTTCGAGGAGAAACGTAAAAGGTACGAGGTTTGATTTTTTTAGTTAACAGCAGGATTGCTTTTCTCATATATCTCTTCGACTGCAGCCTTGTCCTTTTTTTTGGAGATCGGCCTCAAATAGCCCCATGGGAACTTCAACATTCGTTACCAGCACATGAACATATTTACGAAGCATCGACGTCCTCTCAGTGGAGCGCTGTCTTCACGCCGACACTCGAACTAAAATATCCCCTCTTGCTAGAGATGTTTTTGTCACCTGAAGTGAGTCAAGTACCACCCAATATCAGCGCGATGGGGAGCTTTACGTTACTTCATAGTATTATCAACGCTTTGATGTGGCTAATGTAAGGTATTTACGTTGAGATTTGGACGCAACAACAATTCCAAATTCCGACCTCTGTACAATCGTTGGAAGTAACGTCGTTGTTGACCATGCAACGTCGATCGGCAACCATACTTTCTCTGGGGAAATGGCGGGACACTTGGATCTCTTCAATGCTCTCGACACCGACGTCAAAATGCTCGGGGTTCCTTGTCGAAACGGCGATGAAGCGCTGGAGTCTATTTAAACTGTTATCTGAGAAAAAGATGATTACCTTTTCGGATACTGCGATGGCCACATGGACAGACGGCCAAAGGATTTTGAATATGCTAAAGCTCATGAAAGTCCTTCAGGCGTCAGTCCCCACATGGATTGTAGAGGAGGATGATTTAAGGCCCGAAATAATCGAAGAGACATTATTCGTAACAGAACCAATCTGGCCGGGCGAGGAATTCGGACTGTCGGGGAATTTGTTTGTAGTTGGAACGCTGTAATCTGCATTGGCAGTCTTTAGATGATGGTTCACAGGTAATTTAGCGGTTAATGTCAAGGACATTTTGTTGGGGTAGATTCCTAATTGTAATGTATTGGGTACCTAGCATAAGACGTGTGGTAAAGAAATTTGTAATACGCAATCTGAATGAGATGACACGACCGGGGCGTGACCGAGTCAAATCTGTTATAGCAGGATTATAGCCCAAACTCCTGGCCAGTTTACAGCCCGACACAGGGTGGTGAAAGTAATGAAGAGAAATCTGATGACCGTCTCCAACACCTCCACTCAGAAATTTGAAAGAATAATGGTCAGCAAGGCAGCACGGAAATCGGAAGACGTGGAAATCCGAAAGTGAAAAAGTGAGAAAAGCTCAATACATAGATGTTCATCCCAGGAGCTCAGTTTGGTGACAGGTAGACAAACTAGATATATATACTTACACTTGGAGTGTGCGACACATGAATAAAATCTACAACGTCAACGCGTTCGAATCCCGCTACTAGATACTATCTAAGACGGCAGATGCAATCTCTGTACTCTTGGATTTCTTCTCATATTTCTTTCGCAGAATAGGGGATACTCCTCTCAACGCGCCATCCTCTGCATCTGGCTTTATAAACGCTTTGCCAATTACAAAGTATGAGCCCAATACAAGCAGAAGAAAGGCGCCAATGACTGAGAACGAGGCTAACGAGTACCCCCAATACTCATCAGTGGTCGACCAGAATTCGTTGTGTCGAGTGAAGACTTTGAACCCTGTGGTGAACACTAGGAGACTGTCAACGGATCTATCATCAAGGGCAAACCTATGATTACCGACCATCCAAAACCCCATAACGCCAAAAAGGGCTGCAGTGGGGATTGCGCTTTTTGAATCCCATGAGGCTTTATTCTTGAATCGGTGGAGAAGCGGAGATATGAGAGGCATATCATTGCCCAAAGAATGAGAGTCGCTGTGGACCACATAGTCGCCAGAAATATGAAGAACTATTGATTAGCGGGGCATTTAGGGGGGAACATTTCCGGCTTCAATCCCCAAGCTGAAATATGCAAGTACTCCGGGACAAGCAGAGACCCCGACAGAGTATAACCGTGGTCGGCTTATATGGTACCATCTTTGTTCCAGTTGTTCATCCGGTTTCAAGAATCGAGGCGCGTAGCCCTCGTCTGCAAGAGCTTGTAACGATTGACTCTAATAGTTTGGTTAGGGCGACAATAAGGTACGATACCGCAATGAAAAGGCCGGCGGTTGTCATGCTAAAAGCCGCAATTATCATGACGACATTGATGAAATCCGGCAATGCTGGTATTCCCGCTCGTTCCGCCATAATAACAAAACCGCCGGGATAGTTCCTGAGAGGGTCATTGGATGTGGGTAATGCCAACAAAGGATCCGCGCTGGAGACACTGAGGCCAAGGGCGAAAACGGCCAATACATAATACGAAACAATTCGGTGCGTAATTCGACGGACGGCTTTTGGCAAATTTTTGCGCTGCTGTTCTGTTTCGACACACAGCACAGCGATAACCTCGTTGCCAGTGAGACTATATATCGCAATAGAGCAACAGTCCCAAAAAGCAGCAAGTCGTCCTGGCCATTCTTGCGCAATGCCATCTGATTTGAAAGGAACACTCCAATCTTACACATTAGCCATAACCTTCGGCAGGAATGTGTACAATCGAAACCGGGCGGCGGAAGACATTGCCCGATCTCATTTGCTGCACAGTCTACAGCGCGGAATGTCGCATCGGTGCCCAGGCGAAGCGATGGGGCACCACCAGCCACAACAACAAAAGCAACTAGGATAATGCCCACTATTGAGATAACTTTGAAGGCGGTCAACCAATATTCGAGTTCGCCATATTTTCGGACGTTAAGAACGTTGACCAGAATTGGAACAACAAAAAAGAAAGAGATTTCCAATACACTATTCCTAGTATTTTCTTCCGTCCAGTAAGACATGTAATGTGAGAACGTGACTGCTTTGTTGGCAAAATCGATCATAAAGCCAAAGATATAAATCCAACCGCACCCAAAGCCCTGGACTATCAGTATCCAGATCAAGAAAGGTACAAACAATTCCTCTAGCTAGGAAGCGATGCGGTAGCATGAACAATGCACCGCGGATGGGAAGCAGAGCGATCATCTCTCCTATCGTTATCCGTCGATCAGTAGATTGTTAATTTTTCGGACGAACCATCACACTGTACAATACACTCCCCATGAGAATATATGAAAGAAGCAGAGAAACGGGTCCCCCCGAGGACAGATATTGGCCAGATTGATACAATAGTCCGCTGCCGATTGAGATACCTGAATGGCAATAAGCATTGTATAGATATTAGAACAGAAAATACAAATGGATAACATTTGGACCTGACGACGATTGAACGTTGCCGAGTCAGGACGAGGATCAGAAGTCGGAATACTGCTGCTCAAGGACGCTTGACCCTCATCGCTCCCTTGTGAAACGGGTCGGGCGTCGCCCATGTGACGTTTTTCGATCACTTCGATTTCTTCAGTGACAGAACTCGCAACGTCGCTGTTAGCCATCGTCTTGCCCCCGTGGGTAGCTGATGTCCCCGGGGTTAGGAACCCAACGTGGTTATCGCCATAGGGCGAGGGCCCGATATTGGTATTCATCAAAGTTGTTGCGCGGTGGACCAACAGTTCCGGCGATACCAGAGAGGAAGAGCCAAAACCTACCTATATATACGAGGCCGCGTCAGCCACTGTAGTGAAGATTTATTATGCGACACTGAGGCTGAGGCTGTTCTGCCGCACGGGAGGTGCAAAATAAAGTTTCTTGGTATGCATCATCATGGATGTACTAATTAAGTATGTTTGGATGTCGCTTTTCCATCATGCGGTTAAAGCGAAAGTTAATTACCCGAAAACGTTTAAAATAAATTTAAGGAACCGGGGTGTATTTTGGGGGAGGATTCTGATTCGTCAGGGGTTGGACGTGGAGAAATCTCCACCTCTGGTGATCATCTCATTGTCCGCGGTGACAATCGGAATCAGTTGGCGTGCCGAGACCCCTCGAACTCTGTAACACCGCTCCTTCCTCTTGCAGCGCTTGTTCAACAGCGACTAAGAATCACTTAGTCCTGTGGGACTAATAATGGTTAGGCGACCCTTGAAACAAGGTTGAATCTCATGCCGGCTAGGTTCTCCCCGCGGTGAGCAATTAATCAGAAATCTTATTCGATCAACAAAGGCTCGGTACAAAGGCGAGAAACCCCGGTTTCGATTCAATTATAAGGTGCATGGTGTCAAGGTGGACCGTACACAAGCGAGAGGATAGTCATCTGGGGGCCTCCTGAGAAGCTGGTGGATCTGAACTTCAGGACTCCCGTCCATTATGCCGTGGA
>Ga0182015_10005097_pt1 | contig 13835 bp, 13 predicted proteins | sample 712P3MmetaG_FD_120478 | JGI IMG/M metagenome (GOLD analysis project Ga0182015, IMG submission 120478) | Permafrost microbial communities from Stordalen Mire, Sweden - 712P3M metaG | ecosystem: Environmental > Terrestrial > Soil > Wetlands > Permafrost | place: Sweden: Stordalen | collected...
GAGGTTGTTGCCCTTGCTGTTGATGATGGTGTCGAGGGCTACGGCGGTTTTGCCGGTCTGGCGATCGCCAATGATTAGTTCGCGCTGACCTCGTCCTATGGGGATCATGGAGTCGATGGCCTTGAGTCCAGTGGCCATGGGCTCCCGCACGGGTTGACGGTCGATAACTCCGGGAGCTATGCGCTCAAGGGGAATGAACTTATCGCTGGCGATCGGACCCTTGTCGTCGATCGGAACGCCGAGCGAGTTCACCACTCTTCCGATCAGGGCATCGCCTACGGGCACGCTCATGATACGGCCGGTTCGCTTAACTTCGTCGCCTTCCTTAATCTCGGTGTATTCGCCGAGGATGACCACGCCTACCTGATCCTCTTCGAGGTTCATGGCGATGCCGGATACGTTGTGCGGGAAGCTTAGGAGCTCTCCGGCCATGACTTTGTCGAGGCCGTAGACACGGGCTATGCCGTCGCCGAGGGTGATGATGGTGCCGACTTCGTCGACCGCGATCTTGGATTCGTAGTGCTCGATTTGCTCGCGGATTAGTTGGGTAATTTCGTCTGCTTTGATTTGGGGCATAAAGTCAGTTTGTCAGCTCTCAGCTCTCAGCTATCTGTTCTTCTTACTTACGCGGCTGTTGTGCGCTCCGGAGACGGGGCAAGCCCCGTCTCTACAGTTAGTTTTTCACCAGTTAGTCTTTCACCAGTTGCTCTTGAATTCTTTCCAGCTGGCCTTTTACTGAGCCGTCGTAGATGGTGCTGCCTACCTGCACTACGGCTCCGCCTAACAGGGTGGCATCCTGGTCGTATCTTGCTTTTACTTTTTTGCCGGTCATTTTTGTTATTTCGGCTTCGAGCATTTGCTTTTCAGGATCGCTCAGCTGGCGAGCGCTGCTTACTTGCGCTTCGGCGAAGCCCAGGCGGTCGTTCAATTCCTGCTCCAGGTGTCTCAGGATTTCGCTGAACAGCGGGAGCCTCCGGTGATCGGTCAGTACGGCTATGAAATTCCTTACCTGCCGGGTCGTGCCGAGTCGCCCGCAGATGGCATCCAGCACAGCGAGCTTCTGGTTTCCGGGGAGGGAGGGATTTTCCATAACCCGCCGCAGCGGATCGCTTTCCTGGAAGAGCGCTTCGATGCCGTGCAATTCCTGCAGCATGCGCGCGGGATCTAGCAGATTGCTCTTCGTCATTACTACGTCGGCGAAGGCTCGGGCGTAGGTTCCTACAACGGAGGCCATGGCTAACCGCCGTCCTTTCCACCGTCGCGATTCGTGGTGAGCTTAGCAATAAAGGTTCGGACCAGGACCTGGTCGGTATTGGAATCTACATTGATTTGTTTGCGAGCCAGGGCTACGGCCAGGCCGGCGGTGTGGGCGGCCAATTCGCGGCGGGCTTGCTTGGCGGCGGCGGCTATCTCCTGCTCGGCGGCCAGCACCACTTTGCGAATATCTTCTTCGGCAGCTTTCTGGATACGGGCTTCCTCGGCGGCGCCTTCGTTTTCGGCGGTGACCTGCATGCGTCCAATTTCGCCATCCAACTTGCCAAGACGTGTTTCGATGTCGGCTAGACGGCGATTGGCATCCTGACTGGCGGCTCGCGCCTCTTCCAAAGCCTGCTGAATGGCTTGGCTGCGATTGCGGAACATTGCCGGCAAGTACTTGCGCGCGGCCCAGAACGCTAGGGCGGCCACGATAGCGAAATTCAGGGTGGTAGCCAGCAGATGCATCCCATGCACGCTTAGATTGGTTTTGCGCGCCAGCCAACGGACGGTCGAGGAATGCTTAAGGTTCTCATTGTCTTCATGGTCTTCTCCGGCAGCTTCGCGGGTTTCCTGAACTAATACTCCGGCGATGCCCTTCTGCCTGGGAGCGTTGTCTTGTTGGGGCTCCGCAGAGGTTTGCGGGGCGGAGGATTGCTCCTGCGCGTTGGCTGGAGCGGGAACGGCCAACAGGAATGCGGACAGAGCGAGTGCGAGCAGGATTTTCATTGGCCACCTACCTCGCTGCGGGAGACCAGCGGGCGCAGGACGGTGCGCACGATGTCGCCGGCCAGACTAGCGGCGTCGGATTGCAACCTCGACATGGCTTGCTGCTTATCCTGCTCGATGGCTTCGCGGGCTTCCTTGACTTGTTCCTGGGCTCGGGATCGAGCTTCGTTCGTGGCTTCGGCGCGGGAGTGGCTGGCTTGCTGGCGCTGGGCTTCCTGACTCTTGAAAATCTTCTGGCGCGCTTCGCGGAGGCGCTGCTCATATTCGGAGGTGCGGGCCTCGGCGGCGGCTATGTCGGCGCGCGCTTTTTCCATGGCTCCCTGAGTGCGGTTGCGGCGCTCGGTGAGGACAGCCGTGAGCGGGCGATGGACGAGGAAGGTGTAGAGGATGTAAAGCACGGTCAGAACAATGACCGTCGGCACGGCTCCGAGCAGTAATTCGCCTAGTTGTCGGAGTGTCTGGTCCATATTCGGCTAATCGTTTTCTGAGATCTTTTTCTGATGATCGAACTGACGCTCGAGTCCTTGCTGAACGAATCCTTGCCGATACTGTTGGGTTATGCTGCTGGCTGTTTCCGCTGGAAGAAGAGCCGCGTCTAAGACCAATAAAATTAACATTATGGCGGGGAAAGTGTCAATCATTTGGAGGGCGACATTATCGAGGGTAATTGGGCGCGAGTTCCCCCCAGATCGGGAAGTTGTTGAGCTAAAAGTTGATCTTGACATTCGGGAGTGAGGGTCTAGGATATAGATATCACCTCCGATCCTCGTCCGGATCGAATGGGCCGATAGCCAAGGAAGAGTCACCGCTTCTTGGCTAGCGGCCCATTTTAGTTCTCGGGCTTTTACCTGGAAAATCCGCGCAAAAATTATGACGGCGAGTTTACATATTTGTGACAACTGCGGCAGTGGGGATGGTGAGAATAAACGCTATTACAGGAGTGATGGTCTGGCGGGGTGACTCTCTCCATCCTGCCAGACCTTTTTTATTTTTGTTTAGCGGACGGCAACGGGTTGAAGCAGAGCCGCGATTTTTTCGAGGATGCGCTGCATGCTCAGGCTGGGATCGATGACGGCGTCGACTTCGTGATGGTGCGTGCCCGCGTGCATGACTAGAACCTTTGTGCCTTCGTGAGTTTTCTTCACCATGTATGGAAGGTGGTGGCGATCGTCCTTGGACAAGGTAGCGCCGAGGATCACGAGGTCGAAGGCGTCGCGGCGCAGAGCTTCCTGAACTGCCCGGCGGCTCGCGGCGGTAGTTACGTGATGACCGGCTTTGGTCATTTCGGCGGTTTGCGCGTTGAGCGTATGGTCGTCGGACTCGGCGTAGAGAATCTTGATCGATGATTGGTGAGCAGTCGCGGGCAAGGACCCTCCTGGAACTCACTCGGAGCTTAGCAACGGCGGGGCAAGCTTCCGAGATCACGGAAGATCAACAACGGCAGATTTAAGGACCACAGACCAACGAGCGTAATGCTTACGGGAGCGCCAGCCGAGTGGCTGTCTGTTGGGCTTGGGCAATGTCGGCGGATAATTCTCTTGCGTGCTCGTAGGTGAGATTCGCCTCCTCGGGGCGTCCGGCCTGTTGGAGAGCGCGGGCCAGAAGCAGATATCCGACGTCGCTCGGTTGAATTGCCACCAGCTGTGCGAAGTCGGCCGCGGCGCGGTTCCAGTCGTCGGCATGCTGGGCGGTCTTCTCCGCGATTAGGCCCATGTCAAGGAGAGCGTCCGGGAACACACCTTTCAGTTTCGTGGCGGAATCGAAGTTCAGTTGTGCCTGCACATAATCATGAAGTGCGAAATCGACGGTGCCGAGATGGGCGTAGGCCGAGGCACGAAGTTGACTATCGGTGGCCAATCGCAACACGCTGGAATAACGGGCCGTTGCCTGCTGCAGGTCGCCGCGCTGCTGGGCGTAGAGTCCGAGATTGAGTTGGCTGGTGGCGTCTCCGGGCTCGATCGCCGAGGCAGCACGGAAGTGGGTGATCGCTTCGTCGTATTTGCCGTGCTTGATTAAAGCCTCGGCAAAGTTATTTTCGGCGACGAAATTTTGCTGGGTGACGGCTAGTGCGTGCGACCAGAGACTGAGGTCGTCATGCCAGTAGCGCAGCTGAATGCGGGTGACGGCGGAGAAGGCAAGAAGGATGGCGACTCCGGCGGCAGCCAGCATCTGCATTGAAGCGCGTTTCGTTGAAGGCTGGCGTGCGCCTGCCCAGTCGGCGGCGGCCCAGACGATCATTACGAAAAGACCGATCAACGGGAGGTAGGCGTAGCGGTCGGCCATGGCCTGGTTTCCAACCTGCACCAGGCCAATCATCGGAACCATCGTCCCCAGATACCAGAACCAGCCGACGACGAGGTAGCGATGCTCGCGATATTTCAGGACGGTCCAGGTGACGGCGAGCAGGAAGAGCGCCGAGGCAGCAACCTCCCAGGCCGGCAACGCGCGCGGGTACGGATATAGGACTGCAAGGTGGGATGGCCAGAGAGCTTTCTGGATGTAGAGCACGTAACAAACCATCACATTTTCAAAGCGCAGCAGAGGAGTATGTGCGGCGCTGGTGAGCACGGCGCCGCCAGCTCTCTGCGCGATCATGGTCATTACAGCGCTGGCGGCTGAGAGAGCGAGAAGCGGCAGCTTCTCCAGGGCCGCCATTCGGATGGGCTGGCGGACGGACGAATGCGTCCGTCCCCACGTGAGTCTTCCCAGCGGCCAATAGTCGAGCAGAAGAAGAACGAAGGGCAGCGTGATCGCCATGGGTTTGGACATCAGGGCCATAGCGAAGAGAACGGCGACGAACAGGTAACGCGCGACCGTCGGCCTGCGGACGTACCATCCGTAGGCGGCGAGTGCGAGCAGAAAGAAAAACATGCAGAGCACGTTTTTGCGTTCCGCGACCCACGCGACCGACTCCACATTCAGCGGATGCAGGGCAAAGAGGAAGGCCACCATCAGGCTGCGCGCGGTATATCCGGTGAACCACTGCAGAATCACGAACAGCAGCAGCGCGTTGGTGGCGTGCAATAAAAGGTTGGTGTAGTGATGGCCCACTGGATTGAGGTGAAAGAGCTGGGAATCGAGAGCGTGCGAGAGCCATGTCAGGGGATGCCAGTTCGCATGATCGAGCGAGGTGAACGCCCATGAAATCGTGTTCCAGTGAATACCCGCGCGCACCTGCGGGTTGCCGGTGACATAGCGATCGTCATCGAAATTCACAAATCCGTTGTGGGATACCGGATTGTAGACCGCCAGAGTAACCACCATCAGCAAAAGACCGAGTAACAGTTTGTGCTGGCCGGGAGAACGGAAGATCCCTCCAGCTTGGTGGAGTGCGGTCGGCGGCTTGGTGGCAGCTACAGGCATGGATGTCTTTGATTCCAAGTGTGCGGTAGGGCTTGGCGGGTTGCAATGTGAAATGGAGTCCGGCGCTGAAAATACCGGAAACTTAGGTCACGCGGGAGGGGAGCAGGCCAGGCGATCGGGTGCAAGGAGTTCACCTCAGGCAGCCCGCGATTTTGAAGCATCCGATGCCTCCTCGAAGTAGCCTGCTCCTGGCGGGTCCTGGCCGCTCCAAACGTCCATGTCCTCCGGGAATCTAGGCCATTGGGAGCCTGCTCCGTACTCTTAAGGTGGTGTAGGTCAAACCGCCATTCTCCGCCCCAAGGATTTGGGGCATCCCCGGCTTGCACCTTAGGAATTGGAAAAAGAACGAACCTATGCCTACCACCGGGACTGCCGCAGCACGTTTATCGACAGCAGGGGCGAGTATCTACTCCGCTCATGGCAGTTTCGCCGTGAAGCCAGAGGTGCCGGCTCGGGTGCGTGAAGGAGCACGGTGGTTCTTCTGGATTGTGGGCCTCATTTTTGCAGATTCCGTGCTCGTAACCTTTGGCAGCGGTCTTCGTCGCTTCACTGGGTTGGGAATGACCACACTGGTGGACGGACTGGGCAAGGCTGGGAGCTCCGCCACACTGCACGTGATTGTCAATGGCTGGATAGCCACCGTCTTTCTTTTTCTCGGTTACTGCGCTGTAGAGGGGCACAAGTCGGCTTTTATCGTGGGACTGGCGGCATATGCCATCGACGGGGCGATACTGGTCGGATCCAACGACTATCTCAGCGTCGCCTTGCACGCCCTCATACTAGTTGCGATTTTCCGCGGATTTGCCGCGATGGGTCGAGGGTTGAACTCTGAGCCGTCCGGTGCGGCGGCTAATGCTGTTTAGATTGGTGTTTTGCGCGAGGGCAGCGCGTCGAAATCTGACGCGAAGCTCGAAAGGGAGAAATCAGTTGGCAAAGACCAAAACAAACCTAGTGAAGAGCGCCTCGTTCCTTACCTTCTTTTTCGCCGTCACGGCTTTGCTTTCAGCGCAGGGCAACTACCGGGTGATTACAGTCTCCAACGGCGGAACCATCTCCGGCACAGTGAAATGGTCAGGACCGGTGCCAAAAGAGGCGGAATTTCCGGTCACCAAGGACCCCAAGATCTGCGACCCTGACAACAAGAAGACGGTTGACCTGGAGCGGCTGGTCGTAGGGCCGCAAGGAGGCGTGGCGAACACCATCGTTTACCTCAAAGACATATCCAGCGGAAAAGCGATGGATCTGCCTGAGCAGCGCCGTCATCTGGACCAAAAGCAGTGCCGCTACATCCCGCATATTCTGCTGGTCCCGCAGAATGCGGAGCTGCAGATCCAGAGTTCCGATGCCACACTGCACACCGTTCATATGGAGGGCGCGGCTACATTCAATTTGCCCTTTCCGTTCACCCACCAGATCACGGCGCGCAGCATGGCCACGCCGGGATTGGTCAATCTGCACTGCAATGGCGGCCATGTCTGGATGAGCGCTGAAATGATGGTGGTGACGCACCCGTACTATGCTGTCACCGATGAAAGCGGACAATTCAAGCTTACCGATGTTCCGCCCGGAACCTATCAGGTCGTGGCGTGGCATGAGGGCTGGGGCCGTGAGGGAAAAGAGCAAGTCTACGATGTTTTGACACAACACAAAGTCGACCGGCCGGTCTTTTCTGAACCGAAGAGCTGGGAGAAATCGGTCACGGTCACCGGAGACAACACAAGCGTGGTCAACTTCGCGATCTCCAGCGGCAAGTAATGGCTCGACTGAACGGGGGCCTGTTCTATCGGGACCGCGGTCAGCTGCGCTTGATGAATTTCAGTGAAGCGGAATTCATGCAATATCGCAAATAAGTAGGTTTGGGGCCGTCGTCGAAAACATGACCGAGATGGGCTTCGCACTCGGTGCATGAAATCGCATCCCGGTTCATCCCCAGGCTGGTATCGCTCGAGCTCCTCACATTTTCTTTCGCAATCGGAGCCCAGAAACTGGGCCAGCCGGTACCTGAGTCGAACTTCGTATCGGAGCTGAATAATGCGTTATCGCAGCAGATACAGCGATAGAGCCCCTTGTCATGCAGGTTGTAGTATTGGCCGGTGAATGCCGTTTCCGTACCCTGCTGACGCGTAACGTGAAATTGCAATGGGTTCAGTTGCTGCTTCCACTCGGCATCGGTCTTGCGTAATGTCTTGACGCGAGCCGGACCGAGATTCTGGCCGGAGTCGCTGAACTGAATGATGGTGACCGCGTCTTTGTCGTCCGGCGCGTTGGCGTTTGCCGAACCGACCATTGGATTTCTGAGCCATGCAGCCAGGCCTGCGCCCGTAACGAGCGTTGCGGAAGTGGCAAGAAAACTTCTTCGGTTTAACATTTATTTTCTCCCACTATGTTGGATGTACAGCAGGCGGAAAACGTTACAGACTTGAGCTTCCCATATCGCTGGAGCCGCTCCCGGCTCCTGATGTCTTTTATCGGGAGCCGGGATCTTTATTTTTACAGCTCTTTTACAGCTTACTTTTGCAGTTCGGCGAGTGCTGACAACACTTCCGCACTGTGCTCATTGGGATTTACCTCGGTGAATGCTTTCACAATCTTGCCCTCAGGATTGATGATGAAGGTGTGCCGGGCAGCGACTTTCATGTCTTTGTAGCTGGTCATTGAGTCGTAGGCGGTCGACACTTTGTAGTCGGTGTCAGCCAGCAACTTGAAGTTCAGACCTTCCTTGGCGCAGAACTGTTTGTGAGAGTCGGCGGTATCGACGCTGACTCCGAGCACGACCGCGTTCTTCTGCTGGTATTGCGACTGGTCGCGCTGGAAGTTGTGCGCCTCGATGGTGCAGCCGGTAGTGAAGTCCTTGGGATAGAAATACAGGACCACCCACTTGCCGCGATAATCCTTGAGGCTCACGGCCGTACCTTCCTGCGAGGGGAGAGTGAATTCGGGAGCGAGGCTGCCGACCGACGGAGTGGACCCGGCGAAAATCAGTGTGGGCATGAGCACGAAGAGCGCCGCGCACGCTGCGATCATCTTTGAACGTGTCATCGAACTTGTCATCGTAAATGTCCTCCTAAGATGTACCTCCCGATTAGAACATGGCGCTGTTTCCATGTTCAAACGCTCGAGCGTTCAAGTTACAAAATGGTTACAACTCGCTGGACTGAGGCAGTACGGCTCGCGTTTATCAGGACGACTCGCGTCAATGGGACTCGCGGGGAACGTCATCGCCGCGGCAACCCGTCAGGAAATCCAGGTCCGCGCCCGTATTCGCCTGCATCACGCGCTCCACATATAGTTGCTGGTAGCCGCCCTTCATTGGATTTGCCGGAGGTTGCCATTGGCTGCGCCGCCGCTCCAATTCGTCCTGCGAAACGTCGAGATGGAGACGCCGGGACTCGACATCCAATTCTATGAAATCGCCGTCCCGCACCAGGGCAAGGTTGCCGCCGACGGCCGCTTCGGGACAGACGTGCAACACGACCGTCCCGTACGCCGTTCCGCTCATGCGGGCATCTGAAATGCGCACCATATCGGTGATCCCGCGTTTCAGCAGTCTGGCAGGCAAGCTCATGTTTCCGACTTCGGCCATCCCGGGATAACCCTTTGGCCCACAGTTCTTCAATACGAGAACGCAATCCTCGTCTACTTCAAGGTCAGGATGGTCGATGCGCTCTTTATAGTGTTCGATATTCTCGAAGACCACGGCGCGGCCGCGATGGCGCATAAGATGTGGGGAAGCGGCCGACGGTTTGAGGACGGCGCCGTCGGGCGCCAGATTGCCGCGGAGCACGGCGATGCCACCGTGTTCCACGAGAGGATTTTGCAGCGGGCGAATGACTTCCGCGTTCCAGTTGGGAGCGGTCTGGCAATTCTCCCAGATGGTCTTGCCGTTGACGGTCATCGCATCGCGATGAATCAGATTGCGCTCGACGAGAGCGCGAATCACGGCGGGCAAGCCGCCGGCGTAATAGAAATCCTCCATGAGGAAGCGGCCGGAGGGCATCAGGTCGACGAGCGTGGGCACGTCGCGACCGAGGCGATCCCAATCGTCGAGAGTGACTTTCAGGCCGACGCGTCCGGCGATAGCAAGAAGGTGAATGACCGCATTGGTCGAGCCGCCCACCGCGCCATTCGCGACAATCGCATTCTCGAATGCCTGGCGGGTCAGAATCTTAGCAATGCGCAGGTCATCGCGCACCATGTCGACAATACGGCGGCCGGCATTGTGAGCGAGGACATAGCGGCGAGAATCGACGGCCGGAATCGCCGCGTTATGCGGGAGCGCGAGGCCGAGGGCCTCTACCATGCAAGCCATCGTGGAGGCCGTTCCCATGGTCATGCAATGGCCCGCGGAGCGCGACATGCAGGCTTCGGCATCCATGAAATCTTGTGGGCTCAGAGTGCCGGCTTTCAGTTCCTCATTGAAGCGCCAGACTCCAGTTCCCGAACCAATGTCGTGGCCGCGATATTTGCCATTGAGCATGGGTCCGCCGGAAACGACCAATGCGGGTACATTGCAGCTGGCGGCTCCCATGACCAGAGACGGTGTGGTTTTGTCGCATCCACACAACAGCACGACGCCGTCGATCGGATTTGCGCGGATCGACTCCTCGACGTCCATGCTAACCAGATTGCGGAACAGCATCGCGGTGGGACGCATGTTCGTCTCGCCCAGCGACATTACGGGAAATTCGAGGGGGAACCCTCCGGCCTCCCAGACACCACGTTTGACGCGTTCAGCAATCTGGCGAAAATGCGCATTGCAGGGTGTGAGTTCCGACCACGTGTTGCAGATACCGATGACCGGTCGTCCGTCAAACACATGGTCGGGCAATCCCTGGTTGCGCATCCAACTACGGTGGACAAAACCGTCTTTGTCGGTCTTGGCGAACCATGCGGCGGAACGATATTTGCGTTTTTCGTCGGGCATGAACTTCGACTATCCCCTCGGGCGAGCATCTTCGACGCCTTTTGAAGAAAGGTTACATCATCCGAAAAAACCGAGGGCAGCGAAACGACAATAGCCGCTGGTCATTCGGCTTGCGCGACGCGCGCAGCGATGTTAACAATAGTGTTGACATAGGGCAAATCGAGGTGAGTCGGTTATGAAGTCGAGGCTGAGGTTTCGAAAATTAATGGATAGCGACCTGAAACCAGGGCAGCGGGCAACGCGATGCCTCGTTCTGGCAATTCTCGGGCTCGCTCTCCTGGCGAACTGCGTCGAGGCGGCTGGCCTCGATCAGACCGGTAGCACGCGCCAGGAAAATCCGCGCCAGGAGAATCAGTGGCTGCAAGAACATCTTCTGAATGACAAAGCTCAGCTGCCATTTTCATTCCTGTATGACAGGCAGGGTTCGAGCACGCTGCTGAAAGCGTGGCCGAAGAAGACAGAAACCAAACAGCTCGACAGTGTCCGCACGCAACACATCGTGAGCTGGGCTGATCCGAAAACTGGCTTGCAGGTCCGTTTGGAAGCGCTGGAATTTGCGAATTCTCCGGTGGTGGAGTGGACAGCGTATTTCAAGAATGAGGGCAAAGTCGACGCGCCAATGCTCGAGTATGTTCAGGCGCTGGACGTCTCGTTTCCCGTCGCAGGCGAGGGCATTCCGACCATTCTTTACTCCAAGGGATGCGGCGTCATGGATACTTACTCGCTGATGAAAAAGCCTCTGAATCAACTTGAGTCCTTTCAGATCTCCAGTGAAAGCGGCGGCAAGACGGTTGATACCATACCGTTCTTCGATATTGCGACGGCTGGGTACGGCCTGATCGGGGCTTTGGGATGGCCGGGCGCGTGGGCCATTTCTTTCTCACGTCCAACAGAGGCAGCAATTGCTGTCAGCGCCGGCATGCAAACGACACATCTTTCGCTGCATCCCGGCGAGGAGATTCGCACTCCGGAAGTGCTGCTCCTGCCGTGGGTGGGAGACGATATCGACGCCCATAACGTTTTGCGGCGCCACATTCTGAAATACCACACGCCTCAATACGATGGGAAACCTGTAGTTCTGCCGGTGTCTCATTTGGGATGGGGTGGAATGAAGACATCCACGAGTTTGAAACTTATCGACCAGATCACGAAGGAAAACATCGGCTTTGAGACCTTCTGGATGGACGCGGGATGGTATGGCGCGGACCGGCCGGTCGATGAGTTTCAGGTATTCGGCAAAGAGGACTGGTTTCTGCACGCTGGAAACTGGCGGGTCAATCAAGTTCCTCATCCCGACGGTTTAGGTTTAAAGCCGATCAGCGATGCTGCCCACGCGAAGGGTATGAAGTTCCTGCTGTGGTTTGAACCGGAACGAGCGGTGGTGGGAACGCCTCTGACGATTCAGCATCCGGACTGGTTTATCGGAGAAGTCACCACCAACTTTGAAGGAAATACTGAGCGGCCATTGGTGAAGTTTCGGATGTTTGACTTCGGCAATCCGGCGGCCCGGCAATTCATGATCGATTCGATGTCGGATCTTATCGAAAAGCAAGGTATCGATATTTTCCGGCAAGACTGCAACTTCGCTCTGGCTCCCTTCTGGACCCAGACGGATAAGACGGACCGCCAGGGGATCACCCAGATCCGCTATGCGGAAGGTCTGCTGGAGTTTTGGGACGGGTTGCGGCGCAGGCATCCGAAACTCATCCTGGACATTGTTCAGCGCGGCGACCTGGAGACGATCTCACGGGCGGTGGACCTCAGCCGGGCGGACTATCCGGTTTCTCCCGATGCGGATCCAGTCGGAGCGCAAGTCAGCACCGAAGGTCTCGCCTACTGGAGACCACATTTTGGAACCTTGCTCCAGGTCCGGCCGAACGATACTTATCATTTCCGCAGTGGAATGGCGCCTGGCCTGGCTTTCGCGCTTTTCAACGTGGCTGGATACCCGAACCAGGTCGGTAGTTTTATTCCAGCTGATTTTCCCTATGACTGGATGCGCAAGATGGTCGCGCAACTGAAACTGGTGCGGCCTTACTATTACGGCGACTACTATCCTCTATTGCCGTGCAGCGCGAATTCCGATTGCGCCACCGATCCGAGCAAAGAGCGCAGCGCTGCCTTTGAATGGGCAGCTTGGCAGTTTAATCGTCCCGAACAGGGTGACGGGATGGTTCAGGCCTTCCGACGAGACCAGGACCAGGAGCCGGCGCAGAATCTGCGTCTGCGAGGGCTTGATCCGGCAGCGATGTACGAGGTTACCAATCTCGATGCGAAAAGCCCGAACACGATTTCGGGAAACAACCTGATGCAGCAGGGGCTGCATGTGGAAATCAAAGAGAAGCGCGGAGCCGCGATCATTATTTACAAGAAAAAGCGCTAATCGGCGATGACGTCCTGGGTCTGTTGGCCGAGACCATGTATGCCCAGTTGAATGCGGTTGCCGGGACGCAGGTACACGGGAGGCTTCTGGCCGTGACCTACACCGGGAGGTGTGCCGGTCGAGATCACATCGCCAGTCCTCAAGCTCATAAACCTGCTCAGATAACTAATGAGATGTGCCACTCCGAAAACCATTGTCTTGGTAGATCCGCTTTGATAACGATGCCCGTCCACCTCGAGCCACATTTCCAGGTTCTGCGGATCAGGAACCTCGTCGGGAGTGACCAGCCATGGACCGATCGGACCGAAGGTATCCGCGCTCTTGCCTTTAACCCATTGGCCAGTACCCTCCAATTGAAAGGCACGCTCTGACAGGTCGTTGATCACACAGTATCCGGCCACATGCGAAAGCGATTGTGCCTCATCGATGTACTTCCCCGGCTTGCCGACAACAACGCCGAGTTCGACCTCCCAGTCGCTCTTCTTCGAGCCACGCGGAATGACAACGCGATCGTCGGGGCCAGAGATAGATGACGTTGCCTTCATGAAGATAACCGGCTCGACAGGCACAGCCATGCCGGATTCCGCCGCATGATCGGAATAGTTCAAGCCAATACAAACGAATTTTCCCACGCTTCCCACGCACGGCCCAAGGCGCGGCTGACCTGCGACTTTTGGCAAACGCGAGATGTCGGTGTTGCGGAGTTTCTCGAGCGCTTCGGGGAGCAATGATTGCCCGGCAAGGTCGGTAATGATTCCCGACAAATCGCGGATTTCGCCGTTGGAAGACAAAATGCCTGGCTTTTCCTGACCGGGCGAACCGTAGCGCAGCAATTTCATTTTTTCGCTCCAAATAAATTTGATTGCAAGAGGATTTGGTTTCTAAAGGCTAAAGCCGCCATCAATGATATGGGCCTGCCCCGTAGTATAGCTGGATTCATCCGAGGCCAGGTAGACGGCCAGCGCGGAAATCTCCTCAGGACTCCCTATGCGTCCCATGGGCTGCCGTGCGACGAACTCGGCGCGGATCTTTTCAACATCGCCTTGTGCCGCGATCCGCTGATCCAGCGAAGGTGACTGCACTGTTCCTGGACAAATCGCATTGCAACGAATGCCGCGGCGAATGAAGTCGGCGGCGATTGCCTTCGTCAACCCGATCACGGCAGCCTTTGTGCTTCCGTAA
>Ga0182015_10005099_pt1 | contig 13833 bp, 10 predicted proteins | sample 712P3MmetaG_FD_120478 | JGI IMG/M metagenome (GOLD analysis project Ga0182015, IMG submission 120478) | Permafrost microbial communities from Stordalen Mire, Sweden - 712P3M metaG | ecosystem: Environmental > Terrestrial > Soil > Wetlands > Permafrost | place: Sweden: Stordalen | collected...
GTCCTTGATACGGCTCAGGCCGCCCTCCTCGGTTCCGGCCCACACGGCCCCATCCCGATCGAGTCGCAGACCCGGCACATGGCCCTTCCCCAATCCATCAGCGGCGGTGTACGACGCCTTCACCTTACCATCCTTGAAATACAATACGCCCCCGTCGTTCCAGAATGAAAGCCAAACTCCGCCTTGGTCAGCGACTATGACCTTAGCTTGTTGGCTACGTCCCAGAACTGACCAGGGGAAATGTTCCACCAGGCGTCCCTCCAACAAATGCGAGAGCCCCTGATTCCCTGAAAGCCAGAGATTGCCTGCCTTGTCCCCAGTGATGGAATAAACTTCTTTGCCTGCTACGCCATTTATGGCAACGAACCTGCCGCCCTTGTAATAAGCAAGTCCGTGATTTGTGAACACCCAGACTCGCCCGCGATCATCCTCATACAGCGACTGTGCCACATCATCCGGCAGTCCGCTTGTTTTGCGGAAGATGGTAGTTTTTCCATTCTGCCACCTGGTCAAACCATCGTGAGAGGCTACCCAAACGCTCCCATCGGTGGCGGCTATCACCGAAGAAGTAAAATCGCTGGACAAACCCTGTTTCAGAGAAATATTAGTGAGGGGCAGCTCTCGAAACCGGTCGAGTCCGCCAGACGTGGAGACCCAGATACTGCCTTCACGATCCTCGAAAATACCGGCGATGATGTCGCCTGTCAGGCCATCTGATTTCCTGAATACGTCTGTCCGGCCGTGATATACGTGAATGAGCCCCCGCTGGTGGGTACCGATCCAGAGACCACCATCGCGGTCCCGCAGCAGTTTATTCGAATCGACATCACGGTCCGGCATCAGCGCATTCGGATGGATTGCGCTGCGAATCGGGTACGGTTCGACTTTGTCGGCGGCGAGCTGCCTGAGTCCTGCGCCGCTCATGCCAATTAACAGCCGGCCGTCGTCGTCCTGGCTCAGGTCGCCGATCCGCATTCCCGCCGTCCCATATCGCCTTGGAGGGCCGGGCTTCCATCGCCAAACACCGGAGTCCGCGCCGGCCCAGAGAGTGCCTGAGCTGTCCTCACCCAAACTCCAAACGAACGAGCCGAACGCGCCATCGTTCAACTGGCATTGCGCGTTGCCGCTGCGGATTGCGCACAGACGTCCAGTGGGGGTCCCTGGCGAACCGCCCAGCGTACCGGCCCACACTGTTCCTTCCCGGTCTTCCAGCAGCGAGGTCACAAACTGTTTACCAAGCTCTGGGTACCGGGTCAGCGTGCCGGCATTCCAGCTCACCAGGCCGGCAAATGTGCCAATCCAAAGAGTGCCATCGCGCGTGACCAGTAGACTGTACGGGAAATCGGGGAGACGCTGACCCGCGGGTGGTTGCCAGGGGACGCTGTGAATGCCATCGAAACGAAACAAGCCGAGTTCTGCACCCAGCCAGAGATACCCATCCGGAGTTTGGGCCATCGCGAAAGTGGTCCCCACGGAGAAGCCGTCCCGCACGGTCCAGGCGTTGTGCCCGTATTGGCTGATGTCCAGAGAGGGATTTAACGCGAAGCCGCTACCGCCGGCGGCCACGAGAACGCCGAGCGCCATGGCAACTCGTCGCACTACCACCTCTCCTGACGTCTTGCCGCGCCTGCTCATCGCGTGTCACAGCTTTTTGATGATAAGCCTCACTATACTACGCTTCCACTGCATCCGTTTCCCCAATTCGTACCGGCGCGCATCCAACCCCTCGCACGGTTTCGCTGGGCTACACCAAAGGACCCGTAAAGCCGCTGGCGACGCGAGTTCGCGTTCGCGACGTCGGAATCGGAATCGAGCCTGCGCTGCTCCCTCGCGAAGGCGTGTTGGGCATTTGAAGACTGAGGGGCATGCGCAAAAGGGCACCTCACTGCCGATTTCGCGGCGGAGTCACTGGGAAGCGCCTCTTGTTCAGGCCCGCGGATTGGATCTCCTCGACGATGTAGGAGCTGTAAATACCATTTGCGGTCAGATCAACGCCCTCCGCGGCAAGATGGCGAAGCATGGTGCGGCCGCTTTCGTCGATGGCAGAAACGTCGCGCAGGTGAAGCCGGACTGGTCTTCGTTTTGAAAGCGCCTGTATGCAGCAGGTTTGGACCGGCTCGATGCCCGCGCCGGACAGCGTGCCATCCACCGTGATGGTTATGCTTCCCTGTTCATCTGCAGTCATAATCCGTATCATTGCCACTACCTCTCAGATGTTCGAGTTGCAGGCCGAGCACCAAACCGATGAGCAGGTCTCATATCATGAAATCGACTAAGTTCGATGGGCCAATTCTTCAGTCCAGCCGATGCGCCCAGCGTTTGAATGCGCCTAATGGTCTTTATGCGCTGGCGTTGGTCTGGAGACAGCGGGAGGTCGCTGGTGCCAGAGAATTTCACCTCCTGACGCGGCAAGTGCCGAAGCACCGGCATGAACGGAACAGAAACGTGGGTCCGGGCGTCGTATAGTCCGCGGTATACAACTGCACCCGGTTTGCGCCTCTGTCGCTCAGGTGGCGTAGGGAGAGAGAGTTTGGGATCGGACTAGGCGGCCGCTGTTCGTACCAACGGCGTTCGCCGGTGATGAAGCCGCGCGACCGTTCCTCATCCATGCTGGGGAGGATTCCCTATAAGCCGCGTTCGACAACCGGATGCCCAACAACCGGTGCCCTGCCCAGTTAATTCTTGACGACATGTCCGGCATTACGAATGCAGATCCTTTGGGCATTGACTTGCTGTATCGCATGCGGAGCCAGGTGACCGCTTGAGCGCGGTGCTGCCACAGTAGTCCGCAGCCTTCGCTCGCTCAATGGATGTTCCGGTGGTAGCACGCAGCCGCGGTACCTCAGCAGTTGGAAAGTGCGACTCTCTGGGACGCGCCGGGCTTTTAAAGCGAAACGATCTCACCCGGCCGCTCCGGCCGGAATGGGCCAAATGTTGTAATTCTTTTTTGTGATCTGTTTAGAAACGGGAGGTGACTTTTGAAAGGGCTAATAGTTGTTGCGATGGTGAGCGCAATCCTACTCCCCACTCACTCAGCCGCTCATGGCATGGGAGCGGCGGGTATGGGGCGGGGCGCGGGATTCTCCGGGAACTTCGGCCGGGGGCCAAATCGCGCCGGCTTCGGAAGGAAGCGCGATGGATTCGGCTGGTCACGAGGAGTTAGTTATTTTGGTGAATGTGTGGATATGGGATGGGATTGTGATTGGTACCAGAATAGCTCCGATTATGGATACCCGGCTAACTATGGCGAAGGATATCCATCTGGGCTGAACATCATCATGACACCCTTCCAGCAGACGCCGGTCGAGCCGCCGCCGCCGCCGCCCCCGCCAGTCCAATCCGAAATGCGCGAGTATCGCTGGCCGAGCTCCGGTATCGATCACGGCGCGCAATTTTCGATCGTGTTGAAGGACGGCAGGGTCTATCGCGCTACCACGGTGTGGGTCCAGGACGACACTGTTTGCTTTACTGCTCCCGACGGCACGAGAGGACAGGTGAGTGTCATCAGCGTGAATCGCGAAGACACTCAACGTGCCAATGCGGCGCTGCACCTCGCGTTCTGCCTGCCCGTGGGGCCGAGCACGTCAACCAGCTCGACGAGGTGATATTTCGTCGGAAACCGGACTGCTTGTTGCCATCCAACAAAAAGCGTTGGGCAGACTCGTATGGCACGGGAGTGCAAGCGAAATTGACTGAGAACTCAGACAAGCGGACGACTTGGCACCGATGCTGAACCTGTCCGGCATATTAAATTGAGCCAACCGTCCGCTGCGTTGATCTAGCGGTGAGCACAGCTCTCGACACCTGCCTGTACAAATAGAACGTCATAGAAATGGGTTTTGTTTTCGTCGCCCTTCTGGATGCAGCAGGCGAGCGGATGATAATCGTCCGCTCTTCGTTTTGCAAGGGCACGTGCGAAGGGGCCAGACGGCATCTTGTCGCCGTGCGCAATTCTCTGAGCATCGGTCCGCGTCGCCGTCCTCACGCTCTGGCGGTCGTAGGCGAATAACCAGTTAAAATCCAACTGCAGACGCGGGCTAGCGTTTTGCTTCTTCCCGATCCTGTCTACCAAGAAACTACCCGGCGCGAGGTCACGCTCTGGGCACCCGTGGGATTCGCTTGGGTATTGTTGACGAGTCAACCCGGGCACGACGAGCGCAATCTCAGTTCAAGCACGGAGGTCAGTTCGGCGGATCGATGCGAATTGGATTGGTAACCGGCGGCCGGAAATCCCAAATGGCACGTCGGCAGCCAGAATCGCCCATTGTCTGGCTGGTCGTCCGCTATTTTTGCAGTGCCGAGTTTCGACCGGGTTTCGGCACTTGCCTTCGGCATACGACGTTAAAGCAGGCCGAACGCCTCATTCCAAAGGCTTTTATACTGCCACAGCTTGGCGACCGGAGTGCACATTGCGGTAACGCAAAGCACTACCGAATGCTACGTAGGAAATTATCTGGAGTTCTGATGCCGATGCTACCTAGTCTTTTCTTTCTCGCCATGATGCAAGGCAGTACGCCGCCGTCTCTGACCGCGCCTCAAATCCTGGAGCGCATGGTCCAAGCCGACAATGACAGGGTTGCCGCGCTGGCCGGGTATTCAGGTGTACGGCACTACCGATTCGACAACCGGAAGTCCAACAAGCACGCCGAGTTGACGGTGCGGATGTCTTGCGGCAACGATGGCGTCAAGACGTTTGAGGTCGTTACCGAAAGCGGTTCCGGGTTCGTTCGAAACTACATCCTCCGCAAGATGATTGAGGCGGAAGTGGAATCCAGCCAAAACGGCGAACGCAAAGAAACCCGAATTATCCCCGAGAACTACGATTTCCGTCTGGTTGGAACCGAAGCTTTGGATGGCCGTGACAGCTATGTTCTGGAGATCAATCCCAGGAAACCAACGAAATTTTCGATTCGCGGTCGGATCTGGGTAGATGCTCAGGACTTTGCCATCGCACGCATTCAAGGCCAGCCCGCGAAGAACCCTTCGCTCTGGATTCGGAGCGTGCAGGTGGTGCAACGGTACGGGCGCACTGATCAATTCTGGCTGCCTGCCCTGAACCACTCGGTAGCGCAGGCGAGAATTTTCGGCGCAACGGAAGTCGTCATCGAGTATTCTAACTACAAAACCAACGTCCGCCAGGTGCAGGCGCGCTCCCGTGCCGTGGGGGAGTTGCACCAGTGAAGACAAGGCTCGGATCCTTGCCGGCGTCGCGCAAACCACGGACCTTTGCAGGTGAGCAGACTCGGCATCATGCTGCCGATTACCTTTGTCGCCGGTTTCGTACGCCTGCTCTCTAGCAGACGCGCGTCGTGCGTCGTGGTTCGCCGTTTGCAAGATGGTGTCGCACGCAGATAGCTTACAGTCCCGGGCCGAACGCCTTCAAACTGCGGGGGCGAGCGCGCGCAGCGTAAGCGCTTTCGGCTCTTTAACTCAACCAAACTGACGTGCGATGTTGATTTGTCGCATGCGAGATGTTCTGCGATATCCGCCCAGGTCGCGAAGCTCATCCGGCACGTTTTGCGATGCGACACGTTGTGCAATCGTCCTCCTCGATGTGTACACTGCATTGCCCGCCCAGCAGCTCGTCGACTCACTGAAGGGACAGCTCGACCCTGCGGCGCATACCTTCGGCCGCAGTGCAAGCCACCGGAACGGGCGCGCGACACCGATATCGACCGCTATGCCAAGGCCGAACTATTCGACGGTTTGTGGCACCGGGAACCAGACCCACCTAGCGTTGTTCCATTGATCGCGAAACCATTGCCGAGCTTCCCATGCACCTTAAGCGCACTCCGGCACACAGCACCTCCCCGATTTCCACGGGCTACTGGAGCCCCAGAGCCGTATCTGGCAGTCCGTGCGGTGCTATGCCGAATCTCGGCAGTTGCTGCGTCCGGTGCCGAATCTGTACCAACTCGCGCGACTAAAGCCTATAACATCGTCCGCGAGAATTTGGCAGCCGCCGTGCTTTATGACGCCGCGGAACCCGGACTGAAACAATCTCGGGGAAGCTGGCACTCGACGGACGGAAACTTCCGCAGGATGCCGCAAGACCTCGCGAACTGCGTCGTTCGGTGCCACAGAATGAGAGGTCGTCGTTATGAAAGAAGCTGACGTAAATAAATTCAGAACGTTACTCATGGCTAAGCGCAAGGAGATCGTGGATCAATCCCGCCGGCGCGAGGACATTTGCATTGTCCAATCAAACGAATTGATCGAGACGGTGCAACTCGCAGGGCAACGGGAATTCGCGGCCCGCGGTCTCGAACGCGATACTAAGAAGCTGATGCAGATCGGCGCGGCCCTGAGGCGCATCGATGACGGCGACTTTGGGATCTGCCTCGACTGCGAGGAGGCGATCTCTCCTAAACGCCTCACGGCTGTGCCCTGGGCTGGATATTGTTTGCACTGCCAGGAATTGCTTGACGCTCAGGAGGCGACGGATACCGTCAAGCTGAAACTGGCCGCATGAGGCCGCCCAGGCGCGGGGAATCGATGGCCGGCTATGTTTCAGTGGCCGCATCGAGCGCCGGTTACATGGCGAATTCCCAAGGTGCGCCTTCTCGCCGCAGGCTTGGCTGATGCCGGGCGGTTTCCTGCCTGAAGATCGGAAACTTGCACGCACCCCGTACGCTGCGCATGTTGTTTGCGGGTTCTTTAGATCGGTCTGAAATCAGGTCCGGACTCAATAATCCGCGCAGACGAAAGAGAGCGCAACTCCGGCGGGGCTGACTCTGAGCTTGAAACAAATGATCCTTCTTATCCCCTGAATCGAGACAAATGGTCAAGCCTCATTCTCACCAAAAATGGCGGATTGCGTCGCGAAACAGCCCGTGCTTTCCTGCCCAGCCCTTGGCAACGTCAAAGACCCGACCGGTCCGGCTAGTCGTCGTGATTGCTGAAACACCAGTTTCCGAGAAGCTCCCGCGGTACACTAGCGGCTTGCCAGTTCAGAAACGCAAAGCATGGTTATGAACGTGCAAATCACAGCGGACAGAGAAAATGCAATGGAAGAGCGGGCATTCAGTTACTACATGCATGACGGGCCTACTGGGTTCACCATCGAACTGGCGGGCACACTGGACCCAAAAGGCGCGAAGAAGGTTGAGCAGGATTGGCCGAGTGACGGTGCGGTTGTTGGCAAAACAGAGCGCCTTCTCGACCTCACATTTGTGACGCAGATCGATCCGGAAGAGCGCCGACTGTTGCGCCACTGGTTGGAAAATGTGCCCAATATCGATTTCAATCGCCCGGTACGGCTGGCACTCCGATCCCATAATGGGCGGCGTCGCGTCTATATTGACGCGAGGGGATTGTGGATGCCGGCGAGACTTACTAGCGTGAAATCGGTGGAAGGCGTGTGTCGGGGCGAAGCCGCCTGAGCCGAGGATCGGCAACTCCTGAATCACAGCCGCTTCTGAAATTCTTCCGGCCGACCACCGAGACGCGCTCTTTGTCGCGGTGTGTTGGTCCCTGGCTTCATCGTCACGCTTGAACGCCACTCGCAACTCTCACGAGAGACAGCCCGTGCCATTTCCGGCTATTCATAGCGGCGAGATGCCTGCTCGTACTGCACTATGCCACCGAGCGCGAGCACGTAGGCGAGCGGAGGACCGACGAGTGAAACCGCTTTTCCGCACGCGGTCGCAGCGACGGCCGTGAAAGACTTCTTTCCTCTAACAACAATGCCCGCAAGGCAACTGCAAGTCCACCGCAAGCGGTCGCCAATACGGACAGCCACCGTTGTTCTCGCCGTCCGTTTCGGTATCTGCTCCCAGACTCCATGGTACGGCTGATTAATCTTTAGTCTGAAGCCTGCGTAATTCCAAATCGTACATTGATGTGTTTGCCGACTTTCGTCAACTGCCTCGGCATCTGCCATCCTCGCCGGTTCTTTAAGCCATTCATCCCTCGCGTCGCCGATTCGACCGTTTGCACTCGCAGGGGCCAGCCTGTCTCTAAACCTATTGGCAGGCACACCAACCTGCGAAGCTGAACGTATTTATCTGCCACGCTGAAACCGACAACACCCATCTGGCAGGTGCCGTGCTTGTACAGGTGTCGAGAAGCAACGCAAGTGATCGCAGAAATCGAGATCGTCCGAGGCCGGAGAGTTCGAAGAGTTTTACGTGTCGCGGTTGATCGTGCCTTCGCGCTGGCGAGGTTATTGTTTCTCTCGTTGTGAGGCGCGACAACGCGAGAAAAGTCTACAAGCGTTGGTTCGAAGGAGGCGTATGGTGATGTCAGTTCGAAACGGTTCTAGAGCAGCGTACCACCCGGTCGACAGACGAATAGCTGGTCTCACGTTGCTCTTATCGCTGATCGTCAGTGGTGGCGTGGCATTCGCCCAGATTTCCGACATCAGTCATCCCGAGGCGAGTCGGGCTTCAGTCGAGGGAATGGTAAAGCTGGCCGACCAACAAAACCAAGCCGAACCCGTTCCGGGCGTGCCATTGACCCTGACGTCTTCTTCAACGGGAGAATCCCTGGCAGCTACAACGGATGCGGACGGTCGCTATCAGTTCATGAACCTATCACCCGGCACATACGCCATACAGGCACGACTACGGGGCTTCCAACCATTCGGCGAGAGGGTTGTCGTACGCGATGGAGAGACGAAGATTCAAGACGTCGGCCTGGAGTTGGAGAAGGTGGTTGAAAATATCGAAGTCCACGACCAGGCAGCCGCGCTCCCCACAGAGGCTGCGGATTCGAGCGCCACGGTCGCCAGGCAGCAGTTTACTACCCTGCCGCTGGCCGAGCAGAAATTCAAGGCGGCCCTGCCGCTGGTCCCGGGCGTGGTGCGAACACGCGATGGCCAGCTCAACTTCAAGGGGGCGCCGGAGAACCAAGGGATGCTGTTGGTGGATTCCGGGCAGACTGTCGATCCCGTGACCGGGAGCTTCTCGATTCCCATACCGTTGGACTCCATTCAGACGATGACCGTAGACAAGGCCCCCTATAGCGCCGAGTACGGTGGGTTCTCCGGTGGCTTAACAGCCATTGAGACTAAGCCGCCTTCCAGCAGTTGGAATTATGGACTGATGGACTTCATTCCGGGTTTGCGCGGGAAGTCAGATCACATCGTCGGCATTTCCGACTTCACGCCGCGTTTCTACTTCGGCGGCCCTCTGATTAAGAACAAACTCAACTTTTTCGAAGCCATCACCTACGACGTAAACAAGCGTCCCATCCGGGGATTGCCTTGGCCTAACGATGAAACCCGGCGGCAAGGTTTCAATACGTTGACCGGCTTCCAGGCTGTGCTCTCACCCCAGCACCTTTTGTCTGTCAATGTAAACGGGTTCTCAAGCCGCACACGGTACGCGGACATTAGTGCGCTGGTGCCGGAACCCGCATCCGCGGATGATGGCCTGCGAGGCGTATCCGTGGGCGCCAACGACAGCTACCAATTCACCTCTGGCGGGCTGCTGAGCACGATGTTCCGCTACACGCGATTTGATAGCAACGCGCACGGCCAGGGACCCGAAGACATGCTCATTACCCCGGAAGAATGGGCCGGCAATTACTTCGACACCTGGACCCGGACCTCCAACCAGTACCAACTCGGGCCGGTCTATCAGTCTCCTTACAAAAAGTGGCGTGGCCGGCACCAATTTAAAGCCGGCGTAACTGTTACCCACCGCTCCTACCTCGGCACCGACCATTCGCACCCGATCGAGTTGTTGCAGCAAGACGGCTCCCTGGCCGAGCAGATTGCCTTTCAAGGGGACAACCGTTTGCATGCCCGGGACACTGAAGTTTCGGAATTCGTACAAGACCATTGGGCGCTGAATGACCGTTTCGCCTTGGACCTCGGAGGCCGCCTGTCTAGCCAGTCGATAGGGCGTTCGGCGGCGTTCGCGCCCCGGGCCGCGTTAGTGTGGGCGCCGAGCGCAGACCGCAAAACGATCATCCGCGCTGGCGGAGGACTATTTTACGACCGCACCCCGTTGCTGGCCGCGGACTATTTGGACTACCCCACGCGTGTCACGAGTTTCTACAGCCCGACAGGGGCCTTGATCGAATCGGTAGCCTTACAAAACGCGTATGTCGCTACGGAGCCCGGGCGTGGACTGGTCCCCGTCCCCAGTCTCCAAACAAGCCCGCGCAACACCACATGGAATATCGAGGTGGACCGGGAGATTCGCCGCAATACTGTCATCCGTACCAGCTATCTCTACAGCCGAACCCAGGATCTCTATGTCGTTTCGCCCCTGGCGGCCACCTCCGGCGTGGCTGCCCTGTTGGCAATGAGCAGCACGGGTGGTTCGCACTACCACGAATTCGAAGAAACCTTGCACTATAAGGCGGGCGAGCGAAGCGATCTGAATGTATCTTATATTCGGAGCCGGTCTCGGGGCGATTTGAACACTCTTACATCGCTGTTTGTGCCTTTCGAGGAGCCCGTGATCCGTCCCAACACTTTCGGTAATCTGGCGCAGGATGTGCCCAATCGGATGGTCGGCTGGGGAATCCTGGCTCTACCCAAAGGTATCACCCTGAGTCCGGTGGTCGATGTCCACACGGGCCTTCCGTATTCGAACATCGATGCATTGCAGAACTACGTAGGCGTACCGAATGCACAGCGCTTCCCGGAATTCTTCTCCTTGGATTTAAAGGTCTACAGGGAGTTCGCTGTACACTTTCCTTTCTTCGCCCAGGGAAAGACGAAGAAGATCCGGTTCGGCCTCTATTCGATCAACCTCACGAACCACTCCAACCCACTGGAGGTCTACAACAATGTCACGTCACCCGTCTTTGGGCACCTAGTGGGATTTCAGCACCGCGTCAACGGCTTCGTGCTGGACGCGGTGAACTAGCAGGATTTGGCGGAACGCACCAATGCTAACCCACCTCATCGCTAAACATAAACTAGCGGCACTGATTCTTATCGTTGCGCTGGGGTTCTGTCTCCGCGTTCGCGGCCTTGGCAGTGCAGGCTTCAACGAGGACGAAGTGCATAAAATCGAGGGGGCGCGTTCCTATCTCCGCGGTGAATTCTCCGTCAATCTCGAACATCCCATGCTGATGAAATCGCTCATTGCAATTTCTCTGGCAGCTTCGGATATGTGGAACGGCGGCATTGGACGATCTCATCAAGTGCCGGAAGAAGCATCCGTCCGGCTGCCAAACGTCATTTTTGGATCGCTGACCGCGGTCGTGGTCTTCCTGTTGGGCCAGGAGTTATTCGGCACGGCCGTTGGGCTTCTTAGCGCACTGTTGTGGGCTACCGGCATCATCGCCATCACGATCAACCGGGTGGGAAAAGAAGACACGTTATTGGTGTTCTTTACCTGGCTTGGATACTACCTGTATCGCCGGGCCAGAAACCTGAGCACAACCGATAGCAAACTCACGACACGCTTCTACGCGGCGAGTGGCGCGAGTTTTGGATTGATGTTGGCCTCAAAGTACTTTCCTCACTATTTGGGGATACATGCTCTCTACTATTGGTTGACTGATAGGGGCAAGCTGCGCCGGCCTTTGGGAAAGCGAAATATTCTTCTTTTTCTGGGAACATGTGTTGCGGCATTCCTTTTGCTTGATCCTGTTATCCTTCTGCCAAGCACACTGAATCACATGATTTATTACGTGGGCGGAAGCAGCATTACTCATCATGGTTACCTCGTGATGGGACACTTGTACCGCGAGGACCTGGGGGGCACTGGCGGAATGCCCAGGTATTTTTATCTCTTGTTACTGGTGATTAAGACCCCGATTCCCGTTCTGGCCGGTCTGCTCGTTGGCCTCGTGGAGATCTGGAAGCGCCGCCGTGATCCCGCCGCCTCCTTTGTGATCTTCATGTTTGGCGCCTGGATTATCCCCTTTTCGTTGGCGGGTGGCAAGTGGATGCGATACATGCTGGCCTGGATGCCGGCCGTGTATATCATCGCTGCCATTGGCCTCGTCCGAATATTGTCTTGGCTAACAGCAATGGCTCGCTGGAGAATGAGCCCCCGCCTGACGCCGGCGGTGGCCGCGGCTTTCATGTTGGTGTTTATCGTGTATCCAGTGGGCGTGGCCGCTAACAGTGGCCCCTATTATTCGCTCTACCTGAATTCCTTGGGGTTCGGGCATACCGGCTACTATTTTCCGCACGATGAGGTAAATGACATGGGACTTCAACGAGCGGTTCAGTATATCGCGCAAGAAGCCCCCCTCGGGGCAAGTGTGGGAAGCGAAGCCAAACCGGTCTTTCAGTACTACCTGCACAAGTACGGCCGTGACGATTTACAGTACTTTGATCTTTCCGATAGCTCTAAAAGGCTCACCGCGCCCGACTCCGCCTTCCTGGTGCTCCAAGACGGAAGAACATACTTCGAAAATATTGGCATCGTTCGAACTATCGAGTCCCGCCAACTGCCTATTCGAACGGTGGAGATCGGCGGGGCGGAAGCCGCCCGCATTTACCACAGGGCGGAAGTTGCCCAGCTGCGGAGGATCCGATGAAGCCCGGGCTGCACTATTTGCGTCCGATAGCCGGCATGGCCAGCATTGCACTGTTCTTTTGCATGCTGCAGCGGACAGGCGCAGAGGCGGTCCTGCGGAACATCCGGGTGTTGGGATGGGGGGTAGTCGCACTGATTCTGCTCTCCGGCCTGAAACATATCTTGCGGGCGCTGGCATGGAGCTACTGCGTGCAAACTGACGGCCGGCGCCCACTTTGGTTCGAGTTCCTGGGACCCAGACTGGTCGGTGAAGCGCTGAATGACCTCACGCCCGCGGGACCATTGCTCGGCGAACCAGCCAGGGTACTCGCTGTTTCGAGACTGATACCCGCGCAGACGGCTGCATCGTCAGTCGTACTCGAGAATCTCATTTTTGGCCTCGGCGCAGTCTTATTCATGCTAAGTGGAATTGTGCTTGCGGTGATTGCCGTAGCCGGCCTGCGTGGCTTCTGGTGGATCGGCGGCGGCCTGGTGAGTTGCTTCCTGGCTTGCCTGGCGATGGTGTGGTGGGCTGTGAACCGGCGGCTTTTATTACTCGGCGGAATGTTTGATTCGCTCAAAAGGCGGGGGTGGCGGTGGGCTCTTCTGGAGCGCCGTGAGCAATCGGTTCGCGCCGTCGAGCAGACCGTCTACGACTTCTTTCTGAAGAACCGGCGCACCTTTCTTGCGGTCTTGGCCATCGAGATCGCTACAAACTTTATCGGTATCGGAGAGGCCTACTTGATTCTCAAAGTCATCACGGCACACAGTTCGCTGTTCGCCGCTTATCTGGTGGAGTCTGCCAGCCGGGCCGTACAGATAGCGTTTTTGTTCGTTCCTCTCGGGCTAGGAGTTCAGGAAGGAGCCGCTGCCGCCACACTGCAGGCCATTGGATATGCCGCGAGCGATGGCATTTCGTTAGCCGTCATTCGCAAGATCCGTAGTCTGTTCTGGGCAGTAATCGGCTTGCTTTTCTTGGCCAGGTATTCGATTTTCTTGCCTGCGGCGGAAAGGAGCACCACTTAGCTATGATGCAGCTCATTGTCAATGCGGACGATTTCGGACTCACCGAGGAAGTGAGCACAGGCATTGTCGGCGCACACCTCCGCGGGATTGTCACCAGCACGACTATCATGGCAAACGGCACGGCATTCGATACAGCCGTGACGATCAGGCGCCGCGCGCCGGGGTTGGGCATCGGCGTGCACTTGAATCTCGCGGCAGGCCAGCCGGTCGCCTCCGCGCGGAACATTCCTAGTCTGGTCGATTCCAATGGACGGCTGCATTGGAGTCCGGGCTCCATGCTGCGGGCTTTGGTTGCGCGCAAGGTGAATCTCGCGGAAATAGAAACTGAACTTCGGGAGCAGATCGCCAAGGTCTTTGCAGCAGGAATTCGGCCGAC
>Ga0182015_10005100_pt1 | contig 13832 bp, 10 predicted proteins | sample 712P3MmetaG_FD_120478 | JGI IMG/M metagenome (GOLD analysis project Ga0182015, IMG submission 120478) | Permafrost microbial communities from Stordalen Mire, Sweden - 712P3M metaG | ecosystem: Environmental > Terrestrial > Soil > Wetlands > Permafrost | place: Sweden: Stordalen | collected...
CCAGGGCCAGGTGTTTTTCGTGCATAACCGCGTCGAATCCATTGCGTCCCTGGCGGCCATGGTGCAGAGACTTGTTCCCGCAGCTCGCATTGTTGTCGGGCACGGGCAGATGAAAGAAGCGACGCTCGAAAGCGTGATGATGAAATTCGTGCGTGGAGAAGCTGACGTGCTTGTGTCCACGGTCATTATCGAAAACGGCCTAGACATTCCTCGCGCAAATACGATTATTATCAATCGCGCCGATCGCATGGGCCTTTCCGAGTTGTATCAGCTTCGCGGACGCGTTGGCCGCTCGGACCAGCCCGCCTATGCCTATCTCCTAGTCCCCGCCGAAGGATCGCTTTCCTCCATCGCTCGACAACGCCTAGCCGCCCTGAAGGAATTCAGCGAACTGGGCGCCGGCTTTCGCATCGCCGCCTTGGATTTGGAACTGCGCGGTGCCGGAAACCTGCTGGGCCGCGAACAGCATGGCCACGTCGGGGCCGTGGGATTCGACCTCTATTGCCGCATGTTGGAACGTGCCGTCGCCCAGCGAAAGGGCGAAGAAGTCGCACCGGAGCTTCACACTACACTAAATCTCGGGCTGGACATCCGCATCCCCCCCGCTTACATCTCAAGTGAAAACCTGCGCATGCGTGTTTACCGGCGTATCGCGGGAGTAAGCACTGGACCAGAGCGCGAGGAATTGTCCAGGGAATTGGCTGACCGCTTCGGTCCGCTCCCATCCAGTGTCAACAATCTGCTGGATTATGCCGTGGTGAAATCGGTGGCTGAGAAACTTATGGTTTCGTCCATTGAGCGCCGAGGCGAAGATGTGGCGGTTAAATTTTATGAACAGACCAATGTCGCTCCCGAGCATCTCGTGGGAATCATCCGCAGCCGGCGCGACCTCCGCATGGATCCCGGCGGGGTGCTGTGGTTGAAATGGAAGCAAGGCGGCGCTGGCTTGGTGGGAACGATCAAGGAACTATTGCTGCAACTACAACTGTAGCGATACAATATTCGTGGGGGCTTCATGAAGAAAATTCTCCTCTTGCCGCAATTGATGTTGTTGCCGTTGGTTTTGTTGGGTCCTTCGTCCGCCATACTGCACGCCCAGGAAAAGGGCACAGTGGTGGAAGAAATCATCGCCCGCGTAAATAACCGCATCATCACCCTCTCCGATTTGGACAAGGCCAAGACCGCCTTGCGCCAGGAAATCAGCCAGGACTGTACGACCTGCACGCCGGCCCAGATCGATGATCAGTACAATGAGCGCGGCAAAAATCTTTTACGCGACCTGATTGATCAGGCTTTGTTGTCTGATCGTGCTAAAGACCTTGATATTAAAGTGGATACCGACCTGATCAAGCGCCTCGATGAAGTACGTATCCAAAACAATCTGCCCAGCATGGAAGCCCTGCAGAAGGCTGTGGAGTCACAGGGCGGCGACTGGGAGGATTACAAACAGCAGTTGCAGGATAGCCTTCTTACCCAGGCGGTCATTCGGCAGGAGGTTGGCTCGCGCATTCTGGTTTCACACGATGAAGTGAAAAAGTACTACGACGCCCACAAGGCGGAATTTAACCGCCCGGAGCAGGTCTCACTTGCCGAGATTTTTCTTAACACGGATGGCAAGACGCCCGCCGAGCTCGCCGCCGTCCACAAAACCGCCGATGACCTGGTGAGACGAATCCGCGATGGCGCGGATTTTAACGAGATGGCCAAGCGCCACTCTGAAGGCACCACTGCGGCGAGCGGAGGGGAACTGGGAATCTTTGAGCGCGGGCAGTTGTCCAAACCGATTGAAGACGCGGTTTTCAGCCTGAAGCAAGGGGGAGTGAGCGATCCGATCCCCTCCAGCAAGGGTCTCGAAATTCTGAAAGTGGAGCAGCATTTTCAGGCCGGCGAACAGCCCTATGACAAAGTGGAGGGCGAGATTAACGGTAAGCTCTTTAATCAGCAAATGGAGCCGACCTTGCGATCCTATCTCGCTCAATTGCGCGAGGAAAGCTATCTGATCGTCAAAGCCGGCTACGTGGATACCGCGGCAATCAACACCGAAAGCGAAAGCATCCAGGAAGTTTCGCCCACCCCCGACACGCCTACTAAATCCAAAAAGAAGAAAAAGAGCCAGACCCAAGGATGAAACCCATCTATATTACCGATTTGCGGCCGGAACAGGCCGTGAACGAACTCTTCCTGGTTCGCACGCGCGAAACCCGCAGCTCACCCAGGACGAATTCGTCCTGGCTACAACTCGTGCTGGTGGATCGCAGCGGCGCAATCGAAGCGAAAATGTGGGACAACTTCGAAGGCGCTTCGCGAATTGCCGAGCCTCAGCGCGTTGTTCGAATATTTGGACGCACCAAGCTCTACCAAAATCGCTTGGAGATGACTGTGGAACGCGTCACGCCCGTCACTGACGCCGATTTCACTCTAGCCGATTTCGTGGCTCACACCCGTGAGAACGTGGACGACCTTTTTGCCCGCCTCTCGGCTGAGATTCGCGGCATCGCCAATCCGTGGCTGCGGCGGCTCGGCGAAAGCGTTCTGGACGATCCCGAAATCACCCGGAAGTTAAAATGCGCCCCCGCCGCCATGACCATGCATCACGCCTATGTCGGAGGATTGCTCGAGCATATCGTCAGCCTGTGCGGACTGGCCCGTGCCACTGCAAAGCACTATCCCGAAGTGGATTACGACTTGCTGCTTACCGGCGTACTCCTTCACGACATCGGCAAAATCGAAGAGTTGACCAGCGATTGCGCGATCAACTACAGCGACGATGGACGCCTGCTGGGCCATATCACATTGGGCGTAGTCCTTACCCAGCGCAAAATTGCCGCGATTCCCGACTTTCCTCCGCGCCTGATGTCTCTGGTGGAGCACATGATTCTCAGCCATCACGGCAGCCTGGAGTTTGGCGCGCCCGTACTGCCCAGCTTCCGCGAAGCCGTGCTGCTGCATTATCTCGACGATCTCGATTCCAAGATGGCCTCCATTCGGGGCTCGCTCGAAGCGCCCACCGACGGCCATTGGACTTCCCGCAATCCCGCTCTGCGCCGCGAAATGTTACGCACCAGTGACTTCTTGGAAGGGCGGCCGAAGACCTCCCAGTCGGCCTCCGCTGCGGGCGCAGACGCTGATTCAGGATTCAAGCTGTCGTCGCCGGGTGCTCACTCGGGGCAATCTTCGACAAGCAGGAAAACCAACTGAATTGGCCGAGGCCATCGTGAGTAGAACCGCAAGAAATCGGTCCGAGGATCCGCCAGCGAAGGTTTCCTCCACCGCTCCCTATGCTCGTCGGCGTTCGCTGCTTGAGCTTGCTCCGCTTGAACTCGACTGCATGACCACCCTGTGGCCGCTCGGCGAAGGCACCGTCCGTCAGATTCGCGACGGTCTGGCCACCACGCGCCCGCGGGCCTACACCACCATCATGACCATCATGGGCCGTCTGGAGCGCAAGGGGATTGTCGAACGCCGCAAGGCAGGGCGCGGTTACGTTTACAAGCCCGCGCTGACTGCCGAACAGGCCCGCAGCCACGCCCTCAAGCAAATGGTCGAAAGCTTCTTCGGCGGCTCTCACGAAGCCATGCTCGCCGAAGTCAACCGCCACTGCGCCGCGCAATCCCCCTCCACCCAAAATAGTAACACCATCGGCGGCGCCGTCTTTGCCGGCCCCCCCTCAAATCTGTCATCTTGAGCGCAGCGAAGGATCTGCATTTGAATTTTGCGATAAGGTTATCCCAAGATGTTTCCCGCTGAATTTCGCATCCGCGATGTAGCGATCCGCCCCGCCACGCTGCTCGCACCAATGGCCGGCGTAACCGACACCGTCTTCCGCCGGGTCATTCGCGGACTGGGCGGCTGCGGCCTGATCATGACCGAGTTCACCAGCTCCGAAGGTCTCGCGCGCGAAGCCGCCCGCACTCTCCACTATCTCGATTTTCAGCCCGATGAACATCCCATCGCCGCGCAGCTTTTTGGCGCGAAGCCCGCAGTCATGGCCGCCGCCGCCGCGCTTGTCCAGGAGCTCGGCTTCGACACCGTGGATATCAACCTCGGCTGTCCCGCGAAAAAAGTGGTCAAATGCGGAGGCTCCGGCTTGTTGCGCGATTTGCCTCTCGTCGCCGAAATCATTCGCGCCGTGCGCGCCGCCGTCACCATCCCTCTCACCATCAAGATTCGTTCCGGCTGGGACGAGTGCAACATCGTCGCCACCGAAGTCGCCCGGCTTGCCGAAGACCTCGGCGTGGAAGCCATCGCCGTCCATCCGCGCACCCGCATACAGGCGCTAACGGGTCTGGCCGATTGGTCCATCATTCGCGACGTGAAACAAGCGGTAAAGATTCCCGTCATCGGCAATGGCGACATTCACTCGCCAATGGACGCCGAGCGCATGGTCGCCGAAACCGGATGCGACGCGGTAATGATTGGCCGCGCCGCTGCCACCAATCCCTGGATTTTCCGTCAAATGGAGCAGTACTTTTTGTTGGATCGTGGAGCAGGGAACGCCGTGCCCGGAAATAATTGTCGCGACGCGTCTCGCCAAGCCATTGGCGCAGCGGCCGTTTATGACGAGCCATCCGAATCCGGCCGCTACGAATTACTCTCTCAATACTTTCGCAGCCTGATCGAAAGCGGCATGCCCGATGCTCTCGGCAAAATGAAGCACTTCGCCTGCTGGTTCACCCACGGCGTTCACAATGGCGCCCAGCTTCGCCACCTGGTCCATAGCGCGCGCACTCCCGCCGAAGTCCTCGACCGCGTGGACTCCTTCTTCGCAGCCGCCCTCACCGCCGGTTAGTAGCGACGCATTTTCCCTTCAATGCGGCTCCCCCCCATGCAGCCATTTCCCTGGGGCAATCTAGTCTATTGGGTCAGCTTGACCGATGGTTCAGTTAGGAACATAATGCCGCGCGACTTGTTTTCGGCGCATTGGTATTATCGGTAAAGTTTTTGGCTTGTTTTCGCTCGAAGACGGTTACACCGTTCCCCACAATTGCTTGCACGGGAGTCAATAATGAAAGGTCCTTTGGCTTTCGCTGGGGTCCTTCTTTTGAATTTGTCTCTGGCGCTGGTCCCGGCGCGGCCCGCCGGCTTGCCAGCCTATGGCTCACCGTGGCGCCATGATCCGCCCACGGCAAAGATGATTTACCCGGTAATTACGACGATCGACGTGCCGGGAGCCGAGGTAACAGGGCTGAACGGAATTAATTCAGCTGGTGAGATTGCGGGATATTACGGCGCCAGCAGCAATGATCCGCATAAGCATGGTTTCCTGGTCAAAAATGGAGAATTGATACCGCTGGATTATCCCCGCGCCTATGCCACCTTTGCCTATGGGATCAATGATGCGGGGCTGGTGGTGGGATCGGCCGAATTGCAGGGCGGATTTATCGCTGTCGGTTTTACATATGACGGCGCCAGATTCACCACCTTCCGCGATGGACGCCGCCCCGTTACCATTCCCTTCGGCATCAACAATTTCGATGATACCGTCGGAGGCGCCGGCACCCTGGATACTACCAGGGGTTTCGAACAAGTGGGTACGCGCTTCAAGGCGATCAATTTTCCCGGCAATTACGTGTACGCCTACGGGTGCGGGATCAACAACCTGGGTGATATCGTCGGGTTCACGGATAAGGACGCTTATTCGTATATCAACGGACAATTCAACGATCTTGATGTTCCAGGGGCGGACTGGACCCATGCTTGTGGCATCAATGACACTGGCATAATTGTTGGATCCTTCGGGAGCGGAGATCAGTACTCCGGCTTTGCGCTGTTAAGCGGAACCTACTTCGAGTTCAGCTATCCTGGAGCGGCTTTTACGGCCGTATCGGGCGTCAATGATTCTGGAGTAGCCGTGGGACAATACACCTTTGATTATGAAATTTGGCACGGTTTTGTAGCACCCTTGAACCTCGCGTCCACCCCTGAAGAAAGATGATTCTTGATCTTACGCAGTAGCGTAAGATTGTGGTGGCGGCCCGGGGAAAGCAGGTCCGCTAATCCAGGCAACGGTTCCAGGCGGCTTTTACTCTCCTATCCATGGCGTAACCCAGGTGGAACCGGTTGTTTCGTTCATAAACTGTAACAGAAGGTTGGCAACCTTGAACGTACCCATAGCGGTCGGGTGGGTGAAATCCCCCCAGTACTGCGGTTGATTGGTATCGCCTTCGCGGACGTCGAACTGGTCCTGCCCGCAGAGCTTATCTCCCTGGCCATTGCACCAGTTCAGCCCATCGAAAGCCCGGGGAACTTCGCCGCTGGCCCATAGATAAGGGCCCCAATCAAACCACGGCGCTACGGTATAATCCACTTCCCCCGAATAAGGATCGGACGATTGGATCCCGGCGGCTTGATTAATCTGGCCTACGATAATTCTCTGCACCGCAAACCCGCCTTCATAGGCGAAGGGCTCGGGATTTTCGCAGTCGTAGTCTCTGGGGGCGCGGCCATGCTTTTCGCCATTGGCGTAACCTCCATATATCCGGCTGGTAATGAAAACCTGCTGCAGACTTGGGTATCGCGGAGTCAGGTTGCCGACCTCGCAGCACTTGAGGTATCGCACGATGTCGCCCAGATACTCTTCCATTTGATAGGCGTCGGGCAAGGTTACACCCGCCGTGCAGTACAGGTGATTGAGATCGCACAGGGGATATTCGTCCGCCGACTTTAGGAATATCGCCTGGACCTGGGCATCTGTGTATCCGCCCGTATTTCCGTTTCCAGTAGCACTGCCAAGATCGCGTTCTACCCGATCGTAGTTGCACTCAGGATCCATTCTCGGCGGAAACACGTAAGGGCAAGCGTGATTTTCATAGTATCCCGCGGGAGAGGGGTCCCATCTGTTCAGGACCTGACTTTCCAGCGCGCCATTCCAGACGACCACGTTTGGCCCCACCAGCGGGACAGTTGGGCGATAGATTTGATAGAGGAGCGATTCTTGCTTCACGCCGTCATGAGCCTGATTCCAGGGAGGGACGTCCCCCGCATTATTCAGGTTGGGGCACTTGGTTGAGCAGGGCTGCCCCGGTAGATGAACGTAGGCGCCCCAGGCATCCTGGGACCCTCCGCCCATCTCGATGGTGAAATTGCTGAAGCCAATGTACAGAAAGATGATCACTGGCAACGTATCGTCGGTGCAATTCGGGTAATAGATATTGTCCAGCTGAGGCGGAGGGTTGCCGTCCTTGCACAGCGGCGTTATTTTGGCGGCCTGGGTCAGGCCCTGCTGGTAATGGGCCTGCGCCGCCGCGTTTGAGGATGCGCTTTCGCTATTGCCGTAGACGCCGTAGAGACTGATGATGTTGTGATCGGGATCACCGTAGGATTGGCTGGCGCCATCAATCAGCGGGACAGCATGAAAAGAGCCCGACTCCAGCATTACTGCGCTTGTGCACTTCGTGCTGGCGGATCCGGTGTCCTGCGATTCGCCGGGGCACGGTGTAAGATTTTGCGCCTGAGAAGCCGACGCTCCGAGAATTTCACTTAGTAAAAGAGATGATATTAACCATACGGTTCTCATTCAATCCCCTCGTGGTCCATATGGCATGAGGGCTGGGGATGCTGCCTGCCTAACGGACAAGTGTAGTGGCTAGCAAAACTCAATCGAAAGTATATACGCCCTCCCGATGAATTGTCCAAATATCTTCTTGGTATTTGTACTAAGTCTCCAATCCCCACGCAATTCGCCAAAGTTGTTTGCTCATAGAAGGATCTTGATTCCGGCACGAGTTGCGGCAGCCCACAACGCCGCCCATAACAGCGAGGAGGAAGGCACGCTACGGAGGATGGAGACGTTCCCAAATCATACGTTGGTAGGCCGCGCGGCGGGGAATCCCGAGTTCGCGGGCGGCTTGCTTGAGTGCGACCTTTTGGGTGAGGCCAGTCTTCGTCTGAATGGCCAGCACCCACTCGGTTAACGTTACGTGGGGCGGCAACGTCATATTGACATCAGCCCGCGACGGGCCGTTCGATTCATCGCTCCCTGTTTCTGATCCGACGGAGTTGCTCGGGGCCTGTAGAGACCTGTGCTTGAGAGCGGTGACGGGAGCCGGACCGATGAGCACCGTGATTTCGCCGCGGATAGTTCTGTCAGAGGCTGCCCGGCGGCTTTTCATGCGCCGCGCTTCACCCCCAGCCGATTGGGTCTGCACGTCATCGCCAGCCGTTTTATTGCCACCGAGCGCTTTCCCGCTTGGATGTGCGATGAGTTCATCGAGCGAGCCGCGAAGGAACTCCTCGTGCAGCTTGGTGATTTCGCGCGCGATTACAGCGCGCCGATTGCCCAATGTGGCGCGCGCATCTTCGAGCATCGCGGCGATGCGATGCGGCGCTTCATAAAAGATAAGAGTTCTCGGTTCCGTCGCGAGACCAGCAAGTGCGCGGCGGCGCTTGCCCTGCTGCGCGGGGAGAAATCCCGCGAAAAGGAATTCGGTGACCGGCAAACCGGACGCCGCCAGCGCGGCGGTGAGCGCCGATGGCCCAGGCACGGGAACAACCTCGATACCGCGTTCGATGGCCAGCCGCACCAGCCGCTCGCCCGGATCGGACACTAGCGGCATGCCCGCATCGCTGACCAGCGCAACTGTCGAACCTGCCTCCAGTTCAGCCACCAATTCTGGCGCGCGAATGTGCTCATTATGTTCGTGGTAACTAATCAGGCGCTTGCGAATCTCAAAATGGGTGAGAAGCTTCAGGGTGTGGCGCGTGTCTTCACAGGCGATGAGGTCGGCTTCTTTTAATACGCGCAACGCGCGCAAGGTTATGTCTTCGAGGTTGCCGATGGGCGTGCCAACAAGATAAAGGCAACCTGCGCGCGGGGATTCGGCTGGAATGTCTTGCCCGGTAGCGTGAGCCGGCATTTTCGCGAGTCTATCACATGCTCTCGGCCAATCGGCCCGTGTCGAAGTTCATATTGCGCGAATCCGGCCGTGCAAGATGGGGAACTCGCTTTCGCCAAAATGGCTATGGACGACAATTGTAAGAAGGCATACGCTCGGTTGGATTTAACAGCATATTCAAAATATTTCAGGAGACTATGATGAAAATATCGCGGCGTATGGCGTTACTTCTTTCCAGTGCGGTGTTTTTGGTTGCGGCTTGTTCCCAGTCTTTCGCGAAGCAGGCGCAAGGGAAACCTCCCAGCACGCCGGCCGCAATTGTTCTGGAAGCCTGGAATGACGTGGGCAACCGGACTATTGCGATGGCCGAAGACTGGCCGGAATCAAAGTATGGCTATCGCCCGAACGATAAAGTTCGCACGTTCCAACAGGTGTTGTTGCACGTCGCTGGCTCGAATTACTCGCTGGTGAACGCGCTGCGTGGCCAGAAGCTGGGAAATGAAGAGAACGATCCCTCCGTGGCAGCATTCAAGACCAAGGAGCAGACGGTGGAGTTCCTGAATAAGTCTGTTGCCGATGGCGCCGCCACAATTCAGCAGGAAGGTGATGCGGGCGCGCTCATGCATCTGCGCGGCTGGATCGGCTACACGGAACACATGGGCGAGCACTACGGTTTGCTAGTGGGATATTACCGAAACAACGGCGTGGTGCCTCCGGAATCGCGGCCCAAGAAGTAACCGCTACACCGGCATACCGGCCGAAAACAGCAGGGGACTGTGGGCTGCGTGAGACTCGTTTCCTCCGCGCCGCGGGATATCCCTAAAGCATTCCCGGGTTGCGCGATGCGCGAGCTGGTACCAAAGAGTACATACATTACCCATCAATAATCCCTTGCCATGACAACTGGTTCTGTAGTAGATGTCCATACGGTGGAAACCCCGCCCTTCCGCCACTAGTGGGAAATTCGTGTGTTCGTTCGATGGGAAGGGCGGCCAAGGAGCTTGTGGTCTGCCGCATCCGTTTGCGGATGGTCCCTTTGCGATGGCTACGAAACTGATTTCCGGCGACGCCCTCTTCGCACCGGTTGTTCCCGCTCAGGCTGCCGGCATAATCAGCAACAGTCTGGCAACCTCCAGAATGGCAGGCCAGTTTCGCACCACCTTGGATGGCCGCATGGTGGACTGCGATAGCGCGTTTCTTGAGATATTCGGCTTTTCCTCGCGCGCCGAGGCTCTCTCCAGCAGCACGATTGACCTCCACCTCAGCGCCGCCACAAGAAAGAGTCTCATGGCCGAACTGCAGAGGGATGGTCACATTGACGACCGGGAAATTTCCTTCCGACGCAAGGATGGAAGCCCACTAGTCGCCCTGTGCAATTTGGAGCTCGTTCAAAATGAGGATGGCGAGCTGAACGTAGTGCAGGGCAGCATCGTGAACATGACCGATCAGCGGCGCGCCGAGGCGGCTCTGGCGGGAAGCGAATCGGGCCTACGCGTCATGTTCACTGAAAATCCGCTCCCCATGTTTGTTTATGCGCAAGACTCCCTGTGCTTCTTGGCGGTGAACGAGGCCGCCTTGGCGCTTTATGGCTATACGCGTGGGGAATTTCTTACTCTCTGCCTCAACGACGTCAAATCCGCGCGGGCGCTAACTGGATTTGTGGCCGTACCAGGCGGCATGCCAGGCGAGATGGAATTGAAGCATCGCTGCCGCGATGGCCGTGTTTTCGACGTAGAGGTTGCCGCCCGCCCGATAATACTGGACGAACAGGAAGCCATACTGGCCGTGGTGCAGGACGTCACGGCGCGCCGCCGCGCCGACCTGGAAAGGCAGATAACCTACGAAATTATTCGCGGAGTTAATGTAACCAAAGATCTGGATGAATTGTTGAATCTCATTCACGGCGCGTTGAGTCAGGTGCTATACGCCGAGAATTGTTATGTGGCTTTATATGACGCGGCGACGGAGATGTTTCACTTCCAGTTTCACACTGATAAGTATGATGAAGCGCCTCCGCCCCAGCCCCTGGGCCGCGGCCTCACGGCTTACGTGCTTCGCAGCGGAAAGGCCATGCTCGTTCCGCAGGAAGATTTTGACGATCTGGTGGTGAGAGGGGAAGTCGAGTTAATTGGGACTCCATCGCCGGTCTGGATTGGCGTTCCACTTAATACGCCGGCGGCTGCCATCGGCGTGCTGGTTCTGCAGCACTATGAAGATGCAACGGCCTATACAGAGCATGACTTGGAATTCCTCACTTCCGTGGCTAGCCAAATCGCTCTGGCTATCGTGCGAAAGCGTTCCGAGGATGCGCTGCGGTCAAGCGAAGCGCACTTGCGGCTGTTGATCGAGCAACTTCCCGCTGTTCTGTGCACCGTGGATGCCAACATGCGGTTTACATCGTCGGTTGGCTCTGGATTGGCGCGTCTGGGCCAGCGCCCCAATCAGGTAGTGGGCATGTCACTCTACGAATACTTTCAGACCGATGATGATACATTTCTACCCATCGCGGCCCATCACCGGGCAATGGCCGGGGAGTCCGTCACATTTCATATGGACTTTGGGGCAGGGTCATACACGTGCCATGCCGAGCCACTCCGAGGTGGCAACAACCACACCGTTGGTGCGATCTGCATGATGCTAGATGTTACCGATCGCAGACAACTGGAGGCACAACTTCGCCAAGCTCAAAAAATGGAGGCTATAGGGCGCTTGGCGGGCGGCATCGCCCACGATTTTAATAATTTGTTGATGGTAATTTTGGGTTACAGCGACCTTTTGTTGGAAGGGCTCAAAGGCCGCGAGTCCCTTCTCCACAGCGCCGAACAGATACAGGCCGCCGCCGACCGCGCATCCGTGCTCACCCGGCAGTTGCTGGCCTTCAGCCGCAAGCAGGTACTTGCTCCTACCGTCCTCAATTTGCACGCCGTAATTTCGGAAATGCAGGGGATGCTTCGTCGGCTGGTAGGCGAGGATGTGCAAATCGTGACCGCCTCGCGGCCGGATCTGTGGAGCGTGCGCGCCGACCGCAACCAGCTCGAACAGGTAATTATGAATTTGGCGGTCAACGCCCGTGACGCCATGCCTCGTGGCGGAAAGCTTACGATTGAGACCGCCAATATAGTTTTTGATGAAACCCATTCCACCGAACGCGGTGTAATCAGGCGAGGGGATTATGTCGTATTGGTGGTCACCGATTCAGGAGTGGGCATTGTTCCCGAGATTCAGGGCCGCATTTTTGAGCCTTTTTTTACCACCAAGGAACAGGGACGCGGCACGGGCCTGGGCCTCGCCACCGTATATGGGATCGTTCAACAGAGCGGCGGCAACGTCTGGGTGTATAGCGAACCGGGACGAGGTTCTTCGTTTAAGATATACCTTCCGCGGGTCCGGGATAACTGCGAAATTCCCCACGATGTGAGCTTGGATAATGTCTCGACCGCATATCCCTTGGCTGGCCAGCCTTCCGAAACCATCCTTTTGGTCGAGGATGAAGATGGCGTAAGGGAACTGACTCGCAGCATCCTCCGAAATAACGGCTATTTTGTAATCGCGGCGGCAAGCGCGGTGGAGGCCCTGGAAGCCTCTCGAAATCATTTGGGCTCCATCCATCTGGTTCTAACAGACGTGGTTATGCCCGGCGGAAGCGGACGGGAGTTGGCCGAAAAGCTTTTAGTGGAGAGGCCCGAAGCGCGGATATTGTACATGTCTGGATATGCCGATCAATCCGTGCTTGACCAGGGATTACTGGACGCCGGGGTTTCCCTCCTACAGAAGCCATTTACCGCTTCCACGCTGATGAAGCGAATTCGGGGAGTATTGGACTGTCCCCAATATCAATAAATCTGTCGGCAAATATGCACAGCCAGACCAAAGGCCGCGACCGCGTTGGAATATGGATTGAGGTAAGAATTAAAAAGCCCGGCAGACCTGATGGGAGGTTGGCTCCGGGGCCTGGACTCGAACCAGGATAACCAGCTCCAAAGGCTGGCGTGCTACCGATTGCACCACCCCGGATCGGCGCGCCATCCAGATTAGGCTATCTGGGCGTGCGCCGCAAGCGGCTTTCCGGGCACCTCATTGATCCGAACAGCCCTGCAGACGTTTCCAGAATTTGTGGGCGTGTGACAATACTGGCAGGCTAAGGATATCTCTCCACCGCCGTCCGTGCGGGACGAGGGGTTTATTTTTGTTGGGTTGGGTGGCGAATCTTCGCGTGGATCCGGCAACTAGGGCGTTTGCTGGCGTCCAGCTATTCTGCTACGCTCAATCCGGGTTGTTGAGGGCGAATTCCGGAGAGGTGTCCGAGCGGTTTAAGGAGCACGCTTGGAAAGCGTGTGTTGGGGAAACTCAACCGTGGGTTCGAATCCCACCCTCTCCGCCATCAAGTCTTGCGCTTTTTCTCTGGTCCGCATATTGCTGCGAAATACCGCGAATTGCGCGCAGAATTCGCGGTATTTGAAATCCCTACAAGCGCTGTTTTCGTCTCCGCCCCCAAGAAATCCAAAACATGTCGCAGCTTTCTCCACCAGCCAATGGCGAGGTGCCCTTGCGAATCCAGAAAGCGCCTTCCGGTTCGAATGGACTGATCTCCGCCGTCATGTCTCATGTTTTTTCTATGTTCCTTTTTCTTGGCGAACCACATTATTTATTGGCCGGCTTCGGGAAAGTTGAGGTGCACGGGGGAGAAAACGAAGCGACGAGCCGATTTGAGGCAGAGAGCCCTCAGTTTTCTCAAATCACTTGGATGAAAGGCATCAGTTTCCTTGTCGAATTTGACTGGGCAGCCGATGAGACAGGCTTGCCAGGATATGGAAAAGAAGAGTAGGGTCTCGGGATTTTGATGTGCTAGTGCTTCCCCCAGAGTCGCAGCCTTGCCCTCAACTACCACCGCGTTGTCCGCTGTTACTACAGGGTCTGTGGGATCCGCCGTGGATCGCAGGCACCAGTGCAGCGTGGAGAACCACGTTGGGCCACCGGCGATTTCCGCTCGCATGTCGG
>Ga0182015_10005102_pt1 | contig 13827 bp, 15 predicted proteins | sample 712P3MmetaG_FD_120478 | JGI IMG/M metagenome (GOLD analysis project Ga0182015, IMG submission 120478) | Permafrost microbial communities from Stordalen Mire, Sweden - 712P3M metaG | ecosystem: Environmental > Terrestrial > Soil > Wetlands > Permafrost | place: Sweden: Stordalen | collected...
ACAGCGTTCGTATCAGCGTCAGAGGTCACGACCGTTCCATGTGGTTTGCCTCTATTCTGGATGCTGACGGCGTACGGGAACCCATTTCCGGGGATCTCTTCGACCGGCGAGGTCGCGTGCCGAGTTCGTAAACGTTGGTTTTGTTGCCTCTTCCGTCGGTCACCCACAGATAACCGGTTTTCTGATCGATCGCGACACCAAGAGGCTCCGTGAGATCTTTCAGATTGAGCGCGGTAACCGTGGTCGATCCATACATGACCTCGAAGACTTGATCAGCACCGAAGTCGGCGATGTACAGGTTGTCGCTTTTATCGAGGGCGAGACCAAAGGGATCTTTTAGTCCTTGCCCTGTGATCGTCTGCGAAGGAGTAGTCGTGCCGTACGCATACTCAACGATCGCTGCGGGGTAGAGGCTGACGTACAGGGTCCCCTTCTTGTCTATCGCAAGGCCCGAAGGGCTGTCTGTTCCGTCGGTGATAATGGTTTTCTCGATCGTCGAGCCCTTTGGAAACTCTTCCACGTCATTACCGTTACACTCGTCGGAAACGTACAACGTGCCCTTCTTATCCGCGGCTAGGCCGTCCGGACAGCCCGTCTTCGTATGAAGCGTCGCGATCGGGGCTGGATTCTTCGAGAGATCACTTGTCCGATAAATATTGACATCCTCTTGACCAAGATCGGCCTCAAAAACCAAGGACCCCTTCGTCGAATAACTTGGCCGAGTCAAACCCAACGGACGCTCGCGAACCGCGCCGATTGCAAACGGTCTGCCTATTCCGGCGAGTCCTTGGGTGGGCCCCGCGGGAGAGCCGGAAGAGCCCGCTCCACCGCATCCAGCGGGCACTGCAACACCTGCGCAAACGCATAGCGCGTAGCGGCTGAAGTCTGAAATCCTCATCTGTCAACCTCCTGAAGCACGACGCTTCGACGGCCGAAACTGTTCGGCGTGGCTCGCTCAGCCGCCTCGGCACTAAAGGACCACCACACTTGAGGCGCCTCCCTCGGCGAGTTTGAGCAACCGACTCCCAATGACGCGATCACCCTCATGCTCCCTGCGGAGGCTGTTCCAGCTAAGGGCTGCGCCTAGGAAACCCTTGGCGCTTTCCGCATCGCCGTCGTGATCGCGTTGTCGAGCTTGCCCGCTGCTTCGCTCATCAACTTGTCGGTGGCCTTTGCGTAGATACGCAGCGTCGTCGCAATATCGGCATGTCGGAGCATCTTCGAGATCGTCTTCACATCGACGCCGTCTTAAGCAATAGAGTGGCGAACGTGTGCCGAAGATCGTGTAGCCGGACGTGCCGGAAACCAGCGTCTAGCGCCCGCATGAAGGCCGTGGTGAAGGTGTTGGGAACCCGTGGCTGACCGTTGCGATCGAAGACGAGCGTCTCCGGCGTCTGCAAAGAGAGAAAGTGCGCCGCACGAAGAGCGATTCGAAAACTTTGCTCGGCCGTCATCGACCTGCCATCGCTCCAGTTGAAAAAGGCTTCAGCGAAAATCATTGACGCCCTCGGTTTCTTCCGTTTCTCTAGTTTCCGAAATGTGAGGGAAACCAACCAGATTGACGATGCTCCATTTCTTCGGTTTCCTCGGCGTTCAATAAGAAGTTGATTTCGACTCCCACTTTCCCCACCAGATTTGTGCACAAAATGGCGTCGACAGTGAGGTCATCGGTAATGAATTGGCAATGCGGGCCGTTGTCGCCACCAGACAACGAACGTCATCCCGCCGCGTGTCGCCCTTAGTTGCCATTAAAGGGATTCCGCCGCGATGCAGGCAAAGAATCGCTCGTTCAGTTTCTGAACATTCAAAGGAGCAAAATATGCTAAAGTATATACTTGGCGCGACGCTGATTTTGGGCATGACCACGACCGCGTTCGCCAGCCCACCCGCTCAGCCGTTAGGGAATAAGATCGTTGCGTATACCTTCGGCAATGCCAGCGGTTCGCCGTACTGCAACGGCATTGAGTTAGACCAGACCGGTTATTACGCGGTGGGTTACGGCCTTTACACCAACTGCGGCAATTCCGACGTAAATGCAGGCGGCTTTGCAGGAAAAGTAAAGAAATTCGATAGGAATACTGTTTGGATCATAACTACCACCGATCCAAACGGCCCTGGAAACACGTACGTGTACCTGATCGACGAGAAGGCCATGCAATGGCAGGTCTGGGGAATGAGTAATACCGGTAGCAGCTTCACGTTCGCTGAAATTAATGCCGGCGAACTATTGCTGGGTTACTCCACTGCGAAGCGGCATGGCAACATTTCCGCAACGCAGGTACGACCGTAAGGCTTCCGTAGGTTCACGAACCTTCGCCCATCGCGACGAGTCCGCTCTTGACGGCGGACTCGTCGCTTTAGGGACCATCCGTCCTCAGCCTTGGATGTGCCAGCAGACTGCCCAGCGATAGACACGCTCGCAGCGCAAGCAAGACCTGAATACTGGTCCGGGTCGTGGGCCTGACCTGAGGTGAGAAAACGGCTCAAGTCTCGACGCCGGCACCACCGCCTCTGAACTTGCTCGTCGGCTCGCAGGTTCGCCGCTGCAGCCCCGGGGCCACACACGGCACCGATCTGCTTCCACCTAAGACCGTCGCCGTAATCGGTGGGATTGCGATCGATAAAAACGGCTATCTCGTCGTCGCCAACCAAGGATTAGGCGCCATCGGGTGTTCGCTGAGCCCATGAAGCGGCCACGTACGTCATTAAAACCGGGCAAGAGCTACCCTACCGCTTTGCCTTCAATCGCGATGAAAGCGTGATGTACGTCAGCAGCCCGTATGTACCCGTATGTATCGGATGCCCGCGGCTTTCGAGCAGCGTCCGAAGCTGGCGAACACTGCGGTCGAAGTCACGGCGCTGGCGCCACTTTAGGTAATCGTTTATTTATACAACAAAATCGGCACGTAGCGTGTGCTGCACTAGCCCAGGATGAATCCCCGTCAAACCGCCAAAACTAAACCCGCGACGCCGTGGGTGATTGGATCGGTAAAGGTGGGCATTACCGAACCCTTCGCGGATGCGATGCCGTTGCGCTTTGCGGGGGCTTACGGAGTCAACGCAAAGCCGGTCGCCATAGTACTGCTACTCCTTGCCTATGCCGAGGGAGAGCGGTCCGCTCAACTCCTCGGGGATGGTTCGCACTAACCGGGATCCGTCCGGAGTGTAGACGGTAATGCTGTCGTGGCCTTTGGCGTACGCGTAGTTGGCCACATATACATCGCCGCTCGGATCGACCCCCAGCGCATCAGGATTGCGGATTCCCGCCGTGATTGTGCGAACCGGCTTCGCGCCGGACGAGTAGACGGTGACGGAACCTTTCTTGAAGTTCCCATAGTTCGCAACGAAGAGTAAACCGTTCTTTCCGAATGCCATCGCTTGCGGTGAGTCGATGCCGTCGGTAATCGTTCGCAGAGGCGTATCGCTTCCGTATGCGTACTCTGTGATAGAGCCGCGGTTACCGCTGCTCGAGTAGCAAAAACTAAAACCACAATCGGCAACGAAGAGATCGTTTGATTTGTCGACGAGCAGGGCGAACGGATATTGAATTCCCTTCGTGATCGTGCGCGCCGGCTTCTTTGCGCCTGGCGGAAAGACCTCAACCTGCGCCCGCGGGCCCGAACTTTCCAAGCCGGCGATGTATAGATTACCCTTCGAGTCGAAAGCTAACGCCTCGTTTACCCCGCCTTGGCGTATCGTGCGGATGAGTTTCGTGCTGCGCGCTGCATACACGCGCACGGAAGCAAAACAACCGGCGTAGAGATCACCGTCAGCGTCGAATGCAAGGCCGCGGCACCCGTCATAGGGGCCGATTTGAAGCAGCTGCGAGCGCGCGCCCGGCGTATAGGCCGTGATCGCTCCACCGCTAAAATTGTTATCTGTGGTATAGATATCGCTCCAAGGGTCAAGTGCAATTGTTACGGGCCCGAGCGTCCCGGAGAATTTGCGTATCGGCTTGTTGCCGTGAAGGCGATACACATCAAGAGACCTCGCATTTTGCAAGCCGACGTAAAGAAACCACTTTGCCCCATTCAGGTGGACATTGCGATCGCTCGTCATTTGCGGCGTCTGCCTTTGCGGCATCGCGCCCGGCGGCTGCGATCCGCCGCAGCCCGCAAGTATCGTAACGAGCACGCAGATGCCTAATGCGGAGCGCGCTAGGTCAGAGGTTTTCACTGTGCCTGGCTCCAATCTCGACGTGAACTTGTCCGCGGGAGCAAGGCGTCCCAATCGCGCCCCAGGCATCAACGCTCGGCGCTAGACGCCGGCCAGGTGCTAAGCAGCTCCCCAAGTCGCCGCATCGCGACCGCATACCAGTCTCGGCCGACGCCGAAAGCGATGCGAAAATGATCCGGCACGCCGAAGCAGTCGCCCGGAGCTAGCAGCAATCCTCGCGCGGCAGCATAGTCGCAGAACTTCCGTGAATCGGCGCCCGATATGAGCCATGGGAAGGCGGTCATCCCGCCGCGTGGACGAACCCAGCCTACAACGCCCGTGTGCTCCTCAAGCACCTGCTCCAGAAGCTTGACGTGCGTTCGCGCCACTTCGCGCGTATGGTCAAGAATGGCCTCACGATGGCGAACGGCGATCTCCCCGAGAAACTCGGTGATCGGCGAGTTCGAGACAGTGCAGTATTCACGCGCCGTCAAATAGAGGTCCCGTCGCTGCTGGTCCGATTCGATGATCCAGCCGATGCGCAAACCGCTTAGCGCAAACGCCTTCGACAAATCTCCGACTATAGTAGCGCTTGTTAGGCGCGAGGCTGAAGCCATAGCCGTGCCATGATAAATCGGATGGTATACCTCGTCGCAGACAAGCTGAACCCCGCGTTCTGCCGCAAAGTCGTGGAGCGCTTCCAGCGTCTTGTCATCGATAATACTGCCCGTAGGATTGTGCGGCGAATTGACGAGGATAAGCTTCGTTTGCGAATCGGTGAGTCGATGTATTTCATCGAGGTCGATCTCATGCGAGTCTTCACGGCGTAATCGGTATGGACGCACTTCCAGGCCTAGCGCCTCTGGCACTACGTTGTACGGAGGGAAGCATGGCGTAGGCACGATGACATTTGCGCCGGGCTCCGCGACCGCCGCAAAGATGTGGCTCAACGCTTCTGCGGCACCTGTCATGATAAGAACGCGTTCGATCGGAACGTCCTGCATTTGCGCGATGGCCTGCCGCAGAGCCGTCGATCCGGCCGCTCGCGAATAAAGAATATCGGATTGAAGCATGCGCTCGAGGCTCGATCGTCCGTCCAGTTCGAGCAGATTCCTCAGTGTCCAGGGCGGCCCTGTGCTTCCGGCCAGCGGAAACTCGGGCATCGGCTCGGTGTGCGCCTCCAGCCAGTCCTCGAGCAAAAATGATTTCAGCATCGGTGTGGATACCTTTACAACGATCCTTCTTAGAGATACCTTCGAGGCCAAGCCCACTTTACGAAAAAGGTATGCTCATGATCTTTGCTCAGAGCCTCGTCGCGGTCGTGTTGCTCGCGACCGCGCAACCCCAGCAGACCGCCACCGGCATTCCGCTCGACGCGCCGTGGAAGGTAACGATATACGATCTCGCCCGCTCGAAGTTCCATCATCCGGCGTGGGGATGGCAGCACTCGGAGCGCAACTACCGCATCGCTCTAGAGCTGGCGCAAGGTGATGGATTGCTGGTCGATGGCGACGTACTCTTCGCCGCCGCGTTCTTGCACGATATGGCGGCCTTCATGCCATGCCAAAATATCAAACTCGAGCACGGCGAGTGCGCCGCGCAGCAGAGTGGCGCGATCTTACAAGCGGCCGGATTCCCCATGGCGAAGTTGCCGGCCGTTCAAGCCGCCGAGCGCGGTCACATGTACTACAGCGATCCGGGCACGCAGCCGGAGGCAATCGTTCTCCACGATGCCGACTCACTCGATTTTTTGGGCGAGATCGGTGCTGCCCGAATGCTCTCGCTCGTCGGTGCAGACGCCGAGAGCTTCGCGCGCGCAGTCAAGACGCTCCGCACGTTCGTGCACGACATTCCTTCGCGCCTGATCACGAAGACAGCCCAGAAGATCGGCGCTCAGCGAGCCGCCGCGCTGGAACGGTTTCTCGACGCACTCGACGCCGAGACGTTCGACGGCAAGGCGATGTAGGCCGGAGGCGAGGCGCGCGTTTACCGGATTTAGCGGCGGCAAGTCGAATAGGCCGGCCACATCCGGAATCTACGCTTAAGGGAGGAACACATCTTAATGCAACGCTCTAAGCTACGCCTCGGCGTATTCGCCCTACTTTTTGCGCTCTTCTTTGCGGCGATCGGTGCGGGCACGGTGCTCGCCGCGCAATCCTACATGGTCAATGCCCGTAACGATCTGGGATCCGCTCTGAGCAACCTCGAAAATGCGCAAACGAACAAGGGCGGCCATCGCGCCAATGCGATCAACTTGGTGAAGCAAGCCATTAGTGAGGTCAACCTCGGCATTCAATACGCACAGTAAGGCCTTCACGCCGCATAACTCGGCCGCTACATGGACACTCGACATGCCGTGCTGCTCTTCGCCGTTCTCGCATTTTGCCTCGCGGCGTCGCCTTCAGTACAGACACATAGCCCGCTGACCGGTGCGCAGATCGCATCGATCGACAGCTTCGTGACGACCGAGATGGCGCGCGCGCACGTTCCCGGTGTGGCCCTCGGTATCTACAGCCGCGGGAGCATTCTAATGGCCAAGGGTTACGGCCTCGCGAACGTCGAGTTGGGCGTTCCCGTGAAACCCCAGACGATCTTTCAATCGGGCTCCGTCGGCAAGCAGTTCGTGTCAGCAGCGATCCTGATGCTCGTGGAAGAAGGCCGCATTTCGCTCGACGACAGCATTGCTAAGTACTTTCCCGGTGCACCGGCGAGTTGGAAAGCAATACGTATCAAGAATCTGCTTTCACACACATCGGGTCTGGCGGAGTACGAATCGCCGGATAGAACCGGTCCATACGGGCCGTTCTATCTGCGCCTTGACTTCACCGAGAACCAGCTCTTGCATAAGATCGAAGCGTTGCCTATAGAGAATCCGCCCGGTGCGAAGTGGAATTATCGAAACACAAACTACGTGCTGCTTGGGTTCCTCATCCATCGACTCACCGGCATGTTCTACGCGGATTATCTTGCCAAACGCATCTTCACGCCACTAGGTATGAAGTCTACGCGGCTTATCAGCGATGCCGACATCATCCCTAACCGCGCGGCCGGCTATCAATGGGAAGACGACGTCCTCAAAAATCAAGCCTGGGTCTCGCCGACCTTCAACTCCACTGCCGACGGCGCACTGTACTTCAACGTCTTGGACCTAGCGAAATGGGACGCCGCCTTGTACACGACGCAGCTGCTCAAGCAATCCAGCTTGGACGCGATGTGGACGATCTATAAGCTCAACAACGGAAAGCCGAACGACGGCGACTACGGCTTTGGTTGGGAGATCACGGCGCAAAACGGACATCGCATCATCGAACACGGCGGCGCGTGGCAAGGCTTTACGTGCCAGATCTCGCGCTACCCCGACGAGTCGCTCACGGTCGTCGTGCTCACCAATTCCGACTCGGCACGCCCCGATTACATGGCACCCGTGATCGCAGGGCTAATCGACGCGGCACTCCTTCCGCAAAAGCTCACGGCGATCGCCGACGCTCGACCCCGCCTTGCGGCATCGCTCGAATCGCTGCTCGATGTGATGGCTGCAGGCGCGGATATTCACCGCTTTGTTTCACCGGAGTTTGCTCGGATAATCACGCCTGGTGTCACAGCACGCGTTGCGCGCAGGCTTGCGCCGTTATGGCCCGGCGGCACGCTCGCGCTGGTCCAACGCATGCCATCGCCTGACAACACGTCACTGACCGTTTCGCAATTCCGCCTTGCAAAAGGCGCAGGTTCGATTCTGATTTGGTACGGCCTGGACGCTCATGGCAAAGTGGATACGCTCTTCCTCGAGCCCGATCAAGAGTACCGCTCGCAATGAGCGGCCTCTCGCGTCGTTGCCCTATTGGCTGGGAACGGGATCCGCGTCGCGCCTTAACGTCCAGAACGCATCGTCGGGCGGCTGCAGCGCTTGATCTTGAAGCGTGTCCATATCTGGAAATCGGTAGTACTGAACGCGCCCCGGATCGTGAACGATGACCGAGTTGTTATTCTTGTCCTCGATCCAGATCGTTCGAGTCCTTCCCGGCCCTATGACCTCAATCGCGTCGGTGTTGTGTTTTCTCGTACGCAACCTGCCGCCGTGATAGGATACGCCGCAATAGAAGGTAACGTTAAAGATCGACGCACGAGTCGGGTTCTTTAAGCGGCACTCCAAGAAATACTTCGAGCGAGAGGCCGATACCGCGAGGAGCGCGCCGCGCTCTTCGTGAGAGATATATTGCGCGTCGCCGGCAGCGCCGTCGATCAAAAAGAGATCGTCTCCGGTACGCATCAGCGAAGTGCGCTCGATGCCGCACGTTCTGATGACGGCATCGGCAACCGGCCCCGCCGACTGAATCGCCGCCGCCGTATTCGTCGGCTGACGGGCTTCGTACGTCACCAAGAGCACCGCTCCCGCGACGAGCAAGCTGCAGAGCGCGGCGATGCCGCTAAAGATGACGGCAAACCAAACGAGGCGCGTATCCCTACTCATCCCAAGCGCAACCTCATGAAACGTCGGCGTTGGTTCATAAAACAAACGAACTGCCAAAAGCAGCGCTGCCACAAAGGCGACGCTCCCGTCGGCAAGATACTCACCTAATGCGCAAGAGTCCTGCTCGGCCGGGGCGGATTAGGGGGATGTCGATACGTAGATACGTAGATTTGGGAGATCGAGCGTGAAGGTGCGCCCCTCCCAGAACGAGTTCCCGACGTCGCAGTCGTAGATCAGGTTCCCAACGCTTACCGCCGCTTGGTCGACGGCCGTTTCACGAGCGCCGTCGAGCGAAATCGACGCGACGCGAGCGCTCGAACCGCCGCTTGGATTGAGCCCGAGCGAAGCCGCAAACGTTCTGTCGATCGTGATGCCTTGCGAGCCCGTATCGATTTCGCAGAGCCCGGTCTTGCCTCCGCCAAAATCAAAGCGCGCGAAGATCCCCAGCGCGATCCCCAGATCGTCCTGCAAGATGACGGGAAGCCGGATGGCGGTCCGAACACGGTCCGGGAACGTCTGCGCGTCTTCGATGACGATCTGATGATTGTGAAAATCGAACGTCGTCGCGATATTGCGAAAAGCCGTCGCCGAGATCAATCCACCGATTCCGGTGCCGTCGAGGCCGCTCCAAATTCCCACGTTCGGGGCCTCCAAATGCACGGGACCCAGCGCCAGCGTGAGGACGTTTCCGATCGGAAGATCGACGCGTTCTCCGGTAAGCCGAAGGCTCACGTACTTGCCCTTAACGACGACGAATCGCCGGCCCAGGTCCGTCGAGAGCACGTCGACCCCGGCCCCGAGGTTGACGAGCATCGGCACGGGCGCTGCTCCGTCGACCGAACCCTGAACTTCGATCAATCCGCCGTTGACTTGCGTAAACGGGACGGTATCGACCGCAATCGCAGGCCGCGGAACGGTGCAGGTAAGCACCGTTGCCGCGACAGCTGCGATGGTTCGCTTAGTTACCTTACTTACTCGCTTCGATCGTGACGCGTGTCGCTTGCGATGCGATCCCGTTCGTCACGACGGCCAACGTACTGGTTCCCGTTCCAATGGTGGGGGGAACGTCGAACATCGTCGAGACGACGTGATTCGAGCCGATGCCCATGTAACTGTGGTTATGCGTGCGAGCGTACACGACGGCTCCCGATGCGACGTTGGTTATTCTGACGAGCGGATAGTTCGACGCTTGAGTGTCGTCGTCGCCGTAGAAGTTCGCTTGCGAGGACCCGTTGAGGCGCCGGCCCGTGAGCTTGTACGTGCTTCCGGCGGTGAGCGTCTTCGGGACCTTCACGATTACGGGGGCGATTCTGGTCATTGGCTTCTGGTTGCCCGTATAGATCTCGACGTCGCCTGAGCCGTCGTCCTCGAGAACCTGACCGGTGGGCAGCACCAATAGCCGAACGTTGTAGCTCGAATCGTTTGGGGCATCCGGCGGATTTGCGATGATGATGTTCTTTTTGCCGTTAAAGATGTAAAACGACGCGGGCGCTTGATAGACTCCCGGGCTGCCTACCGCCATGACCGTTCCGTCGGTCAGCAGCGTCGACGGCGCATCGGCAGCATCGAGTTGCTGGCCGGCTACGGTGGGCAGGTTCGGGCCTTGCGTCCACGTGCCGTTGGAGACCTTGTAGATCGCGCTCAAGCCGTTGGCGCCCTCAACGTAGACCGTATCATTCGGTCGCATCGTCTGCGGACCGATCTCGGTTTCCTGCGTGAGATTCACGGGAAGGCTTCCGGCCGACGACCATGCGACACTCTCTGGACTAAATAGCTCTGAGTTCGGCTCGCCGATAACGTCTGCCGTCAGGATGTCGCCGTTACGCAGCAGCGTCCAACCTTCTTCGCTATTGTTGTCATGCTTGCCGGTTCCGACTTGAGTCCACGTCATGGTCGATTCGTCGAGCTGGGCCTGAACGTTCGTACAGCAGTTTCCGATCATGTACGTGCCGTTCGTAAGAACCACGCTTTGAGCGTCGCCGATTTGTGGCCATCCGCTAGGAGCAGCGACGGCGGTCCAGGAGTTTGCGATCGGATCGTAGATCGCCCCCAGATTCGTCTCAGCCCCATTGCAGAAATTATATTCTCCGCCATTCACGATCACCTTACCGTCGGCAAGCACGGCCGATGCAAAGTAGAGTGGCCCGTAGTTCGAGGGCATTCCCGCGATCTCGGTCCACTTGCCGTCTTGGTAGTTTCCCGTGCTGTCGGGGGTCAACCGAAACCAGTTCGGGGTGCAACTGTCTTGAACTAAAACCGTGCCGTCCGTCATTAAAAGCTGGCTGCCGGGGCCGTTAGCCCACGGGGCAGAGTTTGCGAGTTCTTCCCAGCCGCCCGCCTTCGCGCGCTCGCGCATCGCGGATGTAATGACCTGCCGATGCGGCGGCGGGCGAGGCGGGGTATGCTCCAACCGGAGAAACTTTGGAAGTTTAGAACGCACGGCGCCCGAGGACGCCTGCGGAATGCCGGCAACCGGCGCAGTCGAGTTGGCTCCGCCGCAAGCAGCAAGTAACGACGCCGTTACAAGGCCTGACACGACGAGATGTATACGTGACATGAATTAACTCCTAGAACCAGCAACGGCGCTGGAAAACTTTGCTTACCGCTTCTTTCTGGTCGTGGTCTTTCTTGCGCCGGCCGCGGCCTTTCCGGTTTTCGCTTTACTCTTCTTTCGCGCCGTACCGGCGCGCGATCCACGTTTGGACATGACCGCTTCCTTGAGCGCTTTGGCGGGGAGGAACTTGAAAACCCGTTTCGCGGGGACCTTTACTTGTGCTCCCGTTGCGGGATTTCGTGCCATGCGGGCCGCGCGGTCTCGCACTTTGAACTGCCCAAAACCGGGAATCTTGACCGCATCGCCCGAAACGACCGCCGCCTGAATGTCATCGAAAAGGCCGTCGACGAGCTCAACGGCATCTTTGCGCGAAAGTCCGAGGCGTTCCGTCGCCGAGCGCACGAGATCTTGTTTATTCATCGCTTCCTTTCGTGTGAAAAAGCAGCCTACAATCGAGCTAGATTGTTCCGCGCTGCTTGCTACGAAATGCTGAGGGACTCCTTTTGGTGACTTTTCATTCGGGCCGTCTGCGCGGAAGCGTCGGCGTTCCCGGGGACAAATCCATCTCCCATCGGGCGCTTATCGCCGGCGCCCGCTGCGACGCGCCGCTTGTGGTCTCCAATCTGAATCCAGGCCGCGACGTCGAGGCCACGCGCGACGCGCTCGCCGCGCTGGGAGTTCGGATCGAGAACGCCGGCAGCGAACACGTCGTGCACCCGGCATCGCTCGCGGATCCACGGCACACGCTTGACTGCATGAACTCCGGGTCAACGGTCAGGATGCTCCTGGGAGCCTGCGCCGGAGCCGGCATTTCGGCTCGATTTGACGGCGACGAGTCGCTACGGCGCCGCCCGATGGAGCCGGTTGCGGCGCAGCTTCGCGCCTTTGGCGCAAAGATCGAGACGAGCGCCGGATGCCTTCCAGCGCAGCTCGCGGGCACGCCGCAAATTGAGACGCGCCACTTTATTCTGCTTTCGCCGTCGGCTCAAATAAAATCGGCACTGCTCTTCGCCGGTCTGTTCGCGGGAGTTCCGGTGCGGGTGGACGGCGATCGTGGCTCTCGCGACCACACCGAACGGCTCCTCGCCTATCTCGGCGCGAAGATCGAATGGGACCCACGTTCCGTCAGTCTCGGACCCGAGCCGCTGCAAACCAATCCGGTCGAGGTCGCGGGCGATTTCTCTTCGGCAGCCTTCTTCCTGACGGCGGCTGCAATCACGCCCGGCAGCTCCATCGTCATTCGCAATGCCGGTGTAAATCCAACGCGAACCGGGTTGCTCGATGCGCTTGCACAGATGGGCGGCGCTATCGAGCTACGCAATCCTCGGAGCTCAAGCGGCGAGCCCGTCGCCGACATCGCGGTGGAGTATCGGCCGCTTCGGGCAACCGCGATCGACAGCGATCTCGCCCTGCGAGCCATTGACGAGCTGCCGCTCTTGGCCATCGCGGCGGCATTTGCTGCGGGCACGACCACGATTACCGGGATCGACCCTTTACGCTCTAAGGAATCGGACCGAGTCGCTGCGGTCGAGCGGCTCCTGGGCACGGTTGGAATCGACATGACGGCAGGGCCGAAAAGCTTGACAATCGCCGGGGGAACGCCGGTTCCTGGGCACGTGGTTTTGCAGACTCACGGCGACCATCGTGTCGTGATGGCGGCAGCCGTCCTCGCGTGCGCCGCCGGCCCCCTTACGGTCGACAGCGACGCCAGCCTGGACGTCAGTTTTCCGGGCTTCGCGCGGGCGCTGGAGGGCCTTCGCGCCGCCTAAGCGGCCGGCTCGGAGGCTTTCTTTGGCTCGGTTTTCGCGGGCGCGCTCTCGGCGGGGGCGCTGGCCGCGGGCGTGCTCCCTTCGCTGGCCGGTTTGTCGGTCTTTTCGGGCTTGTCGGCCTTGACGCCGGGCGCTGCTCGGCGAGAGTCCGTTACGTAAAAGCCCGAGCCCTTAAAGAGCACCGGAGCGGCATTAAAAACGCGGCGAACCGGCGCTCCGCAGGCCGCGCACGGATCTTCGTGTGTTTCATTAAAGCCGCGACGTACTTCGAACGTCCGTCCGCACTTCGTGCACGCATAATCGTAGAGCGGCATGGTCAGAGTATACCGATCTTAGCACTCATGGTCAATGACTGCTAGCTCGGTTGCTTCCCTCTCTAGAAATCCGCCAAGACCGGCGCATCGCGTTTATACTCGACCAGCCCCTTGAAGTGAACCAGCGAGTCGTCGAGCGCGCTCGAAAAGCGCCGCCCTCGTTGCCAGCGATCCAGGAGGCCTCCGAGTTTTCCATGATAGGCGGGATACGCTAGCAGCACGTGCAGTTTCGAACACGAGGTCCGGCGCTCGATTCGGAAATCGAGACGCCGCCGCAACGAAAACGCGCCGACCAGCGAGAGCCGGTAGTTCGCGATAAACGCGTCGACTTCAAAAAGCTGCTCTTCATCGCCCGGTAGGCACGAACGAATCACCACTTCACTTCCGACGTTCAGCTCGGATTGCGAGCTCTGACGCCGCGCGCTACGCAAGAACGAAAGCCAGACCGGCCATTTCTCGACGGCACAAAGAAGTGCGAAGGCGTCCTCGGCGGGACAATCGAGCTCGAGACTGGCACTGTGCGATTGAAGCCCAGTCACAAACGCACTATCTGCGATGAGCATAGTG
>Ga0182015_10005103_pt1 | contig 13826 bp, 8 predicted proteins | sample 712P3MmetaG_FD_120478 | JGI IMG/M metagenome (GOLD analysis project Ga0182015, IMG submission 120478) | Permafrost microbial communities from Stordalen Mire, Sweden - 712P3M metaG | ecosystem: Environmental > Terrestrial > Soil > Wetlands > Permafrost | place: Sweden: Stordalen | collected...
AGAGTCTGCGTGAGAACTCCGAAAAGCCGCAGGACTGGACGGGTGCCCCACGTTCGCCCCAGCGTACGTGGGACGACAACGATATGTTTCAAATGCTTTCCGCCGGATCAACCACAACGGTTGGGCTTCGCCCATCTTTTTCGTCCCACGTACGCTGGGGCGAACGTGGGGCACCCGTCCAGTCCTGCGGCTTTTCGGAGTTCTCACACAGACTCTTTAGCCCTCATCATTTGCAGCTTTTACGGCACGACTGAAGAGGCTGCGGAAAAGCTCGCTTTCTGAAGGGTACGGCCTTTTAAAGCCCCGGTCAGTTTGGGTCAGTGGCGGCACGACTGAAGGCGTGCCCGGATACAAAGCGTTTTTCAGCCCAGTTTGACTCAAAAGTTCTAAGTTGACAAAATTGCAGATTGCGATATTATTATCCCGGATCGCAATAACCATGAAGTTGGGCGAAAAATTACGGTACTTGCGCGAGGTAGAAGGCAGCCTCCGCGGCATGGCGCGAGCGATGACGCAGCAGGAGCTGGTACGCGCCATCAAGGCGGAACTCAAGACCTCCGTGAGCCAGTCGTACCTGTCGCAGATCGAAAGCGGCACCCGGCCTCATCTCACCAACACCACGCGACAGATGTTGGCGAAGTTCTTCAAGGTGCATCCGGGCTACCTGGTCGATGATCCCGAGGGCTACCACGCCGAACTGATGAGCGAGGCGCGCGTGTTGGAAGACAAGCTGGACCTTTGGCTGGTAAGCGGGGCAGAGCGATTCCCGCGGGATCCCGACCTCAGAAAAGCTTTGCTCACTCTGGCCAAGCATCGCGAGTCGCGGCAATGCCTGCTGTTAATGGAGTCGTTGATTGAGACCCCGGGCCTGGTGGAGCGGCTGGTCGAAGTATTGCGGCCCACCGCGCGAAGCACTAAGCACTTTAAAGTCAGACCCGCGGAGCCAATTGTTCAAGTCAAAGATCCACCGCGGGCAGGGAAAGCTAAACCTCGCGGAAAGGAGAAAAGCTGATGACCTGGGAAACGTTTTACCTGATCTGTTTTGGCATAGGGCTGGCGTTGACTGCACTTTCGTTGGCGGGTGGTTTCCATCATCACTTGCATCTTGGTATGCACCAGGGCGCAGGCCACGCCCATGCAACCGCGAACCGCGGCATTTCGCCGCTCAACGGTTTCACGCTTACTGCGTTTCTTTGCGGGTTTGGCGGTGCGGGCTATCTGCTGCAACGCTATGGCGGCCTGGTCACGCCGGTCATCCTGGCCCTGGCGACACTCAGCGGCTTGGTGGGGGGCATGGTGATTTTCTGGTTCCTGGCCAAGGTGATGGCGCCTCATGACAAGGCGCTCACCGCCGAGGAGACGGAGATGACAGGAGTTATCGGCCGCGTAAGCGGAACGATTCGTGGCGAGGGGACCGGGGAGATTTTGTTTTCGCAGAATGGCGCCCGGCGCTCGAGCCCCGCGCGCAGCGACAACGGGGAACCGATCGCGCGCGATGTGGAGGTAGTGGTGATGCGCTATGAACGGGGCGTCGCCTATGTACGCCGCTGGGATGAGATCTCCAGCGGTGAATCGCTCTCCCATATGGGTGGAGCGCAAACGTAGTCCATACAAGGTTCCTGATGAAAGGATCAGGAGGCACTTATGATCAACACCGTTGTGGTTGTCGTTGGATTGTGCGTTCTCGCCGTCATCCTGTTAGTGGGGATGATCGCCAAGATGTTTCGCAAAGCCGGCCCGAACGAGGCGATTATCGTCTACGGCTTTCGCGGGCCGCGGGTGGTCAAGGGACACGGCACGGTGATCTTTCCCATGGTGGAAAGCAGCCGCCTGCTCTCGCTGGAATTGATGTCGTTTGATGTTGCGCCACAACAGGATCTCTACACCAGGCAGGGTGTGGCCGTTACCGTGGAAGCAGTGGCGCAGATCAAGGTGCGTTCCGATCAGGAATCGATTCTTACCTCTGCCGAGCAATTCCTTACCAAGACCCCTCCGCAGCGCGAAGGCTTGATCCGGCTGGTGATGGAAGGTCATCTGCGCGGCATCATCGGCCAGCTCACCGTGGAACAAATTGTGAAGGAGCCGGAGATGGTGGCTGATCGCATGCGATCCACCTGCGCCGACGACATGAGCAAGATGGGGCTGGAAGTGGTGTCGTTCACCATCAAAGAGGTACGTGACAAGAATGAATACATCACCAACATGGGCCGGCCGGATGTGGCGCGCATCAAGCGCGATGCCGACGTAGCCGCGGCCGAAGCCGAGCGCGACACCGCGATCCGCCGGGCGAATGCTCTGCGCGAGTCCGCAATCGCCAAGGCGCAGGCCGATCAGGAGCGCGTGATCGCGGAGACCGCTTCGCTGGCCAAGCAAGCCGAAGCGCAGCGCGACCTGGATATTCAAAAAGCCCAGTTCACCGAGCAGAGCCGCAAGCAGGAGGCGACAGCAGACAAGTCCTATGAGCTGCAGACCAACGTGATGCAGCAGCAGGTAGTCGCGGAACAGGTCAAGATTCAGCAGGTGGAGAAAGAGCAACAGATCAAGGTGCAGGATGCAGAAATCCTGCGTCACGAAAAGGAGCTGATCTCGACCATCCTGAAGGGTGCGGAGATTGAGCGTCAACGCATCGAGAACCTGGCAGCGGCCGAGAAGTCGCGATTGACGGCAGAGGCCGAAGGCCATGCGGCGGCAACGCGGATGCAGGGTGAAGCGGAAGCGTCGATCATCTTCCAAAAAGGTGAAGCGGAAGCCAAGGCGATGAACGTCAAGGCGGCTGCTTACCAGGAGTGGTCGCAGGCAGCGGTCGTCGACCGGCTGATTTCTGTCATGCCCGAACTGGTACGGGCGCTGTCTGAGCCGCTGGCGAAGGTGGACAAGATCACCATCGTCTCCACTGGAAACGACGGCGCTACCGGGGCCAACAAGCTTACCGGTGACATGATGAAAATCGCCTCGCAGATTCCGGCACTCTTCGAAACGCTCTCCGGAATGAACGTAGCCGAGTTGATGGCAAACGTGAAGAGCATGCAACCGCGCCACAGCGGAGACGCCGCGGCAGGCAAGTAACGGCAGTAAACAGGGTGATCGAAGGAGGATGGTATGGCATTACTGGAACGCGTAAGCACTTTGCTTCGGGCGAACTTGAATGACCTGATCGATAGAGCCGAAGATCCACAAAAACTGTTACGGCAGCTGGTATTGGATATGGAGAACCAGTTGATGCAGGTGAAGACACAGGTGGCCATCGCCATTGCCGATCAGCACCTGCTGGAGAAAAAACGAAAGGAGCATATGGATGGCGCGGCGGAGTGGCGCAACAAAGCGGAGCTGGCAGTGAAGAAAGGGCACGATGACCTGGCGCGGGCGGCGCTGGAACGCTCGTTGAGCCAGGATCACATTGCCAAGGGGTTTTCGCAACAGCTCGAGGATCAGCATGGGGAAACAGACACGCTGCGGACCGCGCTGCGCAAACTCGACCAGAAGTTAGTCGAAACGCGCAGTCGCTGCGACTTGCTCATCGCCCAGGAACGCAGGACACGCATGGTCAGCAAGGCCACTGCGGCCCGGCAAACCATCAGCACACAGCACAACTCGGCGACGTTGGACCGCATGAAGTCGCGCATCGTAAGTCGCGAGGCGCGCAACGAAGCTGAGGTGGAGTTGATGGGCGGCGACGCGCTGGAAGACCAGTTCGCCGCACTGGATCGGGAAGAGCACATCGAGACCTTGCTGAACGAGCTGAAAGCGAGGCAGTCAAAACCCGCATGACATGTACAGGCGGAAACCTCGGGTAAATGAATTCTCCCTGCCACGAACTCGGGTGCCCCATATCTCGCAAAGAATGCGAGGGCACCCGCACTATCGTGGATAGTACTGATCCGGGGCGACGGGTACCTTCATATCAGGCGAAATCGGAGGCTTGCGGGCCGTCCACTTAGTTGCCTGCTGGTAGGCATGCGCGAGAGCAAGAATCTTGCCCTCGGAGAAGTTCGGTCCCACAATCTGCAAACCCACCGGCAGTCCCTTGGGTGTAAAACCACAGGGAACGCTAATCGCGGGCAGACCATTGACGTCGAACGGCGTGTTGTTTTCTGTGCAGTCACGCAAGTCTTCGTTCTCCGGGTTGGTCTCTTCCGGATTTTCTACGTACTTCTTCGCGTCCTCGAGCGTCCGGGGCGTGCGCCGCATGGTCGGCAGGATCGCTAAATCGAAGTCCGCGAAACCCTCGTCTACCGTGCGCCGGATGAGCTCGACGTGGTTGCGCCCGCGAATGTAGTCGGCCAGCTGATCACCGCAGCCACCGGAAGGTGCATTCAATGTCTTCTGTTGCGCCTCAAGCGCCTTGCGCGTGCCCATCATGAACTCGGCCGAATAGCGGTCGAACAGATGCTCGGCGAAAACCCATCCTTCGGCTCCCATCATTCCATCGGAGTCCACATTCAGATCTTTGTACGTAGGCAGGCTCACATCCTGAATACTTTTGGTGAGCCCCGAGATCACCCGCACCGCTTCATCGATCGCCGCTGCAACATCCGGATCCAGGTGGTCAAAAAATGGAGCGCGCGCGACACCGATCTTGAAGTCCGCTACTGGCTGGCTCAACTGCGCTACGTAGTCTTCCTTGGGATGATTGGTGCTGGTGATGTCGTGCGATTCGTAACCGGCGATGATGTTAAGCAGCAATGCCGTGTCTTCCGCAGTCCGCGTCAATGGCCCGCAGTGGGCAAACAAGGGGGCGTCGGGCAAAATTCCTTCCAGGGGCACAAGCCCATAGGTCGGCTTAAGGCCAACCACGCCGCACCACGAGGCCGGCATTCTCACCGAGCAGGCGGTATCGGTTCCCAGCGCTCCAAAACAGAGATTCGATGCAACCGCAACTGCCGATCCGCTGGAAGAGCCACCCGTATCCCGGTCGACGTCCCATGGGTTGCGCGCCGGGCCAAAGTAACTGGGACCGAAGGCGAACTCTGACATGTTTGCCTTGCCCAGGATAATTGCGCCTGCCGCGCGAAGCCGCTGAACCACCACCGCGTCCGTCTTGGGAACATAGCTGTCGAGAACCGCGCTACCGAAGGTGGTTCTGACTCCGGCGGTCTGCATGTTGTCCTTCACCGCGACCGGAATGCCGTGGAGTGCTCCGCGCAATGTACCGCTCTTCTGCTCCTGATCGAGAATGCGCGCCTGTTGCATGGCCTGCGTGCGCAGCACGGTGATGAAAGCGTTAAGCTTTGAGTTATAGATTTCGATTCTTCCCAGCGATGCTTCGGTCAGTTCGCTCGGTGTCACTTTGCCATCGCGCACCATCCTCGATGCCTGCGCAAGGGTAAGGCCATTCAGGTCTGTGGCTGAGGCGACGGTCGTGGCGCTGGCACAGGCCGGCATGCCCCCGCGCAGCGCACAGGAGACGCCGGCAGCGGCAAGAGAGATCGAGAATCTGCGGCGTGAAATCGATGTCATCGTCACCTCCTTCGTCCGCAGTGGGACGCGCCCTTATAGTATTTTCACGGTGTCAATAGGACAGCCGGCCTCTTCGCGGCTTTTCCTCAAGAAAAGACGCATTTCGCTATCCTTCCCCGTGCAGAGTAAACGTGAAAATGCTTAAAAGCTGGCGCGCAGAGCGAACTGCTGAATGCGATGACGGGGTAGCTGGGCGGAGTAGACGCCGAAATCGCCGCCGCCCCAGAGGGCTTGCAGGGAGGTGTTTGGATTGACGTCGAAGCGAGGCGTGTTGGTGACGTTGAATACTTGCCAGCCGAAGTTGACCGAGGCACCCTCCCACACATGCCATGTCTTGTTCAGCCCGGAGTCGATGCCAAAGACGCCATCACCACGGAAAGCGTTGCGGGTGCCGGTTTCGCCCGGGACGGGATAGCGCACCGGGCAACTGTCTGTCGTCTCAATGCAATCGGCCAGCGGATTGTCAGCGGCGGTGATGCCGGCAAAGGCTTCCGGTCCCTCTCCGGGAATAATATGCCGACGCATGGGTACGGGACCCTTCTTCACGATGAAGCTCTGATAGTCCCAGGAAGTGACCCAGCCGGCGCCTATCTGGGCTCCGAAGGGCAGGCCGGTGGTGTAACGGCCGAGACCGGTGAGTTGCCAACCACCGACCACAGCCTGGATCCAGCTATTCGCGCCGGAGAGGAATTGTCTTCCCTGGCCGAAAGGAACCTCGTAGACCCAATCGGCGGTAAGCAGATGGCGTACGTCGTAGTCCGAGACGGCCCGGTTTTTCTTGGGATGGAAGGCATCGAGGATCTGGCTGAATGTGCTGTAGCCGGTGAATAGGGCGGGATTGTAGGCGCCACCCCCGGCACGCTCGGCGTCGGAGCCGAGGTCGATCGACTTGCCGTAGGCGTAGCTGACGTCTGCCTGCAGCCCGCGGCGCATGGCGTGCCGCAGGATGAGCTGCCCTGAGTTATAGCTGCTGGTTCCGATCGAGGCTTGGGTCTGCATGCTGCTGAACTGGCCGGCGTAGTACCGGTTGCTGGTTCCCCCGCAGCCTGGATTGCAGAGCACGTCCATGCTGTAGATGCCATAGGAGGCGTTGAGCGGGTTGGTAGCGAAGTGGTTGTAAATATTTTGCGTGGCGGTGAGCCCGGCGATACCGTTGTTGGTTGGGCCGGTGCCGGCAGCATCAGGAAAAAGATCTTCCCAGTATGCGATCTTGGCGACACTTTGCGTCGGCACCTTGGCGTAGTGCTGGTTTTCAAGCAGATCGGCGGCGGTGAAGTAGTCCATTCCAGAGCCTGGATCGACCAGATCGAGGGGCATCCCGAAGTCCATGTTCTGCAGCGTTCTGCGCCCGAAGCGGCCAACATAGTCTGTCTCCAGCGTCCAATTGCCGGGCAGTTCGCGCTGGATGGAAACATCGATCTGGGCGGAGTGCGGAGTCTTTAGTCCATCGTCGACGATGTTGGTAAAGGCCTCAGCGCCCGTGGGGGCTTGAAAGGGGAACGTGATGCTGCTTGCCGGAGGGTTAAGCCCGGACGCGGCCAGTGGGATGTTGTGCAGGCCGGTGAAGCGAGGAGCGGCGGCGGTCGAAACCCAACCGGCGAGGGTCTGCTCGGAGCCAAGCAGTCCGGCCGAGCCGAGGGTGGCGAGCTGGTTCGCGATCTGCAGACCGAAGTTGTCGAAGTTCTCGGCGAAGCCGGCCCGGATCGAAGTCTTGCTGTCCATTGCGTAAGCGACGCCCAAGCGAGGCGCGATATCCCACTTCGCCATTTGGTACATGGGCTTGCCGCCGTTTGCTTTCCCTGAGGGGATGAAGTTGAAGTTGGGCTGGTCGACGATTCCTTTGGCGGCGTCGGTAACGCGTTTGTTGAACCATCCGATCATGCTGACGTCGGGCGAGACCTGCTGACCGTTGGTCTCGTAAGGCGTTTGATTAATCGAGTGACGAAGCCCAACGGTGAGTGTCACCTTGGGCGTGATGCGAAAGCTATCCTGCAGGTAGTACTCGAACTGGTTAGCCTTGAAGTTGCGGTCGACGAAGGAACCCACCGGCAAAAGAGCTCCGGTCTTCTGCGGTGTGACCTTGTAGACGTAGTCGAGGCTGCTCGCCGCCACGATCCCGGCAAGGTTCATGGCGGCGTAACTGTAGGAGTTATTGAAGCTGGTGGCTACATCCGGGAAGCCAAGGGCCGGGTAGGCTGAGGGGTCCAGATCCTGGCCGGTATTGGCCAGGCTGTCGAAGTATTCGCCGCCCGACGAGGATGCATTGTCGAACGAATACGCATCGGTGTTGGTATTGTCGTAGACCAGGCGGTAGTCGATGCCAAACTGGAAGTTATGTTTCCCATGGCTCCACGAGATATCGTCGACAAAGTTAGTGCTGGGCACGTGAACAATGCTGGAGTAAGTCTCCGCCGTCGGATTGCTGACGCTGGCGAGCGTTACCCACGGAAGGTCGGAGGCACCGGCGTTGGAATATCCCTGGCGTGCATAACCAAAGCGAAAATTGTTGACGAGATTTTGGTTGATGGCCCAGATTTCGCCGACCGCAACACCCTTGGTGTTGTCTCGATTGGTATTGCTTGGGACCTGGTCAGGAAACTGAGGCGGGGAGAGCACGCTGTCGTCCTGCAGGTTGCCGCGCACAAAGACATGATGCTTGTCTGAGATGGCGTAGTCGATCTTGGCGATGTTGGTCCATAGATTGGTCGGGTTGGGCGCGGCCCAGGTAAAGGATCCAGTGTTGAGCCCGTCGCCTGCGAGGGAGCCATTGGGCAGAGGATAAGACTTGAAGACAGTCAGAATATTCGGATCGTCTCCCGGCCCCCAAGGGCAGGTGCCATTTGCGGAACAGTGCGGATCGAGCGAAGCGAACTGGGCGGGCGAGAGCGTCTCGACCGACTGCCCACCGGAGGAATTGTTGTAGTAGTAAGAGATTGAGCCGTTGCGGAAGGCGGCAGTGGGCACGATAAGGGTTTGCTGGAATGCCTCAGCGGTGCGCTGCATTTCGAAGTTGAGGAAGTACCAGAGCTTGTCTTTTTTGACGGGTCCACCGAGCGCGGCGCCGAAGGTGTTGCGGATCAACTCGCCGGGTTTGTTGGGGAGTCCCGCGCTGGCTTCTGCTTCTTTGTTGAACCAGTCGTTGGCGGAGGTTGCGGTGTTGCGGTTGTACTCGTAGAGTGTGCCGTGGGTCTTGTTGGTTCCGCTGCGGGTGACAACGTTGACCTGTGCGCCGGAGGAGCGGCCGGAGTCGGCGCCATTGTTGCTGGTGGTGACCTTGAACTCTTCGACCGAATCGATAGTGGAGCGTTGCACACCAGTAAAGGCGTAGCCCAGGACGCTGTTGTTGTCCAATCCATCGAGGGTGATGTTGCCCTGGTCAGAACGAGCGCCGGCGACCGCACCGCTTCGGCTGTCGGTGGTTTGATTGTTTTCGTGGCCGAGATAGAGCACGCCAGGTTGCAGGCTGAGCAGGTCAGGGACGTTGCGGCCCTCCATAGGAAGAGCCTCGACGGTCTTCTCATCAACGGCGTTGCCGACGGCGGCATTGGTGGTGTTCAGCAGTTCCATGGCGCCGGACTGAACTTCCACGGTGGTGTCGGCGGTCACTCGCATCGATACGTTCAGGGTTGATGGCTGCGCGACAAGTAACTGAACGACCGACTCCTCGCGGGCAAATCCCTGGCTTTCCACAGTCACGGTATAGGTAGAGGGAGGGACCTGCTGAAACTGGTAGCCGCCATCGCCCTCCGTCTTGTGGACTTGGTGGAAACCGGTCTCCTTACTCTCGAGGGTGACCGTTGCGCCGACGACCAACGCCCCTCCCGGATCAGTGACAGTACCGCGCAGGGAGGAGGTTGCTGTTTGCGCCATAGCGAGTGAGGGAACGGCGAGCAACAGAACGAAAGTCATTAATCGGATCGCGGATTTCATCAACTTAGTTCCTCCTGAGGGTGGCGGCGCGACGGGCGTGTTGCCAGCCAGCTGATTGCTTGAGGGACCGACTTCGTTTGGGGGCGAAAACAGACTGCTGGATAGAAGAGGAATTTCCGGGCCATCACGGATGGCCCGTATTACAGCGACCTTAGCCGGATCGATCCGCAGCCAAAAGCGAAAAGGTGCGAAATGGGTAGAGAAATCGTTTCCCGGGAAGGTATCGGAGTGTGTACATACGAGTAGTGCAAGCGTTGAGAAGCAGAGGCGAAAAACAGCGAAGTCTTCTGCTGGTAGAGGGATTTCGTCCTATTTCGCTTGTGATGCCGGGCAAGGTATAAGAGCTTTGCCAAACAAACTCACTTAGAGAGCGGATGTAAGGAGGACGACGATGCACCTATCCGGACACGCGATGGCTCAGGCGGCGCCAATAGTCAGCGATGAAACGGGCCTCACCGGCCTCACTCTTTCCGAAGCTTCGGCAATGATTTACGACCGCCAGGTCACCGCGACGCAGTTGACAGAGGCAGTTCTGGCGCGCATCTTGACCATCGATTCCAGTTTGAACTCCTACATCACGGTTACGGGGGAAAACGCAATCGCGGACGCACGGCGCCTGGACAAGGAGCAGAAGTCGGGCAAGTTGCGTGGTCCGCTGCATGGGATCCCGATCGCGCTCAAAGACAATATCGATACCGTCGGCATTCCTACCACGGCTGCCAGCGCGGTATATCGAGAGCGGATTCCGGAGGAGGATGCCGAAGTGACCCGGCGTTTGAAACAAGCGGGCGCCATCATCGTTGGCAAACTGAATCTGCACGAGTTTGCTGCCGGTGGCACCGGCCATGCCTCCGCCTTCGGCGCCACGCGCAACCCGTGGGCCCTTGATCGTGTCACGGGCGGATCGTCCTCAGGATCGGGCGGCGCGGTCGCGGGTGAGTTGTGTTTCGGCGCGCTGGGTACAGACACCGGGGGATCGATTCGTATTCCCTCCTCGTGGTGTGGCATTGTCGGGTTGAAGCCGACTTACGGCCTGGTTTCCATCCGCGGCATCATTCCGCTGATCTATACCCTCGATCATTGCGGACCGATGACGCGGAGTGTTGGGGATGCAGCTCTCATGTTGAACACACTGGCGGGTTTCGACCCACTGGACGCGGCGGCCGTGGCCCATCCGAGCGAAGACTATGTCGTTGCATCGCAGCAGCCTGTAGATGCACTCCGGCTATGCGCTCCCGAAGAGTTCTATGTCGAACTCGACCCTGAGGTAGAGGGGGCCATAAAAACGGCCACGGCGCTATTGAGCACTTTGACCACCGGAGTGGTGTCGCAGCAGAATCTTCCCGCTTGCGGCGACCTGATGCAATTCTTTGCGGAGGTGCTGGCTTTCCACGAAAAGCACATCCAGGAAACGCCGGAACTCTACCAGGCGTCGACCGGCCGATTCCTGAAATCGTTTCCCCTTCCGCCGGTCTCGGACTACATCCGGGCAAGAGACACGCTGGCTCGCCTTCGGCGCACCATTGACGGCGCGTTCCGCGACTTTGACCTGGTGGTGCTGCCGACCGAGCGTATCTTGCCGATGACCCTCGCGGACGCAGAGCGTTCTGACAAGGTGGCAGAGCAGACAGGCGAGATGTCTGCCGACACCTTTATCGCGATTGCGAACACGTACCAGTTCAACATGTATGGGATTCCCGCGCTTAGCTTGCCTTGCGGTTTCTCGAAGAGCGGACTACCCATCGGAATGACGATTGCCGGGCCCAGGTTTTCGGAAGGAAAAATCCTCGCGCTGGCAAAGGCATTCGAGGAGGCCACTACGTGGCATAAGCGGAGCCCGCCGCTCACGCAGACTCGTCCCAATTAGGGGAGCGTCGTCACCCATAGAGTCGCCTAAGTTCCTCGCCCTGCCACAAACTCGGGTGCCCCATACCCGGATTTCCTGTGAAGCCGGGTGCCCCATATCTCGCTCGTTTTTCGCGAGATGTGGGATACCGCGAAACCTAACCTCTAGCTTTGTATGTAGATCCGAAGTCTGAGGGACATGCCTGTGATATCCCATATCTCGCGAAAAACGAGCGAGATATGGGGCACCCGGGCTGTCTTTTTTCTGAAGGCCAGAGCCTTCACAGCATTGAGTTTTTCCGCAGTCTGCCAACCACGCCGCCACGACTAGGCGTGTTTCGGTTCCTCGGGCGGCGCTTCGACGATTGGCGGCACCGGAGTTTGTGGGGTTAGATCCGGCTTTCGCGTGTGCCAGTCGGTGGCCTGCTGGAATGCGTAAGCGAGGGCGAGCACCTTACCTTCAGAGAAGTGCGGACCCGCGATCATGAGACCGATCGGCAGTCCGCTCTTCGCGAAGCCGCAGGGTAGGCTGAGCGCTGGAATTCCATAGACGTCGAACGGAGCAGTATTGCCACAGCCCGACCTGGGATCGAAGAAGTCATAAGCTTTCTTCGGCTTGCGTTCCCCCATCTCTTCGGTCAGGGAATCGGTGATTTTGGCCGGCAGGCTGGTGGTCGTGGGGACGACGACGAGATCGATGTCCGCAAAGGCAGCGTCGATGGTACGGCGAATCATGACCAACTTGTCATGCGATCGGGCGCTGTCTGCCGCGGAGGAGGACGTGGTGATCTCCTTCATTTCGATCACGGTTGGGGGCATGTATTCGAGGCCGGAATTCTTGATCAACGGTTCGTGGTAAGACGCAGTGTCACCAAGGCCGGTGAAGAAATTTTCCCCCTGTGGCATATCAGGCAGCGTTGCACGCGAGGTGATACCCGCAGTGAGTTTTGTGAGCACGGCGGAGGCTGCGCTCACGGCCGCAGCAACCTCGGGCTCCAGGTGATCGTAGAACTCGACCGGCGCGCCAAGGCGGAAGCCGGTAACCGGCTGCTTCATGGATTTCATATAGTCTTCGCGCGGGTGATCGACGCTGAAGATGTCGAGGTTGTCGTAGCCGGCCATCTCGGTGAGCATGAGCGCCACATCCTCGACGCTGCGCGCCATGGGGCCACAGTGGTCGAGCGACGCGGCGCAAGGGATGATGCCGCGGATGGAGACCAGGCCGGTGGTGGGTTTGATGCCCACGATTCCGCACCATGACGATGGCACGCGAATGCTGCCGCCGGTATCCGTACCCAGAGCGGCGTAACAGAGATCGGCACTCACCGCGGCGCCCGAGCCTGCGGAGGAGCCGCCGGTTACGTGATCGAGCGCCCACGGGTTGCGGGTTGGGCCGAAGTAAGAGACATCGCCGGTGCAGCCGAGCGCGAACTCATGCAAGTTCAATTTGCCCAGGATCACCGCGCCGGATGCCTTGAGCCGGCGCACCACGTCAGCGTCTTCGGCTGGGACACGCGTGCGAAACATGGGACTGGCCGCGGTGGTACGGGTTCCCGCAGTGTCGATGTTGTCCTTGAGCGCGATCGGGATGCCGTGCAGCGGGCTGCGGAATTTACCGGCCTTCGCCTCTGCATCCAGCTGCGCCGCCTGCTTCAATGCCTGCTGGCCCATGACGGTGATATAGGAATTGACCTTCGGATCATAGATGGCGATGCGCGCCAGGAGCGCCTGGGTAAGTTGTGTCGAGGTAACGCTGCGGTTGTGGATACGGGCGGATGCTTCGGCCAGGGTCAAGGCGGCCAGCTGATCATCGGCTGTTTCCCCATCGGCTGTGGCGGCCGCTACTGTGGCCGGCCACGAAGCCAGCAGGCCTCCCATGGCAAGCGCGCCGCCGCATAGGGTGGTAAAGTCGCGTCGCGAAATCTTTCCCAACGGATATTCTCCTTCGAAACCTCAGGTTTCAAAACCGGTGACCACTGCCTACTCCGAGAGGGTCTCCGTTCTTATCCTGAGTCGCAAGCGAAAACGTGCGAAACGCCGATTGCTCTGGTCTGCCATAAGCGTTCTGCCGCTGCGCGAAAACAAAGTGGCCGCTTTCGTGCAATTTCGCTTGCCCGTGCGTTCGAGCTGTTTGAGAAAGGAGCGGAGGGTAAACCATGACATCGATGAACCGTCGTGACTTTGTAGCGCTCTCTGCCGCAGCTACCTCGTTTGCGTTTCTGGATCCTGCGGGTGCCTTCTCCGCGGACAGCCTTCCAGCAGGCGATCTAACTTCGCTCACCCTAAGCGAAGCCTCCAGGCGCATCCATGCCAGAGAGATTACATCCACACAACTGACTCAGGCGCTCCTCGACCGCATTAATACCTACAACCCGAAGGTGAACGCCTTTATCACCGTCATGCACGACGAGGCGCTGGCCCAGGCCACGGTGCTCGATAAGGAGGCGAAAGCCGGCAAATTCCGCAGCCCGCTGCACGGCATCCCGATTGCGCTGAAAGACAACATCGATACGGCCGGAACGCGCACCACAGCCGGCAGCGCTGTTTTCGATGACCGGGTTCCGGACACCGACGCTGAAGTAGTGGTGCGGTTA
>Ga0182015_10005105_pt1 | contig 13824 bp, 13 predicted proteins | sample 712P3MmetaG_FD_120478 | JGI IMG/M metagenome (GOLD analysis project Ga0182015, IMG submission 120478) | Permafrost microbial communities from Stordalen Mire, Sweden - 712P3M metaG | ecosystem: Environmental > Terrestrial > Soil > Wetlands > Permafrost | place: Sweden: Stordalen | collected...
CGCGTTAAGCGCCCCGTCCTAAACTGCGAGGCTGCTGCGAGCTAGGATTCCGCGCTGCGAGGCGCTCGCAGCTGCAATGGGAGCGACGCATCTAAGCACCAACGGCCTCGCGATCGCGAACGCCGGGGGCGGGGCAGAGGCGCGGGGGCAATTCTGCGCGCTGGGGCTCATGACTACAAGGGTGGCGGAACGCATTTACTAGATATGACGCGGCAGGTAGCTATACTATAAGTCCCATCGCCCGCTTTAAACGGGGAACCTTTAACCGGTGTCGGCACGCCGTTGGGCCCGATCTGAAAACCTGAGACCCGCCGGTGGGCGGTGTCGGTTGGGTAGACAAACTTGCCGGAAGGATCAACTGCCACACCCATTGGGTTATTGTTCTTGCCCACGTCAAATGGTGAGCCCTTCAGCTGCGCGAGCGCGCCGCCGCGACCGATTTTGTACGCAGAAAGCTTGCCCGCGTAATAATCGGTTACATAGGCAAACTTGCCGTTAGGGTCGATAGCGATCTCGATGGATACCAGCCCCGTCGCAAAGGGTTTGCCCAGCTGCGTCAACTCACCGCTGTTCGGATTGATATTAAAACCGTAAACGTTGCTTCCGTAGAATGAACTCTCGACTGAATATAGGTACTTCCCGGTTGGATCAACTGCCATACCTTCGGAATCGCCGCCTGCGAAAAACGGTGAGCCCTTCACCGGCGTCAACGCACCGCTCTTCCGATCGATGACATACGCGTAAAGGTCTCCGTAGCTCGAAAAACTACTGTTCAGGCCCGCATAGACGAACTTGCCCGTAGGATCGACTGCGATGCAATCTACGTAAAACCCGGCTGGAAACGGTGAACCTTTCACTTGTTCCAATGCGCCGCTGGACGAGTTTATTGCATATGCAGAAACATAGCCGGTGCTTCCATAGCCATAGTTAGCCACATAGGCAAACTTGCCGGTGGGATCGATTGCGATGGCATCGGAGCTAAAGCCGCTCGGAAACGGCGATCCCTTTATGGGTGTGAGCACACCGTTGGTCGGGTCGATCGTATAACCGGAAATGGTGCTATACGAACCCATTTGGTTGGCCACATAGATAAAGTTGCCATCGGGATCGACTGCGACGCTAAGGGGACCATCGCCGGCCTGAAACGGTGACCCTTTCACTGGAGTTAGCGCACCGTCGCTATCAATCTTAAAACCGGAAACGCTAGCGGACAAATAGTTGGTGACATAAGCGAACTCATTAGCGCCGTCCGGGCCCACTGTAGTCCGGTCATGAGCGCCTTGTTGCGGCATCACGCCCGGCGCGCCAATCGGCGGCTGCGATGATCCGCCGCATGCGGCAAGCACCGCCACGGCCAAGCTTACGCTTAGGACGAAGCGGCCCAAACCCAAGCTCTTCATCTACGTTGCTCCTTGCCGAGTAAACGGGTCGGCGGCAAAAGACGTTCGCCGCGGAGCTTCAGTTCCCTGCTTTAACCAACGTGAGCGGATTATCCCAATGCCGCGGATGCGGCACCTGCGCCCCAGCCCGGATTCGCGAACAAGCCGCAAGCGATAAGCCCGTGGCGCGAGCGATCGCGCTAAGCGCAAAGCGTTCGAGCTTTGGCAGAACCTCGCGCTCGAACCACGCACGATTGCGCTGGCTTGGATGCTCGCGCTCCCGTCGAACCTTGCGATGGCAGGCACGCGTGGGGCGAACTTTGCAGGACAAAGTAACGAAGGGCTTAAGGAGTTGCAGTGCGTTCAGGTAAGGCTTTCGCGTTCACCCTAACAACGTTGCTACTTCTCAGCTGCGAGGGCGAGCGCAACGGTGTCAGAGAGTTCGCTGACCAAGCGAATGCGATTGCCAGGCACGGACCTTCCAGTAAGGCTGCTCTTAAGCGGCGTCCGGCTCGACGCCTTATCGGATATTACGAGCCCGGCGAAATTGTTGACGTGCCGCACGAGCTAATCTACGACCCCACCGATACCGACATCGACCGCGTCATCGCATTGTATGCGGCGAGCGAACCAGGCTCGGACAACTGCGACATAAGTGGTGAACGCGCTGCACCTGATTTCTTCGATCTGACGGTTGCCTGCCATTAGCGAGGCGCGGTCCGCGCTGCCCCGATCGGCGCCTAAGGATGTTCGGCGCGCAGCTCAGTTCCCGACTTCGACTAGAGCGAGCAGGCCGTCCCAATGCCGCGGATGAGGCACCTGTGCTCCAGCCCGAATGCGCGAGCAGGCCGCGAGCGATAACCCCGTCGCCCGTGCGATCGCGTTGAGTGGAAAGTCTTGCAGCCTCGGCCCGATCTCGCGCTTGAACCGTGCCTCGTCGCGCTGGCCGGGATGCTCGCGCGCCCAGCGATGATTGCGCAGATGATGCTCGGCATTCACGTCGCCGCGCTTGCGCCCGGCATGCGCGCTTGCACGCGGGTCCTTACCCGCAGTTGCCTGCGCTGCGAGTGCTTTGCGAGCCGCTTCGATCGCTCGCAGTCCACGTTCACGGCGTGCTTGCGGTAAGCACGCCTCGCAATAACGACGCCTGCGCTTGACGACCGGCTCGCCACATGCCGCGCACGCGATCGGATTCGCTGCGAGCGCTTCGGGCCGCGGTGCAGACCAGGCTTTCGTTGCATACGGGCGTGGCTGCGAGGCTTTGCGAGGCGTCGCAATAAGCGGTGATCGCTTCGATGCCGGAATCACGCGACGCCCAACCTTGCCTGCGAGCGCGTCGCGAAACGTCTGTGCGAGATTAGCCGCGATCGGGCGCAGGCATTCGCGCCAAAGCGGCAGCGTTAGTGCGAGCTCATGCGTGAGCGGTGCAGCAATTCTGCAAATGCCGTTCGGAAGCTCGGCAAAGTTGCGCGCCTCGAATACCCGGTCTTCTAGCAGATCGAGCAAGAACGCATCCACGTTCGCTCGCACCGCCTCCATCGCATCGAGTGCAAGGGAATCTCGGTTGCGCTGATCGGCGTGCAGCACGCCGAGCGTCGGATCGAGCCCATGTGCGAGCAATGCGAGGCGAGCTTCGCCTTCCGCGCAAGCAAAGAGGTAGTTCCTCATCGCATTAAGGGGCGAGGTTGCGGCGCGAGGCGCGCCGGTTAGCACCGAAGCACGCGAATCGCAGCGAAGCCACCGTGCCGGTATTCGTGCGAGGTCCCGTTCTCGGAAGCGAATCTGCACATTCTTCCAGGCACCGAAATGAAGGCTCGCGGCATTAGCTTCGATGACTCGCACCCGCTCGATCGAATCGGCCGAAGCGATCGCGCCTCGCAGCGCATCGAATTCGCGCAGATCGGGAGCTCGCAGCTGCACAAGATTGCGGCGCTGGCCTTCGAGCTTGCTCGCAATCAGGTCGCGCGCGATCCGCAAGTCCAAGCCGTTCGTGACTGCGAGCGCCTGTGCGCGGCGGATCGGATTCCCGTCGTAGCCGTATGGGACCGAGTGTGCGAGCACCTCGCCGTCACGTCCGATCTGCACGAGCGCTGCGCCGATCGCACGCAGCCACGCGAGCGCCTCAAGTGTGACGCAGCCAGCGTGGCCGATCAGCACCAGGCGTTCGAGCCCGCTGCCCGCACGATCGAGCACGATCGAGCGGCGCTGCCTGCCGATCCCGTCCTGTACGTGCAGCTTGCCATACAGGACGCGCAGCGCAATGCCGAAGCCGTCCACGACCAGAACACCTGCGCGGACTTGCAGCGGGGGGTAAACTGAGGATATTGTGTTGTTTAGCATCTGGAGCTCTCTCTCCGGGTGCGACGCCTCCGGTCCGCGACTAACGGGCCGGGGGCACCTTTAGTTTTTACTCTTTTCTATTTCGCGCTCCATCTTCTCAAGCCATTGCGTACCTGCGTCCGATGTAAGCCAAATTGCAAACTGCCCGGTCCAGAAATCGGCTAGCTTCCCCATCTGCTCTTCGCGATGGAGGGTAACTAACAAGTGGGCGACGTGACCGCCAAGCATCTGCGCGGGCGTACAACGTATCGGCATGCGCCGAAACGCCTCGTTGAATCGGAAATGCGCGGCAAACCCAAAAAGTGTTAGGGGGTTTGTTTGGAAGCGACGGCCATTTTCGCGCCCGGTAAACTCCCGGCGAAACCCTGATCGCGCGATCCAAATCAAGTGACGCAGTTTTCGCGTGGCACGCTCGGCAAGTACGTTGCTGATGCCTTGTTCAAGAATATCGAGCGCTTCGCTCTCGCTCGCGCCCATAAGCGTCCATCCGAGCGGTGCAAGCGCCTTGTACTCCCGAATTTCTTCGGGATCGACACCAGGGGGCATGAAAGTATCCATGAATCTCTCGATCGTCCCCATCTTCCCATCTGGCGCCGTGCCGAACTTGAGAAGTCCGATCGTCATCTTGACACGATCGATTTGCGCCTGGTTGGGATCTTCAGGCCGATACTGATCCTCGGCGACGTCGTAAGCGGCGTGTTGCAGGCTTTCTAAAGTTAGCGGTCGCCGCCGCAATCGGTTCGCAACGCCGCGCATCGCGCCGCGTACAAAAATGCGGTATCCGTCAGTGCACGTCTTCTTGACGGCATCCCAACCCCAACCGTCTGCAATGAACAGCAGCAGACGAAGCACGTTGCCGGAAGGTCCACGTTGCGTTCGCCTATTGAGCGCGCGCAACCGGTAGAGCCGCTCCGCCCGGCGCTCCGTCCACGGTTCCCACATCCCGCTCGCACCATCTCGTCCGAGGTGAGCGGTCTCGCGCTCAGGTAAGTAGTGATCGCGCGTGTCGTCCGCAATCGTCGTGGACGTAACGTAGAGACCGAGACGCTGGAGCCGATCGAGAACCTCGCGCGTCGTGCGAAGCTTGCTTTGGTTGTCTTCCTCTGTTGCTGTTCTCACGTTTTCCACTCTGGGTGCTTTGGCGAAAGGTTCTGCGGCGCCCTAAAAATTCCGATAGGCTATGGCCTATGTTACGCCTGAAACTGTGGCGCGAGCAAGCCGGGCTGACGCAACGCGAAGCGGCGGCGCGCCTCGGAATTGGTGAATCGACGTACGGATTCTTGGAATCCGGACGCATGCAGCCGTCGCGCGCGCAATTACTTCGACTAGCGCGCTCATTCACCGATCCAGCACGGCTCTTCGAACCGGTGCGCGAGAAGATCGAGAGCAAGCTGTGAGCGCGCGCAAACTCGACACGCTGGGTGCGATTCCATGCGCGAACGCCGACTACGCCGATTGGCAGCCTCCAGCGCGTACGGAAGCCGAGGTGGCGACCGAGGCGCCGGACTCGCAGCGATTAACGCGTTACGCCGCCGCTTTTAATGCCTTAATGCCGCTTTGCCAGCACTGCGGCAAGGTTATCTCACCAGATCGCGTCGGGGCGGCACGTCGCTCCAAGGTACAAGCCCGCTGGTGCAGCGCCAGCTGCCGCGTCCGCGGCTGCATCGCGAGCAAGAGAGCTAAGGCATGACGCCCGGCGATCGCGACCGCATCGCGGAGATGCTGCTCCAAGACCCACCGGCATCGTGCCGGGCCGTCTCACGCGCGACCGGCTATTCGGACTGGACGATTCGAAAGATCGCGCGTGAGCTCGACGGCGATCCACGTCCGATGAAGCAGCGGCGATCCCAGGCGCAAGAATCGACCGAAGAGGTCTCGGCGCTCACGTCCTGGCTCGTCTTCGGGGGTATCGTCGCCGGATTCGCGCTCGTGATTTGGGCCGGTGTTCGCTGGGCGCCGCGGCTCGAATCGCAAGATTTTCCACCAAATTTCCACATCGATTCGTTTGCAGAAAGGAGCAACGATGAAACGCAATTCCCCCAATAAACCCAAATCCACGAACGGAAACGAACGTCTCTCGGAGACTGCCGAGAATTTCTCCTTCGGTTCCGGTCGTGCGTACGTGGACAACGCCGAGTATGCGGACAACCGTACCACGTTCGACGTGCTCGCGATCGTACGCGAGGCGGGCCGTGGCTACGACGGTAAGGACCGCTGGGCACTGACCGTCAAAGCAGCCGATCGCGACGCCGAGATTCTTACGCTGGGCTGCAACCCGAAGCGTGACGAAGAGCTCGCAAAAGCGCAAGCACACATTGAACGCGGCGGCACAATCACCAACAAGCGGCTCCGTCTTTCGGACGGCGCGTATTATCTGGCGGATGGAGACCGCTAACAGCTAAGGGCCGAGGCATGTCCCTCGGCCCTTTCCTTGGTGCTGAACTATGGCCAAGATACCAAAGCGCCGCCGGGGCGGTCAACGTCGCCAGCGCCCGCGTACGCTCGCCCAGTACGATGCGCTGCCACGCCGATCGCAAGCGTCGGTCGAGAACGTCGCGCACGTCGTCACACGGATGCGCGAAGGCGTTTCGCTGAAGAGTGCGGCGGCGGAGTACGGCATCGACCCGCGCACCGTCGTCAGGCTCGGCGGCGCTGCGCTGCGCAAGACGAGCGGCGGGCGTTACGCGGCCAAGTCGAGGGACGATCTCTTGCGGGTTCTTATAGTGCCGGTCCACGGCGGCCGCGTCGAAGTGGCCGTGCGCGGCTCGCGCGCCGCGTCGGAGCTTGGCAAGCGGGCGGCGGCGCAGCGTGAGTTTCTCGCGACGGGCGACGATACGAAAGTGCGCGAGCTCAGCAAGACGAAGCTGCTCGACGCGTCGGGTCGAGAGGTCCCATTTCTCACCGACTTGGACGAGCTCGAACGTCAGGGCGATCTCGGAGCGCTGTCCTTTGAGAGCATCTACGCCCGGCGCGCCTGATGCGCGGACACGATCCGATCGGTGCTTGGCTGCGCAACTCCCGCGCTCAGCGCCGCGTCGGTCCTGCGGCGGCCTGCGCGTGCTGCGAGGCGCGGCCGTTTGCGCTGCTCACGGGCCGGTCGCCGCCGCTGTGCTATCGGTGCGAGCGCCTGGCGCACGGCCGCGAGCCGTACGAGGACAACCACGTTTTCGGCAAGCGCAACAGCGCGTTGATGATCCGCTATCCGATCAACGATCACCGGGCGATCTTTAACGTGAAGCAGCTGGATTGGACGCCGGAAACGCTCGAAAATGCCAATGGCGACCCGTTGCTCGAAGCCATGGCGCGCTTCCACGGGCTGGACGATAACGTCGTGCACATGCTCGCAGATTGCATCGAATTTGTGCCCAAGATGAAACGCGTCCGAGAACTACTCGTCGCTGTCTACGGACCGGATTGGCTTCCTGCGCTGGAGGCGGCCGCAAAACGTGCATCGGAAAAACACGTTGCCAAAGAACGTAGGGTTCCCCGGACTAGCTGTGCAGTTTTCCCAGCAGAGGGCGACTGAGCGTTATGGTGCTTCGACCCGCCGTGGTAGCATCGTTGCGGTGTCGGCTCCGCTACCTTATCAAAGACCGCACCTTGCGCACGGCTCGGTCAGCCTGTTCCCGAAATACCAGCCATACGGCAATCACGGGGGCCAGGGCGATCACGAGACAAATCAGCCAAACCACTATACCCCAGGGTTGCCAAGGCCCTTCGGCCGCCCACAGGACCAGTATCGGAATGCCCTCCAGGAAGGGAAGACAGAACATCACGAGCGCGACGGTAAGCGCCGCGATCAGCAGCCAAAAGAATGCTCGCCGCACCTTACCACATTTCGCCGCTCTGTCACGCGGCAACTCTACGCAAGGCATAGTATGACCTTACTTCCGATCGCGGTGCGCGTCTATCCCGATCTCAAGCCAACGCAACCCGAGCGCAAAGCGCCGCAGATCGACGGCATGCTCGTCTTCGACTGCGAGACGCGAACCGACAAGACGCAGGCGCTGACCTTCGGCAGTTATCGCTTCCTGGTCGAAGGTCGATGCCTCGAAGAAGGTCTGTTTTACGCAGACGATCTCACGGCGGACGAGCGTGCCGTGCTGGAGCGTTACGTGCGCGAGCATCCGGCCGACACCGCTCCCCGCGGCATTCCCGAGCGCGGCATCCCGAGCAATCCGGAGCTGAGGCTGCTGTCGATCGCGGAGTTCCGAAGACTGCTCTACCGCGTGACCTACAAAGGGCGCGGCCTGCTTTGCGCGTTCAATTTCCCGTTCGATGCGAGCCGCTGCGCACTCGGCTACGTCGAGTCGCGCGATCGCTTTCTGGGCGGCTTCACGTTCCAGTTCTTCCAGTACCGCGATCGGAACGGACAGCTACGAGTCAACCCCTATCGTCCAGGCATCGCAGTCAAGCACATGGATAGTAAACGCGCGCTCAAAGGATTTACGGGCACCGTCGATCCCGATACGCTCGACCAAATTCCCGAAGGGGAGCTCAAGCCAAAGAAGGGCTACGTCTTTCGGGGGCACATGCTCGACCTGCGCACGCTGGCCTTCGCACTCACCGATCGCAGCCTCTCGCTCGAAGCGGCCTGCGAACTCTTCGGCGTCGAGCACGGCAAACAAAAGGTCGAGAAGCACGGCATCGTTACGCCTGAATACATCAATTATAACCGTCGCGACGTGCTCGCTTCGACCGAACTTGCGGCCAAGCTGCTCGCGGAATACGCGCTCCATCCCATCGAGCTCCAGGTAACGAAAGCCTACTCGCCGGCTTCAATCGGCAAAGCGTATCTGCAAGCCATGGGCGTGACGCCGATCATGGCGCGGATGCCTGATTTCCCCAAGCGTTACTGCGGCTATGCCGAATCGGCGTTCTTCGGGGGCCGCGCGAGCGCGCACGTGCGCAAAGTTCCGGTGCCGGTCGTTTACGCCGATTTCTTGAGTCAATACAGCACAGTGAACGTCCTGATGGGATTGTGGCACTTCGTGACGGCGAGGGAGATTCGCGTGATCGAGGACTGCCGCGAGGACCTCGCAGCGCTGCTGCGAGACGTAAGCCCGGAGTGGGTGCTCGATCCGAGCAACTGGAAACGCCTCGCAGGCTTTGCTCGCATCGTTCCTTACGCCGACGTGCTGCCGCTGCGAGCTAAGTATCGCGGCAACTCTTGGCAGATCGGCGTGAACTACGTTCACGCGAGCTCGGCCGATCCCAACGACGGGCTGTGGTATGCGTGGTCCGATCTCGTTGCCTCGGTACTGCTCGCGGGTAAGGTGCCGCAGATCATGGAGGCCTTTCGCATCACGCCGTTTGGCAAAGCGAAAGGTTTGAAGAAACTCGCGTTTCGAGGGCAAGTGCCGATCGATCCGCGCTCGCAGGACTTCTTCCAAGCCGTGATCGAGGAACGCGCCCGGCTCGCGGCTCGCACCGATCTCGCCGAGACCGAGCGCGATCGGCTGCAACGCTCGCTCAAAACCTTGGGCAGCGCGACGAGTTACGGCATCTTTGCGCAGATGGATCGCCAGGAGAGCGATAAGGAGGTCGCGCTCACGTGCTACGGCTTCGATCCGACGCCGTACCGCTGCAAAGTGAAGCATCCCGAAGCACCGGGCGAATACTGCTTCCCGCCGCTGGCCTCAATTATAACCAGCGGCGGCCGTCTGCTGCTGGCGCTGCTGGAACGGCTCGTCACCGATCGAGGCGGCACGTACGCGATGGAAGACACGGACTCCATGGCGATCATCGCCAGCCAGCGCGGCGGTCTCGTCCCGTGCCCGGGCGGCCCAAACCGGACGAAGGACGGGCACGAGGCGATTTGCGCGCTATCTTGGGAACAAGTCGCGGAGATCCTCGCCCAGTTCGCGCAGTTGAACCCCTACGATCGCGCGGCCGTGCCGCACTCGATCCTCAAGATTGAAGACGACAACTTCGATCCGAAGACCGGCAAGCAACGGCAACTGTGGTGCCTGGCGATTTCCGCCAAGCGTTACGTGCTCTTCCTGCGCGATCGCAACGGCGAACCTGAACTGCTGCGCAAGGGTATCAATAACGGCGAGGATGGTTGGTCGCAGCACGGCCTCGGCCATCTGCTCAATCCGATCGATCCGACCAGCGAGGATCGCAGCTGGATCGCGCATGCGTGGCTCGGCATCGTGCGCCGATCGCTCGGCCTCGCGACGGAGCCGCTGCCGTTCGCCGATCGCGTCGCCTTGAGTCAGATCACCGTCAGCAGTCCCGAGGTGCTGCGACCGCTCGCGAAGCTCAACGCAGGCAAGACGTACGCCGAGCAGATCAAGCCGTTCAATTTCATCCTCAGCTGCCATGTCGCGCCGTATGGCCATCCGGCCGATGCCGATCCGGAGCGCTTTCACCTCATCGCACCGTATGAGACCGATCCGCGCAAGTGGCTTGCGCTGCCGTGGATCGATCAATATTCCAGCAGGCAGTACCGGATTAGCACGACGCTGGCGACGGGCACGCGGGAGATCGCGCGTGTCAAGAGCTATGGCGACGTGCTCGAAGAGTACGAGTTTCACGAAGAAGCCAAGTGTGCCGGTGCCAGCGGCGCGCCGTGCGATAAGCAAACTGTGGGGCTGCTGCAACGGCGGCGCGTGACGATCGAGTGGCCGCCGCGCTTCATCGGCAAGGAGTCGAACAAGCTTGAAGACGTTGGCGAGGGCAGCGTCGCGGACGCAGGGGACGTGTATACAGAGTATCCCGATCCGCGGCGCGGCGAGTGGATGACAACGATTTTGCCAATACTAAAGCGAGCGCCACTCTCGGCGATTATGAAGGCCACGGGGATGAGCCGCCGCCCGATACAGCGCATACGCAACGGGCGAGCGAGACCAACAGCCCATCATGGCGCACTCTTAAAGGCCTTCGCAAACGAGTGGGCAACCAAACTGGCTGAGTAACTATTCTTCGTTGGAGAAAAAACAAACACCGGGAGACGATCGAAATGCCGGACACCCCAACAGTAGCTGAACTGTTTCAGTTAGCCGCAAACCGGCTTCGAGTTGAATTCGAAAGTTACCGAGAAGGCAGCTTTCACTCCGGCCAAATGGGCGCTGAAGTAGAAACTGTGCTTCGAAACTTTCTCGATGCGCACCTACCGCGCCGCTTTGGCTCATCGTCAGCTTTCCTGATAGATGGCGAGAATAACGTCAGCAAGCAATGTGACATTGCGATCTATGACGCCCTCAGCAGCCCGGTACTGCGCTCTTCTCCGGTGCAGCAAATTTTGCCAGTTGACCACGTCGCAGCGATTATCGAAGTAAAAAGTTCCTTGAACAAGAGCACGCTTACGGATGCGTACGAAAAGGTCGCATCATGTAAGCGGCTAAGAAAGACCGCCCTAACCAAGATTGACGTTGCCGCTACCGGCAGTGAACTTTCGACGGTTGGTACGTTGGGGATAGTGTTCGCGTTTGCGTCTGACACATCATTGCTCTCCCTAGCCGAGAACGCGAGAGACTTAAATAAGGAATATGAGTCAAATCTCTGGCCGGATTTTATCTTTGTCCTTGACAAGGGTAGCATCGGCTATATGATGCAGTTCCCCTGGGAACACAAGCTTGGTGGTATGATGATGCCACCTTGCGGCGAAGAGTTTGCCGTCCCCGCCGCTTACCTGATTCTTTCAAAACTTGACGACGGCGCTTTGACTCTCAACCGCTTCTTCATCATACTGCTATCGCAACTGACGTTTTTCCCGCATCGCCCAAGCACAATGCGTTTCGAGCAGATTCTGGGGCAAGTCCAAGACACCGCGGTGACGGTCCAAGGCTACCAGTACAACACAAACTTTCGACTCAGCGTGGTGTCTCCCCAAGAGGATGGAAAGCGAAGGACGGCCGCGGTCGAATACAGAGTCGTCACCACGGACGGAGTGACAAGAGCTCAATTAGGATATTACGTTTGGCAGGATGGCGGCTTCATTACAGCACGCGGAAGACCATTGGCTCCCCTACTCTCCATGATAATGCCAGGGGCAAAAGCGACGGTGATGCGAGTCAATGATGGAGAGTGCTCGTCGATACTCCAGTTATCAGAGAAAGAGTTTCGCGATTGGCCAGATCGCTTCAGCAAGATGCCACCTCCCGCGAACCTGCGGCTAGAGCCCCTAGATTGGACCGAAGCCAACAAGCCTAGCCCAGAATCCAGTTAGTTTTAGGTAATAAGCTCCGGAAGTAGCCCAAGGCGCGCCGCGAGCACGGACTGCGAGCGATCGACACCGCACGCAAGGCACTAGCAGAACAGACTGCGGCGGGCCACGATCCACGGCGGCGCGCCGACGTGAACCGCGCACGCGGCGAGGCGATCAGCGAAGGGCATCGCCGCAATCGCAGCTGGACGCGCGAGCAGCAAGGTGCCGAGCGCGATCGTGCGTGGTTCGAGCGCGAGATTGTGCCGAGGCTCGAACGCTTTGCGCTTAACGCGATCGCTCGTGCGACGGGATTATCGCTCGCGGCCTGTTCGCGCATCCGGGCTGGGCGCAGGTGCCTCATCCGCGGCATTGGGATGCCTTGCTCGCTCTGGTCAAAGCTGGGAACTGAGGCTGCGCGCCGAACATCCTTAGCCGCCGATGCGTTCTTGCATCAGGGAGCAGGTCAGATGAAGGTTTCTGGTACCAGCCGCTATGCATTATGCGCAAGCATGAGCATCGCTGTGCTCGCGGGCTGCGGGGGATCGCAGCCTCCGATCGGCGAGCCGGGCGCGATGCTGGGACTACGCGGCGGCAGCGGCGCCTCCCCAGCGGGCGAGGCGGCGCGAAATTTTGCGGTTCTGTTTAGCTTTGACCAAACCGACGGATCGGATCCTCTCGGTGGCTTGCTCGACGTGAACGGCACACTCTACGGTACGACGTGGTACGGCGGCGCCAACGCATGTAGCGGTGCGGGATGCGGGACCGTTTTCAGCATCAGCCCGACCGGCAAGCAAAAAGTACTCCACAACTTTGGTGGCAATCCCGACGGCTATTTCCCGAACGCAGGCTTGATCGACGTGAAGGGCACGTTCTACGGGACCACGTACGGCGGTGGCAGTTCCAGCCATGGAACCGTTTTCAGTATAACGACGGCTGGTAAGGAGAAGGTACTCTACAGCTTTGCCGGCAGTCCCGACGGCTCAACTCCGAGTGGGGGCTTGCTCAACGTAAAAGGCAAGCTGTATGGTGCGACGGCTGCCGGGGGCAATAAGACTTGCAGCAACAGCGGTTATTATGCGTGCGGTGTGGTGTACAGCGTTACCACGACCGGCGCGGAGAAGGTGCTGTACCGCTTCACCGGACCGCCCGACGGAGCGAACCCTCAAGCGCCCTTGATCGACGTGAAGGGTACGCTTTATGGCACGACCTTTTTTGGTGGCTCGGCGGGTTCAAACTGTTACAACAGCCAGTGCGGCACTGTGTTTAGTGTAACAACGTCCGGCAAGGAAGCGGTCTTGCATAGTTTCGCCGGCCCTCCCGACGGCGAAGGTCCCAACGGGGGGTTGCTCAACGTGAGCGGTATTTTATACGGCACGACGTTCTCGGGTGGGGATGCTCCTTGCGGCATGACGAACGCTGAAGGTTGCGGTGTGGTGTTCAACATAACGACCGCTGGTAAGGAGACGGTGCTCTATCGCTTTGGTGCCACTCCCGACGCTGCTTGCGCCGACGCGGGCTTGCTCAACGTGAGTGGTACACTCTACGGCACGACGCACTACGGCGGAAGGCACGGCTACGGAACAGTATACAGCGTAACGACCGCAGGTACTGAGGCGGTGCTGCACAGTTTCGCACGTCGTGCTAACGGGCCTAGCCAAGGCGGCTTGCTCGATGTGAAGAATAGCCTTTACGGGACGACCTCGGGTGGCGATGGGCGCTACGGCTTCGGCTACGGTACGCTCTTCACGCTGAAGCTATAACTCTTCCCCCCCGCCGCGCCCGCGAGGCCGCATCGCGTTGAGGCGTCGCACTAAAGCCGCCCCGCGCCCAGCGTTCGCGATCGCGAGGCCGTTGGTGCTTAGATGCGTCGCTCCCATTGCAGCTGCGAGCGCCTCGCAGCGCGGAATCCTAGCTCGCAGCAGCCTCGCAGTTTAGGACGGGGCGCTTAACGCG